>Ga0137375_10001026_pt1 | contig 31770 bp, 1 predicted proteins | sample SagtaG_24_FD_104936 | JGI IMG/M metagenome (GOLD analysis project Ga0137375, IMG submission 104936) | Vadose zone soil microbial communities from Sagehorn Ranch, Mendocino, California, USA - Sage1_R_113_16 metaG | ecosystem: Environmental > Terrestrial > Soil > Vadose zone | place: USA... | reverse complement strand
GATCACCGACGGCGCGACGAAGTACACCGGCTTCCGCCTCACCGTCGCCACCGCCTCCCTGAACGGGATCCCGGGCCTCGACCTCTTCGTCACCGCCCTCGACGTCAAGGTCAACACCGCGACCGGCGGCGTGAACCCGACCCCGCTCGACTGGCGCGATTTCCCGAGCCTCGGACTGACCCTCTTCGGCGCCACCTCGCTCAGCGTCGAGGGCACGCTCGGCGTCAGCATCGCCGACGGCTTCGTCGCCGCGGCCGGGACGTTCGGGCTCCTGAAGACGAAGGTCTCCGGCTCCGGCCTGACGAGCCAGGACGCGCTCAAGCTGACGATCACGGGCGCCTCGCTCTGGGCCGGCGTCGGCGGTGGCCTCAACGCCGCGCACAACGCCGTAACGACCGGCTCGGTCGGCATCACCGCGAGCGGCGTCAACCTCACGCTCGGCGCGATCACGACGACCGCGCCGGCCGCCTCGTACACGGGCGTGCTTCTCAGCGTCGCGAGCGCGTCGCTCGTCGGCGTCGACGGCGTCGACCTCTTCGTCAGCGCCCTCGACGTCCAGGTGAACAAGTCGACCGTCGCCGGCGTTCTCGACTGGAGCGTGTTGACGATCGACGGCACGGGTGGCCAGAGCTTCGGTCTTGCTCTCGCGGCCGGGACCGACCTCAAGGTCGCCGCCACCCTGGGCGTCAACATCGGCGGCTTCGTCGCCGCCGCGGGCCGGTTCGACCTCACGCAGTCGTTCGTCTCCGGCTCCGGCCTCAGCCACGCAAGCGCGCTCAGGCTCGTCATCAGCAGCGCCTCGCTCTGGGCCGGCGTGGGCGGCGGTCTCAACGCCGCGCACGACGCGGTCACGCCCGGCACCGTCGGCATCACGGCGAGCGGCGTCAACCTCACGCTCGGCGCGATCAAGAACGGGCTCACGAGCTACACCGGCCTGCTGCTCGGCGTAAACAGCGCGAGTCTCGTCGGCATCGACGGCGTCGACCTCTTCGTCTCGGCGCTCAAGGTGAAGGTGAACAAGGCGTCCGGCGGTACGTCGCCGACCCCGCTGAACTGGTCGCTCCTCAAGATCGACGCCAGCGGCGCGAGCTTCAGCCTCGACCTCGGCGCCGGCACGCCGTTGAGCGTCGAGGGCACGCTCGGCCTCAGCATCGCCGACGGGTTCGTCGCCGCGGCCGGCACGTTCGCGCTCGAGAACGCGACCGTCTCCGGCGGCCCGATCACGAGCCAGAGTGCGCTCAAGCTGACGATCTCGAGCGCCTCGTTCTGGGCCGGCGTCGGCGGCGGCCTGAACGCTGCACACAACGCCGTCACGCCGGGCACGGCCGGCATCACGGCGAGCGGCGTCAACCTGACCGTCGCCGCCGTGAAGTCCGGGCTGACGAGCTACACCGGCGTCCAGCTGACCGTGGCGAGCGCCTCGCTCGTCGGCATCCCGGGCATCGACCTCTTCGTCACGGGCCTCGATGTGAAGGTCAACAAGGCGACCGGCGGCGCGAGCCCGACTCCGCTCAACTGGTCGCTCCTCACGATCGACGGAGGCGGGAGCTTCGGCTTCTCGCTGTCGGGCGACGTCCCGCTGAGCGTCGGCGGCACGCTCGGGGTCAGCATCGGCGACGGGTTCGTCGCCGCGAGCGGCACGTTCACGCTCACCCAGCAGACCAACCTCAGCGGCACGGGCGGCTCGGTGACGCTCACGAACGCTCAGGCGCTCCACCTGACGATCTCCGATCTGAGCCTCTGGGTCGGCGTCGGCGGGAGCCTCGATGCCGACCACCACACGGTGCACAACGGCACGGTCGGGTTCGGGATCAGCGGCGTCAACCTCAACCTCGCCTCGATCAAGACCACGACCAACACGTACACCGGCATCGAGATGTCCTTCCTCTCGGCGGACCTCAACGGCATCGACCTCGTCGACCTCCACATCACGAACGGCTTCGTCCGCCTCAACAAGGTCGCGGCCGGCACGACGAAGCTCAACTGGAAGACCTTCACGCCGGGCTCCCCGCTCTTCGGCCTCAACCTCGAGGACACGGTCGATCTCTCCGTCGGTGGCACCGTCGCGCTCAAGCTCGCCGACTTCGTCTGGGCGACCGCGAGCTTCGCGATCACGAAGGAGACGCTGCAGGTGACGCCGGTCGGAGACCCGGCTCCTGCTTCGGTTTCGGTCGAGGCGCTCGAGATCGGCCTCGACAAGGGGAACCTCTTCGCGGGCACCGGCAACCCGGACAGCGACAACAGCGGGCGCTTCGACGGGGCCGACGATCCGGAGGCGAACGGCGCGGTGGGCGTCGCCTTCCAGAACCTGAGCCTGGGCCTCGTCTCGGCGAAGACGGCGGCGGGCGTGACCTACTTCGCGCTCCGTGCCCGCGGCAGCGGCGCGCTCGTCGGGATCGACGGCTTCGACATCGGCGGGACGCTCGAGGTTCAGATGAACACCGGCAAGAACGGGACGCTCGACGTGCCCGCCATCAACTTCAACCGGCTGACGAACGGCAAGCTCAGCATCGCGACGGGCGGGACGCCGGTCGATATCGACCTCGGTGAAACGCTTCCGATCCGCGTCACAGGCACCGCGACGCTGAACATCGGCGGCTTCGTCTACGTGAGCGCGGGCTTCGCGATCGAGAAGGGCGCTTCGCAGACCGTCACGCTCGACAACGGGGCGACCCGGGTGGCGAACATCCTCAAGATCGGGATCAGCAACGGCTACGCGTTCGTCGGCGCCAACGGTCCGTACTGGGTGACGAACACCGACGGCACCGTCCGCGCGCCGACCGCGGCCGAGACCGGCGGGGCGCTCGGCCTCGCCGTGAGCGCCGTCAACCTCGGCATCGCGCTCATCAAGCCGACGGACACCGCGTTCAAGGCCGAGAGCTACCACGCGATCTTCGCTAGCGGCACGGTGCAGCTCGTGGGCATCGACGCGCTCACGCTGGATGTGAAGAACCTGAAGATCAAGGTCAACGGCAGCAACGCTGGGAACGCGCGCGTCGTCGACTTCGTGGCGACGTTCGGCACGAGCGGCCTCTCGGTACCGACGGGCGACACCACCTCGGTCGCGATCGACTACACCGACCGTCTCCTCGAGGCGAGCGCGGACGTCACGCTGACGATCAGCCAGTTCGTCTACGTGAGCGGCGGATTCGTGTTCAAGCAGGGCGACGTGCTGACGGCAGTGGCGCGCACAGGCACCGGCCCGAACTCGACGCCCGTCGACATGTCCGTCATCAAGATCGGCGCGCACGACGTCCACGCATTCGTCGGCCTCGGCGGCCCGTACTTCGTGACCGATCCGGACGGCACCGTCCACGCGCCGGCGAGCTCCGGGAACGCGATCGGGCTCGCGTTCAACGACATCGACTTCGGGCTCGCGCTGATGAAGCCGGTCGTCGCGACTGGCGCACAGGCCTCGCCGCTGAGCTACTACGCGCTCCGCGCGACGGCCCGCGGCATCTCGTTCGTCAACCCGTTCGACGTCACGATCGAGGCGACCGACCTTCTGATCGAGGTCAACGGCTCGAACGACCCGGGCCATGTCGCGAACCTGCGCACGCGGACGATCGACGTGCCCACCGGGGACGGAACGATGACGCTCGGCGGCGCTGACGGCTGGGGCTCCGACCTCCTGCGCGCGAACGGCACCGTCACGATCGTGGCCTTCGGCCTCAGGCTCGGCGCGACCATCTTCTTCGAGTCGACGACGCGCCCGAACAGCACCACGAAGGTGATCAAGATCCACGTCGATCATCTCTGCTTCGCGGTGGGCGACCCTGCGATCTTCAGCATCGGCTGCGGGCCGACCGAGAACTTGTCCGGCAACATTTTCGTCGCGGACGGCGGTGTCGCCGCTGAGTTCACGGTTCCGCTGAACTTCACCTTCGGCGACGTCGACACCGGCACCACCGGCGTGCACTTCGACGCCGACGTGAAGCTCGCAATCAACACAATCACGCACGACGTCGACGAGACCTTCAACGTCGGCACGGGCACCGAGCGCCTCATCCTCCCGGCGGCGGTGGGCGGGCCGTACCTGCGCCTGGTAGCGACGGGCGTCGACATCAAGGTGCGCGCGATCGGCATCACGGGCACGTTGAGCGGCAACTTCCAGTTCGAGCAGGTCTCGATCGGCGGCGTGAAGGTGATCCGCATCGCCGCGACGAACGTCACCATGGGCGTCAACAGCCCCGGCCCGAACCTTGTCAGCGGCCAGCCGCTTGTGCAGCTGACCGGCGGCAGCGGCGCGATGATCCTCTACCCGGACGGCGTGGCTGCGGTCTTCTCGGGCACGTTCAACGTCACGCTGCCGGGCGCCGACGCGAGCACGAAGATCGTCCTGATGGTGAACACGCGCGGCCCGCCGTCAAATCCGACCGACACCAGCCTCGACGTGGATCAGACGGTCACCGTCAACGGCACGCCCATCCGCGTCAACGTCAAGGCGAACCAGTTCCGCGTGGATCTCGCCCACGTCTCGATCAACTTCGGCGACATCCTTACGCTCTCCGGCGACTTCACCTTCCAGTCCGGCAGCGGCTCCACGGCAGGAGCCACCCTGTACGGCGCACAGAACGTCGAGCTCTTCCTGGGCGACGGCCCGTACCGCAACGCGAACGGTACCGTCAACCAGAACGCGATCGGCGTCCTCGTCACGGGCGCTCGCCTCGGCGTCGTCGACTTCGGCGGCGGCAGCTTCGCGATCTACGCCGAGGGCACCGCGAGCCTCGTCGGCCTCGGCAGCTTCGTCACGCTCAGCGCGCCGGTCGTCGTTCGGGTGAACAAGACGAACAAGGCGCTGAACGCGAGCATTCCGATTACGGGCGGCCCGAACATCCCGGTCGTCTTCACGTCGCCGAGCTTCATCGAGAAGTTCAGCGTCGGAACGATCCAGCAGGCGGCCGTCATCGACCTCGGCCACGTCGTCACGCTGAGCGGCGCGATCGACTTCACCGTCGCGCCGTCCGGCCGCATCGACGTCGACATTCCGGTCGCCGAGGTCGGGATCAGCATCCCGTTCAACGACCAGCTGACCCAGGTCTTCGCGATCAAGGGCGCTGCGCGCTTCAGCTTCGGCGGCGGGCTCGGCTTCAAGCTCGAAGACATCCGCGTCTCCGGCTTCAAGATCTTCACGGCCGAGGCGACGATCGCCGCGCCGGCCACCGCGCTCCGCGCCCCGATGGCCGACCTGGCGTCGCCGTATGCGGGCCAGTCGATCAGCTCGATCGTGTTCGACACGAACAACTCCGGCCACATCGACGTCATCTACACGAGCCTCAACCCGGGCGAGACGATCGATCCGGAGTCGATCATCGACGACAACCCCGAGTTCACACTCGACGGCCCGGCGGTCAACCTCGTCGTCAACGGCCACGCGACGCAGCTCGACTCCCGGACGTTCCGCTACTCGTTCACCGGCTCGCTCGTCACGACCCTTACCGACAACACGGTCAACGTCACGTTCGGCGCGGGCTCGTTCAACGACACGCGGAACGCCTCGAATGCGGTCTCGACGCAGAGCTTCTCGATCTTCTTCACGCCGCCGACCGGGCCGCCTCCGCCTACGGCGATCCTGCTCGGGCCGAGTGGCGGCTCTATCATCAACGCGGCCGTCCTCGCGGCGCGTGGCTACATCGACGTCAAGTTCGTCGCCTCGCAGCCAATCGACGACGCGAGCGTCAACGGCGACGAGTTCCGCCTGACGACGACGACCGGCGCGAACACGCTCAACAACCTCTTCTCGACGACGAGCTTCGAGGTCAAGAAGCTCGATGCGACGACCTGGCGCTACACGCTCAAGGCGGCGACAGGCGTGCCGGTGCTCCAGATGTTCAACGCCGGCGTCGTCAACGTCGAGTTCCTAGCGAACAAGTGGACCGCCGGAAACGGCGCGTTGAGCAACGTCGCGTCGCGGACGTCGTTCACGGTCGCGACCGACGTCCAGACCGCCGGCACCGCGTCCAACGCGATCAACCTCGGCCCGCTCTCGCTCGAAGGCCCGTCGCTGACCCTCGCCGACGTGGGGCTCCGCGGCACGAAGCTTGCGCTGACCGTCGTGATCGGCGTGAACTCCGCGTCGCTCGGCTTCGGCTCGGGCGGCACCGGCGGCATGAGCGCACGGATGACCGGCCTGCTCGGCAAGTTCGAGATCGACGTCGACCTGCTCGCCGCGCTGCCCGCCATCACGTCGCACGATTTCAACGCGATCCTCGCCGCGTTCAGCGTCCCGGGCAATTTCAGCGTCGACGTCGCGACGGTCCGCGTGGATGTCCCCGGCGTCGTGATCGCGACAGGCGCCGGAATCCACGTCCAGTGGGATCCGAACTACGACCCGGCCGCGCACAACGGCAAGGCGCAGACGCTCCTCACCGTCGACACGGCCGACGTGACGTTCCCGGCATTCGGCGTCAGCGCGCAGATCACGCCGTTCGGCACGGCGCCGAACCCGATCATCCCGGGCCTGACCGTCCGCACCGACGGCTTCAAGCTCGGCAACGCCTCGCTGACGATCCGGAAGACCGACGGTACGCCGATCAGCCTGCTCGGGCTGCTCGAGTTCGACGACCTCCGCGTCGGCGTCTCGAACTTCGGCGTCACCTTCGGCAGCGGCGGCCCGTCCCTCGACAATGGCTCGAGCCTCTTCTTCGCCTCGGGCGGCGTGCGCTTCCTCCCGGGCAAGCCCGTCAACGGCACGATCAGCGACGGTCCCGACGGCGACACCGAGGCGCTGCGGGCGACGGTCGAGTTCGCGAACGGCGAGTTCAAGTCGCTCCGCTTCAACGTCGACACGCTGAAGATCCAGCTCGGCTCGTTCCTGACGCTGACCGCGACCGGATTCATGTTCAACACCGGCGCCGGCCCAACGGAGGAGCTTGTCAGCTTCACGTCGATCGGCGCGTCGGTGAACATCGGCAGCGTCGCGATCACCGGCGAAGCCCGGAACTTCGCGTTCACGGGCGACGGCTCGTTCAAGACGAAGCCCGGCTTCGGCGTCTTCCTCAGCGTCGGCGGTGCGAACGGAGACAGCTTCAAGTGGCCGAGCTGGCTGCCGATCCACATCAACTCGATCGGAATCACGTGGCCGAACATCCAGGCCGACCCGACGAACTTCACGCTGATCCTCTCGGCGAGCGTCGAGGGCATCCACGCGATCCCGAACCTCGAGTTCTCGGGCGTCATCGACGGCATCCAGATCGACGTCGGGAAGCTCTTGCGCGGCGAGTTCCCGATCGTCGGCATCAACGCCTTCGGCGTCTCCGTCAAGGGCAACATGTTCGGCGGCGAGATCAGCGCCCAGCTCGTCGGCGGCATTCTCAAGCTCGACGCAGGCGGCCGGATCATCGCCGACCTCGACACGGTCACCGCGGTCGACCAGCGCGTCTTCTATGCAGGCCTCGAGGGCGGCTTCAAGTTCGCCGGCATTGGCGGCATCACCATCCGCATCGGCCTCTCCGAGCTCGGGCCGCTGTCGGTCGCGCTCGAAGCCAACCTGCCGACGCCGGTCGTCATCTACCCGCCGTTCGGCATCGCGATCAACGACTTCTTCGCGAGCGTCGAGTTCTTCAAGACCCTGCCGTCGATCGACGATCCGGAGCAGCTGCGCGGGAAGGACTTCCAGCCGCCGGCGGCGATCTCGCCGGAGGACTGGCTCGCGACGCTCAAGTCGCAGGTCGCGACGCAGGCGCGCCTGTTGAAGCAGAACCCGGGCATGAGCGGCTTCGCCGCGGCGTTCAGCGCGCCAATGACGATCACCGGCTCGGCGAAGGTGTTCGACATCTACACGAGCGAGGCGCTCTTCAACGGCCAGGTAGTCGTGAAGTTCTCGACTGACGGCAAGTTCCTGATCATCGGCCTCCTCAACTTCTTCGACGGCGCGCTGAGCATCAGCGGCAAGCTCTATGCAGACCTGTCGCACATCACCTCGGGCGCGGCGACTGTGCTGTTCCTCGCCGACATCCCGGATCAGGTCCGCTTCCTGACGGTCGAGGGCAAGCTGAAGATGGGCTTCCGGAACGCTTCCGGCCAGCCGGTCGAGTTCACGGTCCCGCGCGAGCCCGCCGCCAACCCGATCGGCGGCCTCTCCGGCCCGCGGCAGGGCGACAGCGTCTCGCTCGGCGACCTCAACGGGCGTGGGTACATCGACTACGCGTACATCGTCCCGTCGGGCGGCCAGCTCGACACCGCGTCGATCAACGGCGACGAGTTCACCATCAGCTCGACGGGCAACCGCGTCACGCTCGACACGACACAGGCGCCGGCGCTCGTCACGGGCACGACGTACCGCTACTGGACTAAGGGCTCCTACCAGACGGGCGACACGGTCACCCTGAACTTCGTCGCCAACAAGTGGCAGTACCGCGACTCGAGCGGCAACGTCCAGCCGAACACGGACGGGACGGCGACGGCCACCACGCCGTCGACGATCAACCGGCACTACATCGACGTCGAGCTGATCCCGCAGGGCTCGCACACGGTCAACGGCACAACCGTCGACGGGGACGAGATCACCCTCAGCAGCGGCCCCGCGGTGCTCTCGACGACAGACGCGAAGCCGACGAACATCAGCGGCAGCATCTACCGTTTCTACCTGGGCGGCGACTTCACATCGCTCGGGCAGGTCACCGTGACCTTCGTCGCCGGCAAGTGGCAGGACTCCGCGGGCGTCTCGAACGTCGCGTCGAGCGGCAGCTTCACGATCGTCCAGCCGACGGCCGAGATCGGCGGGCCGTTCACCGGCGGCACGATCGACGTCGTCGTCGCGAACGGCTCGCGCGACGGCGCTCCGGTGACCGCGCCGACCGCAGTCGAGTCCGACGAGGAGACGGGCGCCCTGACGGGCAGCTACCGCTACGCCCTCGCGTTCGTCACCGGCGGCGCGGAGAGCGCGCTCGGCGTGTCGTCCGCGCCGATCTCGGTGACCGCCAAGGACATCCAGCTCTCGAACATCGAGGTAGGGCCGGCGGGCACGACCGCGCGGAAGATCTACCGCTCCGTGGCCGGCGGCGCATTCGTCCTGATCGCGACGCTTTCCGACAACACGACGACCGAGTACCTCGACAACAACACGTCGGGGAGCGGCTCGCCGTCCGGCAGCTCGGCGATCTACGTCGATGTGACGTTCCACGCGACGCCGGGCGCGGAACTCGACTACAGCTCGATCCTCGACTCCGGCGACGAGTTCACGATCTCGGGCGCCGGGGCCACGGGCGTCACGCTTTCCGGAGCGCCTACGGCGATCGCGTTCGTCCAGGATGCGGCGAGCGGCGCGCTCGTGGCGACGAAGCTCGCGAAGGGCGCGACGGAGACGGACCTCGCCTTCTATGCGCGCCTCCGCGGCGCCGGCGTCAAGACGTTCCGCTACATCGCGACCTCCAACTCGATGGCGTGGAGCGTCGGCGCTGTCGACATCGTCTTCGACGTCTCGGGCGCGACCTGGCAGGACAGCCTCGCCAACCTCGGCTCGACCACCGACGCGCGGCACGCGACCGTGCAGGGGCCGACCGGCCAGGTCGTCGATCCGGCCGGCGGCAGCGGCATCGACGTGAACGTCCTGGACGGCCGCAACTACATCGACGTCACGTTCCCGACGCCCGAGAGCGGCTACACGATCGACCCGGCCTCGATCCTCGATCTCGCGCCGGAGTTCCGGCTCAGCGGCACCGGGCTCGGCTCGATCCAGATCGACAGCTCGCAGGCGCCGCTCAGTCGCGGCGGCAACCAGTACCGCTACTGGCTCAACGGCTTCTTCTCGAGCCAGAGCACGCTGGAGAACGGCGTCACCGTGCCGCCGAAGGTCGTGCTGACCTTCATCGCCGGCTCCTGGTCGTACACGCTCGACACGCCGCAGACGACGCCGCCGGACACGGCGCCGGCCGACCTCGAGGATCCGTTCTTCCTCGACGTCGTGCTGCCGGACGCGCCGAACGGCTACGCGATCGACCCGAGCTCGATCGACGGCGACGAGATCACGCTGACGCTCGACGGCTCGACGGGCCGCACGATCGTCGTCGACAGGTCGGTCAAGCCGACTGCGGTCACGGACGAGCCGAACACGTTCCGCTTCGGGATCAAGGGCACGTTCCGCACCGCGGGGACGCCGCGGCCGGTGGGCGACCCGACGGGCGCGGACAAGGTCGTCGTCCACGTCAACACGGGCACGTGGTCGTTCACGAAGCTCGCCGAGACGCTGACGCCTGTGAACTACAACGACCTGTCCGGGACGAACGGCCGCACGTACATCGACGTCGTCTTCAACCCGGTCTCCGGCAGCACGGTCGGCACGATCGATGCCGGCCCGATCTCGATCGTCGGAGCGACGGGCAGCACGGCGGCGCTCGCCGGCGGCACGGGCACGCCCGTCCAGCTCGCGAACGGCCGCTGGCGCTATTACCTGACCGGCCACTTCGCGACCGGCCGCGTCGACGTCACCTTCAACGACGGCACGCTGCACAGCGGCGGCTACCCGAACCTCGAGCAGGTCGTGTCGTTCACCGTGCAGGGCCCGACGGCCGACCTCGTCGACCCGAGCGAGGGCTCCGCCGTGTCCGCCGGGACGCTCAACAACCGCGGCTACATCGACGTGACGCTGAACCTCTTCGGCCACACGGCCGCGCAGCTCGACGGGGCGTCGATCACCGACGAGGACGACGAGTTCACGATCGGCGGCACGTTCACCGGCACGTTCAAGCTCGACGACACGCAGGCGCCGGTGCGAAGCGGCACCTCGAACGTGTGGCGCTACTGGACGACCGGCACGATCCTGACGGGCACGCCGACGCTGACGTACCTGACCGGCTCGTGGGGCTTCACGGACAACGCGCTCGCCGGCGCCGTCACGCCGGTCGGGCTCACCGGTGCGGCGACGACCGCCGCGACGCACTACCTCGACGTTCGCCTGACGCCGACGGCCGGCGACCAGATCGACCTGCCGATCACGGCGGGCGTCGTTTCGCTCGCCGCCCTGCCGGCCTCGGCGGGGGTCACGCTGCTCTCGACCGACCCGACGCGGCTGCCGGGCACGAACATCTACCGCTTCTACTTCACCGGCGCCTTCGTCGCCGGCCATGTCGAGATCAACTTCGCCGGCGGGTCGTTCACCTCCGGCGGCAACGCAAACGTCGCCGAGACCGAGTCGCTGACCGTCCTCCAGCTCACCGCCGACGTCGCCGATCCGACGAACGGCGGCTCGACGGGCGCCGACGTCCTCAACGACCGCGGCTACTTCGACGTCACCTACACCGTACCGAGCTACGCGTCGTCCGTCGACGTCGCCTCGGTCACCGATCTCGCCCCGGAGTTCACGGTCTCGGGGGCCGCGGTGACACTCGACGCCGCCCGCGCACCCGTGCTCGTCAGCCACGCCGGCACGAGCTGGGTCTTCCGGTACTTCTACACGGGCGCGAAGACCGGCAGCCTGACCCTCAACTTCATCGGCGGCAGCGTCACGTTCCTCGACGCGGCGAACAAGCCGATCCCGCTCTTCCAGCAGCGCGAGTTCCAGACGTACGTCGACCCGGCCGATCCGGATCCGGCGCATCCGACGATCTTCGTGATCGACGTGCCGTTCGGCGAGACGTCGACGCTCGACGGGACGTCCGTCACCGACTCGGACGCCACCTCACCGGAGATCGGCATCGCCGGCGACTTCGCGCTGACGCGTCAGGGCACCGGCCCGATCTCGAACACGACCGGCACGTTCCGCTACCGCGTCACGGCGACGGGCACCACCGCCGTGACCGCCGGCATGCGCGTCGTCATCACGTACAACGCCGGCACCTGGACGTACGGCGGCACGGCAAGCGTGCTGCAGGCCTCGCAGACCGCCACGCTCGCCGACCACACGTTCATCGACGTCGTCTACGCCGGTGCCGGCGAGCATGGTCTCGACCCGGCAAGCCTGACGGGCGACGAGATCACCCTCAGCGGGGCGGGAACCGGGACGGGCATCACCGTCCTGACGGGCACGCCCGGCACGACGAACGCGCCGAACATCCTGGCCGACGGCAAGACCGTCCGCTACTACCTGAACGGGCACTTCACGCCGGGCCAGGTGATCGTCACGTTCGCGAACGAGTCGTTCGCCGATCGCGACGGCGACCTCGGCGTCGGCGGTACGGCGTCGTTCCAGGTCATCGACCAGCTGACGACCTCCGACGCGCCGAGCCCGTCGAACCCGAGCCCGAGCCGCGTCTTCTTCATCGAGATCTCCGGGAAGATGATGCTGCAGGCGTTTGGGTTCACCGACCCGAACGACCCGATTATCGAGATTCGCGGCAAGGTCGTGCTCGAGATCGGCACTGTGCACGTCGTCGACCACGACGTTGCGCGGTTCACGCTCGACGCGTCAGGCACCGTCAAGGTCATCAAGCTCGGCAACATCGCGTCCGGTGCCGCGCACTTCGTGCTCGAGATCGGCGGCGGTCTCGGCGATACCAAGCTCTACGGCGTCGCGGCGTTCGAGACGAACCTCGCGTTCCTCCACCCGTACGCAGACCTGACCGGCCGGATCGTCCTGATGATCAACACGGACGACATCGACCACACCGAGACGATCAGCCTCGAGGGCATCCCGGGCGACGCGATCTTCGCACTCGATGCGACCGCGAGCTCCGCGGCCATCACCGCGCTGAACGCGGCGGCCGGCACGCTCTACAGCAAGGTCGCGCTGCCGAGCGACTGGGTCACGCGCTTCCAGACCGCCTCGACGGCCTCCACCGTCACGCTCCTCCACGAAGTGATCGTCGACGTCGGCCCGTTCGCCGGCCTCTCCGCCGACGCTCTGACGAACGCGAAGATCGAGAAGGTCTCCGCGGCGGACGAGTGGCGTGTCACGCTCGCCGACGGGCGTCAGTTCTTCATCCAGAAGGCGAAGAACTCCGCGAACGCGGACGTCCTGATCGTCAAGGGCGAGGCGCGTACCTACGAGCTCGCGCACCAGTCGTTCGCGCTCGCCGTCGCCGGGCGGTTCGCGGTCGACGATCCGACGCAGAGCGGGACCGACTTCCAGGATCCCGACAAGAACTGGATCATCGCCTTCGGCGCGTTCTACGTGCAGATCACGACCGAGCACCTGATCGTGTTCGCCGACGCCGAGGCCTCGTTCCGCCTGACCTCGGGCGTGCACCTCGAGGGGCACGAGACCGGCCTCCTGATCCTGCAGTACGGCACCGGCAGCACTGTCGGCGTTGCGGGCATGTTCGACCTCGGCATCTCCGGCGCGCTCGGCGGCTCCGAGGGTCTCTTCCCGATCCCGAACATCTTCTCGTTCGACGGGCGGATCCAGGTCATGTTCAACACGACGCTCGTCCAGCAGGACTTCGACGTGCCGACCGTGTTCCGCGACCTGCTGCCGGCCGGCTCGCCGACGCACTACACGATCTTCAAGTCGATCCCCGACCCGTCCGGCCACGGCGAGGTCGATCCGACTCACGCCGAGGTCTACATCGAGGCGACCCTCTCCGGCACGATCACGCTCTACGGCGTCCTCCACCTGACGGGGTTCCTGTCGGTGGCCGCGGGCGTCGGGCCGGAAGCCGGTTCCGTCGTGATCGCCGGCGCGGTCGGTCTGACGATCGACTACATCGGGACGGCCTCGGGGACGCTCCACCTGCTCTTCTTCACGGACTTCAACGGCCTGGGCCCGGGCGTCGTCGGGCGCGCCACGCTCGCGCTACAGGCCGGCATTCCGGGCGTGTCGTTCGGCGCCAACGCGCAGGTCATCCTCGAGATCAACACGTTCGAGGGCGCGGTCTCCGTCAATACGTTCAAGCTCGACGCCGACGGCAACCTCGTCTTCGACTCGCACGGCGTCGTCTTCGAGGTGCAGGACATCGGCTCGAACAACCCGGACGAGGACTTCGACGTGCGGCTCGTCATCAAGGGCGCCGCCGACATCTCGATCATCCACCTCGACGGGACGTTCATCTTCGTCCTGAAGTTCAACGGCGGCTTCCGGATCGCGGCGTCGCTCGATGCGAACCTGACGTTCGGCTCCTTCGGCGGCGTGCACGTCGACGGCAGCTTCAACATCGACGCCGACGGTCTCGCGCTCCGCCTTTCCGCGACGCTCGCCGGAGACTTCGGCAACTCGCTCGGCTTGGACTTCAACGTGTCGGGGACCGTCGAGCTGAACACGACGAACCGCAACAAGACGATGCTCGACGGGCACGTCGTCCAGCCCGGCTTCTTCCTCTCGCTGCACGGCGACGTCGAGTTCATGGGCTTCGCCAGCGCGAGCGGCGACATGACGCTGCGCATCACCGGCGGCACGTTCGAGCTGTCGTTCAACGTGACGCTGCACCTGGGCCCAATCGACATCGCCGCGTCCGGGTTCGCCGGCATCTACGCGGGCGCGAGCGAGGCGCACAAGGGCATCGTGCTCCGCCTCGCGGTCTCGATCGACGTGAACGTGCTCGAGATCATCAAGATCAGCGCGAGCGGCGAGCTCCGCCTCAATACGACGGACATCGCGCGGAACGCGAACGGCGTCACCATCGGCGCGAACTCGTTCCGGCTCTCGCTGAACGGCTCGATCAAGATCCTCGAGGTCATCAACCTGTCGGCGAGCTTCGACATGATCGTCGGCGGCGGCTCGATCACGGTCGGGAACGGCGCGCAGCGCCACCCGTTCAACCTCGGCGTCGGCCAGTGGGTCTTCGCCTTCAGCGCGAGCGCGGACTTCTTCGGCCTCGCCACGATGAGTATCAGCGGCTGGATCGACTCCAAGGGCGAGTTCGACATCGCCGTCAGCGGCGGGCTGACGCTCGGCTCGAGCAGCTTCGGACTCGTCGGCCAGTTCTCGTTCCGCGTCTACCTGTACAAGGAGCCGCTGATCCACTTCCACCTCGACTTCTCGGCGAGCGTGGACGCGAGGATCTTCGGGTTCTCGTTTGCGAGCCTCGGCATCGACGGCTCCTTCGATGCGCTCCAGCAGGCCGGCCAGGATCACATCGACGTGATCGTGTCGGTCACGGTTCGGATCAAGATCCTGTTCATCAAGATCTCGAAGACCGCGACGTTCAAGATCGGGACGATCCAGATCCCGCCGCCGATCTTCCTCGCAGGCGACAAGGGCCCGGGCGACGGCACCGGCGCCGGCCAGATCGACTGGGGCGGCGGCGAGCTTTACCTGAACATGGGTCCGCGCGCGGGCGTGAACGGCCTCGGCCCCGGCATCAACGAGGGCTTCACGGTCGAGCACGTCGGCGGCACGGACACGAGCGAGACGGTGAAGGTACGCGCCGGCGGCCGCGAGCAGATCTTCGCCAACGTCAGCGGCATCCACGCGTACGGCGGCTCGGGCAATGACTCGATCCTCATCAAGCAGGGCGTCCTCGTCCCGGTCTACCTCGACGGCGGCACCGGCGACGACTCGCTGACCCACCTCGGCAGCGGCGCTGCAACGCTGCTAGGCGGCGACAACGACGACTACCTCGAGCTCGGCTCGCAGGCCGCCGGCACGCTGCGCCTCGACGGCGGCGGCGGCGACGACTACATCGTCGCGACCGACGTGCCCTCGACGCGGTCGGTCACGATCATCGGCGGCGCCGGCAAGGACACGATCTTCGGCGGCGCCGGCAACGACACGATCTACGGCGACGCCGAGAACACCAACGACTCGAACACGGGCGACGACAGCGACGACATCGACTCCGGCGGCGGTGTCGACACGATCAGCGCCGGCGGCGGCGACGACGTCGTGAAGATCCTCATGCCGGCGACGGCGACGCCGACGATCCGCGGCGGCGCCGGCAGCGATTTCCTCGTCATCACCGCCTCGAACGGCAACGACAACCTGACGATCGAGTCCGGCGGCTCGAACACGGCCTGGGTGCACCAGACGAACGCCGCCGGGAAGGTCACCGGAATCGACTTCGAGGAGATCGACCTCGACCTGAGCGCGGGCGCCGATCAGGTGACGATCAACCCGCTGTCCGGCACCGGCGTCTCGCTCGTCGTCGTGAACGCAGGTCAGATCGTCCAGCCCACTGGGCAGTTCGAGCTCATCCACGACGAGGACAACCCGAACGGCCTCACGAAGCGGCCGATCGTCAACATCTCGCCCGACAACGCCGCCGACACGATCACGATCAACGGCAGCGGAATCGCCGACAACTTCACGATCAGCGCCGTCGATCCGGTGAACGACCGGATGACGGACGTCCGGGTCGTGCGCGTCGGCGACGCGTCGGTGCTCATCACGAAGCAGGTCCGCAACGAGGGCGACAAGCTCATCGTCGACGGCAAGAGCAACAACGACCGCCTCGACGCGAGCGCGCTCGGCGGCGACGGCACGCCCACCGTCTTCCCCGATCTGATCGCCGTCACGCTGAAGGGCGACACCGGCGACGACGTCCTGATCGGCTCGCCGTTCAACGACACGCTCGACGGTGGCACGGGCAGCGACCGCTTCACCGGCGGCTCCGGCCTCGACACGTTCATCGATGCGAGCCTCCCGACCAACGTCTCGGGCGACGTCGACACCCTCGTCGAGACCTTCGACCTCGACATGTCGCTCTTCTACGACACGTTCATCACCGGCGAGCTCCGGACCGGCAGCGACCGCTTCTCGACCCCGGGCTACGTCGACGAGGCGTCGATCGTCAACGGCATGACGCACGACGACGAGCCGAACTTCCGGAACGGCCTCGGCGACGGCGACCACTACGCCTCGGGCGCGACTGTCGAGAACCTCGGCGGGATCTTCGAGGCCGCGGTCCTCACCGGCGGCACCGGCAACAACACGATCGTCGTCAACGACAGCGACAACACCGTCTTCGTCGGCGGCGTTGCACGCCCGGTCACCCCGTGGCAGGGCCGCGCGACGCTCGACAACGTCGGCAACTCGACCGGCACGCTCACCGGCTCGCCGGAGCGCTACGTCATCGCGATCGTCGCCGGCAACCGCGCGCGGATCGACATCGTCGACTCGGGCGGCGGCTCCGGCGCCGACGAGCTCGTGATCGTCGGAACGAACCAGGGCGACGACATCCGCCTGAACGCGGCCGGCGGCGGCGCCTTCCGGGTCGGGATCATCGACGCCCAGGGCGCCTCGACGACGCACATCACGTACCGGCAGGTCGAGCGCGTCTCGATCTACACGCTCGGCGGCAACGACCACGTCCTCTCCGATGACACCGCCGTCACGACGGTGATCGACCTCGGTGGCGGCGACGACGATCTCGTCGTCGGCACCGTGCCGCTCGTGCCCGATACCGGCAACCGCACGCTCGAGTTCCCCGACGGCGTGCCCGTGGCCGACACGGAGAACATGACGAACGGGAACAGCGGCCCGCTCTACGCGATCGGCGGCGGCCAGAACGACACGTTCGAGGTCAACCACAACCGGGCGAAGCTCTTCCTCGCCGGCAGCGCGGGCGACGACACGTTCCTGCTGAAGACGTTCATCGCGCTCCGCGAGAACCCGCTCGACGCGTCCGACATCACGAACCTCGCCACGCTCTTCGGCGGCACCGGCATGAACCGCTACGAGTACGTGCAGAACGCGCCGGTGCAGATCAACGGCGGCCCGGGCACCGACACGCTCGTCGTGATCGGCACCCCGATCGGCGACTCGTTCGTCGTCACCGACACGTACATCGCCGGCGCCGGCCGCATCACGGGCTTCACCGGCATCGAGCGCATCGAGGTCAACGGCGCCGGCGGCCCGGATCGCATCTGGATCCTGAGCACGAGCCCGACCATCGAGACGATCGTAGACGGCGGCACCGGTGACGACGAGATCCACATCGGCGGCACTCCGCCGCTGCTGGTCTTCGACCCGCCGCCGTTCACCTACACGCCGCCGGCGTTCGAGGTGCAGCTGCCGCCGGTCGTCACGTACCACGACGAGACCATCCACCTCGGCAACTGGTCGTTCACGGTCAATCTGTTCACCTGGATCGGCGCGGGCGGCCTCTCAGACCCGACCGGCGCGGCGACGGCATTCGCGCAGGGCTTCGCGAATCACATCGGCACGCTGCGCGCGCTGTTCGACCCGCTGACCCAGTTCGTGAACGCGACGGTCACGGGCGTCACTGCGCGCCTGCGCTTCTCGTTCCTGCCGTTCGTCTTCGACTCGGTGATCCAGGTCGACGTGGCTTCGGTCGATCTCAACTACCGCGTCGGCACCGTCACCCAGGCGACGAAGCTCGTGCAGCCGCCGAGCATCACGGTCGACCCGCCGGCGTTCGCCTTCCAGGCGCCTGGCGTGACGACGCTCGCCGGCATCCAGGGCCGCCTGATCATCCGCGGCGGCGACTCGCCCGAGAACCTCGGCGACCGCGTCATCGTCCACAACGAGGACAGCACGTTCTCGGGCGCCGGCCGCCTCGAGACGTTCACGCAGCCGCGCTGGGTGCAGACGGGCCAGGACGGCGCCGGCAACCCGATCATCGAACAGGATCACGACTCGACGAGCGGCATCGCGCTCTACGACTCGGCGCTCGAGCTCCAGGGCATGGGCCTCGGGATCACGATGGGCACGAACACCGGCCAGAACGGCAAGACGGTGTTCCACGGCATCGAGCTCCAGGGCATCGAGTCGATCGACATCCGCCTCGCGAACGGCGCCGACACGTTCACCGTCGCCGACACGGGCTTCGGCCGGGCGACGGACGGCCAGCAGTCGACGACGCTCCTCCCGACGAAGGTCTCGATCTCGGGCGGCGGCGGCAACGACACGATCAACCTCCAGCAGGTCGGCGGCCAGACGCGCATCCTCGGCGGCGCGGGCGCCGACACGCTGAACATCCAGTCGACGACGCAGTCGCTCGCCGCGATCCTCGGCCTCGTCAGCTTCGACGGCGACGCGACGATCACCGAGCCGGCCGTGCCGTTCCTCGACAACGACCCGCGGCTCGCGATCTTCCTCGTCACCCCGTCGGTCGTGATCGGCACGGGCGCCGTCCTGACGACGACCGAGGCGACGCCGCGCGCCTACCGCCTCGCCGACATCAAGCCGGTGCTGCTCGACCCGAACACGAGCGCCTCCGGCACGCCGCTCCAGGTGCGCGTCGTCGGCCTCGACTTCGCCACCGGTGCGGTCACGACCGAGCTCGTCCAGGAGAAGGGCGTCCTCGAGAAGGCGACGCAGAAGCGGAATGCCTCGAACGACCCGGTCTGGTTCGCGAAGGACGGCGGCGAGACGAACGACTCGACCGAGACGGGCATCCCGGTCCTCATCTTCGGCTCGGGCCAGCAGGTCTACCTCGACAGCGCCTTCAACAAGGTGCTGACGAACACCGGCCACCTGTCGTACACCACCGACTTCGTCAACGGCTCGAACCTGTACATCGACTCGGGCGGCTTCCGGACGACGACCGTCGTCGCCGGCCGGCCGTCGCTGATCGAGATCAACACGACGACGCTCGTCGCCTTCCAGCGCGTCCTCGACACGGTGCAGACCGCGCCGTCGACCGGCGACGTCCTGAAGATCGTCAACACCGGCGACACGAGCGACGTGACCGGCACGCTCGACCAGATCAACGTCACGCTCGAGCACCTCGACGCGGACGGCATCGTCGTGCTCCAGGGCACCGCCAACGGGCAGAACGCGGACACGTACTACACGCGGGCCGTGCAGCTGACCTACAGCGGCGGCGAGCCGGTGATCAACCTGTTCACCGGCGCCCCGATGACGTACGTCGGCAGTGAGCCCGTCCTCGACCTCTTCACGCGGGCGCCGATCGTCGATCCGTTCAACAACCCCGTGCTCCACCACGAGGGCGACCCGATGCTCCACTACCGCGGCGACGCCGTCGTCCACAAGCAGGGCGAGATCCAGACGTACCTCGGCGGCGAGCCGGCCCTCGACGAGCAGGGCAACCCGGTCTACAACCCGTCCTCGACGTTCACCTTCGGCCTCGGCGCGACTGTCCTCACGCTGCCGGTCGACGTGCTCACGGGCGACCGGATCACCGTGCGGATCCTCGACCCGGCCGGCTCGCCGTTCGACCTCACGTCGAGCCAGTTCGCCGTCGACTACGCGCTCAACCGCGTCACGATCTCGATCACGCTGACCGGGACGCAGAATGCGCAGGTCACGTACTCACCGGCCTTCCGCCGCCTGCCGGATCAAGCCGTGATCCACGACCGCGGCGACGACGTCTTCGACGTGACGACGGTCGAGCTGCCCGACCAGGCGAGCAACGTGTACACGGTCGCGGGCCTCTCCGACGCGACCCATGTCCACGTCACCGTGATCGACCGCCGTGTCGGTCTGGGCGGGAACTGGATCTACGACCTGACCGCGTTCACCCGCAGCGGCGACGAGCTCACGCTGACCGGCTTCGTCCCGAGCCAGTACCTCGCCGTCTTCGTGACGCTCGAGACGCCGGCCTTCTACGCCGTCGGCGACGGCAAGTTCTACGACGGCACCGAGGAGGTGCAGGAGAACGAGCCGGTCACGGACTCGCAGAACAACCTCGTCTACGACAACGACGGCAACGTCGTGCTCTACACGGCGACGACGATCTTCGACGCTCACGGCAACCGCATACACCATCGCCGCGGCGCGCCGATCCTCCGGCTCGACGATCAGTTCGGCTGGATCGAGGACACCTACACGGCGGCCGAGCTCGTCACGCCGGTGGCCAAGAAGTACCTGGGCAAGGAGCCGAAGCTCTACCTCGGCGGCGAGCTGGCGTACGCGAGCGCCGCGGACGCCGTGCTCGACGACACGACCGTCTACCACGTGGGCGTCTCCAGCTCGAACTTCGACGCGAACGCCTGGTACCGGAACCTCGAGGACGTCCAGCTCACGACCGGCGACGGCGCCGACCTGATCACGGTCGTCTCGACGCACGCCGGCACGACCGAGATCACGACGACCGGCGGCGCCGACCGGATCGCCGTCCGCACGATCGCGGGCGCGACGACGATCGACGCCGGCGCGGCCGACGACATCGTCGCCGTCGGCAGCACCGCGGGCCTCTGGAACACGGTCACGGCTCCGGGCGTTCCCGCGACGAACCCGCAGTTCATCGCCGTGAACGGCACCGTCGACGCGATCGCCGCGAAGCTGACGATCCACGGCGGCGCAGACAAGAACACGCTGAACGTCGACGACAGCGGCGACGGGAACTCGAACGACGCCACGCTCACCTCGACCGAGATCCACGGCCTCGACATGGGCGGCTACATCGCCTACGACGGCTTCGCCGACGACCTCAACATCGTCCTCGGCCACGGCGACGACCTCTTCACGGTCTTCAGCACGCACACCGGCCTGACGACGATCCAGGGCCGGAGCGGCGAGGACGAGCTCGACATCCGCACGATCTCGGGCGAGACGCGCGTCGCGGGCGACGGCTTCGACCCGACGATCACCTACGGGACGAACACGATCACGACGGGCGCCGACGACGACGTCATCAACGTCGGCACGCAGGCGGGTGTCGACGGCCGCAACTTCGAGGGCAACCTCCAGGGCATCGGCGCGCTGCTCTTCGTCCAGGGCTCGGGCCAGAGCGACATCGACCGCCTGAACGTCGACGACAGCGCCGACCTCACCGGCCGTCACGGCGTGCTCACGGCCTCCACGATCAACGGCCTCGGCACGGCGGCCGCCGGCATCGAGTACTTCCAGATCGAGGCGCTCCACGTCACCCTTGGCCTCGGCGACGACACCTTCCACGTCGCGACGACCGACACGGGCACGACGCGCATCAGCGGCGGCCCCGGCGAGGACACGATCACCGTCGAATCGATCCAGGGCGGCACGCAGATCGAGGGCGACGACCCGGTCATCCCGGCGAGCGAGAGCGCCGACCTCGTCGCGAAGAACTTCCTCCGCGTCCAGCGCATCCTCGACAGCCTCGACGCGGTCACGATCACGCTCGACGGCGGCCCGGTCGCCCGCAGCTCGTACGCCTACAGCAAGGGCGACAAGCTGACCGTCTTCACGACGCCGCTCACCGGCCACCTCGTCGTGACCTACAACGTCCCGGGCAACAACCGCGGCGGCCTCATCGACTACACCCGCCACACGTCGGTCGGCACGCGCTTCGACGACCTCGTCCTCGTGAATGTCCTCGACGGCGGCGCCGAGACGCATCTGAACGGCATCGGTGCGCTGCTCAGCATCGACGGCCAGCACGGCAGCGACCACACGGTCGCATACCTCGCCGGCGTCACGTACGAGCCGTCGTACCCGATCTCGACGATCGACGTCCACGACTCGGGTGCGCCGGCCGGCGACGGCACGAACCTGCTCGACGTCTACGGACCGAACGACGAGCTCGTCAGCGACAACTTCCTGCTCAGGCGCAACTTCCTCGCCCTCATGCCGACGACGACGACGGCCGAGCGCGTGAACTACGACTTCACGCAGAGCCGCGGCCTGCGCATCTTCGGCCGCGACGGCGATGACGTCTTCACGCTCGACGACAACAGCGTCTCGACGACGATCGACGGCGGCCGCGGCGACGACCGGTTCCAGGTCGCCCAGATCTTCCAGTCGCTCCGCGAGGTGCCGCAGATCGCGGCGCTGCGCGACGACGCCTTCGAGACGATCGCGACGACGCGCGGCTACCTGTCGAACGGCGTCAGCTTCGACACGACCATTTACGGTGGCCAGGGCAACGACACGTTCGTGGTCTTCCACAACCAAGCCACGCTCGTTCTCGACGGCGGCTCCGGCGACGACAGCTTCACCGTCCGCGCGTTCGCGCTCCTCGGCTCGACGGCGATCGACCCGAACCAGCACACGACGGGCATCTTCGGCGGCCTCGGCAACGACTTCGTCCAGTACACGGACAACGCTCCCGTCTCGATCGACGGCGGCGCCGGCACCGACACCGTCGTCGTCATCGGCACCGAGTTCGGCGACGTGTTCGTGATCACGCCGATCGGCGTCTTCGGCGCCGGACTCTTCATCCAGCTCGTCGGGATCGAGATCCTCAAGGTCGATGCGCAGGAGGGCAACGACCGCTTCGTCGTCTACGGCACGGCGCCCGGCGCCTCGACGTCGCTCTTCGGTAATCTCGGCAGCGACACGTTCGAGATCGGCGGCGCCGTCGACGGCCAGGCCGTCGCGACCGCCGCGCGCGACCTCCTCGGCCACAGCGGCCTGATCCTGCACTCGATCGCTCCGGGCTCCGTCGCGACGTACGGCACCGTGGTCGTGAACGGCGTCTCGACGAGCGTCGCCGACAACGACGCCTCGGCGGTCGTGGTCACGCCGACGAGCTCCATGACGGTCTACGAGAACCGGCCCGGCTTCACGACCGCGACCTACACCGTCGTGCTCTCCCGGGCGCCGGTCGGCGGCAACGTCTTCATCAACGTCTCGCCGACGGAGCTCACCGCCGACGAGCTCGCTGCGGGCGCCCTGCCGCTCGGCTTCCTCGACTCGTCCGGGAACGTCGTCGGCGCCCTCGTGCTCACCTTCACGGCGGCCAATTGGTTCCTGCCGCAGACCGTGACCGTCGTCGTGCAGAACGACGGCGATCCGAGCGGCAACGAGCGCCAGGTGGCTGAGACCTTCACGCTCGCGGCGGGCGCGACGACCGGCGACTTCACGCTTTCCTCGGCCCCGCTCCGGCTCGAGCGGCTGACCGTGAACGGCCAGCGGATCCGCAGCAGCGAGGCGACGCTCCTCGCCGACGGCCGCACCGTGCGGCTCAACCTCTCGACGCCGTCGGTAGGCGGCCAGCTGAAGATCGCCTACGTCCTCCAGGACGGCTCGACGACGCTGCAGGTGATCCGCCACAGCATCTCCGAGCTCAGCGCGCCGAACTTCGTCGGCGTCGCGATCCCGACGATGCTCGTGACGAAGGTCGACGACGACGCAGCCGGCGTGATCACGACTCCGGCGAACCAGTCGACAGGCCTCACGGTCTTCGAGGGCGGCTCCGGCGACTCGTACACCGTCGGCCTCAGCCGCGCGCCGCAGGTCGGCGAGACGATCACCGTTACGCTCTCGACGGACGCGACGCGCCTGACCCTGAGCCAGACCGTCCTGACCTTCACGAGCACGGACTGGGCGGCGAAGACGATCACGATCACGGGCGTCGACGACGCGGCGATCCAGGGCCACCAGCTCGTGACGATCCACCACGTCGTCACGTCGAACCTCGCCGTCGACGGGGTCACGAACTTCGCCGGCATGACCGTCCCGGACGTCACGGTCGACGTCGAGGACGACGACATCGCCGCCGTGCTGATCCAGCAGTCCGGCGGCAGCACCCGCGTCATCGAGGCGGACGGCTCGGTGATCACGGCCGGCGGCTCGCCGTTCATCGACTCCTACACCGTCGCCCTGACGAAGCCGCTGACCGGCACCGACACAGTAACCGTGCACGTGCAGCCCGGCGTCACGGGGACCGGCGGCACGGTCAACCAGAGGTTCACCGGCGGGCCGGTGCAGTCGTTCACCCTCGCCCAGGTGCCGGTGCTCGTGGCCCGCGTCACCGTCGACGGGCACCAGCTTTCGACGGCCGATTACGACGTCGCCGGCGCCGTCGTGACCATCCTGACGACGCTCCGTACCGGGGCGCAGGTCGCGATCAACTACCGCGTCGCCGGCTCCGCCCAGCAGGTGCTCGTCTCCACGAGCCAGAACGGCGCGTACACCGACGGCCTCGACCTCGTCTTCACGGCGGCGAACTGGAACGTCGCGCAGACGGTTTGGGTCAAGGCGATCGACGACTCCGTCATCGACGGCGACGGGATCAAGGTCTTCGCGCCGGCCGCGCGGACGACGGCCGGCATTCAGGGCCCGCTCTTCATCGAGGGCGGCGTCGACCTCAGCGGCGGCGTCAACACGACGATCCCGCCGGCGGTCGTCTACATCGGCGAGACCGACCCACCGCTCTTCGTCCCGCCGGCGAACCCGCTGCTGAACGGCGTCGAGGCCGAGCAGGTGGACGTCGTCAGCGTCCTGAACACCGACAGCGTCGCCGACAGCACCGGCGCCGTCACCGACACGCGCGTCACCGGCCTCGGCATGGGCGGCGACCGCGTGATCGGCGGAGTCACCTACCCCGGCGGCATCACGTACAGCGACGTCGAGCTCCTGCGCGTCGACCTCGGCAACGGCAACGATCGGCTGCTCGTGAACTCGACGCACGGCAACCTGACGCTCGTCAATGCCGGGCCGGGCAACGACCAGGTATTCGTCCGCACGATCGCCGGGCAGACGACGGTCAACGGCGAGACCGGGAACGACACGATCAGCACCGGCACGAACTTCGACGCGACCTGGTTCAGCCAGGTGATCGACCACGTCAACGCGCCGCCCGCCGGCACGGTCGACCGGATCCGCGCGCTCCTCCGCGTCGACGGCGGCCTCGGCGCCGACACGGTGAACGTCGACGACTCCGGCGACCCGACCTCCGACGTCGCGATCCTCACAGGCTCGACGATCGACGGCATCGACCTCGCGACCTCGCCGGTCTGGACGTTCACGATCGGGCACGCCGTCGGCGGTACCTTCACGCTGACCTTCGGCGGCCAGACGACCGCTCCGATCCCCTACGCGGCCTCGGCGTTCGACGTGAAGCAGGCGATCCTGGCCCTGCAGCTCGCGAACGTGAACGACGTCGTCGTCAACCGCGCCGGCGACACCTTCACAGTCGGCTTCGTCGGCGGCGAGACGATGACCATCCCGGCGCCTATCGCCGACGCGGCCGGCCTCGTCTCCGACTCGAGCGGCACCGCGGCCTCGATCGCGATCACAGCCTGGGCGCAGAGCCTCGCGCAGGTCGTCGACGTCCATGCGGCGACCGGTACCTACACCGTCACCGTCGGCGGCGGCATCGCAACCTTCCAGTTCGCCGTCGGCGCCACGGCCGACCAGTTCCGCGACGCGCTGATCGCCGCGATCCGCTCCGACGCGCTCGCGCCGATCTCCGGCGAGGGTTTCCAGGTCGGCGTCAAGGACGTCCTCCTCGACAGGGTCGGCAGCGCGTACCTCGTGACCTACCTCGGCCTGCTCCGCGGCACGTTCGGCAACCGCTACGGCCTGACCGTCCTGCCGAACTCCGTCGTCGCGGGCTACGACGTCACCCTGAACGCCGTCGGCGGCACGTTCACGCTCGGCACGACGACGCCGAACGCGGCCGGAGCGACCCGCACGTGGGCACTGGGCTGGGATGCGACCGCAGCCCAGATCGCGGCAGCGCTGACGACGCTTTACGGCGTCGCCGTCGACGTCACCGTCAACCCGGGCCTGCCGACCATGCCGGCCGCACGCGTCCTGCACGTAACGGGCCTCACGACGCAGCCGCTCTCGATCGACGACCGGAACCTCGACAACCCGCTCTACACGACGCTGCGCCGCTCGGGCGTCCATTACAACCTGACCGAGTCGGAGCTCGACAAGCTGAACGTCGATCTCGGCTCGAGCGCGGCCGGCGACGTCGTCAACGTCCGCGGCACGACGGCGATCACGAACCTCTTCGCCCGCGGCGGCGACGACCGGTTCTACGTCTCGCAGCTCGCGAACGCGAACCTCGTCTCAGCGAAGACGACCGACTTCCTCGAGGGCAACCTCGACTTCATCCGCGGCAACCTCAACCTGCACGCGGGCACCGGGCGGCACCTGCTCTTCATCAGCGACGAAGCGTCGACGATCGCCGACACGAACGTCCTCGTCACCGACAACCCGGCATGGGCGAACCGCCTGCCGGGCAGCCAGATCGAGATCAGCGGCCTCGCGCCGAAGCCGATCGACTACCAGGCCGCCGCGACCGGCAACTTCGCCGACGGCATCACGATGTGGGCCGGCTACGCCGACGACACGATCACGATCGACGGCACGCACGAGCGCGTGCCGCTCCGCACGATCACGACGCTCAACACGGGCCTCGGCGACGACACCGTGACGGTCAACCTCACGGCGGGCCAGGACGGCTTCTTCGTCCTCAACACCCAGGGGCCGTACAACCAGTTCACGAGCTACACGGACGCAGACAAGGTCTTCGCCCAGGCCTCGACCCTGCCGCTCGTCATCTTCGGCGGCCAGGGCGACGACTTCATTCGCTCCGGCCAGGGCGACGACATCGTCTTCGGCGACCGCGGCCGCGTCCTCTACTTCGACCCGGCGAAGCCGGTCGTGCTCGCGAGCGGCGACTACCAGGCGCAGCTCGACGCGCTCGAGGCATCCGCGGTGTCCGTCCTCGGTCACGGCGGCCCGCGCGACAAGACCGACGGCGTCGTCCGCCCGGCCGGGATCCTGATCACGGTCGACAAGGCGATCGGCGGCAACGACACGATCTACGGCAACGGCGGTGAGGATGTCGTCTTCGGCGGCACGCGTGACGACGCCGCCGACGGCGGGACGGCGCGCGACCTGCTCTTCGGCGACCACGCCGTCCTCGACCGGCGGACGCACCTGAACGACTTCACGAGCCGGCGCTTCCAGGCGCTGTCCGGCACGCAGATCTACGGCACGGGCGCCAACGGCTCGCCGGCGGGTGCCGTCCTGACGACCGGCGCACCGCAGAACGACCCGACCGGGCACGCGTGGTGGGGCGACTTCGTCATCACGCTCGTCGACCACGCGAAGACGACGTCGGCGCTTCTCTACGGCAACGACTACCTCGCGGGCGGCGCGGGCGACGACATGGTTTTCGGCGAGCTCGGTACCGACACGCTCCAGGGCGACGGCTCGATCGATTACGCTGCCGCGCACCCGGTCGACGGCAACGGGACGCCTGACCTGACGCAGGCGTGCAGCTCCGTGAGCGCCGCCCGCGACGCCCAGAACAACCTGCGGCTCTGCCCGAGCGCCGACAACTTCGCCGGCACCGACGGCAGCGACTACCTCGAGGGCGGCGGCGGCGATGACGTCATCTTCGGCAACCAGGGCCAGGATGACATCGTCGGCGGCAGCTCCGAGCTCTTCGGCCTGACGACGGCTGCGCAGCGGCCGGACGGCACCGACTTCGTCTTCGGCGGCTCCGGCACCGACGTCGCGAGAAACGCCGCCGGGAACACCAGCACGTCGGGCCATGCCGTCGACTCCGACATGATCCTCGGTGACAACGGCAACATCATCCGGATCGTCGCGGGCGGCGCACCCCGGACGTTCAACTACGACAACTACTCCGCCGCGAAGATCGTCGTCCGCGCCGCGGCCATGCTCGACTACACGCCGGGTGGGCCGGACATCCTCCTGCCTCCGGCGACGATCGCCGATAACGGCGGCGCCGACGAGCTCCACGGCGAGGCCGGCGACGACTTCATGTACGGCATGGTCGGGAGAGACGTGCTCTTCGGAGACGGTCAGAACGACGTGATCATCGGCGGCTGGGGCGCCGACTGGATCTCCGGCGGCACGGGCGACGACGGGATTCTCGGCGACGACGGCCTGCTGCTCGTCAGTCGCGTCGGAACGGCGGAGCCGCTCTCCGGCGCTGCCGTCGACGCGAACCTCAACCAGCCGATCTCGACCCCCGGCAACACGCAGCAGGCGATCATCAACGTCACCGGCGCGCTCCGCTACACCGCCGACCTGACGCCCAACAATCTCATGCCCGGCAATCCGGCGCCGACGACGGCGCAGCAGACGAGCAACCGGCCGCTGTATGCGAGCGACGTGATCTACGGCGGGCTCGGCAACGACTCGATCCACGGCGGCGCCGGCGACGATGCGATCCTTGGGTCGGAGGCACCCGGCGCACCGGCCTACGCGAATTTCTACAACCAGAACGGAAGCCTGAACACGCCGCACGTCCAGAGCGATTTCGCGCATCCGTACAACCCGGGCAATCTGCTGGGCTACGACCCGGTGACGACGAAGTTCGCTCAGTACGACGCGACCGACCCGCTGCGCAAGGTCACACTGAACGCGGACGGGTCGCTGAACAAGACCGCCGCCGGCGGCGACAACTGGTTCCTGAACTTCGCCTCGCTGGAGGGCCCGCTCGACACCTACTGGTTCACGGGCTCGGCGTATCCTGCGGTGGCCACCGACGGAGACGACGTGATCTTCGGCGATCTCGCGCACGACTGGATCGTCGGCGGCACCGGGCGCGACCAGCTGTTCGGCGGCTGGGGCGACGACGTCCTCAACATGGACGACGTGCTCTCGACGGCCGTGAGCACGTCGCAGGCGCCGGACACGAACCCGTCGTACGAGGATCTCGCGTACGGCGGAGCGGGTCGCGACGTGCTCATCGCGAACACCGGCGGCGACCGGCTGATCGACTGGGTCGGAGAGTTCAACTCGTACATGACCGCGTTCGCGCCGTTCGGCCAGCCGACGAAGAGCGACCAGCAGTCCCCGGGCCTGCCCGAGTTCCTCTATGCGCTCGCGAAGAGCGACGGCGCCGATCCGACGCTGGCCGCCCAGTACGGCGGCAGCCCTGCACGGAACGGCGAGCCGTTCGGGGAGCTCGGCCTCGTCATCAGCACGGATGCCGCTTCCGGCGATCAACGTGGCGCCGGCCGCGATCCGCAGGCGGGCAACCTCCCGGGCGGCCCGCGCGACGTCAACCGGACGGCCGGCACGCACGTGCTGAACTCGCCCGCAACGACCGTCAACGCTGGCGGCTCGCCGCTTCGCGCAGAGTCGGCGACGTTGTCAGCCTCGACCGATGTGCCGTCGGTGACCGCTGCGGAGCTCGGACCGATCGTCGCCGCCGCGAAGGAGCGCTGGGTCGCTTCAGGACAGCTCGACGCGGTGCAGCTCGACCGGCTCGCGCGCGCCGACGTATCGATCGGCGTGCTCATGGGCGGTCTGGTCGGCCTGACGACCGACGAGAGCGTCACGATCGATGCGCGCGCCGCCGGCTTCGGCTGGTTCGTCGATCCGACTCCGCTCGACGACGGTGAGTTCGTCGTCCACGGGAACGAGCTCGTCGCGCGTGGAGGCTTACGCGCACTCCGGCAAATGGATCTTCTCACGGTGGTCATGCACGAGCTCGGCCACGTTGCCGGCTACGACGAGGACGAGTGGAGCGATGGCAGCGTGATGGAGCCGGCGATCGCTCCCGGCATCCGGCGCCTTCCGCTGTCTGAAGCGACGGCAGCGGCGGGGCTTCGACTTGTGGTCGAGGGTCAGCGTTGGGCTCCGCAGACGATCTGTGCGATCACGAGCGTCGCGTCTCGAAGGCAGATTGTCGCCAGCGCGAGACAATCCGACTTACGGCCCGGCCACAAGTTGACTCTGCGCCCGCTCGTTACGCGTCTTAACGTTGGGCCGAACGGTCAATCGTATGCGTCAGTAGTTCCGGCGCAGTTCGGGCTAATCGCACGAGGGCGATCGTCTTTGCGGCCGATCGCGTCCCGGTCGCTCCCCCCGACGCTGCGGAAGCACCGACCCGCAGCTCCGGTTCAGAAGCGGCTCAAGGCCTGAGCGGGACAGAGCGGCGCTACGGTTCCCGGGCATGGCCCGGACGATCCTCGTCGCCGACGACAACCGCGGCTTCACCGACCTCCTCCGGGCGTCGCGCAAAAAGCTCGCCGCTCCTCCGCGCGAAGACTTCGAGTATCCCGGCGTTCTGGACTTGGGAGCTCGTGGGGTGCATTAACTCGGTCTCATGCTGCGGCGGATTCGTATTCGTGGATGAGTCCGCCGAGCAGGTCGCGTCGGCGCACTGCCGTGTGCACGGGGTCGCCGCGCGGCGAAGCCATCCTGACCGGGTCGGGCGGTTGCAGATCGAGTGCCCGGTGCGGGCGACGCTCGTTGTAATGCCGTACATAGACGCGGAGAACACGCTCGAGCTGCCGGCGGCTGAGGATCAGCAGCCGATCAAGACACTCCCGACGAACGCTGCCCACCCAACGCTCGATGTGCGCGTTCGCGTTCGGCGCCTGGAAGGGCGTCCGGATGACGTTCATCCCCTCTGCGCGGAAGATGGTGTCGAAGGCGCGGCTGAACTTCGCGTCACGGTCGTGGATCAGTAACCGCGGCTGCTGGCCGCGGTCGTCGAGAGCCATCAGCAGGTTGCGCGCCTGCTGCAGCATCCAGGCGCTGTCGGGGTTGCTCGTGCAGGCCACGTACTCGATCCGGCGGCTGCCGATGCAGATGAAGACAAGCACGTAGAGCCTCCGCAGCAAGACGGTGTCGACGCTGAGGAAGTCGCAGGCGAGCGTCGTCGCCGCCTGCTGGCGCAGGAACGAGCGCCAGTCGAGCTCGCCACGCTGGGGTGCCGGCGGAACACCGGAGGCCCGGAGAACGTTGCGCACCAGCGTGGCCGAGACGTCGATGCCGAGCTTGCGCAGCTCGCCCACGATCCGGACATAGCCCCAGGAAACGTTCTCGCGCGCCAACCGCAGAACCAGCTCGCGCACTTCGTCGCGGATCGGTGGGCGGCCGGGACGCCGATGCGGGTACGTCCAGTGGTTGGCGACGAGTCGCCGATGCCAGCGCAAAAGCGTCTCCGGTCTGACCACGAACGCCGGCCACAAGCTGCGCGGCAGCAGCCGGCTAAGCGCCGCCAGCAGCAGCCGGTCGCCCGGCGTGAACCGCGGCCTCCTCACCTGCCGCCGCAGGATCAACAGCTCGTGCCGCAACACCAGAATCTCCAGCTCCTTCGAGCGCTCGCCGCGCCCGAGCAGCACAACCAGCTCGAAAAGACGGCAGACAAGGACATACACCAACGACACGGCCAAGACAACCTCCAGAGGACGGGAACGATCGACGCTACCCCGACCTCAACCGTTCACGGCGCCGATAGTCACACCCAGAGCCGACCGAGTTTGTGCACCCCACGTGCGTCCAGTAGTTCGGGCGTCAGAGAGAAAGGAGGAGGACGGCGTAACCGAGCGAGAAGCTCATGGCAGCCAGCCGGTGTGAGTCCGGTCCGGGGAGACGCCAGGGTC
>Ga0137375_10001016_pt1 | contig 31884 bp, 37 predicted proteins | sample SagtaG_24_FD_104936 | JGI IMG/M metagenome (GOLD analysis project Ga0137375, IMG submission 104936) | Vadose zone soil microbial communities from Sagehorn Ranch, Mendocino, California, USA - Sage1_R_113_16 metaG | ecosystem: Environmental > Terrestrial > Soil > Vadose zone | place: USA... | reverse complement strand
GATCCAGAGGTACAGGTCGCCCTCGGTGCGGCGCGGGAACTGCGCCAGCAGGTTGTGGCGGCGAATAGCCTGTACAATCGGCAGATATACCCGATCAAACCAATCGGCTACCGCTTCATCCCACTGGACCGCACGCCCGCGCTCCTGCCCCATGAAATACTGGTGAACGGCGATGTGTTCCGGGAGCTGGCGGTAGCCGCCCGGCACCGTCAGTTCAATCCGCGCGCCGGGGCGCAGCGTCGGCAGCCGGGTGCGCTCCAGAAATTCGGCCTGCTCCTGCTTGATGATCAGGTCGTCCAGGTCGGTCTCCGCGTCCAGCGACACCGGACTGTGGAACTCGGTGACGTAGGCTTCGATGTGGGTAGCGCCGTTGGCCCGCGCGACGGAGACGCGGTGGTTGCCATCGCTCACGAAGTAGACGTCGCCGACCTTGTAAACCTCGATTGGCGGCAGACTCGCGCCGCGCTGCCAGAGCGAGTTGATTCGCCGCCAGCGATCGTCCGCTCGGCGCGGCAGAAAGGCGCGATTGAACTCGTGATAGCGCCCGACGCTGCCAATGACGCGGTCCAGCGGGATATGCTGCAGGCCGCGGAACAGGCCCGGGCGCAGCTTGAGCCGTTGCCGCACCTCCTCGAACGGCAGCAGTTCCGCCGGCCCGCGATTGAGGAGACCCAGGATCTCCTGCCAGATCGAGTCGCGCCGTTCAGCTGATTCGGTTGCGGGAGTAGTCGTGGACATATCTCGTCACCCTGCGCACGGCTGGCATAGTATGCTACACCATCAGGCTTCAAGAATCGACCGCTTCAGATCTTCATAGCCGCGTTTGACGCGCCGCACGCGCCAGCCAAGCGTGATCAGCACGATGCCGATGGCGATGAAAAACGCTGCGGCCAGAAACGTCAGTAACTCCGGCCAGATGACCACCGCGATGCCGAGCAGAATCAGGGCGACGCCCTGCGAGAGATAGAACCACCAGAGCGCAGAGAGCTCTGCCGCCACGTAGTCCAACGGCCGTAGGTCGAAATAACGGGTGCTCATAGGTGAAACCTCCTTATCTTCCGATTGAGTGATTGGGCTGCACCGTCGGATGCACGCTTCCGCTCACGGAACAACCTCGATACGATTTTCGACGCTTGTCACACCGGGGGCGCGCCAGGCGGCACGCATAGCTTCCGCACGCTCCGCCCACGAACGAACCTGCCCGCGCAAGATCACTTTGCTGCCCTGCACCTCAACGGTGATTCGCTGTGCATCGATCTCGCCGCTGCGCTTGAAGGCTTCCTCGATCTGCGCCTTGATATTTTCAGCAACCACCCCCGGCTTCACAATGATCAGGTTAGTCACGCCGGTCACGCCGGTCAGTTCGCGCACGACCTGTTCGGCCTCCTCGCACTGGTCGTACCGGTCGACCTCGCCTTCGAGCGTCACCCAGCCTTTGCGGACAACCACTTTGATTCGATCGCGCGGCAGGTTCACCCGCCATGCCAGCGCATCCACCGCGGCGCGCGCGATGTCTACGTCGGTGCGCTCGCTGGAACCTGGGAGCCGGACCTGAATCTCGTTGACGACCCCACTGACACCGGCGACGCGCTTGGCAACCTGCTCGGCCACGACCTTCTTGCTATAGCTATTGGTGTAGCCGGTCAGGATGACGATCCCATCTTTCACCGCGACGCCAATCTCGTTCGGTTGGAGCCGCGAATCCCACTTGAACTCATTCAGCACGTCTTGCTGCAGCTGCGCATCTGTTTTCATTGGGCACCTCCATTCATCGTCGCTGGCGTATGCGCCTGCGCCTGTGTTGTAGTAGCGCATCCAGCAGATTCACGGCACGACGGGTGTGGGTGGGGCACCAGGCGTGGGCCGTCAGCCCGCGCCTGGTGCCTCCCCTGCCGTGACAAGGTTCCTGGCGGATGCACCATTTTGATAATGGCGCCGCATTGCTAGATCAATGTTAGCGGCGTATTAGCGGACTGCTAACGTTCACCATCAGGCTGTTCCCGTGGGCTGTAGGCGTAGCGGAGGAGCGCACCGATGCGGCCGTGTGGGGCCAGGGCCTTGCGGTTATCCGCGCTCCGCAGCACCTCGATCGCGCGCAGCCCGCGATCCGGCAGGCGCAGGCGAAGTACGTAGGGGTATAGGCTGGAGTTGCCAGAACCGGCGGTAGTTCTGCTTGGAAGATGCTACAAAGTGCTCTGCGCCGAGGACATGGCGACCGAACAGTGGGAGCAACAGCACGCGCTGGCCACCGCGAACGGCGCAGGCGCATGCGGCGCACTGCCCGCGCGCGTTCACACACCGGCTGTCAGCATGACGCTCGACCGCGCCTCGACCCGGTACATCTGCTGGGTTTCGCGCGCCGCCGTCTGGCCAGCCTCACCGATATCGTGCGGCATCGGACGAGCGGTGTCGACGATCCGCCGCCAGAAACCGCCGCGCGGCGGCGGCAGGACAAACGTGAGCGCATCAGTTCCCGCATTGAACATCAGATACAGGTCAGGTTCAGCCCGCCCGCGAATCAGGCATGCCAGACGCCGCTCGTGCGGGTCAAACCAGTTGGGCGGCATGCCAGCCGGATCGAACCAGCCGATGTCCCGATCGGTGTAAAACTCCTCCCGGCTCAGGACCGGGTAAGCGCGGCGCAGAGCGATCATGGCGCGGGTAAAGTGGTAGGTCTCTTTATGGCGTTCCAGCAACGTCCAGTCGTGCCAACTGATCGGGTTGTCCTGGCAGTACGCATTGTTGTTCCCGCGTTGGGTCCGGCGAAATTCATCGCCGCCGAGCAGCATCGGCACACCGCGCGAGATCAACAGGGTCAGCAGAAAATTCTTGATCTGCCGGATCCGAACCGCCTCAATGGCGGGATCGTCCGTGTCGCCCTCCACACCATAGTTCTCACTGTAGTTCTCATCCATACCATCGCGGTTGTGCTCGCCATTCGCCTCATTGTGCTTGGAGCGATAGCTCACCAGATCGTTCAGCGTAAACCCATCGTGACAGGTGATGAAATTGATGCTGTTCCCCGCATCTTTACCTGAGCTGTGGTAAATGTCGGCGCTGCCGCAGATACGGCTGGCGAACAGCCCGACCATGCCCGCGTCGCCGCGCCAGAACCGGCGCACGTCATCGCGATAGCGTCCATTCCACTCCGACCACCGGCAGCGCGAAAACCTGCCCACCTGGTACGCGCCGCTGGCGTCCCACGCCTCGGCGATGAGCTTCACCTCGCTCAGAATAGGATCCTCGGCAATACGCTCCAGGACTGGGCGTTCTGCAGCAGCTTGCCGGAGGCGTCCCGGCCAAGCACCGAGGCCAGGTCGAATCGGAAGCCGTCTACATGCATCTCCATCACCCAATAGCGCAGCGCATCGAGGATGTGATCCTGCACGACCGGGTGATTCGCGTTCACTGTGTTCCCGGTGCCAGTGTAATCCCGATAAAACCGCCGATCCGGCGCCAGCATATAGAAGATACGGTTGTCGATGCCACGCCAGCAAATGGTGGGGCCAAGCTCATTCCCCTCAGCCGTATGGTTAAGGACAACGTCGAGAATGACCTCGATGCCCGCATGGTGCAGGGCTTTGACCAGCTCCTTGAATTCCAGCTTCTGCTGTCCCAACCCCCGAGAACAACTGTAAGAGGCTTTCGGAGCGAGAAAAGCGACCGGGTTATAGCCCCAATAGTTTTTCAGTCGCTCGCCTGTGAAGGGATTGACGCGCAGCGTGTCGTGCTCATTGAATTCTTGCACAGGCATGAGCTCGACGGCCGTCACGCCTAATGCCTGGAGATACGGTATTTTCTCCATCAATCCCCGGTAGGTGCCGGGATAGTGGACGCCCGAGCTGGGATGGATGGTGAAGCCACGTACATGCGTCTCGTAGATCACCGTTTCCGACCAGGGATGTCGGGGTGGCCGATCCTCCTCCCAGTCAAAATGCTCGCCGGTGACGATACATCTGGGCATCGCCGCTGCGTCGTCGAGGGCAGAAAAGGAGCGATCGCGCAGCGGCGAGTCAGGGTCGTAGCCGCGCGCCGGGCCGAAATCCCAGCTATCGCGGCGGGTAATCGCCGTGGCGTAGGGGTCCAGGAGCAGTTTGTGCGGATTAAAACGCTGCCCTTCAGCAGGACAATATGGGCCCTCAATCCGGTAGGCATACAGCTGGCCGGAGCGCACGCCCCTGACCCACACATGCCAGATGTCGCCGGTACGATGCCGAGCAGGATCGAGATCGATTGCGCTCCTGGGGGCCGGATCGTCGAGCGCGGCGAAGAGCTCGAGCCGAACCCACGTGGCGTGACGGCTGAAAAGGGCGAAATTAACCCCGTCACCCTGCTCGTGCGCTCCCAGCGGGAGCGGCATCCCCATCCGCACATCGCTCTGTTCTGTTACATCCCGCACATAAGCGGGGAAGGTACGCGCATCCATATCGTTCGCTCTTCAAACGCTTCTCGAAACAGGCCGCCTCGTAACCTGCCGGCTTCTGCTGCGGACAGCGTATCAGGCGCCCTCGTGGAGCGCAGCAGACAGTAAGGCGCTGCACCAGCCAGATGGCGAGGCTCCCCTGGCTACCCTGCCGGGCTGCGTGCTGTTAGGGGAGCGATTTTCGGGGCGCTGCGACGCCAGGCATCCCGGTAGCTGATCGTGGCCCTGAGACCATCATATGGACCATCCCGGTCGGGATCTATGCATTTGTGCCGCTTGCCGACTTGATGCATGCCGCCGATGTCGTGGCGACAAAAGCAGGCGGCCTGACCATCAGCGAAGCGCTGGCGGCAGGCAAACCACTCTTGATCCACGGCGTGATTCCCGGCCAGGAAGAAGGCAACCTGCGCTATATCCAGGAGCAGGGCGCAGGGGCCTGGACACCCGATCCGCCAGCGCTGGTCGCCCAGATCGCGCACTGGCTGGCGCACTCGGAAGAACTCCAGCGTTTCACCGAAGCCGCGCGCGGTATCGGCCGTCCCGACGCGGCACGGCAGGTGGCCCAGTTGGCATGGGAGCTTGCCGAAGCCGGGCCGCATCCTAATCCACTCAAGGCAGCCCCGCGCGTCACCCGACAACTGCAAGATCCGGCGCTTCAGATGCGGCGTACCGGCGCTGACACACTGCCAGATCTGGCGCCGCTCGTACAGACATTGATGCGCCAGCTCAACTCGCTGCGCCAGCGCCTGGACGTAGCCACCGAGGATCAAGCCGCGCTGGAAGCCAACCTGCAGCAGCTTGGGCCGCAGGCAGGCGCCGGGTGGCGGCGCTGGTTGAACCAGCAGCGCTGGCTCAACCAGCGCCAGCGCCAGCAGGCCGCCGCGATCGAGCGCAAGCTCGCACAGTTGCCATCAGGATCGGATCGCTCCACAGCGGCGCGATCTCGCGCGGCGCTTGAGCGGCTCAGCCGGCAAGTCGAGCAGTTGAACGATCTGTGAGTTGAGCTTACGTTACAGCGCCATGCACCAGCGCCAGCACGCGATCCGTTACCGCCTCGAGCGACCCCTCTCCGTCCAGCGAGCGCAACAGGCCGCGCCGGGCATAGAAGTCCAGCGCCGGACGAGTCTCCTGGGCATAGATGCGCAGTCGCTCTTCAATGACTTCCGGCCGGTCGCCATCGCGCTCTCTGAGTTGGCCGCCACGGGAGAGGCAGCGGCGCACCGCGCCGGTGTCTTCGATATGGAGCATGAATAGCTCGCTGCCCCCAGCGCACATCCGTCGCCCCGCCAGTCGCCGCAGCGCCTCACGGGGTGAGACTTCCAGGTTGATGACCAGATCAAGGCGCAGATGCAAGCTGGCGAGGATACTGTCCAGGTCGCAGGCTTGTTCGAGCGATCGCGGGTAGCCATCGATCACAAAGCCGCGAGAGGGCGGCACAGTGGCCAGCCAGGTGTAGATGAGCTGGCGCATGAGATCAGTGGGGATCAACTGTCCCTGGTCGAGCCGAGCGCGGATCTGTTGGCCAAGCGGGCTGCCGCTGGCGGCTTCGGCGCGCAGGCGCATCCCGACGGCGATGACGGTCACAGGGATGCGCTGCGCCAGGCGCTCCGCCACGGTGCTTTTACCCGCGCCAGACGGCCCCATCAGAATGGTCCAGTGTTAGGGTCGCTGCTACGAAACGCAAAGTGGCAGCCGATTTTTACTCGATTTCGGCTATGATCAGCCTGCCGAAGCGCCGAGAAGGAACAGTGGCGGAACTTCGTATGGTGGAGATAAGATAGGACGCCGTCAGAAAGCCATGCCCTAGTTCGCCGGGGAGACAAGGCGGGAACTGAGAAGGGCAAAGTACCGTAGCCAGAAACAGAAACGGTACTTTGGCTAGAGCAGGCAAGCGCCCGTGCACCGCTACGTCTCAGGATTCCGTTCGGGAGCTTGCCCGATGCCAAGGGCCGCGCGTGCCTCCACCGACAAGAGCACCGCGAGCGGCGCGGCCGCCACGTGGGCGAGCAGCGGTGTGCGGGCGCGCACTTCACCATCCAGGGCCACTCCGACCGGTTCGGGCGTCTCAATGCGAATCGACGGCGTGGTGATGCGATGCACCCCGGGCAGGGCAAAGCCGAGCGACTCGTCCGTGTCCGCTGGGGTTGCTGGTGCCTGCTCCACCGCTACTCGCCGCATCCGCTGGGTGAGGCGGCCGACCGCGGCGAGCAACCCTTCAATCAGAGTATGTAGCTGGGGAGGCTCCAGTGCCTCAATCAGCAGCACCTCCAGCAGGCCGTTGCCAATCTGCACGCCGGGGACGCGCAGCTGAAGCGCGCCGCCGAAGAGGGGCAGATTCACGACGGCGAGTTGGAGCACCGGGCACGTCACCGCCGTTGCACTGGACGATGGCATCCCTTGCAGATCCGTAGCCTGGATCGTGACTGGCACAGGCTGAAACTGCCGCAGCGCCGCGATCGCGGCGGCCGCGTAAGTCAGACTCCCCCAGCGCTGCCGCTGCGCCACATCCGTGGCCAGGCGCGCGAAGGCAACATTCAGCCCCAGGGTCAGCGCATGTACGAAGACCGCCCGATTGGGTGGCGTATCGCCGTCGCTGGGCCGCGCGGCAGCAGACGCGGACAGTGGTATCACTTCCCCCACATCAATCGGTGTGGGAAGGCCTGTGGCAATCGCAGCACTGGCGGCGGCAAGATCGAGCGGCACCCCCCATGGCACGGGCGGTATCGTTGGAGGTGCCCAGCGGGAGGATGCCGAGCGGGAGCTCGGTGCCGACGATCTGGGCGGCGACCGTGCCAATCGTTCCGTCGCCGCCGGCCGCGATGACTGCCTGCATGCCGCGCGCCTGCCACTCCGCACCGCGGGGATGCCGGTCATCGAGATCGCTGACGCACAGCTGCTCGCCGATCGTCACGCGGGCCGCCGCCAGGACCTCGATGGGCGGGTGGCTGTGTGTGGCCCGGCCAGCGTGTGGATTGTGGATCAGCACCACCGGCCCTCGGCGCCGGACATCGGGCTGGCGCGTCGCATTGGTCGCTTCCATCATGAGTGCCTCCCAACTGTGCATCGTCCCGCGTGTCTGCCCTCGCCGCCTTGCCACCGCGACCATGACGTGGATCGCGAATCGATCGTAATGTAGGGCAGCAGAGCGCGTGGTTTGCACGACTCGAGATCGATCGCACCACAGTGTAGCGTGTCAAGATAAAGCGGAGATGAATCGCTTGGCGCTGAGGATTCATGGTGACGCCGGAGCCCGCAGAGTACCGACTGTGCAGTGATTCGTCCCCGAGCATGCCTCACAAGGGTCGGCGACCCCAGCCCCATGGCGTTGATGATCGGCATCTCCTCGGGGGTGGTTGCAAAGGTCAGGGTCATACCAGTCAGGGTCTTGAGCAGTTCCCCCTAATCCGCATCATCGGCGCCCCGGTTGCAAGCAGGAGCAAGGAGCAGCGTCACGCGCCAAGTCGCCGCTTGCCACCGAGTGCCGCGGGCGACAGCGCAGCGCCTGCACCGCAACAGCGGCAGGGCTGGCGCAACCTCTGCTTCACCACCGCGCGTTCGTCACCAGCGGCTCAGACCCGCCGATCGGCATCCAGTACGGTGGATCGCTGGCAGGGAAGGTTTCTTCCAACGCCTCGTCGACCAGCGCATCGAGATGCGCTGCATGGTGTTCCTCGTCCACTGCGGCTCCAGAGATTTGATGGCCGGCGTTCGGCGGCAGCTTGCTCGCCGAAGAACATGCACACAGAGACGACCTCCTGTTGGGCGTCACTCCGTCAGCGCCAAAGCCGGGCGAGCAGATTGGCGATCAAGGTGAGCAGCAGGCTGATTAGCAGCATGGTGCCCAGCGGGATAAACACGCGCACATCGTCGCGCTCGATCAGGATGTCGCCCGGTAGGCGCCCGAGCCAGGGCAGGCGGCCCAGCACCAGGAAGGCAACCCCGATCACGATCAGCACGATTCCAATGCCTATTAGCACGCGTCCGAGCTCACTCATCATTCGCCTCACAGAGTGGCGCCAGCCCAGGCCGCACCTGGCGACAACCGCTGACGAGGCAAGGCCGGGCTGGCGCATCCATCTTCAGCTCTTCTGCTGCTGGCCGCGCAGCGCCAGGGAGCGCGGGAAGATGGCGCGCTTCCCCTGCGCCGCGCGGCTGCCGCTCCTGCGGATTAGTAGATATCATCTGGCGCAGGCGATCCAGCGCCATTCTTCTTCGGCTCGGGCACCTCAGCGATCAGCGCCTCGGTTGTCAGGATCATCCCCGCCACGCTGATCGCGTTCTCCAGCGCGGTGCGTGTGACCTTGGCCGGGTCGATGATTCCGGCGGCCATCAGATCGACATACGCGCCGGTCATCACGTCATAGCCGTAGTAGGGATTGTTGTGCTCGCGCTGCGCGGTGCGTACGTGCCCCACGACCACCGATCCATCCTCGCCGGCGTTGGCGGCGAGTTGCCGCAGCGGCTCCTCCAGCGCACGCCGCAGCAGCTGGATCGCCATCCGCTCCTCTTCGAAGGCGGTCGGCACGCCATCAAGCGCCGGGATGGCATTCAACAGCGCCACGCCGCCGCCGGGCACAATCCCTTCCTCCACCGCGGCACGGGTCGCATTGAGCGCATCCTCGACGCGGGCCTTGCGCTCCTTCATGGCCGGCTCGGTCGGCGCACCGACCGTGATCACCGCCACACCGCCCGCGAGCTTGGCGGCCCGCTCCTGCAGCTTCTCCTTGTCGTAGTCCGACGTGGTCGTCTCGATCTGCCGCTTGATCTGTTCGATCCGCGCCTGGATGGCCTGCTTCTCGCCATAGCCCTCGACGATCACGGTGTTGTCCTTGTCGGCTCTGACGCGCCGGGCGCGGCCCAGGTCCTCGAGCGTCGCGCTCTCCAGCTTGCGCCCGATTTCCTCGGAGATCACCGTGCCGCCGGTCAGAATGGCGATATCTTGGAGCATGGCCTTGCGGCGATCGCCGAAGCCGGGCGCCTTGACCGCCAGGGCGTTGATCGTGCCGCGCAGCCGGTTGACCACCAGCGTCGCCAGCGCCTCGCCGTCCACATCCTCAGCAATGATCACCAGGTCCTTCTTGCCGCTCCTCAGGACGGCCTCCAGGATCGGCAGCAGATCGTTGATCGCGCTGATCTTCTTGTCGGTGATCAGGATGTACGGTTCATCAATAACGGCTTCCATCCGGCTGGAGTCGGTCACAAAGTAGGGCGAGATGTAGCCGCGGTCGAACTGCATCCCTTCGACCAGCTCGTACTCCAGGTCGATGCCTTTCCCTTCCTCGACCGTGATCACGCCGTCGCGCCCGATCTTGTCCATCACCGTCGCCAGCAACTCGCCGATCTCCGCGTCCTGTGCCGAGATCGTGGCGACCTGGCGGATCTCGTCGCGCCCCTTCAGGTTAATCGCTTGCTCTTTGATACGCGCGACCAGCGCCTGGCCGCCCTTGTCCAGCCCGCGCTTGAGCAGCATCGGGTTGGCGCCCGCGGCGACGAGCTTCAGCCCCTCATGCACCATCGCCTGGGCCAGCACCGTCGCGGTCGTCGTGCCGTCGCCGGCGACGTCGTTGGTTTTACTGGCGGCCTGCTTGAGCAGCTGCACGCCCATATTCTCGAACGGATCGCCGAGCTCGATCTCCTTTGCAACGGTCACGCCGTCGTGGGTGATGGTTGGCGCGCCCCATTTTTTGTCCAGGGCGACATTGCGGCCGCGCGGGCCCAGCGTCGTCCGGACGGCCGTCGCCAGCGTGTCGACGCCGTGCTTGAGCGCGGCGCGGGCGCGCTCATCGAATATCAGCTGTTTCGCAGCCATAAGCATCACCTCCTACGCTTCGATAATCCCAAGAATGTCGCGTTCCTGCAGAATCAGATACTCCTGGTCGTCAATCTTGAACTCGGTACCGGCGTACTTGGCGAACAGCACCTGCTGCCCGACCGCGACCTGCATGGGGATCAGCTTGCCAGCATCCGTGCGGCGGCCTGGGCCAACCGCCAGGATCTCGCCCTGCATCGGTCGCTCTTTCGAAGCTGTGTCGGGCAAGAAGATGCCGCCCTTGGTCTTTTCCTCTTTCGGCTTGGGTTTGACGACCACCCGATCGGCAAGTGGTTGGATATGCATCGTCTGACCTCCGTTATCACATTTCGTCGTACATCTGTTGGCCGGGCGGCAAACCGGCTATGGGCCAGCCTGATCGTAGCAAAAACCCGCGCTAGCCGCATCGGGCGTCTGGCGAGCCGCGCCACCCGCCACACGGCGCGGGCGCCCCGGCCAGGTAGCCAGGTAACGCCCGCGCCGCCAGGACTGAATCGCATGGCCTGCTACAGACCATTTCCGACTCCCGCAGCACGGGCGGCGCGGGCGCGCTCTCAGACGCCCGTGCGCCTTAGGCTGCGCTGCCGGCCGGCTGCCCGACCTGGCCAGGCACGCGGCGCGTGGCAAGCGCGATCAGCAGCCCGATCAGCACGACCACCAGGCCGGCCCAGAAGGTCTGCGGCTGCGGCAGCGCGATGCCGAGCAGCCGGTCAAGCGTGTACGGACCCGGTCCAGCCAGCCCCAGCACCGCCGCGATGGCAATCAGCACCAGGTTATACTCGCCGCCGCCATTGCTGATCCACAGCCCCTTCGGCCAATGGACCAGCGCGATCGCCATCAGCATCGCTGCAATAATTGCCAGCGGGCCGAGCGGATGGAACAGGCCGAACGCGGTGAACAGGCCGCCGCAGAACTCGGCCAGGCCGGCGATCAGCGCCCAGAAGCGCGCCGGCCGGAGGCCCAGCCCGGCCAGCCAGGACGTTGTCCCGGCGAGCCCGTGCCCACCGAACCAACCGAAGAGCTTCTGCGCGCCGTGCCCGGCGAGGAGCAGACCAATAGTCACTTGCAGAATGAGCATGCCAAGTTCCATTGTCATAGGTCTCACCTCCTTGTCTGTTCGTATGGTTGGTACACCATGCTGAATGGCGGACGTGTGTTAGCTGGTTGTAAGCGGAACGCTAACGTTGTGTTAGAAGTTGTGGTCCACGGGGAGCCTGCGGGAAGCTTGGCAGCAACCACTGGGGCGCATCCCGCGCCAGCAGCAGATCCGCTGCTTCCGGCCCCCAGGTGCCAGCTGGATAGTTGGGAAAATCCGGCGGCGTCGCCGCCCATGTTTCCAGGATCGGCGTGACGACCGACCAGGCTACCTCCACCTGGTCGGAGCGCATGAACAGCGTGGCATCGCCGCGAATGACGTCGAGGAGCAACGTCTCGTAGGCCTCCGGCGAGGGATGCTCGAACGCCTGCTTGTATGTGAACACCATATCCTCCGGCCCCAGCCGCAGCCGCAAGCCCGGCTGCTTGGCCTGAAACCGGATCAGGATGCCCTCGACCGGTTGCAGGTTGATCACCAGCCGGTTCGGCTGCCAGTCGCCCACAGCGGAGGACGGGAACAGCTGGTGCGGCGCCGGCCGCAGCTGGATGACCACTTCCGAGACCCTGGCGGGCATGCGTGTGCCCGTGCGCAGGTAGAACGGGACGCCCTGCCAGCGCCAGTTGTCGATGAACAGTTTGAGCGCTGCAAACGTCTCGGTCGGTGAGGTTGGGGCCACGCCAGGTTCAGAGCGATACGAAGGCACCCATATCCCGTCGATCCAACCGGCAGCGTACTGCCCACGGACCGCGAACAGGTGCACCTCGTCGCGCTCGATCGAGCGGATCGCCTGCAGCACATCGACCTTCTTGTTGCGGATCTCGTCGGCTTGGAACACAACCGGCGGCTCCATGGCGATCAGACAGAGCAGTTGCAGCAGGTGGTTCTGGACCATGTCGCGCAGCGCCCCGGCCTGGTCATAGTAGGCCCCCCTATGCTCGACGCCGACACGCTCAGCCACGGTGATCTGGACGTGGTCGATGTAGCGGCGATCCCAGATCGGCTCGAACAGCGCGTTGGCAAAGCGAAACGCCAGAATATTTTGCACCGTCTCCTTGCCGAGGTAGTGATCGATCCGATAGATCTGCGCCTCATCGAAGATCTCGGTCAGCACCGCGTTGAGGGCGCAGGCAGAGGCCAGATCATGACCAAACGGCTTCTCGACGACGATCCGGGTACGTTTGCGGTCACGGGCGAGCCGGGCCTTACCAAGGTGCCGTGCTATCGGCTCAACGAGCGTCGGCGGCGTGGCAAGATAGAACACGCGGGTGGCGTGAGTATCCCAGTGCTCATCGAGATCGCCGAGCTGCTGGGCCAGGGTGGTAAAGGTGGTGGGATCGGAGAAGTTGGCCGAGACAAACGCCAGGCGCTGCGCGAAGGCATGCCAGGTGGCGTCCTCGGCCTTGCCGCGCCGTGAGAACTGGTCGACGCCCTCACGCAGCCGCTGCCGGAAGCGCTCGTCGTTCAGCGGCTTATAATCAATGCCGATCACCGTGAATCGCTCGGGCGAGTACTGATCGCGAAACAGGTCGTAGAGCGCCGGCACGAGCTTGCGCCAGGTCAGATCGCCCCCGGCGCGAAGATCACCAGCGCGACAGCTTCGGGATACGTAGAGTTTTCCATAGCTTGCTCCTCACATACGAGCGGAAAAATTCACGAGCTGGACATGATAGGCAGCCAGCGCTTCACGCACACGCGGGTCGAGCAGCACCACAAGCTCTTGCGCGCGCTCCGCGACATAGCCTGCGCCCAGCTGGCGCAATTGCTCGTCGACTATTGCCGGATGCACCATCACCTCGCTGCTCCCCGGTGGCAGCTGGCGAAGCAGTGCAATGAAATTCTCCACCGTCGCGTGGCCGAAGTACGAATCGATAAACCAGTCCGGCGCGCCGATACCTTCGGCCTTGAGCAGCGCAGCCTGACGCTTGTACGCCGCCGGGGTCATCGACGGCATCAGACGCAACGCCAGCACCGGGTGGCGCAGCGCAAATCGAATCATGGTTCGGAGCGTCGCAGCTGCACTGCCTTTGCCGTCGAGCCTGACTCGTCCATAGACCGACTCGGGAACCGGCTGGCGAACCGGGACGCCATAGCTGCGCGCCAGCTCGCGCACCAGTGGGTAGAACGGTGTATACAACGCCAGGATATGCTGGTGATAGTCCAGGTGATCAAACGGGACGCCGGTCGCGGTGAAGCGCCGTGCCTGTGCGTCTAACTCGGCCCGCAAGTCGCTCAAGGCGATGGTCGGCAGACGCTCGATGATTGCGTCGCTCGCGTAGAAGTTGCCATTCGAGTCGATCAGGGTCGGGACCTGTTCGGGCGGGAGCACAGGCCGCCCGGTGGTGATATTGAGGTGGAGCCCCATGGGCAGGTCGGGGTACGCGGCATGGGCCGCCGCGACCTGCTCGGGCGCGCCGTCGATGTTGATCAGCACCGACGTCGACGTCACAATCCCATCGCGCCAGGCCCGCAGAATACCCTCGGTGACGCCGTCGCTCAGACCAAAATCATCGGCATTAACGATCAGACAGCGGGATGCCGAGGGATGTTGATGCGATCGATGTCCGTTCATAGCAACTTTCACCGCTATTGGTAGAACGTTTTAGTTACTCATGCATATGCGCAACGTTAAAAGTGTGCTAACGACGAGCGTAGGAGCTACGACCCGATGCGGCGCCGCTTGCGCGACAGCGCGGCTGGTCCAGAGATGAGCACAACCAGCAGCGCGGCGAGCATCGTCAGTAGCGCGGACAGCACATACGGCCGCGTGTCGCCGGCGCTAGCGGGCAGCATCGGCAGCAAGACGGTGCTCGCTTGAATGACGGCGTGGAACAGGGTCGCGAGAAGCAGGCTGCCGCCCGTGTTGTTATACAGCCAGGTGAACAGCACCGACAGGCTGAGCGCGTAGAGCAGGTACCAGCCAAACGGAATTGATGCCTGCGCCGAGGCGTTCATCAAGAACAGCGGGAGGTGCCAGACGGCCCAGACGACGCCGATGATGACACTGGCAGTCAGGGCGCTATACGTGCCTAGCAGACGCGGCAGCGCATAGCCGCGCCACCCAAGCTCCTCCGCCAGGCTGCCCCACACGAAAAACACGGCCAGCAGCGCGTAGGTCACCGGTGACTCTGCGCCGATCTGTGCCAATTCTCGCGGCAGCGGGGCGGGAATGCGTGGCGGGACGCCAGCAAGGAAGCGATATGTTCCAAGCGCGGAGATGGCGATGATTGGCGGTGTGAGCAGTGCCACGAGATACCACTGCGCTCCGACGCGCCAATGCAGGAGGCGACTGAGCAAGCGCTGCACGCCGAGCCGCCCGTGTTCGAATCCGGTCAGCACCAGTGCAGCGATCGCGGGACCAGCGATCGCCAAGGCGCCAACCGCCGCCGGGATGCGGATCGGCAGGAGGCCGTGCGAGGCTGCGGCGACGGGGAGACCAAGGCCGTAGGTAATTGTGAGCGTCAACGCGAAAAAGGCGGCGGCAGGATGTTTCAGCCTGCCAACGCTCCGCGCTGCTGTCAACTCGGTGTGTGGTTCACGACCTACGAGTGTAGCCATGAGCGAACCTCCGTGGCGAATGAACACCTCTCGATGTATCTATCCGAAATCGTGCGGGCGCCAGCCGCAGATCACCGCTGGCTGGCCGGAGTACCCCAACTGCGATCTGCGGCTGGCGCATCTGTGTATACACCATCGACACCGTTCAGGTTATGCCGCGGGTGCCCACCGCTCCACGTCGGCCGCGGACGTGACCGCGCTGGTCCTGGACGAGCGCCAGGCAGAGCGCGGCAAGCGCGGCCCAAGCGTTCGCACATCATCGGTTCATCGCCGTGCCGCCTCTGGTGTGCGCCGCGATCCGCCCGTCGGCAACGGTTCACGCGTCGCATAGAGTTGCCAACCGAAGACGATGATCGTCAACAGCAGGTAGGCGGCAATGGCAAAGTCGGGGCCGCCAAAGACGATCGTGCCGTAGGCCATCCACATGCCGATCAGCTTGGTGGCCAGGCCAAGAACCAGGAACACGAGCGGTGCCAGTGAACGTTGATAGCGGTGATGTCCCCAGAGATACCAGCCAATGGCTAGCACCGCGATTGCCCCGAAGGCAATGTCATCGAGCCGCGCAGCCCAATCGGGCGCGACCTGGAGCCCATGGATGATGCTGGTTGCCAAAATCGCCTGATTGGCGATGGCGAAGAAGTTCAATCCGCGGTTGATGGCTTCACGAACGGTCATAGATCACCTCCAGATCGAGTAAGGAGTGTCATAATTGTGCATCGCAGATTTCCAGATCTCGGAGCGATGGTCCCAGGAGTTTGCGGCGGGCGGGGCGCACACCCGAGGCGCGGCCCCGTGCGGTCCCATCCCGCCGCTCGTCCTGAGACGGCACACGCAGTATCTTTGAACACCTGGTGTTGGAGGAACATTAGTGAAGTATTAGCGCTGCATAAGACGATCGGCGACGATGACCTGTTTGGCTGGGTGCAGGATGCGTAGCGCCTGTGCGCCTAAGCCCGTCTCAACTTCCCTTGATTCAGTGGGCCTGCGCATCGTGGCTGCTGCGCCGGTCCTCCGCGACACGGCACTCGGGCGCTGCGGCGACATCCACGCGCTGTGTTGCGCGCTGCCACACCACGATCATCCCGGCTGCGATGCCGACGCCCAGCAGGCCGACCAGCCCGGCTTCCGGCCCGAACGCGCCACCGGTGATCAGCGCCGGCCCGCTCACGTCCACCTCCAGCAGCCCCTGGCCCGGCACGCCGCTCACGGGAAAGCCGAAGATCGGTCCTTCGCTCAGGTTCCAGCTCAGATGCAGCCCGATCGGCAGCCAGAGCTGGCGTGTCGCCAGGTAGGCATACGCGAACAGCAGCCCGCCGCGAAGAGGCCGACGAGCGCGGGGATGCCGGCGCCAGGGTTGAACAGGTGCAACAAGCTGAAGATCGCCGACGAGCCGATCGCGGCGGCGGCAGTGCCGTAGCGCCGCTCCAACACGTGCAAGAGAAAGCCGCGCGCCAGGACCTCTTCGCTGATCGCGACACACCCGAAAGTGACGGCTGCAGCGCCCAACATGCTGGCGCTGATGTTCCCCGGCGCTGCCCGCGCCCACTCAGCGATCAGCTCGACCGCCAGGATGACCAGGAACACCAGCGGGCCAATCAGCAGGCCGAGCGCCAGCTGGCTGAGCCAGCCCGGCTGCGTCCGCAGACCGAGGTCGCGCAGCCGCGGCCCGCCCGCCAGATAGCGCATCAGCACGACGGCGCTGATCGTCGCCAACAGTCCGGCAGCGCTCCACCAGATGGCCGCCGGCCGCCCTGGCGACAGTGCGGCAAGCAGCGGCCGCACGCTGTCCGTAGAGAGCGTGAAAGAGAAGCCGCCATCCGGCTCCGTGACCGCTATCTGATCGAGGGTCTGCCCGAGCGGGCCGAGCAGCACCGGGATCGCGAACAGCATTTGGAGCAGTATCCAGATCAGCATGAAGAGGCTGATCTGCGCTGCAGCGCCTGGCCGGCGTCGCTGCGTTTCATGATGGCCCTGCTGGTTCATGGCACAACCTCCTGCGCCTGCCAGTTCAGCGCATCACCTCGAGCATAGTATTGGAATCATGAGACGCTATTCCCAGCGGAACGTCAGCACAGACACCACGGCTCCCACAATCAGCATCCCGCTCAACACCACGAGTGCAAGACCATTCCACCCCTGACCATACCAGAGGTCCGCGATCAGGGTGACGACGTACGAGAGCGGTAAAAGGTCAGAGATGCGCCGTAACGTATCCGGCAGCAGTTCACGCGGCATCCCGCTGGCGCCCGACAGGAACAGCATCGGGAAGAAAATCGCCATGCCGACCGCCTGCGCCGTGCGAGCCGTCGGCAGCACACCGCCCAGGATGAAGCCCGCGCTGAAGAAGCTGAGGCTGCTCAGCACCAGCGCGCCTGCGAGACTCAGCGGTGCGCCCGGCCACGGCACCGCGTAGGCCAGGTGCGCGGCGACGATCAGCAGCACGGCGCCCGCGAAGGCGATCGCCAGGCCAAAAATGACTTGCGCCGCCAGCACGATCGACGGATGCAGCGGCGTGGCGCGGTAGCGCCGCAACACTCCCTGCTGGCGATAGGATGCCAGGCCGATCGGCAGGCCGATCAATCCCAGCGTGCCGATGACCATGGCGACGTAGCCTGGAACGGATACATCGACGGTGCCACGCCCGCCCAACTCTGCAACCGGTTCGTTTCCGAAGATCGCGCCAAAAAGGAACAGCAATAACAGCGGGAACGCGAGCGTGAAGAACAGCCCGACCGGCTCGCGTAGGAACAACTTGATCTCCATCCAGGTCAGCTTCCACAATGCGCGCATGCGCACACCTCCTGTTGTAGCCTGCGAACAGGCATCTGCGATCGCTCGCTCTAATCGCGAATCCGTCGACCGGTCAGCGCCAGGAAGACATCCTCCAGCGTTGCCCGTTCGGATTCCAAATCCAGTGGCGTGATCTGGCGTTCGGCGAGCGCCGCCGCCACACGCGCCAGGAGTGGGCCGCTGCCGTAGACCACCACCTGGTCGCCGGCGCGCACAGTATGGCTGACGCCCGGCACCGCCTCCAGGAACGTCGGATCGAAGCCATTGCTCACGCTGAAGCGGACCCGGCTCTCACCCTGTATCTGGCGAATAAGGGCGTCCGGAGCGTCCAGTGCCACGATCCGCCCGTGATCGATGATCGCGACGCGGTCGCACAGCTGCTCGGCCTCGTCCATGAAATGGGTTACCAGCACAACAGTTTTGCCGCGCTCGCGAATGGCGCGCACCAGATCCCAGGTCTGGCGGCGCGCCTGGGGATCCAGTCCGGTGGTCAGCTCGTCCAGAAAGACCAGCTCCGGGTCGTTGACCAGCGCCAGGGCGATGAAGAGGCGCTGGCGCTGGCCGCCGGAAAGGCTTTTGAATCGGGCATTGCGTTTCTCAGCAAGGCCCCACTGCTCCAGCAGCGGCTGCCAGTCGACCGTGTGGCGGTAGAAGGCGGCAAACAGGTCGAGCGCCTCCCAGACTTTGAGATCGTCGGGCAGCGCGGCCTGCTGCAGCTGGACGCCGATACGCTGGCGCAGCTCGCTCCCCTGGCGCTGCGGGTCCAGCCCGAGCACGCGCACAGTGCCGGCATCAGCTGAATACGGCGCCTGGCAAGCCGGTCCTCTGGCATGTTCATCGGGCGCCGGCCTACAGTGATTGTGGGGGTAGTTTGGCACCGGGTACCCTCTGGGTGTGGGTACCCGGCAGCCCCCGCCAAGCCTCCCCGACCCACCCGATGCCGGATGGTGAACCACTCCATGTGATGCGGCGAAGGTGTTAGATTGCTATTTGCGCAGTATTAGCGTTATGTTAGTGGCGTCCCTGGTGGTAATCACGGCATGCCAGGCGTCGTTGCTTGCGGCCCCGAATGGGACAGTCGTACTGATCACAACTACATCTGGCCAGCAGCAAGAAAAATCCGCGGCTGATCACCATTCGGCCTATCGACACCCAGACGCGTGATACCCAGCACATGGCCAACCTGCTTGGCCAATTTGTGGCCGGCGTGAAAAGCTAGCGCCAGCGCTCCGCAGCAAGTGCGCGCCGACCAGCACCGCAAGATACCAGGGCACCGCCTGGGGTGTGGTGACATATGCCCCGATCATGAGTGGGATGAAGAGGATTTGTACGCCACCGAGCAGACCCGCAAGCGACGTGAGCGGGTTGCCTCTGGCGAACAGGTCGAGCTTGAGCGCGGCACCGATCGCCAGCCCGAGCGGCCAGAGCAGGCCGGCGCCGAACAGGTAGATCAGTCCATTACGCGGCGAATCGGGCAGAGTGAGCCCCAGCGCGCCGAAGATGGTCCACAACAGGACCCCAGCAAGGATGTAGGCGATCCCGCACCGCGTGCGCCGGGCGAGGTCGTGTCTGGCTGTCTGTACGGTCATAGATACGCCTCCTCTGAAAAGCACGATACCCGTTCAGGCTGAACCGGACAGGCTTCCGCCTCACACATGTTGGAGCGCCTGGCGCTGGCGACCCTGAAAAAGAGCACGTGTCTGCTGCATCTTCTGGGCCACCCCGACCAGCACCGCAGCGATTCAGCGGACACAGTTCGAGTGTGAGGTCCGCGTCAGGCCGGAGATCCACCGACGAGCAGCACTGGGCACGGCGCCGGAGCGATCACGGCGCGGAACACGCGCGCACACGCTGACCGATGCAGCAACAAAGCGACAAGTTGTAACGTTCTCCCCACCGTCAGTCGCCGAGGACTGCGAACAAGAGCATATCAGGCATCGCGCTCCATCGCATCGGGAACACAGCCAGGTGTCATACCGGTCATGTGGAGGCCCACGCCAGATGGTCAGGCATCGCGACTGGCCGGCCGGTGCTGCAGCTCACAGACGCAATGCGCACAAGCGGCGCAATTGGGTCAGCGAGTGTTTACAGTAGTGGCAGTAGACTATGTGCCATCGAATCATTGACGATCACGCGATCGGGTGAGCTGGGCCGGCAGGATGTCGATAGCTCGAGGCTGTGCGATGGGGGAGCGTCCACCGCGGCCCAACGGCCTGCGTGTCAGCCGCTGGCTGGAAGGTACTTCATTGACAGATCGGGAAGGCGTTTTTACGCCTTCCATATGCCAAAACCGCCGTGATCCAGCCGGTCAGCCGCACACGCTTGTTGGCCCGCGGACGTTCTTTTGCACGTTTTGTGGGCCTCATTGACGGATTACGGCGCTTCGGATGTGCGTGTTGCAGGGCGGGATAGCACCACAACCAACCTTACCGTAGCGTCGCTATCTCCAATCTGGCCTGCACCTCCAGGAAACGCGCGAGATCCGTGACTTCGGCTTTTAATCCCTGATACACCCGGGGCGCAAGCTGGTCAAATGGCTCCACCAGCACGTCCAAGTCGTTCTTCTTTCGCTTACTCTTCCAGGTTCCCACTGCGCGACCGTCTACCAACACCGTCGGATGCAGGATGCCACATCCAACATTAATGCGTTTGGCGTACTGGCGTGGCACCGCGAAGTCACGATTCTGGTACCCAAGCAGATAGACATCAAAGCGTGGCAATAAGCGAACGATCAGATCTCGATCTGCGTGACGCCGGGCGCGCGCCAGGCCATGCACGGCCGCCCAGGCGTCATGGTTGTAGCGGCTGTCGACCGAGATCGCCAGTCGCTGTGCCGCGCTTCTGGAATGCCTCCAGCTCGCCCTGGTACAGGCTGAGCTGGTCGGAGCAGGGCGAGCTCCAGTCCAGCGGGTAGAAGATCAGCACTACCAGCTTGCCGCGGTAGTCCGACAGCCGCACCAGTTGGCTGGGCGGGTCGGGCGGCGCGAAGTCGGGCGAGCCATCACGCGGTGGCTCGTCGCTGCAGACAGTGTGCAGGAGCGCACACCATTAGGATTGACATCCCTGAGCCAGCAGGGCCGGAATTGATGCCCCGCTCGCCACGGGTGCGATCGTCGCCTGGGTGATGTGCCAGACATCGGGCTGTGGGACATCGGGTGGCTGCAAATTGATCTTGTGGGTCGTGTAGCAGCCGGCGAAGGTCTGCGTGCTGCCATCCGTATGGCGTGCGACGAGCACCGTCGGTATTCGAGCGTAGGCGTTTCCAGCCCCGACATCGATCATCGTCGGCGGGCGGACGATCAGCAGCACGCTGGCGGTATCCTGATAGCCCTGGACGAATGCATCATAGCTACCGGGCGGATTCTGCCAGTAGCCGTAGGCGCGCCGGTATTCCTGCCGATCGATCGCGTTGTAGTACGACGCCAACAGGTCCACCGGGCTATTCGGGTTGTCGTCGCGCTGCCGGATGACGACCAGCCGCGGATTCTGGCCACCCGCGCGCCAGATGTAGACGTAGTGCCCGATGTCGCCTGGCGCTGCGCCAGGTACGTTCAGGACTTTCTTGGCGGGCGCACCTGCCACCGTCAGATCAACGACCGTGACCCGCTGGCGCTGCTCGGGCGTGAGCTTGGCAAGCACCTGCTCAACCCAGGCGTCAAGGGTGTCCACGGGCTGCTCGAAGATCGGGTACGAGAACACAACCTCATAGGTATGGCCGTTGTAGGGGCCGCGCATGGAGAGATTGCCCTCGTGGGTGCCCGCCGTGTTGACCTGCCACGACGCTGGATACGCGATATTCCAGGCGCTGCCGAACTGGTTGCGGGTCCACCCGAGGTCCGGCACGGTTGGCGTTGCTGGCGCTGGCGTCACCGTTGGCTGGGGCAACACGGTCGCTGGCGACGTGGGCGTCGCCGTTGGGTTCACCGCGCTTTGGGGTATACCGCACCCTGCGAGTAGCGCAGCAAAAAGCAGCGCTAACCAAAGATACCGTAATACATTTCTCAGCATTGGAACCTCCCCGGGAATCAGGTAGTGTCATCTAGTTTTCGCGTACGCACAGATGTGCGAAATCCATTCGTCTGATTAGAGCATCCTGATGCGGCAGAACGCCTCTACCGATGTCGTGTATTAATGGACCGCGAAAACCTCGTGACACTACCGATAATACTGATCCAGAAAGGCGCGGATGGTGTTCAACACCGCCAACATCCCATTCGCGCCGTTGTACGCCACAAAAAACCCCACGTTGTGCGCCGGCAGCAGGACCAGCGCACTGTGAAAGTGCATGATGTCGCCGCCGTGCCAGAGCAGCTGCTGGTCGTTGATCGTCGCCACCGCAAAGCCATGGGCAAACCCGTTGACGCGCGGGTCGTTGGTAAAGTTCTGTTGATGCATCGCCCGCGCTGTCGCTTCCTGCAAGATGCGCGTGCTGCCAAACCGCCCGTTTTGGAGTTGAGCGATCATGAAGTTCGCCATGTCTGTGGCCGTCGCGCTCAGGGCAGCAGCCGGCACCAACTGCATCCATTCAAAGCTCTGCGGGTGAAAAGCGCCGTCGGTATAGGTGTAGCCGACCGCTATGTCCGGCGCCAGACGCGGCGGCAGGGGTTGGCGAAAGCTGCTGTGTCGCATCTCCAGCGGCTGTAAGATGTGCTCGTCGACATACTGCTCGAACGACATCCCCGAGACCTGGCTCACGATATACCCAGCCAGCGCGGCGCCGTAGTTGGAATAGGCGGTCAACTCACCTGGTGGGCGGACACGCGCCGGCATATGGGTGGCCAGGAACTCGCCCAACGGCTTGAGGTTCTGAGCGCTGCGGACGGATGTGCCGAGCGCTTGCTCCTCAAACCCAGGCGTGTGCGTCATCAAGTGCGCCAGCGTGATCGGCTGCGGATAGGTGGGCGGGATTTTGAAGTCCTTGAGGTAGGTGTTGACATCGGCGTTCAGATCGAGCTTGCCCTGTTCCACCAGCTGCATCACGGCGGTCCAGACAAACAGTTTCGAGACCGAGGCAACCCGAAACAGGGTCGTGTCAGCCGCGACCGACGTGCGCTGTTCCACATTGGCATAGCCGTAGCCTTTGGCGAAGAGCAGCGTGCCATGCTGGACGACTGAGACGGTAGCGCCAGGCACGCGAAAGGCGTCGCGTTGCGCGTTGATCAAGCCATCGAAGAACGCCTCGAGCGCAGCCGGATCGAGCGTTGCGGGCAGCCGGGTCTGCGCCTGGACGGGGAGGGCCGCCCACAACGCCCACATGAGCGCGAGGATGCGGGCGATGGCTACCACCCACCGGATACTCTTGCGCGGTGGTTGTATCACTCGATATTCTCGCATAATACGCAAACCGTGTTGAACATCAGAAACATATTAGACGCTCATATGACCATATTACGGAATCTCTGTTTCCTCCTTCGGCCACGCCGCTTCCAGCAGGATGCCATTGTTATCTAGGAACAGCGTGTTGCGGATTGGCCCGAGATCCCCGATCGGTGTCATGTGCACGTTATGGCGGTGCAGGCGTTCGCGCAGGGCAAGCGCGGCCGCCTCGTCGGGCAGGGCAAAGGCGATGTGCTGCAAGGCGCCGGGGATAAAGACAAACCGTGCCAGTGTCTCCGGATAGGGAAAGATGTGTGCATCCGCTTGCTCGAAGACGTGCAACCCCCAGGTTTCGTTCATGCCAGGCTTGATAAAGCAGTGCCGGCCGTTGCCGCCCCGCGCGGGATGAATATCGCCCACCTGCATCCCCAGCACATCCTGGTAGAAGCGGATCGTGGCCTCCAGGTCGGGCGTGACAATCGCGATGTGGTGGAAGCCGCGCCACGGTGGTGCGGTGGTGACCGCGCCTTCTTCTCGAATAGTGTTTGTCATTGGTTATTTCCTCCACTCTCACGTCATCTGCAGCGCCGGTTGGCACGCGATGGTTGCCGAACCCTGGGTCAGGGTTTCGCGCCACGTACCACAGTGGACATCAGGAATGAGATTCCTATCTACGCACCGTGGCACTGGAATGCTGTACAACAAGGACGAATCTCATTTCACATGTCCCCAGACCTTACTGGCGCGAGACCCTGGCCCTGTACACAGTCGGTTCGCATGACGAGGCTGGCCAGCCAGCCGACCAGCGCGCCAAGGAGCAGCCACAAAAGCAGGTTGATCATGATCGGTCCTCCACGTCCCCTGGAATCAGTCCAAGAGGGGCCGATGGGCGTATGGGTTTTTCTTGGCCGGCGCGCCTCGTGGCCGGGACAGTTGTTGCCCGGCACCGCCACGCGCGCCAGCCGTCCCGCTGTAGGCCTAAGCCCTGCCACTATACACGATATATGGAAGCGCCGAGATCGGCCAGGCGGCGAGTACTATCTCTGGTCATGCGGCGGGGAGGTTGTCCTGGCCTCCTGGTCAGGCGGTCGGGAAGCACACGTTCCCTGTGTCCCATGTGATGACAAGCTCGGCTCCTGCTCGGAGTGCTTCCAGCAGCAGCGTCATACAGCCCCACCAGCAGCCTGCTCACGATGCGTAGGCCGCTTTGTGCGCAGCGACGACGCCAATGATAGTAACCATGATTCAACATAACAATAAGTCTGAAGTATTACTTTCGTGTATCGAAAATCGTCTCTGTTAACTGAAGTGCTCGGTTGAGATGGCGATGGTAGAACCTTAATGTTTGACATAACGATAGTTCTGTGCTATACTTTGTCGTAGCGGTAGCGACGTAAGCAGCTGGCGGGAGGCCTGCTGGGAGCGTACGTCTGTGCGTCATCCAAGCAAATTGGAGATTGGTGATTGACGATCGTCGATTACGAGTCTCCGCTCTTTGTGCACTAATCTCTATTGTCGCGGCGTGGAGCAGTGGCAGCTCGTCGGGCTCATAACCCGAAGGTCGGTGGTTCGAATCCACCCGCCGCTACCAGACCATGCACACATGAGGCACGACGCCGTGAGACGTCGTGCCTTATCTTGTCTTGAACGCCTTTGCATGTGAGCGAACCGCTGAACGAGAGCAGAGAGAGTAAAAATGGTTGTTAACACGTATATGGTAACTGAAGACCTAGCACTTGACGAATTGGTGCTGGCCCCGGTCGACACCGCGGCGGCCGCCGACTCGCTGGAGGGCGCGCTGGAGATGCCCCAGGACGATCTGGCGGATGCCGAGGCGGCGCCCGAGGCCCTTGAGGATACCCCAGATCTCACACTCGACCCAGTCCAGGCGTATCTGAACGAAATCGGGCAGGTCTCGCTGCTCACCGCTGCCGAAGAGGTCGAGCTGGCTGAGCAGCTGGCCCGCGGCGCGGCGGCCGAACGCCGACTGGCGTCGCAAGCAGATCTCACGCCGCAGCTGCGCACAGCCTTACAGGCCGAGGTGGCCAGTGGGCAGGTGGCGCGCCACCATCTCACGCAGGCCAATCTGCGGCTGGTGGTGAGCATCGCCAAGAAGTACATGGGCCGCGGCCTGTCGCTGATGGACCTCATTCAGGAGGGCAATATCGGCCTGATGCGCGCCGTCGAGAAGTTTGACCCGACCCGCGGCAATCGGTTCTCCACCTACGCAACCTGGTGGATCCGCCAGGCGGTTAGTCGTGCGCTCGCCGAGCAGTCGCGGACCATTCGGCTGCCGGTGCATATGAGCGAGTCGATCGGCAAGGTCAAGCGCACCGCCGAGCGGCTTGCCCAAGCGCTGGGGCGACAGCCCACTCGGGAGGAACTGGCGACGGCGCTCGGCCAGCCCGTCGAGAAAATCACCCGCGTGCTGGATGCGATGCGGCATCCCATCTCGCTGGAGACCCCGGTTGGGGAGGATCGGGAGACTACCCTGAGGGAATTCATCGAGGACGAGGCGCAGACAGCGCCGGTCGAGGTGGCCACCCAACAGCTGATGCGGCGCGATCTGCTGGCCGTGCTGGACGAGCTGACCGAGCGCGAGCGACGGGTCTTGATTCTGCGCTACGGGCTGCTGGACGGCCAGCACCGGACGCTGGAAATGGTCGGCAAGGCGATCGGCATGACCCGCGAGCGGGCGCGACAGATCGAGGCCGAGGCGCTGCAGAAGCTGCGCACTTCCGGGGTTGGACGCCATCTGCGAGACTATCTGACCTAGCCAGCGCACGTGTGTGTGCCAATACCACGCGAGCACTGCTGCGCTGGCAGGTTGGACAACCAGCGGCGGCGCGCTTCTGTGAAACCACCGCGATGCGCACGGAGGATGACGACGGACTATGCAGGATGTCTTGGACCGATAGCCTGATCACCGCGGCGTCCAACAGCGCCCGCCGCGCTGGTTCCTGTTCTCGCAGCCAGGCCAGCAGCTCCAGCGTTTCGTCGCTCGTCAAGCGGAGCTGCCGCGCGTTGTCGGCGATGGCGATGTCGCGCCGCTCACGGTTGGCGATACATGGCCCGCTCTGATGGTGACTCTCGACGAGTATCCCAACCTTGACACGGAGATTGTAGCACGGCGGTTCACTTCCATCTGACCATGGGCCAGGATAACCTCCCCGCCGCATGACCAGAGATAGTGCTCGTCGCCTGACCGATCTCGGCGCTTCCATTATCGCTTATAGTGGCAGGGCTTCATCCTACAGGGGACGGCTGGCGCGCCTCGTGACCGGACTACGGCTGTCCCAGCCACGAGGCGCGCAGCCAAGAAAAACACAAACGCCCATCAGCCCTCTTGGACTGATTCCAGGGGACGTGGAGGACCGATCATGATCAACCTGCTTTTGTGGCTGCTCCTTGGCGCGCTGGTCGGCTGGCTGGCCAGCATTGTCATGCACACCGACTATGAACAGGGCCCGCTGCTCAATATTGTCGTCGGCATCGTCGGTGCATTGATCGGCGGCTTGTTGTTCGGCTACCCGACGATCAATCAGGGTGTGTTTAACCTACCGGCCTTGCTCGTCTCCTTCGTCGGCGCGGTCATCTTGCTGGCGATCGTCAACCTGAATCTGGCGTGGTACCGTGCAGTAGCCTGGCATGGCCACAACGTAGAGAGGGCGCCCCTGGCGCAGCACCAGGAGCGCCGTATCATCAAAAGCACGCCCAATCCCACCACCCTCTGCCCAAAGTGCGCGAAGAATATCGCGAAACGTGCGGCAGCATATGAGTGAGCATCCTGGCTGATGATGCCTGGGTCAATGCCATACAAGGAAGTGACTTTGTGATACACGACTCAACCGTACATTTTGGGTTGCTCCTCCCTCTTCCGTTCGACCACATTAAGATACGGAGCGATCACGCCGCCGCGACTGGTCAATCCGCGCTCTGACCCACTGCCGCAACTCGAAGATGCTGCCAACGTCTACCTTGCTGCAGATGCGCGAGCGCGCCGTGTACACAGATTCCACCTTGATGGAAAGACGTTGCGCGATCTCCTCTGGTGGGAGATCCTGCAACTCGAGCGCCAGGAACTCCAGGTCGCGGGCCGACAGCTCCGTATCCCGTAGCTCCACCCGCAACACCTCCAGGAGATTGGCCGGCTGCGGTACGTTGTCCGACCCTGATAACGTTGGATCGGCATATTGTTCGCCCTGTATGATGACATTGAGGATTTTCTGAAGTTCGTGTGGCTCCAGGTCATCATCGACGATGATGCTCACCGCTGGGCCATGCGGCGGCTCAGTACGGGCGAGACTCATCACCGTCAGCCCCTCGTCCACGGTGGCCGCGACAAGGAGCAGCGGTACCCTGGACTCCCGCGCGAGGTCCAACGCCGCACGCCATTCGGATGCCGCCGCAATCAGCACACTGACGCGAAACTGCGTCAGCGCATTGCGCACTAGCAGTACCACTGGGGCTGTCGCGGCCACGTGCGCGCCAGCCGCCTCCAGCAGCACTTTCATGCCTTCTCGGTGCGATCGCGCTGGTGCGACCAGGGCGACGCGCACCGCTCGTTGCTGCCGTGCGTGCTGTTCCTGCGCGGCGACTTTGCGCTGCAGGCGCGTGAATACCGCCGTGCGCTGTACCGGCTCCAGAGCCATCCCCAGGACTGCACGGAGCTTGCCCGAGAGCGTCTCGGGACTCACGCCCTTGTAGAGGATGGGCACATGGCCTACCTCGTCCACAAAGCGGTCCAGCTCGCGATCATCGACCATGCCCGTGAAGATGATGACCGGGATCGTCTGGTTGAGGTGCCGGATCTGCACCAGCGTATCGTAGCCATCCAGGTCGGGCATATCGATGTCCAGCACAATCAGGTCGATGGCCGTCTGATTCGCCAGACAGTGGCGCAGCGTATCCAAGCCTTCCAAACCGTCGAGCGCGTGAATGACCTTCCACGTGGGCTCGGCGGTCTCGATACTCATGGCGAGACCAGGTAGACATCGCGGAGCGTGGCGGTGATCAGCTGGCAGTGAACATCCTGCAATCCATACCCAGCTTCGAGGCGATCTGCAAGGGCCTCAGGGGCGAAAAAGGACTTTATGATACGCTCGAAGCCCATACGCTATTCCTTGTGCTAATGATCGAGGAGCGGTGGATCATGTGCGGAGGTGTCGGATGCGCAAGACAGCACTTCTAGACCACGAACTGCCGCCGGTAGACCTGGCGCGTGCCGCCCTCAGGGCCATTGGGAGCGGCTTCTGCCGCCTGAAAGCCCATGCGCTCATAGAACTGGCGGGCAGGCATTCCTGCCGCATTATCCGCACCAAAGGTGACAACAGACAGATCGGCGCGCGGTCGAATGAGCCGAAAGCAGTGCTCCATGATCGCCTGGGCAACGCCCTACCGACGCCAGCGTGCGGCAACCGCGAGCCAGCCAATGTTGTAGCGTGGCGCGTGGGTTGGGGAGAACAGGAGTCCGCCCATCAGTGGCGTGCCGGGAGCGCCGTCGTGCTCGCGGATACAAAAGGCTGTCTGCCGCCCCATGTTCCGCTCAAGCGCCGCATGGAAGCCTGGATCAGCGACCATCGGGCCAAACAAGAACTCAACCTCCGCCGCAAGTTCGAGCCAGGCGGGAATATCTGCGGTCTGTGCTAGCACAACCTGCATCGGCGGCCTCTCCTGGATTAGTGCGGTGAGCACCATGCTGAGTCCCGATTCAACGCTGCTTCTTACCCGCCTTGAGCAGGCTGAGCATCTCGGCGATGCGTGCGCTGCGTGTTTCAGGGCGCTTTGCGCTCTCGATCCAGCGCACATACCCCTGCGTGCTCCTGTCCCCGTGCGGTCGTCGCATAGGTCTTGAGCACCAGCGTCACGGCATCAGCGCCGTCCAGATCAGGCGATTGAAGCGTAAACGTATACAGGCTGCTGGCCCAGCCACCCGTCAGGGCGACCAGCGGCCCGATCGATATCTGGCGTCGCTCTCCGTTATGACTGGCATAGTAGGTCGCCAGGCGCGACTGTAGCTGGTCAAGCATGATCGAGCACTTCCCCGTAACCGTATGCGCTCCGTGTTGTTTCGCTGCTATCGTACCGCGTAGTCATCACGTCGCTCGCTGGTAAGCGCCTTCGCGCAAGATCGGGACACAATCGCTCACGTTCAATGCCGCTGCAAGAGCGACATCCTCGGCAAATCCACGTCCGCATAGCTCGCGCCCAGAGCCGCACTCGGTCAGGTACCACGCGAGATCAGACTGGACATGCAGAAAGGCGCGGCAGGCCAGCTCCGCCTCTGGTGATCGTGTTCCGCTGAGGTGCGCAATGATCGCGCCTGCTCCAAGCCAATCTTCGATTGCAGGCCGGAGACTGCCATCCGGCCAGCGCTCACCAGCGGGGATGATGCTCACGCGTTCCCCTATCTTTTGGGCCAGGTGCGCGACCGCACGGGCATTGCGGAGACACCCGGCGATCGTCGGGATGGTTCCGGTGGCCTGACTGAGCGTGGCCCCATTCGGGGAGGGTAAGACCAGGCGAGTGCCTGCCGGAATGGTACGTAGGGAGGCGGGAGACAGAGAATAGCCCACGGCATCGCGCTGACGAGTGTGTGCAAGCAGCGCGTGGCGCGCGGCAGCAAACTGTTCGGCGGATTGATCGTGCGCACGATAGGGATACACCAGCGCGCCGTTTCCAACTGCTACATCGACACAGGTCGAAAACGAGAGCACATCCACAATGACCATGACATCACTGTCCTGCCTGAACGTGGTGATGCCGTGCGCTCCCCACTCGCAGCGCACCGACGAAGGCCCCTGGCTGAAGTAGCTCGTGTCCATGCGTGCGAACGCTCCGCTGTATCGCGCTGTTGTCGTGGAGAGCATAGCACAGATCGAGCGCGGTACGGGTCGAAGATCTGATGCCTATCTCACCAGATAGCGCTGGGTCGCACGCTAACGTGCTGACCAGGCGATTGACTCGGTATGCTAGAGTGAAGCCGAATGGTACGCAATCACGGAGGGTGACGATGGCAATTGCTGCCTATGTGCGATCGCCGAGTGGTACGATAGTCTGGTGCGCTCAACCTCGTTCGCTGGCGATCTCGTCCTGTCACACCTGTTCACCTTGCTGGGCGATGTGGATGGACAGCACATCTGCGATCTTGCCTGTGGGCAGGGACGCCTTGCGCGGGCATTAGCGCAGCGTGGCGCCCATGTTGTTGGCGTCGACATCTCCAGCGAGCTGATCGCGATTGCGCAGCGGGACGAAGCTGCCGACCCAATCGGCATTACCTATCTGGTCGATAATGCAGAAACGCTGACATCACTGGGTGATCATCAGTTTGATGGAGCTGTGTGCAATCTTGCCCTGATGGATATCACCGACCTCACCGCTCTGTATCAGGCGGTCTGGAATATCCTCCGTCCAGCTGGCTGGTTTCTCTTTTCGATTACCCACCCCTGCTTCGAGTCCCCGCATGCTCAGTGGAACACAGCGTCTGATGGAACGATAAGCCGTGAAACCTTGACCTATTTTGTGGAAGGCTTCTGGCGCTCCAGCTATGCGCAGGGTGTCCGTGGTCAGGTGGGCGCCTATCATCGCATGCTCTCAACCTATCTCAATACGCTGAGCCAGGTCGGGTTCGTGCTCGACCGTATCAGCGAGCCGCAGGCCACCGATATGGATGTCGTGGCGGTTCCTGGCTATCGCGTTGTGCCAGCGTTCATGCTCGTGCGCTGCATCAAACCACAGAGCGGGAGCTAGCCCTGGGCAGGTTTGCTTTGCCTATCGCGTATCCAGACGTGCTGCTCCTGCGTGTGTGTATACACGCAAAGGAACGGAGGTGCGGATGACCGAACCGCTGCTCATCCTGATGTGTGGGCTGTCATTTGCTGGTAAAACGACGCTCGCACGCACTCTCGCCAGCCACTATGGCTGGCACTATCTCTCATTGGATCTGGTCAATACCGAGCGCGGCGTCGGCCTAGATGGGAATGCCATCTCCCCACAGGAGTGGACTCTCACGTATACCGAAGCCTATCGACGGATGCAAGAAGCCCTTCGTGCAGGACACTCGGTCGTCTATGATGAGACGAACTTCTTGCGCGCCCAGCGCGATCAGCTTCGCAGCATCGCAGCGCGCTATCAGGCCGAGCCCTATGTGCTCTACGTAGCCACCTCAGAGGCCGAAGCGCGACGGCGCTGGCAGCACAATCGCATCACGCGCCAGCGCGGGGATGTGCGTGACGACGACTTCGCGCTGGTGGTTGAGCGTTTTGAGCCACCCACCGCAGATGAGCGCGTACTACGCTACAATCCAACGGTGCCAATCGACACATGGATCATGCAGACATGCCAGACCCTGTAACGGCCATCACGCTCTGCACGAGCAGCGGACCATGTAATCACAATGAATAGCGAAGAGAGACCGGCATGGATCCCGCACCGGCATTGCCTTCGATCGGAACTCCCGCTGCCGAGTTCGTACTCGACCGTACGTTTGTCGCCGGACTGCTCGTGGAGCAACATCCCGACCTGGCAGCGATCTGGATGCTCTTCGCCGATCCCGATGCCCGCCAGCAGGCCCTGGCAGCCTACGGCGATCTATCAGACGCAACCCTACAGCGTGCCAGAGGCTGGGCGGTGCTGTTCGGCGTGATGTTGCTCGATAGCGGGCTGATCGATAATCCACGCAACGCTGCCATCGGCGAACACACCTTGCAGCGCGTTGCGGAATCGATCGAGCAGGGGGCGTGAGTGGAGCTCAATGAAGGAGAGTCAGTGATGGCTGAAGAGACACATCCACAGACACCCGTGTCGAACCCCGCGCTCGCACGGCTCGCTGCCTTCGTGGGCGCGTGGGAGTGCGAGGCATCGGTTAGTGGACAGCCGATCGGACGCGGACCGACG
>Ga0137375_10001014_pt1 | contig 31900 bp, 31 predicted proteins | sample SagtaG_24_FD_104936 | JGI IMG/M metagenome (GOLD analysis project Ga0137375, IMG submission 104936) | Vadose zone soil microbial communities from Sagehorn Ranch, Mendocino, California, USA - Sage1_R_113_16 metaG | ecosystem: Environmental > Terrestrial > Soil > Vadose zone | place: USA... | reverse complement strand
TGCGCCTGCCGGGCGACGCGTGATGCTGGCGCTGCCGCCGGCATTCGTCGCGGGGGAGATCGTTCGCCTGCAGACGCGTCGGCACGTCGTGGCGCTGACGTTCGACGGCGGCGGCAATGCCGACGGCGCACGCGGCGTGTTGAAGGTCCTGCGCCGCGAGCACGTGCGGGCGACGTTTTTCCTGACCGGTCAGTTCGTGGAGAGCTACCCGGCGCTCGTGCGGACGATCGGCCGCCGCTACCCGGTGGGGAACCACACGGTGAACCATCTCGACCTGCTGCGCCTGTCGCCTCTGGCGGCGAGGCGTGAGATCACGCGCGCCGCGGTGCTGATCCAGCGTGCGACGGGTCGCGACACCCATCCGTATTTCCGGTTTCCGTACGGCTCGCGCAACGGACGCACCCTTCGGCTTGCCAATGAGCTCGGCTACGCGTCGGTGCGCTGGACGGTCGACACGTGGGGCTGGATGGGCCGGTCGCAGCAGAGCGTCCGGGGTGCGGTCCGCCGCGTCGTGGACCACCTGGTGCCCGGGGAAATCGTGCTGATGCATCTCGGCTCGTCGCGCGACCACAGCACGATCGACTCGAAGGCGCTGCCGGCGGTGATCCGGCTCGTCCGGGCGCGCGGTTACCGGTTCGTCACTCTGGCGGGGATCCGAGCGCCTCGCTGAAGCGCGGATCGTCCCGCAGCGAGTCGAAGTCTGAGTCCTCTTTTGCGTGCTCGCGGACGCGCGGGTTCTTCGCCGCTTCCCTTAGATGCTCGAGCGCGTCGTCTTTCTCGCCGAGCAGGGCTTCGACGCAGGCGAGGTCGTAGAGCAGACTCGTGTTGCCGGGGTGCAACGCGAGCCCCTCGAGGAGCAGCGCCTTCACCTCGTCGTAGCGCTTCGCCTCCCAGGCCGGCACGCCCGCGAACGCGAACTCCCACGGGGAGACCTTGAACGGCTCGCCGCGCACACCGCCGATCGCGAGCACCATCGTACCGTCCTCGGCGGCGCGTGCGCCGCGCCGCTCTTTCGGGTCGTCGAGGAAGACGCACGTCCCAGCCGGCGCGTCGAAGCTCTCCCCGTCGACCGTGAAAGTGGCGCGACCGCTCACGACGACATACAGCTCCTCGTGATGACCCGCTCCCGCTCCCGTCTCGTCGTGCTCTTCGACGACGAGCCCACCGGCATCGGCCGTGTAGGCGTTGATGCCGAACGCCTCGATCCCAAGCGTGCGTCGCACGGGACGCCACTGCAATTCGCCGCGGACGACCGGAATCGGCTCGATGTCCGCGATGCGGACGACCTTCACGCGCTCTCCTTGCGCAGGGCCTCGAGCACGATCGGGTCGATGCGCGAAATGCCGTCGATACGCTCTTCGAGGTTGGCGGCGCCGGCCCAGTTCGCGAACGCGTTGTCCAGCCCATCCGTGTAGCCCAGCTTCCGCAGCCGGTCGCGCAGCTCGTCCGCGAGCCTCTCGTCGACGTCGAGCCAGTCCTCCTGTGGCGTCGCACCGAACAACTCCTGATGCAGCGAGAACAGGCGGCGCAGCTCGGCGATCGGCCGCTCGTGGTCGTCCACGCGCAGGTCGACGACGGTGTCGGAGAGCTTTGCGTAGCCCTCGTCCTTCTGGACGATCAGCAGTGACGCCGACTGCTGGCCGCGCCGGTCGCCGCCGGCGGCCTGGGCGGCTGCGAGACATTCGATCAGCCGCTCGGCGAGCTCGAGGTGCGCGTTCGATTCGAAGGTGACGGCGAGTGCGTCGACCGTGGCGGCCGACACGAGGATGTTCCCCTGGGCCGCGTAGCACTCTCCGGAGCGGCCCCCGGCCCACTCGTGACAGCCCTCCCCCGTGAAGGTCGCGGCGTGGCCGTTGCGGTCGACGACGCCGACCTGCCGCTCGGCGCGCCCCTCGTCGGCCGACGTCAGCGCCTCGATCACCTCCTCTGCGCTTCGTCCCTCACGCAGCAGTGCGAGCCCGTCCGGGCCGTAGCGCGGGTTCGCGTAGGACTGCGTCGCGATCGCGCCGACGTGCGGCTCGGCCCAGGGCACGACCGAGCCGACCGCGAGAAACCTCGACTGCACGGCGACGCCCCATTGCTCCGCTTCGGGGTCGCACGCGGCGATCGAATACGTCGCGACGACGTCGCTACGGGCCATACGTCAGCTCGCGGAGGTCGACCTCGAGCAGGTCGCGTCGGTCCGCGGGGACGAGCGCGGCAGCCACCTCGGGGTGCGAGAGCGCCGCCTTGATCTCCTCGGCCGTCTGCGCACGGACGACGATCGGGCGTCCCGCCTCGTGAGCCTCGTGCAGGCTCTGCGTGTCGGACAGCTCGTCGAGCACGAGCGCGTCGTCGAGCTCGAGCTCCCCTTCGACTGCGATCTCCGGCACGCGCCGCCCGGTCGCGCCGAACCAGCGCTCCCTCACAGCGTGACCGACTCGCCCGGGTCGATTGCGTGGATCTCCACGTCCGGGGCGAGTCGCTTCAGCTCGTCGGGACTGCCGGCGAGCAGCGGGAACGTCCCGTAGTGGCACGGCACGACGCGCTTGACGCGGAGCAGCTCACACGCGACCGCGGCCTCGGGCGGCGCCATCGTGAAGTGTCCGCCGATCGGCAGGACGGCCACGTCGGGCGAGTAGATCCGGCCGATCAGCTGCATGTCGCCGAACACGCACGTGTCGCCGGCGAAGTAGATCTTCTTGCCGTCCTCGAGCTCGACGACGATGCCGGCGGCTTCGCCGAGGTAGGTGCCGTCGTTTGCGGCGCTCGAGTGGAACGCGTTCGTGAGCGTGAACTTGATCCCCTCGGCCTCGACCGTGCCGCCCTTGTTCGGGCCGGGCATGTCGTCGGTCTGGGCGCCTTGCTCCTTCAGCCAGCCCTTCAGCTCCACCATTGCGACGATCGGGACCGGTCCGAGCTTCTTGCTCAGCTCGACTGTCGAGCCGACGTGGTCGGAGTGGCCGTGCGTGATCGCGATCACGTCACAGCGGTCGGGATCCTTCTCCGAATCCGGGCACTTCGGGTTCTCGAACCAAGGGTCGACGTAGACCCGCTTCCCGCCGGGGGTGTCCAGGCGGAAGGAGGCATGTCCCAGCCAGGTCAGCGATGCGTCGGGCATCGAGCTCCTTTCGGGGTCCGACCCCGCAGGGGTCCGACCCCACCCTTTCGGTGTGCAGTGGCGGCGGAAGGCTAAAGGAACGTCCGAGGCCAAGGCGAACCTTGCTTGGGATGGCCCGCCGAGCGCTCCCGGCCCTGCTCGCGCTGATCGCCCTCCTCGCCGACCTCTCCGGTAGCCACGGAGTCGCGCTCGTTTTCGTGCTGGCCTCCATCCCTGCGGCTTTCGCGCTCGCGCTCGAGTGCTACGGCGATGCCCTGGAGTCGCGGTGCGGCGGCATCCGTCCGCTGGTCGCGGTCGGCGGGCTCGGCCTGCTCGTCCTGAGTGCGGCGCTGCGGAGCCCGGCGGTCGTCGGCGGCGTTCCCCGGCTCGCAGTCTCAGCGATCGTCCTCTGTCTTCTCCTCTATGCCGGTGCACTGCTCGGTGCGCTGTTTGCGCCGCGCCCGGCGCCGGCTCTGATCGCTCTTGAAGAAGAGGACGAGCGGCTCGCGGCGTAGGTGCGGTTAACCGCACCTCCAATACGCCAGCCGCCCGCCCACTCCCAATAGGTAGAACCTCAAGTGGTGCTGACCCGTCTCGCCCATCTTGTGCATCGCCGCCGCCGACGCGTGATCGTGCTCTGGTTCCTGCTCACGGCCTTCGGCCTGTTCGCGACGGCGAAGGTGTCGAACCGCTGGTTCGAGTCCTTCTCGATCCCCGGCTACTCGGCGTACGAGACGAACCAAAAGGTCCTGAAGACCTTCGGCACCGGCGAGCAGGCGCCGCTCGTCGCCGTGTTCCAGTCCAGCGGCGACGTGACGAAGGAGAACCTCGAGCCGGCGATCGACAAGGCTGCGGCCGTCAATCCCGGCTCGCGCGTCAGCTCCTACTTCGACACGCAGAAGTCCGTCTACGTCTCGAAGGACAAGCACACGACCTTCGCGGAGATCTATCCGGCCGGCGAGAACACCTTCAGCGGCGACGTGCACGTCAAGGAGGTACGCAAGGCGCTGGAGGACGCGGCGCCCACGGGCGTGACCGCGCACCTGACCGGGCTCTTGGCGCTGTACGACGAGTCGACCGGCGGCGGTGGGGACGGCCCGAGCGTCCTGACCGAGGCGCTGATCGGCGGCGTGGGCGCGCTCATCATCCTGCTCTTCGTCTTCGGGACGCTGCCGGCCGTGGCCATGCCGCTCGCCATCGCAGCCGTGAGCATCCTCAACACCTTCACGCTCGTCTGGATCCTCACCTACCTGACCGACGTCTCGATCGTCGTTCAGTTCCTGATTGCCCTGGTCGGGCTCGGCGTCGCGATCGACTATGCGCTGCTGATGATCTTCCGCTTCCGCGAGGAGCTCGCGGCCGGGGAGGACGTCGAGACGGCGTTGACCGAGACGATGACGCACGCCGGCCGATCGGTGATCGTCTCGGGCTCGACGGTTGCGGTCGGACTGCTGAGCATGATCATCCTGCCGCTGCCGTTCATCCGCTCGATCGGGATCGGCGGGATGCTGATCCCGGCAGTCTCGGTGCTGGTCTCGATCACGCTGCTGCCGGCGCTGCTCTCGGTGCTCGGCACCCGGATCAACAGCCTGCGCGTAATGCCGAAGCGCTTCGTCAACGTCACCCGTCCCGAGACGGGCTGGTGGGGCCGTTGGGCGCAGCTCGTCGTGCGTCGCCCGTGGCCGGTCGCCGCCGTCGGCGCCGCGATTGTCGGCGTGCTGCTCGTGTTCGGATTCCAGCTCAACCCGAGCGAGGCGCAGGCAAAGGACTTCCCGGGCAAGGGCGACGCGAGCATCGGCCGCGATGCCCTGACCGGCGCCGGCATCTCGCCCGGCGTGATCAAGCCGTTTGTCATCCTCACAAAGGACGGAACTCAAGGTGCCGTCGTCGAGCGCGTCAGCCGTGTCGAGGGAGTCGAGGGGGCTGCCGCGCCGCCGTCCTGGCGGCAGGACGGCTACGCGCTCGTCGAGGCATTCGCCTCGCACGACGGTTCGAGCAAGCCGGTGCGCGAGACGATCAACCGCGTCAAGGATGCGTTACCGCCCGGCGCCAGCCTCGGCGGCGTGGCGCCGGAGGACCGTGACTTCGTGCACGCCGTCTACGGCAACTTCCCCTACGTGCTGCTGTTCGTGATCCTGCTGACCTTCGTGCTGCTCGCGCGCGCGTTCCGCTCGCTGCTGTTGCCGCTGAAGGCCGTGATCCTGAACCTGGTCTCGCTCGGCGCTGCGTACGGAATCATTGTGTTCATCTTCCAGCAGGGGCACGGATCGGAGGCGATCTGGAACGTGCCGGCGACGCAGTCGATCATCCCGTGGATCCCGCTGATGATCTTCGCGTTCCTGTTCGGTCTCTCGATGGACTACGAGGTGTTCATGCTGACCCGCATGCGCGAGGCGTACGACGAGACGCGCGACACGCGCACGGCGATCTCGCTCGGACTTGCGCGCACGGGGAAGCTCGTCACGAGCGCGGCGCTCGTGCTGATGTTCGCCTTCTTCGTCCTCTCGACGAGTCCCGGCACCGACATCAAGCAGTTCGGGATCGGGCTCGCGGCCGGGATCATCTTCGACGCGACGATCATCCGGGCGCTGCTCGTCCCCGCGCTGGTGCGCCTGATGGGCCGCTGGAACTGGTGGCTGCCGCACTGGGCGGCTCGCCCCTTGCGAGTGCGGGCGAGCCAGCCCGTCACCGAGTCCGTTTAGAGCCGGCGCACGGCGAACGCGGCGACCGGCTCGGCTTTCCCCTTGAGCTCCAGCTGACCGAGCTCCTCGAGCTCGGCACCAGGCTGCAGCTCGTCGGCCGTGCTGCGTGACACGACGACCTGTCCCGGCTCGGCTGCGGTCTGCAGGCGGGCGGCGAGGTTGATTGTGTCGCCGATCGCGGCGAAGCTGCGCTGCTCCTCCGTGCCGACGTTGCCGACGACCGCACGTCCGGTGTTCACGCCTGCTCGGAACTGCGGCCAGTCGGGACGCCCGTGTCTTGCCGCCTCGGTCGCGCGCTGCATCCCGAAGGCCGCGGCCACCGCGCGACTGGCGTGATCGGATTGATCGCCCGCTGCGTTGAATACGACCATCACGGCGTCGCCGGCGAAGCGCTCGATCAGCCCGCCGTGCTCGCGGACGACCACGGGAACGGTCACGGCCCAGTAGGCGTTCAGCATTGCAATCACGTCCGCCGGCGCCGCGTGCTCGGCGAAGCTCGTGAAGCCTTGAAGATCCGCGAACAAGACGCTGATCTCTCGCTCCTCGCCGCCGAGCTCGGCGGCGCTGGGATCGCGGCGTAGCCGCTCCGCAAGCCCGGCCGGAACATACGGTCGGTAGAGCCGGTCGACGTCGCGCAACTGAGCCGCGGCTCGTTCGAGCAACGGGATCTGGTCGGGCGGGAGCTCGAAGCGGTCGGCGATCTCGCGCGCATGTCCCGGCACAGCCTGCTCGTCGGGTTCCGCGCTGAGCGCCGTGAGCGCTCGCGCGTACGCATCGTCAACGCGCCCGATCGTGTGCTCGAGGTAGAGGCCGCCGAGCGCCTCGGCGATCGAGCCGCCGCGCCGGTACTCGTGGCGGACCGCCGCCGCGACGAGGAGAAACGCCGCGGACATCAGCACGTGCCACTCCCACCACGTCGCGTGCCAGTTGCGCGCGAACGCAACGGCGACGAGGGCCTGGGTGAGCAGAATCCAGGCCGCGAGCACGGCGACGAGCACGAACGTCGGGCGTCGCCCCAGCAGCTCGGAGTAGCGCCACGCCGCGAACGCGTAGAGAACGCCGCCGGCGATCGCGAAGCCGACGAGCGGTCCGGTCGCGTCGCTCGGCGGCAGCGGTTGGTCGAGCGGCGGCCAGGAGGCCAGCGACCAGACCGCCCATCCGGCCAGCACGAGCAGGAGGCCGAAGCGCAGCGCCTGCTCGTGGCGGACGAGCGCGAGGCTTCGCCGGGCCCCGATCTCGAGACCGGAGAGCGCGGCGAAGCAGCTGCCGAGGAAGAGGCCGACCGGCGTTGCGACCACGAACCCGGTGTTCTTGCCGGCGAGCAGCACGCCCGGCGTCGCGAGTGCGTGCAGCGCGAGGAAGCCACCCGTCGCGAGGAAAACGAGTGAGACGAGGAAGACGCGCGCATCCCCGCGCCGGCGTGCCGCCTCGCTCATCGCCAGCCCGAGCACAGCGTTCACGACGGCGACGCCGAACACGAGCCAGAAGTGCGCGCGATGGTTCTCCCAGTGGCCGTCCCACTCGCTATGCGCAAGCAGGACGAAGAATCCGGCGAGCGGCACCAGCAGCGGGAGCGACCAACGGGCCACGGGTGAGGTTAGTCAGCTGCGCGTCAGAACGGCAAGCTGTTCGCCGCGTGCTTCGCGAGGTCGATCAGCGGCTGCACCGCGAAGAACGAGCCGACCGTCACCACGAGACAGGCGAAGACGGACGTCTGCAAGAGCGCGTCCCGGGGCGGCGAGCCGCCGATCGGAGCGAGCTGCAGATCCTCGGTGCGCCGCATGAACATCGCGCGCACGAGGCCGAGGTAGTAGTAGAGGCTGACGAGGGTCGCGAGCACGCCGACGATCACGAGCCACGTCCAGCCGTGCCGGTACGCGGCCGCGAAGACGTAGAACTTGCCGACGAAGCCACCCGTGAGCGGGAAGCCGGCGAAGCCGAGCATGAACGCCCACATCGAGATGCCGAGGAGCGGCCGTTCCCAGCCGAAGCCGGCCATGTTCTCGTACGTCACAGGCACGCCCAGCTCGCGCTCGCGCGCAGCCACGACCGCGAATGCGCCGAGCGACGTCGCCGCATACGGGACGAGGTAGTAGAGCAGTGCCCTTGCGCCGAGTGCGGAGTTCGCTGCGACCGCGATCAGCATGAAGCCGGCGTGCGAGATCGACGAGTAGGCGAGCATTCGCTTCACCGTCTTCTGGACGAGCGCGGCGAAGTTGCCGACGACGAGCGAGAACACCGCGATCACGGCGATTGCGACGGTCCAGAGATCGGCGTCGTGCGGGAAGGCGGTGACCAGCACGCGCAGCGCGACGACGAGCGCGACCGTCTTGGTGGCCGCCGACATGAACGCGGTCACGGGCGTCGGGGCACCCTCATAGACGTCCGGCGTCCACATGTGGAACGGCGCCGCCGAGGCCTTGAAGCCGAATCCGGCAATGATCATGGCGAGGCCGAAGACGAGCAGCGTGTCGTGTTCCGCGCCGGCCGCGGCGATCCCGGGGAAGTCGAGCGCGCCGGTCGCACCGTAGACGAGCGCCGATCCGAAGAGCAGTACCGCGGAGCCGAAGCCGCCGATCACGAGGTACTTGAGCGCGGCCTCGAGCCCGCCGAGCCGGTCGCGGTCGATCGCGCAGAGGATGTACAGGCAGAGCGAGAACCACTCCAGCGCGAGGAAGAGCGTCATCAAGTTGTTCGCCGCGACGAAGAACGCCATCCCGCCGCCGGCTGCCGCGAGCAGCGAGTAGTACTCGGCGACGTGATCCTCTCGGGCACGCTCGCGGTACGAGATCCCGACGGCGACCAGGCCGCTGCCGGCGACGATCATCCCAGCAAGCTCGGCGAAGCGGTCGCGGCGGATGGCGTCGGCGACGATCCCGTGTCCTTGCGCGGAGCGCACGTACAGCGCAACGGCGAAGCCGAACGCCACGGCGTAGCCGGCCGCGCAGAGCGCGGCGGAAACGTCCTTCCGCCACGGACGCGGGACGAGGACGGCGCACAGTAACGCGAGCGCGGCCGCGAGCAGGAGCGCGTTGACGGGCGCGAGCGCGAACCAGTCGACCTGCGGGCGCCCGAAGGAGTGCTGCATTACTTGAACTGCGCCGACACGTCGGCGCCTCCGTGATCCCCGCGGAACGAGTGCTGCGTGATCGCCGCAGGCCAGACGGACAGCGCGAGCAGGCAGGCGACGAGCGGCACGGTCACGCCGAGCTCGGCGGGCCTCAGGTCGAGCGCGGCGTCGGAGACGGCCGGCCCGACCTCACGGTGCAGCACCGCCGAAACCAACCGCAGCACGTACATCGCCGCGAGCACCATCGCCAGTGCGCCGACGACGGCCCAGCCCCAGCCGCGCTGGAACACGCCCGCGAGGATCAGGAACTCGCCCGCAAAAGCCGACGAGAGCGGCACCGCGAGGGCAATCACCCCGGTCGTCATCAGCAGCGTCGCCAGCGCAGGTCTCCCCCGGGCCATCCCGCCGAGGCGACCGAGCTCACCGGTCAGCGCGCGGCGCTCCACCATCCCGGCGAGCAGGAACAGGGTCGCCGAGATGAAGCCGTGGTTGACCATCTGCAGGACGGAGCCGTCGAGCCCGAGGTCGTTGACGGCGAACACGCCCATCGTGATCAGACCCATCTGCGCCAGCGAGGAGTACGCGACCACGCCGCGCAGGTCCGGCGCACGGAAGGCAAGCAGCGAGCCGTAGACCAGCCCGACCGCAGCAAGCGCGAGGATCGGCGCGCGGAAGTCGTGCGCCGGCTCGGGGAACTTGGCCACGGCGATGCGCAGGAAGCCGTAGGCAGCCGCTTTCGAGACGACGCCGGAGAGGACGGCGGCCACCTCCGGCGAGGACTCACGGTAGGCGTCCGGGAGCCAGCCGTGCAGCGGAAAGAGCGGCGCCTTGATCGCGAAGGCGGCGACGAAGCCGAGGAAGATCCACTGGCTCGAGCTCTGGCCGATCTTGACGAGGTCGAACGTGTTCTCGGACAGGCCGTAGACCACGATCGCCGCGAGCATCAGCAGCGAGCCCGCCATCGTGTAGAGCACGAACTTGAGCGTCGCCCCCATCCGGCCCGGCCCGCCCCACACGCCGACGAGCACGTACAGCGGGATCAGCATCGCCTCGAAGAACGCGTAGAAGAGGAGCAGATCCTGAGCGGTGAAGACGCCGACGATCGCGCCCGTCAGGAACAGCATCAGCCCCATGTAGGCGCGTGTGCGTTCGCGGCCGGCCCAGAACGCGTACGCGATCGTCGCCGCCATGACGATCACCGTCAACCCGATCAGCCACACGGAGAACGCATAGACGCCGACGTGGTACGAGACGTCGAGGTCGCTGAACCAGCTGCGCCGGTCGGAGAACTGCAGCCCGCCGGCCGCGAAGTCGTAGCGGACGAGCAGCTGGATCCAGATCCCGACCTCCGCGAGTGCCGCGAGCAGCGCCAGCGATCCCGCCGAGACCTGATTCAGCGGCAGGATCCACACGATCAGCGCGGCCGCGAGCGGGAGGACGATCAGCAGCGTGGTCATGAGTGCAGGGTCACTTAACCGCCACGAAGATGATGGCGAGGACGGCGACGCTCGACGCGATCGCGAGCGCGTACGTGCGCAGCAGGCCGGTCTGCGCGCGCGCCACGAGCCCGCCGAGGTCGCGCGTGTCGTCGCCGAGGTCGCGGCCGCTGTCGGCGATCAGCGGCTCCTCGATGCCACGGCGCAGCAGGCGCGCGAGGAAGACGGCCGGCGCGTAGAAGAGCGCGTCGTACAGCTCGTCGAAGTAGAACTTGTGCTCGAGCGTGCGCTGGGCGAACGCGAATCGCGGGACGGCGAGGGTGCGCACGCCGTACATGAGGTAGGCGACCGCGACACCGCTCAGACCGAGCAGCAGCGAGAGGACGATCGACAGCCACTCCTGCCAGGACTTCGGGGAGACGATCGGCTCGGCGACGGTCTGCAGCCAGGTCTCGACCGGATGCCACCACGGCGAGAACTGGATCCAGCCGCCGACTGCCGACAGCACCGCGAGCACGCCGACGGTCGACGCCATCGACACGCCCACCACGTCACGGCGAAGCGCATGGAAGTGCTCGCGCACGAACGCGCTTGGCTCGCCCCAGAAGACGAGGAAGAGCAGCCGGAAGGTGTAGAGGCCGGTCAGGAACGTTCCTGCGAGGCCGGCGACCCAGAGGATGTAGCCGTACGTGCCGTGGTCCATCGCCGCCGCGAGGATCGAGTCCTTCGAGAAGAAGCCGGCGAACGGGAAGATGCCGACGAGGGCGAGGGAGCCGATCAGGAACGCCTGGTAGGTGCGCGGCATCAGCGTGCGGAGGCCGCCCATCTTGCGGATGTCCTGCTCGGCCGCGAGCGCGTGGATCACGATCCCGGCCGCCATGAAGAGCAGCGCTTTGAAGAAGGCGTGCGTCATCAGGTGGAACATCCCGTTCGCGTACGAGCCCAGCCCGGCGCCGAGGAACATGTAGCCGATCTGCGACATGGTCGAGTACGCGATCACGCGCTTGATGTCCACCTGCACGAGCGCGATCAACCCCGCGAGCAACAGCGTTCCGGCGCCGAGACCGGCGGCCAGGTCGGCGACCTTGGGCGCCGACTCGAAGATCGCGTGCGTGCGGACGATCAGGTAGACGCCGGCGGTGACCATCGTCGCTGCGTGGATCAGCGCGCTCACCGGTGTCGGGCCCTCCATCGCGTCGGGCAGCCAGGTCTGCAGCGGGAGCTGCGCCGACTTCGCGACGGCGCCGCCGAGCAGGCCGAGCGCGACGAGGTTGGCGGTGGTCGAGCTGAACTCGCCGCCGAGGATGCCGAACTCGAGTGAGTGCCCCTGCTTGATCAGGATGAAGAACGCGAGCGCCATCGTCGCGTCGCCGATCGCGTTCATCACGAACGCCTTCTTGGCGGCCGCGATCGCGCTGGGCCGGTCGTGCCAGAAGCCGATCAGCAGGTAGGACGACAGGCCGACCATTCCCCACCCGGCGAGCAGCAACAGCAGGTTGCCGCCCTGGACGAGCAGCAGCATCGAGAAGACGAAGAGCGACATGTAGGCGAAGTAGCGGCGCTCCTCGACGTCGCCGTCCATGTAGCCGATCGAATACGCGACGATCAGCGCGCCGACCCCCGCGACGACGAGCATCATGAAGACGGAGAGCGGGTCGATCATCACTTCGAGGCCGGAGCGGTACGACCCGCCGCTGACCCACGTCCAGGCGGTGGACACCTCCCGCCGGTCGCCGCCGTCGCGGCTCAGCAGCCCGATGAACGTCGCGAGCGCGCCGCCGAACGCGACGAAGCAGGAGAGTGTCGAGAGGTAGCCCGCGCCGCGCCGCGACAGGCGCTCGCCGCCCAGCGTGATCAGTCCCGCGGCCGCGAGCGGCGAGAGCAGGCAGATCCAGGCGCCCCAGACCATCAGCCGCGCAGGGTGTTCAGCCGGTCAACGTCGAGCGTCACGCGCTTGCGGTTGAGCGCCACGATCAGGCCGAGGCCGACGACGACCTCGGACGCCGCGACGGCCATGACGGCGAGCGCGAAGATCTGTCCGCCGCCGTCACCGAGGTTGCGCGAGAAGCCGATCAGGGCGAGGTTCGCCCCGTTCAGCATGATCTCCAGCGACAGCAGGACGATCAGCGGGTTGCGGCGGAGTAGCACGCCGAGCGAGCCGGTGCCGAACAGGAACCCGGCGACTGCCAGGTACCAGGCGACGCCGGGGCCGTTCACAGCGGCGGCACCTCGTCCGCCGCGCTGCGCGAGTGTGCGCCCAGGATGACGCCGCCGATCGCGGCGACGAGCAGCACGATCGACGTGATCTCGAACGCGAGCAGGTGGTCGTTGAGGAAGAGGCGCCCGACCTGGGCCGGGCTCCCGAAGGCGGTCCCGATTCGCTCCGAGTGCGAGAGGCGGCCGCTCGCCTTCAGGCCGATGACGACGATGATCTCCACCAGCAGCGCACCCGCGGCGAGCACGGCGCCGATCGCCTGCCAGCCCGGGCCGCCCATCCACGGTGACTCGATCCGCGGCCCGATGTACGCGATGACGAAGAGGAACATCACCATCACCGCGCCGGCGTAGACGAGCACCTGGGCGGCGGCGACGAACTCCGCCGAGAGCAGCAGGTAGAGGACGGCGAGCGAGCCGAGGTTCCCGATCAGCGCCAGCGCCGAGTAGAAGGGGTTCGAGAAGGAGACGACCGCGGCGCCTGAGGCGAGGCAGGCGAAAGCAGCTCCGATCCACACCGCCCAGACGAGCACGTTCCCGACGCTCGCGACCAGCATCACGAGTGCGCCTTGTAGTAAGGAATCGGCGTGTCGTAGAGATCGGGGTCCGCGACGGGCACGCGCTTGATCGGCTCGGCGAGCAGCATGTCCTTCGTGTAGATCAGGTCGTCGCGGGAGTACTCCGAGATCTCGTACTCGTTCCCGAGCGTGATCGCGTCGAAGGGGCACGCGAGCTCGCAGTAGCCGCAGAAGATGCAGCGGCTCATGTTGATCTCGTAGATGCGCGCGTAACGCTCGCCGGCGGAGACGCGGTTGTCGGGCGTATTCTCGGCGGCGACGACACGGATGCAGTCGGCCGGACACGCGGCCGCGCAGAGCGAGCAGCCGACGCACTTCTCCAGTCCGTTCTCGTGGCGGTGCAGCCGGTGGCGGCCGCGGAAGCGCGGATACACGGGCCGCTTGTACTCCGGGTACTGTTGGGTGATCGGCTTCTTGAACAGCTGCCGGAACGTGACGGCGAAGCCTCTGACGCTGTCGAGCGGCTGCGGCATCTAGATCCAGACCACCAGCAGCGCGGTGATCACGGCGTTGAGCGTCGCGACGGGCAGCAGCACCTTCCAGCCGAAGCGCATCAGCTGGTCGTACCGAAGGCGCGGGACCGAGGCGCGGATCCAGATGAAGATCGAGACCAGGACGAACACCTTCAGCACGAACCAGAGGGGGCCGAGCGGCGCGTACGGCCCGTGCCAGCCCGCAAAGAAGAGCGTCACGGCGAGCGCGGAGAGCGTGATCATGTTGACGTACTCCGCGGTCTGGAACAGGCCCCAACGCATGCCGCTGTACTCCGTGTGGTAGCCGGCAACGAGCTCGGTGTCGGCTTCCGGGAGATCGAACGGCGGCCGGCTCGTCTCCGCGATCACGGCGAAGAAGAAGACGAGCATCCCCGCCAGCTGCGGGACGAAGAACCAGATCGTCGCGCCCTGCTTGTTCACGATGTCGACAAGGCTCAGCGACTGGCCCATGAAGACGACGCCGAGGACGGAGAGCGCGAGCGACACCTCGTACGACACGAGCTGCGCGCACGTGCGCATCGCGCCGAGCAGCGAGTACTTCGACTCGGAGGCCCAGCCGCCGATGATCGCGCCGTAGATCCCGAGCGACCCGAGCGCGAACACCAGGATCAGGGCGATCGAGACGTTCGCGATCTCACCGTCGACGTGGTAGTGCCAGATCTTCCAGCCGGCGCCGAACGGGATCACCGCGAAGGCGAGGAGCGCCGTGAACATGGAGATGATCGGCGCGATGATGTAGAGGCGGTCGCGCGCCGCGATCGGGAAGAAGCTCTCCTTGCGCACCAGCTTGATCAGGTCGGCGATCGGCTGCAGCAACCCGTACGGGCCTGCGCGGTTCGGGCCGTAGCGGTTCTGCATCCGGCCGAGCAGCTTGCGCTCGAGCCACGTCGTGTAGGCGAACGCGACCATGACGAGGTTGACGATTACCGCCGCCTTGATCAGCGAGATCCACCAGGGCTCGGTCACTTCGACAGCTCCACGGTCGGCTGAAGATCGCCGGCGTGCGGCTCGGCGATCCGCACCACGCCGGCGCGCAGGTCGCGGCTCAGGCGTGCGCGCAGCGTGACCGACGTTCCGTTCGAGCGCACGGTCACCTCGTCGCCGGGACGGATCTCGCGTGCGCGCGCGTCCTGTTCGGAGAGCTCGACCTCCGCGTCGGGCCGCTGGAAGGCGAGCTCGGGCGTGCGCTCGACGGCCGGGCCGGAGAAGAGCGGCCGGTAGCGCACGAGGTAGAGACCCTCCGGCCGAGTCGGCTCGGGTGTCGTCTCGAGGGAGGCAGGCGTTCCGGCTGTGCGAGGCAAGGCGGCGCGCTCGCCGACCTCGCCGAAGGGGATGCCGCCGAACGCGATCTCGGAGAGCTCCTCGAAGACGGCGGACGGATACGGCGAGAGCTCCACGCCGAACCGCTCGGCCAGCCGCGCGAGCCAGGCGAGCTCGTCGGGCGCAGGCGGGATCACGGCGCGGCGCAGCCGCTGGATCCGGCCCTCGAGATTCACATACGTGCCGTCGCGCTCGAGGTAGCTCGTCCCCGGCAGGACGAGGTCGGCCCAGCCGGCGGAGAGGCCGTGGAACATCGAGATCACGAGCACGCGCTCGGCCTGTTCCGCGATGGCCCTTACGACCGGGTTGCCGGCAGCCTCGTCGCCGGAGACGATCAGGAGGCCGATCGGGTCGGGATCTGCCGCCTCCGCATCCGACGCGGCGGCCCACGCGTCGCAGACGCCGCGGGCGTTGGCGGTTTCGGGGAGGTAGAAGGCACCGGCGGCGCCGAGTCGCTGCGCGTGCGCGGCGACGGCTGCGCCTCCGTGACCACCCGGGCCCGACCAGATCAGGATCGCGTTGCCCGCTCCGCGTACCGCGTCCTCGTCCAGCTCGAAGAGCACACGCGCGCCGTTCCGCCTCGCTTGTTTGAGCCAGAGCTCGACGATCGGCGCACGCTCCACCACCGGCGCGTCGCCGAGGACGACGATCACGTCGGCTTGCGCGATCGCCGACAGCGGTAGCCGATGCGCGTCGAGGGCGTCGGAGACCTCCTCCGGCAGCACCGCCGTGTGCGAGCCGAGGCCCTGGCGCAGCAGCTTCGCGAGCGCGTACGCCTGCTCGACCGTCTCCGAGCCCGAGAGCGCTGTGACGATGCGTCCGTCGGCCTCGCGCAGCAACCGCTCCGCCTCGTCGAGCGCGCGCTCCCACGACACCTCCTCGAAGCCGCGCCGCCGGACGCGCAGGAGCGGGTCGCGCAGCCGGTCCTCCGCATTGAGATGCGAGTACGCGAAGCGGCCCTTGTCGCACAGCCAGCCCTGGTCGACGTCGTAGTGGTTGCGCGAGATGATCCGCTTGACCTTCCCTTCGCGCGTCGTCGCGTTGACGTTGCAGCCGACGGGGCAGAGGCCACAGACGGTCGGCACGTCCTGGATCTCCCACGGCCGTGCCTCGAATCGGTACTTGGTCGACGTCAGGGCTCCGACGGGGCAGAGCTCGATCACGTTGCCGCTGAAGGGCGCGCGGTACGGCTCGTCCTCGAACGTCGCGATCTGGGTCTGCGAGCCGCGGTTGACCGCGACGAGCTGCCCGTCCTCGGCGACGACCTCGCTGAAGCGCGTGCAGCGGTAGCAGAGGATGCAGCGTTCCCGGTCGAGCGCGATCAGGGGCGAGATCGGAATCGGCTTGTCGAACGTCCGCTTCGGGAACGTCATGCGCGTGTTGCCCGGCCCGTAGCGGAACGTCAGGTCCTGCAGCGGGCACTCGCCGCCCTTGTCGCAGACCGGGCAGTCGAGCGGGTGGTTGACGAGGATGAACTCGAGCGTCGCGTCCTGCGCCTCGGCCGCCATCTCCGACGTCAACGCCGTGCGCACGACCATGCCGTCCTGCGCGGTCAGCGTGCAGGCCGCCTGCGGCTTCGGCGGTCCCGGCTCGACCATGCAGAGGCACATGCGGCAGGCGCCGACCGGCGCCCCGAGCCGCGGGTCGTAACAGAAAACGGGGATCTCGATTCCCGCGGCCAGCGCCGCCTCGACGAGGCCGGTGCCGCGCGGCACCTCGACCTCGACGCCGTCGATCTTCAGCTTGACCAGCTGCGGCGCGCTCACCGGCCGTGTCCCAAAACGTTGGGTCTGACCCTGGTGGTGCCGAAACCGTGACGACTTGTCCCCAGAGAGATGCGCTGGCCCAAAACGCAGGGTCTGACCCTGGTTGTGCTGAAACCGTCACGTTTCATCCACAAGTGGCTCATGCGGGCACCGTTGCGACCGGCGAATGTGTGTGGATCGCCGCCGGCGCGAGGACGTTGTGGAGCGGCGACGAGTCGCCGAAGGGGCAGCCGGCCTCGTCGATGTGCTCCTGGAACTCCGAGCGGAACTTCTCCACGTAGCTCGCCACTGCGATCGCGGCGGTCTCACCAAGCGGACACAGGCATTTGCCGTTGATCCGGTCGCACACGTCGAGCAGCAGGTCGAGCTCGTGCTGCTCCGCGTCGCCGGCCTCGAGGCGGCGCAGGATCTGCGTCATCCACCGGGTCCCCTCGCGACACGGCGTGCACTTGCCGCAGGACTCGTGCTCGTAGAACTCGGAGATGCGGATCCCCAGCTGCACCATGCAGCAGCGGTCGTCGAGCACCACGACCCCGGCGGAGCCCATCGCCGTGTTCAGCGCCGCGAGCGAGTCGAAGTCGTAGCCGACGTCGATCTCGTCGTAGCGGAGGATCACCGTCGACGAGCCGCCGGGGATGACGGCCTTGAGCTCGCGCCCGGCGGTGATGCCGTCGCCGAGCCCGTAGATCAGCTCCCGCACGCTCGTGCCGTTCTCGATCTCGTAGTTGCCGGGTCGTTGGACGTGGCCGGAGATCGACACGACGCGTGTGCCTCGCGAATCGGGCACGCCGAGCTTCGCGTACTCGGCGCCGCCCATCTCGATGATCGGCGGAACAGCCGCCATCGTCTCGACGTTGTTCACGACCGTCGGCGAGGCGTAGAGGCCCTGAGTCGCAGGGTACGGCGGCTTCGTCCGCGGCTGACCCCGCTTCCCTTCGAGCGACTCGAGCAATGCGGTCTCCTCGCCGCAGATGTATGCGCCGGCGCCGCGGTGCACGACGATCGTGACGTCGCCGAGGATCTCCTTGCGCCGGCCGAGCTCCTTCAGCGCCGCGATCAGCACGTCGTAAGGCCCGGTGTACTCGCCGCGGATGTAGACGAAGACGTGCTTCGACTCGACTGCATGGGCGGTGATCAGGCACCCCTCGAGGAAGCGGTGCGGGACGCGCGCCATGATCTCGTTGTCCTTGAAGCTGCCGGGCTCCGACTCGTCCGCGTTGACGACGAGGTAGTGCGGATTTGGGTCCTGTTCTGGCTTCGGGATGAACGACCACTTGCGCCCGGTGGGGAAGAACGCGCCCCCGCGGCCGCGGAGCTCCGAGGCGACGAGCTCGTCGATCACCGCCTGCGGTGCGAGTCCGCGCGCCTTCGCCAGTGCGCTGTAGCCGCCGATCGCCTCGTACTCGGCGAGCTTTGTCAGGTCGCGCTCGCCGGCGCCGGCCATCACCAGCTCAGTCGCCATTGCGCAGCTCCTGCACGATCTGCGGCACGTCCTCGGGCTTGACGTGCGTCCGGTAGTGATGGTCGACGGAGACGATCGTCGCCCAGCCGCAGCCCCCGAGGCACTCGATCGGGCGCAGAGTGACCTCTCCGTCCGCCGTCGTTTCGCCTGCGCGGGCGTCGAGCTCCTGCTCGAACGCCTCCAGCACCTGCTGCGCGCCGACCAGCGCGCACGAGACGTTCGTGCAGACCTCGACCATGTGCCGCCCGACGGGAGCGAGATGCAACATGTCGTAGAACGACGCAACCGCCTCGCACACTGCCGGGGTCGTCCCCAACGCGTCGGCGCACTCGCGCAACGCATCGGGCGACAGATAGCCGTGTTTCTCCTGCGCGAGCTGCAGCGCCGGGAGGGTGGCCGAGTGCCAGTCCGGGTAGAGCTCCTTGAGCTTCTGCACCTCGGTATAGAGCTCGCTCACCGGTCGACCTCGCCCATGAGGGTGTCGAGCGAGCCGACAATGGCGATCAGGTCGGCGATGAGCGCGTCGCGCATGCACGTCGCCGTCGCCTCGAGCGCTACGAACGACGGCGCCCGGAACTTGACGCGCCACGGCTTCGGCCCGCCGTCCGAGACGACGTAGCAACCGAGCTCGCCGCGCGGCGACTCGACGGTGACGTAGACCTCGCCCTCGGGAACGCGATAGCCCTCGGTGACGATCTTGAAGTGGTGGATCAGTGACTCCATCGAGGTGTGGAGCTCCTCGCGTGGCGGCAGCACGACCTTCCGGTCGTCCGCAATCCAGGGCCCGCCGGGCATGCGCCGCAGGGCCTGGTCGACGATGCGCACCGACTCGCGCATCTCCTCCATGCGGACGCGGTAACGCGCGTACACGTCGCCTTCCTGGTAGACGGGCACGCGGAAGTCGACCTTGTCGTACGCGAGGTATGGCTGCTCGCGCCGCAGGTCCCAGTCGACACCCGACGCGCGCAGCACTGGCCCGGACTGTCCGAGCGCGATCGCGTCGTCGGCGGACAGCAGGCCGAGCCCCCTGGTGCGCTCGAGCCAGATCTGGCTGCGGTTGACCAAGGCTTCGTACTCGTCGATCGCCTTCGGCATCACCTCGACGAACTTGGCGCATTCGTCGAAGAAGCCCGGCGGGACGTCCTCCGCGAGGCCGCCCGCCTGGAAGTAGCGCGTGTGCATGCGCGTGCCGCCGGCGAGCTCGAACAGATCGAGGATGCGGTCGCGCTCGCGGAAGCAGTACCAGAACATCGAGATCGCCCCCAGCTCGAGCGCCGCGGTGGCGAGCCACACGAGATGCGAGTGGATGCGCGTCAGCTCGCAGAGCAGCATCCGCATCCACGTCGCGCGCGGCGGTACTTCGAGCTCGAGCAGCTGCTCGATCGCGAGCACGAAGACGAGCTCGTTGTACTGGAAGGAGAGGTAGTCGATCCGCGCCGGGTATGTGATCGCCTTCCACCACGTCTTCTGCTCCATGTTCTTCTCGAAGCCTGTGTGCAGGTAGCCGATCACCGCGGCGAGACCGACGACCGCCTCGCCGTCGAGGTCGACGACGAGACGGAGGACGCCGTGCGTCGACGGATGGTTCGGGCCGAAGTTGACGGCCAGGATGTCGTCGGACGCTCGCAGCTCCTCCGGCACCAGCAGCACGCTCGGGGTCGGAGCGGGGATGCGTGTGCCCTCGTAGATCCGCGGACGCTCGGGCGCGACCGCCACTTATTCCTCCCCGCTGAAGCGCACCGGCTCGCCGCCGATCGGATAGTCCTTGCGCAAGGGGTGACCTTCCCAGTCGTCGTCCATCAGGAGGCGGCGCGGGTTGGGATGGCCGTCGAAGCGGATCCCGAACAGATCCCAAGCCTCGCGCTCGTGCCAGTCGGCCGTCGGCCAGACCCCGACAACGCTCGGCACGGCTTCGCCGTCGTCGACCCAGACTTGCACGCGCACGCGTGTGGCACCCGGGCCCAGCACGAGCAAGTGATAGCTGACGGAGAAGCGGCGCGGCTTGGGCCGGGGCAGGCGCTGGAAGCCCTGCGTCGACGGCTTGTTCAGGTCGCGGCCGCCTGGCGTGCCGATGTAACCGGAGATCCCTTTGCCGCCCCAGCCGAGATAGTCGGCGGCGGCGATGTCGGAGAGGAAGTTGAAGCCGAGCTCGTCGCGCAGGTAGCGCGCGGCTTCCGGCAGACGGGGCGCGTCGACGACCAGTGTCGTCTCGGCCTTGGCCTCGCGAACTTCGACGAGCCCGGGAACGCGGTTGTAGTTCAGGACGCGACTCCGCGGAGCTCGTAGGCGGGGGGAACTCCGGCCATCACCTTCTCGTGGAGCCGGACGATTCCCTCCATCAACGCCTCCGGCCGCGGCGGGCAGCCCGGGACATGGATGTCGACCGCGACGATCTTGTCCACGCCCTGCAGCGTCGTGTAGTTGTTGAACATCCCGCCTGAACTGGCACACGCGCCCATGGCGATCACCCACTTCGGCTCGAGCATCTGGTCGTACACCTGGCGCAGCGGCGCCGCCATCTTGTGCACCACGCGACCGGAGACGATCAGCAGGTCGGCCTGGCGCGGCGAGGAGCGGAAGGCCTCCATCCCGAAGCGCGCGATGTCGTAGCGCGACGAGACGATGGACATCATCTCGATCGCACAGCACGCGAGCCCGAAGGTGTCCGGCCACATCGACTTCGTCTGCGCCCACGCGACCGCCTTCTCCAGCGTCGTCAACCCGACCGCTCGCTCCATCGCCTCGACCTCGCGCTCGAAGACGCCCGGGCCCTTCTCCGGCCAGAGGACGCGCTCCGACTGCAGGCCGAAATCCCTGAGGCGGCCCTTCTCTATTGCCACTCGAGCGCGCCCTTCCGCCAGACGTAGACATACGCGACGACCAGGATCACGATGAAGAAGAGGAACTCGATGAACCCGAACCACGCCAGCTCGTGGAGGATCACCGCGAGCGGATACAGGAACACGATCTCGATGTCGAAGACGATGAAGAGCATCGCCGTCAGGTAGAAGCTGATCGTGAACCGCTGCTCGCGCGGCGGCCCTGCGGACACGCCGGACTCGAAGGGGATCGTCCGCGCGCGCACACGCCGGTGCGGCCGCGTCGCGAAGGCGAACGAGAACCACATCATCGATGCGGGAATGACCAACGCGAAGACCGCGTAGATCAGGAACGGCAGCCAGTTGTCGAGCACGCGTTCCTCCCCGTAGAGCGGACGGGAACCTAACAGGTCCCTCCTTCAGCCACGAAGCATGGCGAAAACGGCTCAACTATGCGTGAGACGAGTGTTACAAAGTGCCGGGTAGTAAGCGCTCCGTCCGGGGGATTCGCAGGGGCCGACACCGTTGCTACGATCGGTCTCGAAATGGCGATTCAAGAGCGCGTGCTGCCGCTGATGACCGTGACGGAAGCGGCGGCGACGAAGATCAAGCAGCTGATGTCCGAGGAAGAGGACGTCAACGTGCTGCGCGTTGCCATCCAGGGCGGCGGCTGCTCGGGCTTCCAGTACGGCCTCGGCTTCGACCGCGGGCCGGTCGAGGGCGACGTCGAGTTCGCGATGCACGGCGTGCAGGTCGTCGTCGATCCGTTCAGCGCCCCGTACCTGCAGGGAGCGGAGATCGACTACGTCGACTCGATCGAGGCCGCCGGTTTCGCCATCAACAACCCCAACGCCGTCTCCTCCTGCGGCTGCGGGCATAGCTTCCAGGTAGAAGAAGGCGACGCCGACGCCACCGTCGGCGGCTGCGGCTCAGGCTGCTCTGCGTAGCGAAAGCTGCGCTTTCGCTACGCAGATGGGTACGGCGCTTCTTGCTACTGGGCTGTTGTACCCGTCCGCGCGTGGGCGACATACGATCGTTTCATGCCTGAAGCGTCTCTTCGCGTCGCCGTCATCGGCTCAGGCCCCGCGGGCTTCTACGCGGTGGGTGCGTTGCTGGACGCTGACGCCGGGATCGAGGTCGACATGATCGAGCGGCTGCCGACGCCCTGGGGGCTCGTGCGGCTCGGCGTCGCTCCCGACCATCCGAAGCTGAAGAGCGTCTCGCGCGCCTTCGAGCGGATCGCCGAGAAGCCGGGGTTCCGGTTCTTCGGCAACGTCGAGGTTGGGCGCGACCTCTCGCACGCCGACCTCCTGCAGCTGTACGACGCGGTCGTCTACGCGTTCGGCGCGCAGACCGACAAGCGGCTCGGAATTCCGGGCGAGGACCTTCCGGGCTCGTGGTCGGCGACTGAGTTCGTTGCCTGGTACAACGGCCACCCCGACTACCAGGAGCTGCAGTTCGACCTGAACGTCGAGCGCGCGGTCGTGATCGGGAACGGCAACGTCGCGCTCGACGTCGCACGCATGCTCGCGCTGACGCCTGAGGAGCTCGCGCCGACCGACACCACCGATCCGGCGATCGAGGCGATCGGCGACGCGCCGATCCGCGAGATCGTGATCGTCGGGCGCCGCGGGCCTGCGCAGGCGTCGTGGACGACCCAGGAGCTGAAGGAGATGGGCGAGCTCGCGGGTGCGGACGTCCACGTCGATGCTGCCGAGCTCGAAGGGGCAGTCGAAGACGACACGCACACGCACCGGAACATGGACGTCCTGCGCGGGTTCGCCGCCCGCGAGCCGGCCGGCAAGCCCTGCGTGATCCGCTTCCTCTTCTTCCGCTCGCCGGTCGCGATTCACGGCACCGACCAGGTCGAGTCGGTCGAGCTCGTGCGCAACCGCCTCGAGGAGCAAGACGGACGGCTCGTCGCGGTCCCCACCGACGAGCACGAGACGAGCGACTGCGGGCTCGTCTTCCGCAGCGTGGGCTACCGCGGCGTCGGCTTGGCGGACGTCCCGTTCGACGAACGACGCGGCACGATCCACAACGAAGGCGGCCGCATCGTCGGCGAGCCGCGCTCCTACTGCGCCGGCTGGATCAAGCGCGGCCCGACCGGGATCATCGGCACGAACAAGAAGGACGCGACGGAAACGGTCAACCTGCTGCTCGAGGACATCGAGCACGGGCGGATCAAACACAACGAGCACGCGACGCCCGAGGCCGTCGAGACGCTGCTCGCCGAACGCGGCGTCAACGCAGTCCTCTACGCGGGCTGGACGTCGATCGACGAGCTCGAGCGGGCCGCGGGCGAGAAGCTCGGGCGGCCGCGCGTGAAGCTGCGCACCTGGGACGAGCTGCTCGAGGGGGCCGAGCGGGTCGCCGAGACGGCCTGATCTATCACCCGGCCGGGGGACGCCCATGTCCCCCGGCCGCGGCAAGGATGTGGCCATGGAGTCGCTCGTGGTCGAGTGCCTCCGCTGCGGTAGTCACAGAGAGATCGACGCATCCCCGCTGCGGAAGGACACCCCGGAATGCCCGCGGTGTGCCTACGTCGGCTGGGCGCGGGTCGGCGATCTGAGTGAGCGCGAGCGACGCGCGCTGCATGCACGCCCGCTCGAGCGGCGCCGGCTCAGGATCGCCTGAACAGCTCCGCCAACAACTCGCCGTCGAGTGCATAGACCGTGTTGCCGCGCCAGCCCGTCATCGTCTGTGCGGCCAGCATGGCGTTGAGGATCGCCTCCTCGGTCGCGTCGATGACGGCGTCGTAGTACGCGCTGATCTCTCCGTCGGAGAGCATGCGTAGCTCCACCTCGCCGGCAGCTGCGTCGAGCCCGCGGTTCCCGGCCGCGAAGGCGAGGAAGAGATCGCCACTCGTGTGCGCGCCGGTCCCGCCCATGCGCGCGACGCCGAGACCGACGCGCTGCGCCAGCCGGTCGCACTGATGTGGCAGGAGGGGGGCGTCGGTGGCGACGAGCCCGATGATCGACCCGGACTCGTCTCTCCGCGTCGGCTCGGGCACTCGGTCGCCGACCAGTGTCCCGACCGGGACTCCTTTCACGCTGAAGCGTCCGCGGCGGCCGTAGTTCGCCTGCACGAGCACGCCGACCACGTACTGCCCGACCGTGCGTGAGGACGTTCCGATCCCGCCCTTGAAGCCGTGACAGACCATGCCCGTGCCTCCGCCGACGTTGCCTTCCTCGACCTCGACCGACGCGGCGGCGAACGCCGCGTCGACGTTCGCGGCTGCGACGTGCTGGCCGCGGATGTCGTTTAGGAAGCCGTCGTACGTCTCGCCGACGACCGGTAGCGACCAGGCGTCCTCGTCCGCCGAGCGTGCCGCGATCGCGTCGCGGACGACGCCGACGCTGAACGTATTCGTGATCCCGATCGGGGTCGTCAGCAGGCCCGACTCGCGCACCCACTCGAGCCCGGTCAGCTCGCCGTTGCCGTTCAGCCGGTGGCAGCCGGCGAAGAGCGGCGTCTCGGGCGGAACGACCACCGTCACGCCGGTCCGTACCGCGTCTCCCTCGATCAGCGTGGCGTGGCCGACCAGCACTCCCTCGACGTCCGTGATCGTGTTCCGGCGGCCCGGTTCGAGGTCTCCGATCGCGATGCCGAGGTCGCGTGCGCGCACCGCGACAGCGTATTAGGGTTCCCGCAGCCTCGGGCACGGGCTCGGGGGACGAAACGGGGGAGGTTGCATGCACAGACGGCGGATGCACAGCCGTGTCCGACGTTCCTGCCGCCGACGTACGAGTCGTCCCTCGGTACTGGCACCGAGAGCGGTGCGTTCTACGCCTGTCAGGGCGGACCGGCGTACAACTCGTGGTACGGCAGCGGACAGGTGAATGCGTTCAACGCGGTCATGCACGCGTCCGGCTAGGTACAAAGCTGCGAGGGGCCGGCGTCCACCGGCCCCTCGCTAGACTCGAAACATGGCGCAGACGGAGGAACGACGCGAGCTGTGGGGCGCCGAAACGCGTAAGGCAGTCGAGAACTTCCCGGTCTCCGGTCAGCCGATTCCGACGTCGGTCGCTCGTTGGCTCGGCCGGATCAAGGCCGCGGCGGCGCGCGTGAACGCTGAGCTCGGGCTGCTGGACGAGGAGAAGGCGCAGCGGATTGCGCACGCCGGCGACCGCGTCGCCGCGGGCGAGCTCGACGATCAGTTCCCGATCGACGTCTTCCAGACCGGTTCCGGCACGTCGTCGAACATGAACGCCAACGAGGTGATCGCCGCGCTCGCCGGTGACGACGTGCACCCGAACGACGACGTCAACCTGGGGCAGTCGTCGAACGACGTGTTCCCGTCAGCCGTCCATCTGGCCGCGCTCGACGAGCTCACGAACGACTTGCTGCCGGCTCTGCAGCAGCTGGCGCAGTCGCTCGAGCGCAAGGCCGCGGAGTTCGACGACGTCGTCAAGTCCGGTCGCACGCACCTGATGGACGCCGTGCCGGTAACGCTGGGACAGGAGTTCGGCGGCTACGCGGCCCAGGTGAGTCAGGGTGCGGCGCGCGTCAACGCGGCGCTCGGCCGCCTTGGGCAGATCCCGCTCGGCGGCACTGCGGTCGGTACGGGGCTCAACACGCATCCCGAGTTCGCTGGACGCGTGCGGCGGCGACTCTCGGAGGAGACGGGCCTGACCATCTCGGCGCCGGCCGACCCGTTCGAGGCCCAGGCCGCCCGCGACGCGCTCGTCGAGACGTCCGGTGCGCTCAAGACCGTCGCCGTTTCGCTGACGAAGATCGCCAACGACCTGCGGTTGATGGGGTCGGGCCCGCGCGCCGGGCTCGCCGAGCTCTTCCTGCCGGAGCTGCAGAAGGGCAGCTCGATCATGCCCGGGAAGGTCAACCCGGTCATCCCGGAGGTCGTGACGCAGGTGGCCGCCCAGGTGATCGGCAACGACGCGGCGATCACGGCCGGCGGCATGCAGGGCCATTTCGAGCTCAACGTCTTCGTCCCGCTGCTCGCCCGCAACCTGCTCGACTCGATCAAGCTGCTCGCCGCCGCGTCCCGCCTGCTGGCGGAAAGGTGCGTCGACGGGATCGAGGCGAATCGCGAGGTCTGCGAGCGCTACGCGGAGCTGACGCTCTCCGCGGCGACGGCGCTCAACCCCTACATCGGCTACGACGCCGCAACCGAGATCGTCAAGGAAGCCGCGTCGAGCGGCCGCTCGCTACGTGAGATCGCGCGCGAGCGCGGAGTCGCAGAGGACGTGCTGGACAAGGCCCTGGACTACAGGGCCATGGCCAAGCCGCACTCCAGCTAGCCCGCGCGCCGCCGAGCGCGGTCACATGTCGTGCAACACCGCTTCGGCTTTGACCGAAAACCGCTTGACAAACCGGTCTACGCAAGGACATATACCCGTGGCTACTGGGCGGTGACCGGGGCTGGTCCCGCCTCCACACAACTCCATGGGGGAGAGAATGAGACTACGAGCCAGGACGAAGCTCGGGGTTGGAGCGGTTTTGGCGGTCGTCGTCTGCGCCTTGGCGGCGTCGACGGGGACTGCGACCGGCGCGAGCGGAATCAGCGCCGTCCCGCTCGCCGGCACGGGAAGCCCGCAAACCGGGGACTTCACGCCCGCAAGTGGCGAGGTGACGGAAGACGAGTTTGCCGGGGAAGGGGAGGAGACCGACACAGGCCCCGACCCGTATGGCGGCACGATCAGCCTCTCCGAGGGGGCGGGGCAGGGCGCATCCGTGACGAGCGGCAAGAAGGCGAAGTCGAACCCGACGTTCAACTTCGGCTTCGAGGGGCTGAACCACTATCAGCAGCGGTTCGCTCGGGGCGGGAATCAGTTCTCGCTCGAGCCGCCCGACCAGGGCCTCTGCGTCGGCAACGGCTACGTCGTCGAAACCGTCAACGACGTGCTCAACATCTTCAGCCCGGCAACGGGAGCATCAGTCCTTCCCGACAACACGGCTACCAACATTGTCGGCGGCTTCCCGAGAAACGTGAACCACGCCGTCGACCTGAACTCGTTCTACGGCTACCCGCCTGCGATCGACAGGGCGCACGGAAACTTGCGCGGCCAGTTCGTGACCGATCCTTCGTGCCTCTACGACGCCGCGACGCAGCGTTTCTTCGTCGTCGTGCTCACCCTCGAGGTCGTACCGACGACCGGCGCATTCACGACCGTCAACCATCTCGACATCGCGGTCAGCCAGACATCGAACCCGACGGGTGGTTGGAACATCTACCGCGTCGATGTGACAAATGACGGGACGAACACCGGCGGCGCGAACCCCGGCCCGTTCCTCGGTGACTACCCGCATATCGGTGCGGATGCGAACGGGTTCTACATCACGACGAACGCGTATCCGTGGTGCTGCAACGGCTTCAGCGGCGCGCAGATCTACGCCTTCTCGAAGGCGCAGCTCGCCGCGGGGGCAGCCAGCGTCAACATGGCGCACATCGATACGTCCGGGTTGGTCAACGCCCCGAGCGATGCGGGCTCGACGCAGCCGGGCTTCACGCTCTGGCCGTCGCAGTCACCCGGGACCACCTCGTTCGATCTCAACGCCGGTGGTACCGAGTACTTCCTCAGCTCGAATGCTGCTGACGAAGCGCAGAAGCCGGTGGCTGGTACTGCCGGAACAAGGACGTCGAACCAGCTCATCGTCTGGTCGCTCACGAACACAGCGTCGCTGAACTCCGCGCCGGCGCTGAGCCTGAGCAACAAGATCCTGACCGTGGGCCAGTACGGCGTTCCGCCGAAGCAGCAGCAACCGGGCTCCGGCGCGGCGCCGGATACCTCTGTCCCGCAGGGCCACTGCCTGAACGACGAGACGACGCAGTTGTTCAACGGCCAGTTCGGCTGTTGGAGGCTGCTAGTCGGCGCGACCGCGCACGCCGCGGGAGCGGAGGTCGTCGCGAGTCCCGACTCGAACGACACCCGCATGCAGCAGGTGATGTATGCGAACGGCAAGCTGTGGGGAGCGCTCGATACGTCTGTCAACCCGGATACCGGGCCTGCTCGAGCCGGCATCGCGTGGTACATCGTCAAGCCGGACGTCTCGACCGGATCGCTTGCGGCGAAGATCGCGATGTCGGGGTACCTCGGAGCGGCGGGTCACGACTTCACGTACCCCGCGATCGGCGTGACCCCCAGCGGTCGGGGCGTGATGGCGTTCACGGCAACCGGGAACGCCTTGAATCCGAGCGCCGGCTATGCGTCGATCGATGCGCTCGTCGGTGTCGGTGACTGGACCGTCGCCACCGGTGGCACCGGCGCTGCAGCCGACGACGGGTTCTCCGGTTACAAGCAGACGCGGTTCCCGAACGCAGTCCGCTCCCGCTGGGGCGACTACGGCGCCGCAGCGGTGGACGGTAACTCCGTCTGGATCGCCAGCGAGTACATCGCTCACACCTGCAACTACACCGACTGGGGCGGGCCGTTCTTCTTCGGAGGGACCGGCGACAACATCCTCGGTACGTGTGGTGGGGCGAACCACGGCCCCGGCCCGCGAAGTGCGTCTGCGAACTGGTCGACGCGGATCAGCAAGCTGACTCCGTAGCAGCAAAGAGGCGTCGCAAAGAGAGAAGGGCCGGCCGCAAGGCCGGCCCTTCTCGTGCGTCTACCATGTATGCCGATGCGTGCTCTCGTCCTGCTGGCGAGCGTCGCGCTCGTCCTCACGACCGCCGCCCAGGCGACCGTCCGACGTGGCACGCTCGCCGGGGTCGTCATGCGCGGGCCGATCGTTCCCGTCTGCGCCGTCGAGCAGCCCTGCGACGAGCCCGCCAAGGGCGTCACGCTCCTCTTCGCGCGCGGCGACCGTGTGGTGGGACGGGTCGTGACGGACGACGAGGGGCGCTATCGGCTGCGGCTTCCGGGTGGCCTGTACACGGTCAGGCGGCCGGCCGCTGCATCCGTCGATCGGAAGCTCGAGTCGAACCGCGTCCGCGTCTTCGCCGGGCGTCGCACCAATATCGATTTCTTCATCGACACCGGAATCCGCTAGGGCCTTAGCGACGCCACGTCGATGCCAGTGTCGCGAGCGTCCCGCGACCGAAGAGGGCGGGATCCCCCACCTGGGGGTGGGCGATCGTGGGCTCCCGACGTAGAATCCTCTATCTGCAGCCGGGCGCGGCCCGGTGGACCGAGGTCACTACGAACTGGGGAGTACCACTGTGGGACGATTTCTGACTGCGCTCGCCGCCGCTCTCGCGGCCGTCGCGCTTCTCACCGCTCCGGCGGGCGCCGTCCAGGGCGGGACGCCGGACGGAACCGGTCACCCGTACGTCGGGCTGTCCGTCTTCTCCTACCACGGGGTGCCGCTCTGGCGTTGTTCCGGCACGCTCGTGAACGCCAACGTCTACATCACCGCAGGGCATTGCACCGGGATCGACCCCGGCCTCGGGATCGCACCCGACCACGCCGAGGTCTGGTTCGGCGCCGGCCCGATCCCGCGTGGCAACTATCCGGGCACCGGCTCGTGCACCGGCTACACCGGCTACCCCTGTCTCGGCGACGCGCACGGGACTCCGCACCCGCATCCGGGCTGGAACGGGTTCCTGACGCTGCCGGACACCCATGACACCGGCGTCGTCGTCCTCGACGGCAGCGGCTGGCCGCTCAGCAGCTACGCGAGGCTTGCACCTAAGGGGTACCTCGACGGGCTGGCCACGCAGCGTGGTCAGCAGAACGTGAACTTCACGATCGTCGGGTACGGCGTGCAGTTCGAGCGGCCGAACCTGGAAGTCGCGGTACGCACGCGCTACGTCGGCACGAACCAGCTGACGAACCTCCGCAGCGCCATCGCCGGCGGCTACCAGGTGATCATGACCGACTCCGGTGGCAACGGCACCGGCGGCGGCGGCACGTGCTTCGGCGACTCGGGTGGGCCCGTCTTCCACACGAGCGATTCGGGTCAGACCTACCTCGTCGCGGACATCTCGTTCGGGACGAAGTACTGCAAGGGCATGTCCGGCGCGTACCGGCTCGACCAGGATTCCGCGAGGAACTTCCTGGACGACTACGTCGCCGTTCCGTAGTTCCGTTTAGTAAGCGACTGCGCCGCGGCCTTCGGCCGCGGCGTGACGCTGCTCGTCGGCGCGGTAGGACGACCGCACCAGCGGCCCCGAGAACACGGAGCCGAACCCGAGCGCCTCGCCCTGCTCGCGGAACCAGCGGAACTCGTCCGGGTGCACCCAGCGGTCGATCTGCGCGTGCTTCGGGCTCGGCTGGAGGTACTGGCCGATCGTAACAACGTCGACGTCGTGCGCACGCAGGTCGCGCATCGTCTCCACGACCTCGTCGTTGGTCTCGCCTAGGCCGACGATGATCCCCGATTTCGTCAGCACCGGATAGTTCGCGATCTCCTTCGCACGCTGCAGCAGCCAGAGCGCCTTGTCGTAGCTCGCCTTGGCGCCGCGCATGCGCGCGTGCAGCCTGCGCACGGTCTCGATGTTGTGGTTGAAGACGTCCGGGCGGGCCGCGAGAACGGTGTGCAGGGCCTCCTCCTCGACGTCGAGGAAGTCGGGTGTCAGCACCTCGACGGACGCGTGCGGCACCTTCGTCTTCAGCGCGCGGATGGTCGCCGCGTAGTGTCCTGCCCCGCGGTCGGGCACGTCGTCGCGGTCGACCGACGTGACGACAACGTGCTTCAGCTCCATCTGCGCTGCGACGTTCGCGAGCCGGAGTGGCTCGAGCGGGTCGGGCGGGTTTTCCGGCTTGCCGCTGTGGACGTAGCAGTAGCGGCACGCGCGCGTGCACGTGTCGCCGAGGATCTGGAAGGTCGCCGTGCCGCGTCCCCAGCACTCCGCGATGTTCGGGCACCGCGCCTCTTCGCAGATCGTGTGCAGGCTCGCGCCGTGGATCAGCTTCTTGACGTCGTAGTAGCGCGAGCTCTGGCTCGGCGCGCGCACCTTCATCCACTCGGGGCGCCGGGGCCGTTCGGCAACGGGAAGCGAGCCCTGCATCTCTGTCAGTCTATGGATCGGCATGGTTCCCGAAGCGTCGCTGGAGGCGAGTGAGCACGGCCTCGTCCCGAAGGGGGAGGGCTGGTTCGTCGTCAACGCCCGGGACGTCGTGTGGTACGACCGCGGGCCGCGGGGACGCGTGATGGCGTTCGACGGGGATCCGGAGTTCCCGCAGGTCGGCGTCAACATTTTCGTCCTCGACCCGGGAAACCCGATGTCCATGTACCACTGGGAGGCAGACCAGGAGGATTTCCTGGTCGTTCAGGGCGAGGCGCTGTTGATTGCCGAAGGCGAGGAACGGCCCCTGCGCCAATGGGACTTCGTGCATTGCCCGCCCGGGATGAACCACGTGATCGTGGGGGCCGGCGACGGCCCGTCCGTCGTGGTGGCGGTGGGCGCGCGGCAGCACCAGGACGGAGACGGCTGGGGCGGGTACACCGTCGACGATGCGGCCGTGCGTCACCACGCGAGCGCCGAGCACGAGACGAACGATCCGCACGAGGCCTACGCCCGCTTCCCGGCGCGCCAACCCACGCGTTACCGCGACGGCTGGCTTCCCTGAGGTAGAGCGCCTCCTCGACAGCTTCGTCACCGGGCTGACGAGCTGCTGGCTGATCAATCCCGTCGACGGTGAAGAGCTCCGCGCCGGAGTCCGTAGCCTCGTCGCGGACTGGTGGGTCCCGAAGCCGGAGGCGGCGCGCTGGGCGCTCGAGCACGTCGAGCCCGAGCGGCATGCGTTGATCGAGCGCGCCGCCGCGTCCGAGGACTGCGGCTACGACGAAACGGTCGACTTCGTGCGATCCACCTTGGCGTTTGCGAGCTGCTGATGGACCGTCTGCGGCCAGAGGCCGTGGCCGTCTTCCGCCGGTAGCGGTTCGAGCTGCAGGTCGAACACGTCGGCGATCGCCTCGTGCGCGAGCGGGCGGACCTCCATGAGCGTGACCGGGCGGTCGAGCTCGCGCGCGATCGTCGTGAAGGCGGCGTCCTCGAGCCCGCAGGCGGTGATCCATTCCGTGAAGGGCGCGGGATCGAGGTCGACGTTCA
>Ga0137375_10001009_pt1 | contig 31971 bp, 34 predicted proteins | sample SagtaG_24_FD_104936 | JGI IMG/M metagenome (GOLD analysis project Ga0137375, IMG submission 104936) | Vadose zone soil microbial communities from Sagehorn Ranch, Mendocino, California, USA - Sage1_R_113_16 metaG | ecosystem: Environmental > Terrestrial > Soil > Vadose zone | place: USA... | reverse complement strand
CGTGACGTTGCCGTTATAGATGTCCATCATGTCCGGCGACTCCACGAACGAGTGCTGTAGGTACTTGTGCGCGGGGTCGAGCGGGTGGTCGATCTGCAGCAGGGAGGGCCCGGTGCAGCCGCCGGTGACAATGACCGGGCCCTCGAAGTAGCCGGCCGAGCCGTACGTGCTGTAGGCGTAGATGCCCGTTCCGCTCGAGCTGCTGGCGACGAGGCCGTAGCCGCTCGGGCTGTTTCCGGCGACGCCGGCGTCGCCGGTGCCAAAGACGCCGGTGTCGCCGGTGCCATAGACGCCACGGCCATTGAAGCCAGTGCCGATACCGTAGACACCGCGTCCGTCCTTGGCCGAGCTCGCGCCGGTGACGCCGTAGCCTCCACTCGAGGCGGTGTTGACTCCGACGACGCCGCTTCCGCTAGAGGAGACGGCTTCGCCTTCGACGCCGTTCGAAGGACCGGTCGAATGCGTTTCGCCGCGGACGCCGGGGCGAGACCCTGAGCTTGCGGTGTGGATCCCGAAGACGCCGGTGCCGGTCGTGCTCTGCCCGGCGACGCCGTACCCGCCGCCGTTCACCCCGTACACACCGGCTCCCCCCGACGCGACCGCGTGACCTTCCACCCCGGCCGAGGGAGCGGTGGAGCTGGTGTCGCCGCGGACTCCGGCCGCACCTCCGGTACTGGAGGCGTGGATCCCATACACGCCCGTGCCGGTCGAGCTTCGTCCCAAGATGCCCTTCCCGCTCGGGGCGAAGCCGTATACGCCGGTTCCCGAGCCGCCCTGGGAGCCATACACCCCGTACCCGTTGCCGTTGGTGGAGCTGTTGAGGCCGCGGACGGCGGCGGCGGTGGCAGTGGGGGAAGTAGCGGTGAGAAGGCCGTACAGCCCGAACGGGCTCGCCGAAGCGCCATTGGTGTTCTTGACCAGGAGCTCGGCCCCGGCGGGGTTACCGCTGAGGGTGGTGGTGGCGTTGGAGGCATTGGAGGTTCCAAGCTGCAGGTAGGCGACCGCCTGGGCGCTCGAGCCGGTGCCGAGGGCCGCGAGCGCGGCTGCGATCAGCCCGAGGCGCAGCCTGGAGACTGTGCGAGAGTGGTCATCTCTCCCCCTTCTGGCGGCGCCCAGGAGGCCGACGAGGAGCCGCAGAGCGCCGTCCTGGTGGGGGGAGTATGGACGGGAAGCCCTGAGAACTCAAGGCTCGAGGACTGTCGAAGCTTGCGCCAACACCGCGCAAGATCGACGCCCACGTTGTCAGAGCGCGAAGCTTGTGCGATATTTGGCAACGGGTGTTGTGTTGAGGAGAGCGAGATGAGTCAGCCCGTGCTGCCTGCCGGCGGCGTGTCCAGCTTGCAGATCATTCGCGGATGGATCCTCCTCAGCGCCGTGCTGATGGTCGTCGGGGCTTTTGGCCCTTGGGTCAAGGCGCTTGGTCAATCTGCGAGCGGAACCGATGGCTCGAACGACGGCTGGCTGGTGGTTGGGGCAGCTGTCCTCGGATGCGCCCTCTTCTTTGCGATGCGCAAGACGCGCGTCGGAGGAGTCTGGCCACTGCTGGCCGGCATCGCCGGTTTAGCAGTCACGCTGTATGACCGCAACCACCTCAACAACGCCATCAATCGCGGCGGCCCATTTGCGCAGGCTGTCGCCCAAATCGGCTGGGGCCTCAATCTCGCCCTCGCAGCCTCGATCTCGCTTGGCATCGCCGGCGTTGTCTACTTTTTTCAGCGACCCGAGGCACAACCTCCGACCGTGCCAGCTTCGCCTAGCCCGCTCAACGTCCCCCCGTCACCGCCCCCAACGACGCCGCCAACAGGCGACTCACCAGCATCGGAACAGGGAACTCAGCCGGCGCAACCGCCCTCGCACCCTCCGTCTAGTTGACGCTCACGTTCATCATCGGGGTGGTCGCGATCGCGGCCACGATCTGGGTTGGGCTTGATTCGTCCAAGCGAGAGTGGAAAACGCGGGGGGCGACCGCATTGTGGGTGATCGGCTGCTTGCTCCTCTGGATCGTCGTCTTCCCGGTCTACCTCTATAAGCGCACGACCGTCCCGCTCAAAGGCGAACCGCCACTTCCGAGCAGTACGGGTTACGAGTATCGCGAGTGCCCGTACTGCAAGGAACCGATGCGGCGCAGCGCCGAGGTGTGTCCGCACTGCCGCAACAGCTCAACCCCCTGGCGCTACCACGAAGGTCGCTGGTGGTTCCGCAACAGCGAAGAAGGCTCCTGGCAGTGGCTGGACGAACGCACGGGAACCTGGCTCGTGCACGAGCCTTCTGCCCAGTCGGAGTTCGCACCGAAGCCGCCCGGTACCTGAGACCAGCGGGTATCACGCAGAGTCATTGATCGGCGTCCGCTGCGTGGCGGCGAAGGCTTGGGCGTCCCCTACAAGGTGTGTGATTCTGAGGAAGACTTAGGGGGCTCGCTATGCCTCAAAAACGCGCATCAGTGGTGCTTCTCATTGCGGTCGCCTTGGCGGCGGCTGGCTGTGGTGGCAGCAGCGCCGAGCCCGAGGTGATCGGAGTCTCGCAGACGAAAACGAATGCGAGCCTTGCTGCCTGCCTTCGGAGTAAGGGGGTCCATGTCTGGGGCGCACACGACAAGAACAAGCCCAAGTACATAGCCTCGTATCTAGTGGAAGAGCGCGATCTTCTAGTCGCTTATTGGGACGATGCCCACTGGCAGGCGTTCGCAGGGAGCGACAAGAACGGGAAGTACTACCGGCAGGGAGTTTCCTCGGGGGTGGCACTCATCTCACAGCAAAGCAGGAGAGGCTTCTCCACTCTTGCGGTATCCTGACCGATCAGTCCATCGAGGACCTGACAGGCGCAAAGTGAGCGGCGCGTTGCCGCCTGAGACAAGATTCGGGGTACGCACCGGGGTACGCACGCGGTGAGCATCAGCGGCGCTTATGGCACGTCTGACCCGCGTAACTAAGCGGAATCCGCTTGGGCAGGTGCAGTAGAGAGGCGCATACGGATTCAGACACCCCTGCAAATCAGCACTTTTCAGTCGGCGGTAGCTTGACCTGGGGCGACGTCGACGAGCCACGTGGACGCTGCCGCGTCTCAGCGGCCGTGGCGAAGACGGGGCGTGCCCGCTGGGTCCGAAGTACCGGCCGAACTGTTCGCGGCCGTGTGTGCGCTCGTGGCGCGCGACGATCGCGTTCCTGAGCGGCGGTGTTCCAGGGTTTGGGGCTTCGCGGTGCCGACCGCTTCCGCACGGCGCTGACGCGGGCGTGTACGGCCGCCGGCGTGCCGACGTTCTCGCCACACGATCTCAGACACCGGCGCGTGTCGCTCCTGCACCTTCGCGGCGTGCCTGGGCCCGGATCGGCGAGGCCGTCGGCCACGACGATCTCGTCACGACGGCGCGCACGTACACGCACGTCGTTGTCGACGAGCGCGAACTCGGGCGCGGAAGTCCTCGAAGGGAACCTCCGGGTCGGCCATCTGGCGGACGAGCTCTACCCGCGGCCGCTCGTTCGAGCGGCGGACGTTGTAGCGGCGACGCTTCACGCCTCCAGTCTACGCGGCGCCGCGGACGTGGGTTGTCGGCCTGGCAAGGCACACTGAGGCCGTGAAGAAACCGACCGCGCTGGAGCAGCGGCTCCGCTTGCTATACGCCGGCAGATTGCGCGCCATCGCCCGCTGCGGGTATTGCGACTGGACGGTCGAGGCGCCGGTCGACGAGGCGCACGCGGCCTTCGAGGCGCACGTGTGCGAGCGGCCGAAGCCGGCGAGGCGCAAGCGCCGCGTTGCCGCCTGAGACAAGATTCGGTAGTGCCACCGGTAGCGCCACGCCCCGCTCATTTCTGACATCTCCGGCACACCTGACCCGCATAACCATGCGGAATCGGTGCAGCCATGCGGCTTGATTTGCGCCCGGCAGGAATCGAACCTGCGACCTCGCGCTCCGGAGGCGCGCGCTCTATCCCCTGAGCTACGGGCGCTCTAGAAGGGAGTGTACTTCGCAAGGGATCGGGCGCTGGAGGCCGAACCCGGAAACTTCAATGCGTAGCGCGACGCTCGCCCTCGCACTCGTCGCCGTCACAGCAGCTCTGGCGGCGCCGGCCCGCAGTGCCGGCAAGCCGGGCGTGGCGGCCCTGCAGGTGGCGCTGTACGGCAAACGCGTGTACCAGGGCTCGGTCGACGGGGTCCTCGGACCGAGGACGCGTGCGGCGGTTCGCCGCTTCCAGCGGCGGGCCGGCCTCACCGTTGACGGCGTCGTCGGGCCGCACACGCGCCGGGCGCTGGGACGTCTCGGCCGGCCGAAGATCGGCGACCGCGTGCTCCACGCCGGCGCCGTGGGGTGGGACGTTGCGGCGCTCCAGTTCGCGCTCGCGTGGCACGGCTTCGCCAGCGGCATCTTCGACGGCGTCTTCGGGCCGCGCGCGGAGGCCGCGGTCCGTGGCCTCCAGCGCTTCGCCGGCATCGCGCCTGACGGCGTCGTGGGGCCAGTGACGCTGAGAGCTCTCCGCCGCCCTCTTCCAGCTTCTCCGCTCCGCCTCGCGTGGCCGGTACGCGCCGAGGTGTCGAGCGGGTTCGGCCCGCGCGGCGACCGCTTCCACGAAGGAGTCGACCTCGCCGCGTCCTTCGGCACGAGGGTCCGTGCGGCCGCCGCGGGACGTGTGGTGTTCGCGGGCTGGAACGACGGCTTCGGAAAGCTCGTCATCGTGCGGCATCGCGCGCGCGTGACGACGTTCTACGCCCATCTGTCGCGGATCTCCATCGGCGTCGGCCGCCGGGTCGGAACGGGCACGACTCTCGGCCGGGTCGGCTCGACGGGGAGATCGACCGGCCCGCACCTTCACTTCGAGGTCCACTTCCGCGGCGCCGCCGTCGATCCGCTGGGCGCGCTGGGCTGACGCCTCCCGGGCCGCGCGGAGCGCCTAGGGTATCCGCGTGAACGTTGGCGCTAGAACCGTCAGGCTGCAGCTCGCAGAGACGTTCGTGATCTCGCGCAGCGCGCAGAACGAGGCGGAGCTCGTGGACGTCGAGATCGAGCACGACGGCGTCGTCGGAGTGGGGGAAGCGGCGCCGATCGAGCGCTACGACGAGTCTGCCAACTCGGCGCTCGCGTACATCGAGGAGCAGGGGGACGCGCTCGGCGACGAGCCGTTCGCGTTGGACGAGATCCTGGACCGCCTGCCGCGCGAGCAGTTCGCAGCGCGGGCGGCGATCGACGCCGCGCTTCATGACCTGCAGGGAAAGCTGACCGGCCTTCCGGTCTGGCGGCTGCTCGGGCTCCGCCGAGCCGGCCCGCCCACGTCGTGGACGATCTGGCTCGGCGATCCCGACGACATGGCCCGGCGCGCCGAGAAGGTCGTGGCCGAGGGCCGCTTCAGGCGGCTCAAGCTCAAGCTCGGCGCGGGCGACGGGCTCGATGTGGAGCGTGTTCGGGCGGTTCGCCGGGTCGCCCAGATGCCACTGCAGGTCGACGTCAACGAGGCGTGGACGATGGACGAAGCCCTCGACGCGCTTCCGCAGCTCGCAGAAGCGGGGGTGCAGTACTGCGAGCAGCCGCTCCCCGCCGGCGACACGGGCGCGCCCGAGCTGAAACGGCGTTCGCCCGTTCCGATTTTCGTGGACGAGGATTGCCACACGCTCTCGGACGTGGCCAGGTGCTCAGAGCGGGCGCACGGAATCAACATCAAGCTCGCGAAGTCCGGAGGGATCCGCGAAGGGGTGAGGATGGCCCACGCGGCGCGGGCGCTCGGCGTGGGCGTGATGCTCGGGTGCATGGTCGAATCCGGGCTCGGGATCGCCGCCGGGGCACAGATGGCGAGCCTCTGCGATCACGTCGATCTGGACGGCAACCTGCTGCTCGCCGAGGATCCGTGGCCTGGCATCGAGTTGTGCGACGGGGTGCAGCTACCGTCCGAGCAACCTGGACTCGGTGTTCATGCAGAAGTACTTGATCCTCGCTGAGGGTAGATCCGGCGACCCGCACCACGGGAAGACGGCGCGCGGGGTCCTTCGCTATGCGCCGGAGAAGGTCGTTGCGGTCCTGGACTCGGAGAGACCCGGCGAGGAGCTGGAGGGTTTTCCGATCCTGGGTTCCGTCGAGAAGGCGATGCGGTTCGAGCCGACGACCGCCCTGGTGGGCGTGGCGACGTCCGGCGGCCGCTTCCCGCCCGCGTGGCGCGAGCTCTTGAAGAGCTGCCTCGAGCACGGGCTCGACATCGAGAACGGGCTGCACGAATTCGTGAGCGACGATCCCGAGCTCGCCGAGATTGCGCGCCGCCACGGCGCCGAGCTGCGCGACCTACGCAAGCCGCCTGCGGACCTGAACGTCACTACCGGCGAGAACCTCGAGGTTCCCGCCCGCATCGTGCTGACGGTGGGGTCCGATTGCGCGATCGGGAAGATGACGGTCGCGCTCGAGCTCGACCTGGAGGCCAGGCACCGCGGGATCGCCTCGGTCTTCGTCCCCACGGGCCAGACCGGGATCGCGATCGCGGGGTGGGGGATCGCCGTCGACGCCGTCGTGGCGGACTTCATCGCCGGGGCATCTGAGCGGCTCGTCGTCGAGGGCGCCGAGCGTGGCGGCGAGTTGCTCTGGATCGAAGGGCAGGGCTCGCTCACCCATCCGCAGTACTCGGGCGTCACCCTCGGCCTCTATCACGGCTCGGCCCCGCACGCGCTCGTCCTCTGCCACGTGCCCGGCCAGGACGTCGTGAACGACGACCCGCGGTTTCCGATGCCGTCCCTCTCCGACCTTGTCGAGTTGCACGAGCGGACGGCCTTGATCGCGCGTCCTTCGCCGGTGGCGGCGATCGCCCTGAACACGCGCGCCCTGGACGAGGAAGCGGCCCGCGCTGCGATCGGAGAAGCCGAGCGCGAGACGGGCATCCCCGCCGGCGATCCGGTGCGGTTCGGCGCGGCGCCGATTGTCGACGCAGTTTTGGCGCAAATAGGCGCAATTCCGGCTTGACACGAACACGCGTTCGCTCTATTATGCGTACATATGTTCGGTCGCATCATCGGCTTGGTGCTCGTCTTCCTGATCGCCTGGATCGTGTTCGTCCGCCCCTCGAGCGGGTCGGGCCCGGAACGGCGCTACGTCGTCCGGCCGCACGACACGCTGTGGACGATCGCCGCCTCCCACTACGGCGGCGACCCCCGGGAAGGCGTGTGGAAGCTCATGCACCGCAACCACCTCGCAGAAACGATTCTCCGTCCGGGCCAGAGGCTCGTTCTGCCCTAGGACGGGAGAGGCAGGCCCGCGGTGTACACGCGCTCTCCTCTGAAGAGGCGCTGCTCGGCGTCCCAAGGAAAGAGGATCGCAACCCTCCATGCGAGGTGCCGCCCCGACGGTGGGATGTCGAGCCACTCCGCCTCGTGCGTGCCGGTCACGTCGGCCTCTTCGTACACGCCTTGCGGGCCGATGACGATGTCCGTGAGCCGGAAGTCGATGTCCGGAAAGGCGCCGAGGAGACCCGTGTAGAAGCGCGCCGCCCCCTCATGCCCCTCCCAGCGGTGTCCCGTCTGGACGAGCTCGTACACGCAGTCCTCGGTGAGGGTCGAGATGAGCCCGGGCAGGTCGCGGTTTTCCTCCGCGATGGAGTGGCGCTTCCACAGCCCTCGTATCTCGTCCAGTTCCGCCGGCTCCGCCTTGCGATGGATGGCTTCGACCATGTCCTCGCGCACGTGCGCGACTCTACAAGCCGAGGTGCTCGCTACAAGCCGAGGTGCTCGCGCCAGAACGGCGACATCTGCGAGCCGTCGACGTCGGTGAAGCCGTAGTCGCGGGCGAGCTCTGGGGTGGTGAAGACGCCGCCCGACCGCGCCATCACGTCCGGGTCGGTCGCAAGAGCGACGACGGCACGGCCGGGAAACTCCGCGGACTCTGTTTGCGCGGCCAGTTTCGGCGGGAGGTTCATCCGCTCGAGCCGCATCCACCCAGGCGAGACCGCGACGGCCGCGATCCCATGCGGCCGGAGGTCGTTCGCCATGGCCTCGGTCAGCTTGTTGACGCCCGTCTTGACCACCTCGTAGAAGGCGTGTCCGTGCGGCTGATCGAGAATCCAGGTGATGTTGACGATGAGGCCGCGTCCGGCCGCGATCATCATCGGCGCTGCCAACCGGCTCGCCGAGACCGCGGCTCGGAGCCCGCCGTCGAACATAAGGTCCCAGTGCCGGAGCTCGATCTCCCAGAACGCGAGCGAGGAGTCGGGCGAGATCTCGTAGCCGCTCCATGCGTTGTTGGCGAGCAGATCGAGGCGGCCGTGGTCGCTCTTGATGCGTTCGAAGAGCGCTTCGACCTGCGCGTCGTCGGTGTGGTCGCAGCGGACCGGGATGCCATCGCCTCCCCGGGCGTCCACCTCCTCCGCCGTGTCCTCGATCGTGCCGGGCCGGTCGAGCGTGGTCGGCTCGCCGCGGACGCTGCGGCCCGTGACGTACACGGTCGCGCCTTCCTCGCCGAGCACGAGCGCGATTCCCTTCCCGGCGCCCCGGCTCGATCCGGTCACGAGCGCAACGCGATCTTTCAACCGCACACGGCGAGCCTACCCCGGGTGCGGCAGAATCGCCCGCGTGGACCTGGACATTGTCTTCCTGGGGACCTCGGGCTCGATGCCGACGGCGCACCGCGCCCCCGCGGCGCTGCTCGTGCGGCGCGGGAGCGAACGACTGCTCTTCGACTGCGCCGAAGGGACGCAGCGGCAGCTCCTCCGCTCGGTGGGGCTGATCGAACTGCGCGAGATCTTCCTCACGCACTACCACGCCGACCACTACCTGGGCCTGCCCGGGATGCTGAAGACCTTCGCTCTGCGCGGCCGGGTCGTGCCTCTATCCGTCTACGGACCGCCGGGGCTGGTCAGCCTCTTCCGGACGCTCAAGCGCATCTTCGGCCAGCTGACGTATCCCCTGGAGTTGCGCGAGCTGAGGCCCGGAGACGTGCTCGAGCGCGTGGGGTACCGGATCGGGGCCTTTCCGGTCGCGCACGGAACGTCGGCAATCGGCTACGCGCTCGTCGAGGAGCCGCGTCCGGGCCGGTTCGACGTCCAGGCCTCGGACGCTCTGGGCGTGCCACCGGGGCCGGAGCGGGGGATGCTCCAGCGCGGCGAATCCGTGACGCTCGCCGACGGCCGGACGATCACTCCCGACGCGGTCCTGGGCGAGGCGCGGCCGGGGCGCAAGCTCGTCCTGAGCGGCGACACCGTGCCTGCCGCGTCGGTGCTGGAGGCTGCCCGCGAGGCCGACGTCCTCGTCCACGATGCCACCTTCTGCGAGGAAGAGGAGGAGCGCGCGCGGGAGACGGCGCACTCGACCGCGCATCAGGCCGCCGAGCTCGCGCGCGCCGCGGGCGTAAGGATGCTGGCGCTCACGCATCTCTCCAATCGCTACTTCGGGCCTGAGGTCGCCGAGGAGGCGCGCGCGGTTTTTCCCGAGACAGTCGTGCCGAAGGACTTCGATATCATCGAGCTCCGTTTCCAGGAAAGGGGCGGGCCGCGTCTCGTGAAGCGAGGCGCTCGGAAGAAGCGTGATGAGGCCGTCGCCCAGCAGAAGGCGGTCATGGTCGAGGAGAGGTCTGGATGACGCGATTGGTTCAGGTAGCGGTCGCCGGCGACGTCACCGAAGCTGAGGAGATCCAGACGATCCTGCGCGAGGCGGGCATCGAGTCCCGGCTCGAGGTCGCCGTCGATCACCATCCGAGCGCCACCGAGGATGCTCCCCAGAAGGTGCTGGTGCCCGAGTCGTCGCTCGAGGCCGCTCAGGAGGCGATCGAGGCGATGACCGAGCCGGATGAGCTCATCGCGGACGCCTAGCGTCGACTTCGGGAAGATCGCGCGCCGCTACGACGAGCTGCGCGACCTGGGTGAGCTGTGGTGGGAGCTGGTGGACGTCCTCGTCCGCGAGGCGGATCTGCGGGGCCGCCGCGTGCTTGACGTCGGCTGCGGGACCGGGAGGCTCGCCGCCGCGCTGGCGGAGCGGCACGGCTGCAAGGTGTGGGGAGTCGACCCCTCGCCGGAGATGATCGAGGTGGCGAGCGAGCGCGTGCCGAAGGGCATCGGGTTGAAGATCGGCACCGCGGAACACCTGGCATTCAAGGACGCCTGGTTCGAGCGCGTCGTGATGGTGCTCGTCCTCCAACTCGTCCATCGGGCGAAGGCGTTCGCGGAAGTCCTGCGCGTCCTTCGGCCCGGAGGCATCTTCGGCGTCGTGACGTTCGACTACGCGCACTTCGAGCGCTACTACCTCGGGGGCTACTTCCCCTCGTTCGAGGCGCTCGACAAGGCTCGTTTTCCGTCGGCGGCCGGGCTCGAGGAAGAGCTCGGCGCGGCGGGCTTCGCCTCGGTCCGCTTGATCCGGCTGATGCAGCGGGAGACGCTGTCGCGGGAGGCGGTGCTGGAGCGCATCCGCGGCAAGCACATCTCGACGTTCCAGCTCATCGACGAGGACGAGTACCGATCCGGGCTCGAGCGGGCGGAGCGCGAGCTCCCGGAGACCCTCGAGCACGGGCTCGAGTGGTTGATCGCGATCGCGGCCAAGGACTGACCGCGCCGGTCGCGCTCGTCTGGAAGCTGAGCACTCCCGTCTTGCTGGTCGTGAAGCCCGAGTCGGGCTTGACGTCGACGGTGAGGGTCGAGGCCGCGAGGGAGGCCGTGACCGAGTACGCCGTATTCGGTCGGAGGTCGGAAACCACGTGCCCGGGTCTGCAGCGCGGGCACCACGTACTTCACCTCGCCGGACACCCCGAGGCCGCCCGCGCCGGCGAGAACTGCATACGCGTTGGAGCCGGCCCGGAAGGAGACGCCGAGCACGGCGCCGAGCTGAACCTTCCCGTTCGCCTCGGTGAGAGGCGACGCGAGCGCAGCCGAGGCAGGCGTGGCGGGTAGGGGGCACATCTTGGTCAGGAGGTCCTTGCCCTTGGCCGAGTAGGCGGCCACCTTCGTCGCGTTGCTCGTGTGCACCACCTGGTAGCGGAGCCCGAGGTTGGCGATGGCCGCGAAGTAGCCGCTTCCCTAGTGGCCGTTCCCGATCGAGCCGAAGTCCGGGTAGTCGGTGCCGTCCGGCCACCCCACCGCTCCGGTGAGGTAAGCGTCGCACTGGTTCCTGAGCGCGATCCAGGAGGCTGCGTTCGCCTGCGCGCGGGAACGCAGCGCCGCGAGCGTCGATGGGTCAGGAAGATGCGCGGATGCGCGGCGAGCGCGTTCGCCTCACCCCCTGCCGGAGGCGCCGCCGCCGTCCGCGGGATGACCGCGAGCACGGCAAAGACGACCGGGAGAAGCCGCCGCGTTCGCCCAGCCTACTTCGTTTCTTCCGTCCGTCCAAGCCGCTAGACTGCCGCGAACGGTGAAACCCCTTTAACCCGGTCCCGTGAGGCCGGAAAGGAGTTCGAATGAATGATGCTGCCCGCCCGAGGCTCTCGACCCTGACGAAGCGCTGACGCCGGCCCACGTGTCGGCTGCGAAGGTACTCCTCGACGAGGAGGCGATCGAGCGCACCCTCGTGCGCATCGCGCACGAGATCATCGAGGGAAACCCCGACCTCGAGCGCACCGCCCTCGTCGGCATCCACACGCGCGGCGTCCCGCTGGCGCAGCGCGTCCGCCGGCTGATCGCGGAGCGCTCCGGCCATGAGCTTCCACTCGGGACGCTCGACATCACCTTCTACCGCGACGACGTCGTCGTGAGAGGTGGGGGAGAGGCGCCGCTGCACTCGCAGCCGGTCGTGCGCGACAGCAAGCTCGAGTTCTCGATCGCGGGCAAGACGGTCGTCCTGGTCGACGACGTCCTGTACACGGGACGGACGATTCGCGCCGCGATCGACGCGCTCTTCGACTACGGCCGCCCGGCCCGCGTCCAGCTGGCCTGCCTCGCCGACCGGGGGCACCGCGAGCTCCCGATCCGGCCCGACTACGTGGGCAAGAACCTTCCGACCTCGCGCAACGAGCGCATCCAGGTGCAGCTGGTGGAGATCGACGAGGTCGACCGCATCCTGCTGATTCCCGCACCGGAGGAGGAACAAAGCTGATGGGAGACATCCGCGTCATGCGGGAGGACATGCGCCCGCCCGCGCCGCCGCCGCGCCGGCATCTGATCTCGATCGAGCACCTGACGAGGGAGGACGTCGAGCGCCTGCTCGGCACCGCTCGCAGCTTCGCGCGCTCCCTCGAGCGCGAGATGAAGAAGCTCCCGACGCTACGGGGCCGGACGATCGTGAACATGTTCTACGAGTCCTCGACCCGCACGTCGTCGAGCTTCGAGCTGGCGGCGAAGCGGCTGTCCGCCGACACCATCTCCATCAAGGCGGCCGGGTCGTCCGTGGACAAGGGCGAATCGCTCAAGGACACCGCGCTCACCCTCGGGGCCTACGACCCCGACGTGATCGTGATCCGCCATCCACAGATCGGCGCGCCCGAGCTCGTTGCGCGCTACACCTCGGCGCACATCGTCAACGCCGGCGACGGCAAGCACCAGCATCCGACCCAGGCGCTGCTCGACCTGTACACGATCCAGGACGAGCTGGGGAAGATCGAGGGGCTGCACATCGCGATCGTCGGCGACGTCCTGCACTCGCGCGTCGCGCGCTCGAACATCCAGGCGCTGAAGCTCCTGGGCGCGCGGGTGACGCTCGTCGGGCCGCCCTCGCTGATCCCACGAGGAATTGAGGAGATGGGCTGTGGGGTGTCCACCGACATCCGCTCGATCGCGGCGGCCGATGTCGTGTACGTGCTGCGCATGCAGCGGGAGCGGATGCAGGAGGGAGCGAACTACGTGCCCAGCCTGCGCGAGTACACCGCTCGCTGGGGAGTGACGCCGGAGCGGCTCCGTCCGGGACAGAAAGTCATGCACCCCGGGCCGATGAACCGCGGGGTCGAGATCGACCCCCGGGTGGCGGACGCCGAGGACGCATTGATCGAGGTGCAGGTGCGGGCCGGGCTCGTCGTCCGGATGGCCGTCCTCTACGACCTGCTGACCGGCGGGCCGGTCGGCGTGCAAGTGCTCGAGACGACGGAGGTGGCGTGATGCTGTTCTCCAAGCCGACACCGAAGGAGAGCCTGGTCGTAAAGGGTGCGCGCGTGCTCGACCCGGCAGAGGGCGTCGACGGCGTCCTCGACGTGCGGGTGGACAACGGAGTCGTCGCCGAGGTCGGCACCGTCCTGCAGGCGAACGGCCACCGCGTGATCGAGGCGGGCGGGCTCCTGCTCGCGCCGGCCTTCGTGGACCCTCACGTCCACCTGCGCACGCCCGGCCGCGAGGACGAGGAGACGATCGAGTCCGGGACGAAGGCAGCCGCGGCCGGCGGCTTCTGCGCCATCCTCGGGATGCCGAACACCGACCCGGTCGTGGACTCGGCCGCGGTCCTCGGCGCGCTCGTCGAGCGCGCCCGGGAGGGGGCGGAGATCCCGGTCGGCTTCTTGGCGGCGATCACGAAGGGCCAGGAGGGCGGGGAGCTGACGGAGATGGCGGAGCTCGCAGACGCCGGGGCCGTGGGCTTCTCCGACGACGGCGTTCCGGTCGCGTCGCCGGGGTTGATGCGGCGCGCGCTCCAGTACAACGCCGTCACCGGCCGGAGGCTGGCGCTCCACTGCGAGGAGCCGACCCTGTCTCGCGGCGGGCAGGTGCACGAGGGGCCGGTGTCGGCGGAGCTCGGGTTCGCCGGCTATCCGGCGGTCGCAGAGAGCGTCATGGTCGAGCGCGACCTGGCGCTCGCCGCCTACGAGGGGCAGCCGCTCCATCTGCTGCACCTCTCGGCGCGGGAATCGGTCGATGCGCTACGCGCGGCCCTGGCAGAGGGGGTGGAGGCGACGGCGGAGGTGACCCCTCACCACCTGTGCCTGACGGACGACGCCGTCCGCTCGCTCGACTCCAACGTGAAGATGAACCCGCCGCTGCGCTCGGGCGAGGACCGAAGCGCGCTGATCGAGGGTCTGAAGGACGGGACGATCGGCGCGATCGCGACGGATCACGCGCCGCACGCCCGGCATGAGAAGGAGGTCCCGTTCGAGGCGGCGCCGTTCGGGGTGACCGGGCTGGAGACCGCTTTCGCGGCCCTACACACGCACCTGGTCGAGCCCGGGCTGCTGCCGCTGGAGACGCTCGTCGAGCGCATGTCCGCCGGGGCTGCCCGGGCCTATGGCCTCGACGCGCCGCGGATCGCCGTGGGCGCGCCCGCGAATCTCGTCCTGCTCGACCCGGCGGCGTCCTGGCGCGTGAGCGAGGACTCGTTCCGCTCGCGCTCGGCCAACTCGTGGCTGCTCGGGCAGACCTTGCAGGGACAGGTGCGGATGACGGTCGCAGACGGAAGGGTCGTCCACGAATGAGCGGATTCCTCGCGTTGGAGGACGGGACAGTCTTCCGCGGCGAGTCCGTGGGCGCCGAGGGGTTCGCCTTCGGCGAGGCCGTCTTCACCACCGCGATGACCGGCTACCAGGAGGTCGTCACCGACCCGAGCTACGCCGAGCAGCTCGTCTGCTTCACGGCGCCGATGGTGGGCAACTACGGCGTGGCGGCGGAGCGGGCCGAATCGCGGCGGCCGTTCGCCCGCGGAGTCCTCATGCGCGAGGCGCGCGGGCCCGCATGGACGGACTGGCTGTACGAGCGCGGGATTCCTGCCCTGTCCGGGATCGACACGCGCTCCCTGGTGCTCCACCTGCGCGAACACGGCTCTATGAGGTCGGCGCTCGTCGTCGGCAGGTGCGCGCTCGACGAGGCGCTCGCCGCCGTCCGCGAGCAGCCGAAGATGAGCGGCCGTGCTCTCGCGCACGACGTGTCGACTCGCGAGCCGTACGCGTTCGCCGACTCAGGCCGGGCACGCATCGCAGTCGTCGACTACGGCTGCAAGCGCTCGATCCTGAGGCGGCTCGCGGCCGCGGGCGCAGCCGTGACCGTCCATCCGCACGATGCGAAAGCCGGCGAGCTGGCCGGCTACGACGGCGTCGTCCTCTCGAACGGGCCCGGCGATCCCGAGCCGCTGCAGGCCGAGGTGGAGAACGTGAAGTCGCTGCTCGGCCGCGTCCCGGTGCTCGGCATCTGTCTCGGCCACCAGGTGCTTGCGCTCGCCACGGGGCACGAGACCTTCAAGCTCAAGTTCGGCCACCGCGGCGCCAACCACCCGGTGCTCGAACGAGCGACCGGCAGGGTGCTGGTGACGAGTCAGAACCACGGCTTCGCGGTCGCGCCGAGCGAGGCGGTCGAGGCGACGCATGTCTCCCTCTACGACGGCACGGTCGAGGGGCTCGACCTCCCGGAGCTCAGAGCCCGCTCGGTGCAGTTCCACCCCGAGGCGGGGCCGGGCCCGCACGATGCCTGGCCGCTGATCGACGACTGGGTCGAGGAGATCGCCCTTGCCAAGGCGGCCTGACCTCGAGTCGATCTGCCTGATCGGCTCGGGCCCGATCGTGATCGGGCAGGCCTGCGAGTTCGATTATGCGGGGTCGCAGGCGCTGAAGGTCCTGCGCGCGGACAGCTTCACCACGATCGTCGTGAACTCGAACCCGGCGACGATCATGACCGACCCCGGTTTCGCCGATCGGACCTACGTGGAGCCGCTCGACTTCGAGGGCGTGGCCGCGGTGCTGGAGCGCGAGCGCCCCAATGCGCTGCTGCCGACGATGGGCGGGCAGACCGCGCTGAACCTCGCCCTCGAGCTCGCGGAAGGAGGAGTGCTCGAGCACCTCGGCGTCGAGCTGATCGGGGCGAGCCTGGATGCGATCAGGCGCGCCGAGGACAGAGAGCTCTTCCGGGAGACGGTGCGAGGAGCGGGCCTCAAGGTGCCGGAGTCGGCGATTGTGACCTCCCTCGACGAGATTCCGCCGGGGCTCACCTTCCCCGTGATCCTGCGGCCCGCGTTCACCCTGGGCGGTCACGGCGGGGGAACGGCGCGCTCCCTCGGGGAGCTGCGCCTCCTCCTGGACAAGGCGCTCCGCGAGAGCCCGGTCGGCCAGGTGCTGGTCGAGGAGTCGCTGCTCGGCTGGGACGAGTTCGAGCTTGAGGTGATGCGCGACAGGCTGGACAACGTGGTGGTCGTGTGCTCGATCGAGAACCTCGATCCGATGGGAGTGCACACGGGCGACTCGGTGACGGTCGCCCCGCAGATGACGCTCTCGGACGAGGACTACCAGGAGCTCCGCGACGCGGCCGCGGCCGTCATCCGTGCGGTTGGAGTGGAGACGGGCGGGTCGAACATCCAGTTCGCGCGCCACCGGGAGAGCGGCGAGCTGCGCGTGATCGAGATGAACCCGCGCGTGTCGCGATCCTCGGCGCTCGCCTCCAAGGCGACGGGCTATCCGATCGCCAAGGTGGCTGCGAAGCTCGCCGTCGGCTACACGCTGGACGAGATCCCGAACGATCTCACCCGGACGACGCCGGCCAGCTTCGAGCCGGCGCTCGACTATGTGGTGGTCAAGTTCCCGCGCTTCGCCTTCGAGAAGTTCCCCGGCGCCGACTCGTCGCTCGGGACGCAGATGAAGTCGGTCGGCGAGGCCATGGGCGTCGGCCGCACGTTCTCGGAGGCGTTCCTGAAGGCGATGCGCAGCCGGGAGCTCGACTCCATTGCCGCGGCTCCGTGGGGAGGGCTGGACGAGGTGTCGGAAGGGATCCATCCCTGGTTCGCAGCCGAGCTCGAGCTCATCCGTCACGCCTTGTGTTTAAAAACACACGTCGACGATCTCGTCGCCGACGACTGGCTCCGGCTCAAGCGCATCGGTCTCTCCGACGCCGACCTGGCGCGTGCCTGCGGCGCATCCGAAGAAGCCGCGCGGGCGAAACGCCGAGCGTGGGGCGTCCGGCCCGCGTACCGGCGCGTGGACTCCTGCGCCGGCGAGGTCGACGCGGCGTCGAACTACCTCTACTCGACGTGGGGCGAGCAGGGTGAGGTCGCCCCGATGCCGGGACGCTCGGTTGTCATCCTCGGCTCGGGGCCGAACCGGATCGGGCAGGGGATCGAGTTCGACTACTGCTGCGTCCACGCGGCCAAGAGCTTCCGCGCGCTCGGCTACGAGGCGGTGATGGTGAACTGCAATCCGGAGACCGTCTCCACGGACTACGACACCTCCGACCGCCTGTACTTCGAGCCGCTCGGCGTCGAGGAGGTGCTGGCGGTCTGCGAGCACGAGCGGCCGGCCGGCGTCGTTATCCAGTTCGGCGGCCAGACCCCGCTCAAGCTGGCCCGGGAGATCGAAGCGCAGGGCCGGCGCATCCTCGGGACGCCGTACGAGGCCATCGACCTGGCCGAGGACCGCGAGCGCTTCGCGGCCCTCCTGGGCCGTCTGGACATTCGCTGTCCCGAGTGGGGGATGGTGGAGGGGGAGGAGCAGGCGCTCGAGGCAGCCGAGTGGATCGGCTATCCGGTGCTGATGCGGCCCTCCTACGTGCTCGGCGGGCGCGCGATGCGGGTTTGCTACGGCCGGGATGACGTGCACGCCGCGATGGCCGAGGCCCGGGGACGGGTGCTGATCGACCGCTTCCTCGAGAACGCGACCGAGATCGACGTGGACGCGCTGTCGGACGGACAGGACACGTACGTCGCCGCCGTCATGCAGCATGTCGAGGAGGCGGGAGTGCACTCCGGCGACTCGGCCTGCGTGCTTCCCCCACCGTCGCTCGGCGTCGACGGGGCGGGAGAGATCGCGACCGTCGTCCGCCGGCTGGGGAGCGCGCTGGGCGTGGTCGGGCTGCTGAACGTGCAGTTCGCGGTCGTCGACGGGGAGGTGTTCGTGCTCGAGGTGAACCCGCGGGCCTCACGGACGGTGCCGTTCGCGAGCAAGGCGACCGGGGTGAACCTCGTCGAGGCGGCCTGCCGGCTCGCCGCGGGCGCGAGGCTGTCCGAGCTGGACCTGTCCAGGGGTCTGACCCCGTATCCACAGGAGCACGTGTCCGTGAAGGCCGCGGTGCTGCCGTTCGCGCGCTTCCCGGGCAGCGACCCGGTGCTCGGGCCCGAGATGCGCTCCACGGGCGAAGTGATGGCCACGGCCGCCGATTTCCCGACCGCGTTTGCGAAGGCCGAGCGCGCGGCCGGCCGTCCGCTGCCGACGAGCGGGACGGCCTTCCTGTCTGTCCGGGACGCGGACAAGCCGGCCGTCGTCCCGATCGCGGCCGCCCTGGCCGGGCTCGGGTTCGAGCTGGTCGCGACCGGCGGCACGGCGAAGGCGCTCGCTGGGGCCGGCCTCGCGGTCGAGCGCGTGAGCAAGGTGTCCGAGGGCGGGGAGGGGGCCACGATCGTCGACCTGATCCGCCGGGGGCGCTGCGATCTCGTCCTCAACTCACCGCAGGGATCGGGAGCGCGCACCGACGGCTATCTGATCCGCGAGGCGGCGCTGATCGCCCGCGTGCCTTGCATCACGACCCTGTCCGGTGCGACCGCGGCCGTGCACGCCATCGCCGGAGCCCGGAGAGAGGCGGCGCTTTCCCTGCAGGAGAGGATCGATGTCCAGGCGCGAACGGCTTAGGGTCGTCGGGGCCGACCCTGTCGGGCCGTACACGCTGATTCGGATTGAGCGGGGAGGCCTCGACCCGGGCATCCCCGGACAGTTCTTCATGCTCGAGGCGCCGGGGCGTCCATTGCCCAGGCCGATGAGCCTGTGCGCCGCACCCGCGGGTGAGCTGTCGTTCCTGATCGACCCGATAGGCCCCGGCACGCGGGCGCTGTGCGCCCTCTCCCCGGGAGAGGAGATCGGCGTCTTCGGCCCGCTCGGGAACGGATACCGCCTCGACGTGGAGCGCCCGCTCCTCGTCGGCGGCGGGATCGGCGTGGCGCCGTTCCCGTACCTGTCGGAGCAGATGGGGGCGCCGCCGGCGCTGCTCGGATTCCGATCCGAGTGGCATGCGGAGGCGGCCTCACTCGTTCCCAACGCCGAGGTCGTCCTGGAGCCGACGTACGTAACCGAGCGGATCCCGGTCGGACGGCACGACGTCCTCGCCTGCGGGCCGGAGCCGATGCTTCACGCCGTGCGCGAGCTCGAGCCCGACGCGCAGCTCGCGTGGGAGGCGCCCATGGCCTGCGGCTACGGCGCCTGCTACGGCTGCGCGGTCGAGATCGACGGGGAGCTCAGGCGACTCTGCGTCGAAGGACCGGTCCTGAACGGTCGCGTTCTGGAAGGAGCGGCGGCGTGAGGATCCTGAACGCCTCCGGCTGTCTCGACGCGCTGACGGCGCCGGACGTGGCTCGCTCGCTGGACGCGTTCGTGACCAAGACCGTGACCCCGCTGCCGCGCGAAGGGAACCTTCCGGTCCGCATCGCGGAGACCGGCGCGGGAATGTTGAACTCGATCGGGCTGGCCAATTCGGGCCGCGACCGCTTCCTCTCCGAGGCGCTGCCGCAGCTGCGCGAGCTCGACGTCCCGCTGTGGGTGTCGGTGGGGGGATTCGACGCCGGGGAGTACGCGGAGACGTGCGCCGCGCTCGACGACGTGACAATCGAGCTGAACCTCTCCTGCCCCAACGTGGAGGAGGCCGCGGACAGCGCTGCGGCCATCGTGGCGGCCTGCCGCGAGGCGACCGAGCTTCCTCTCTACGCCAAGCTTTCCCCTGCAAATTGGGACATTTCGGAAGTTGCGCGCGCTGTCGAGGCGGCGGGGGCGGACGGCCTCTCCCTCGTCAACACGATCCGGGGTCTCACGCTCGACGAGCGCTCGCTTCGACCCGTCCTCGGTCCGAAGGTCGGCGGGTACTCCGGTCCGGCCCTGAAGCCGATCGCGCTGGCCGCACTCTTCGCCTGCTACGCGGCGGTGGACATCCCGATCATCGGAATGGGAGGGATCGAGAGCGGCAGGGACGCGCTCGAGTTTGTCGCCGCGGGGGCGACCGACGTGGCGCTCGGGACGGTCCTGTTCTCGGATCCCGAGGCGCCGGTTCGGATCCGCGACGAGCTCGGCGCCGAGCTCTCGGCGCTCGGTTTGGGGAGTCCCAATGAGGCCCGCGGGCGGGCCCACGAGGCCCTCGAGCCCTTCTCACACACGCATAGAACTTAGTCACAACTGCATACAACGGACCCTCTGCACGACGCGCAAAGGGACGCTACTATCATCCGCCATGTCGACGAAGACCCCGGTGAAGGCTCCGCTGCGATCGCGGGACCAGAGAATGGAAGCGCTCAAGCGGGCCAACGACATCAGGGTCAAGCGGGCGAAGCTGAAGAAGGACCTCAAGGTCGGGCGGGTGAAGATCGAGCACATCCTCGCCGACCCACCCGAATACGTCTCGACGGCCAAGGTCTTCGACATGCTGCTCGCCGTGCCGAAGTTCGGACGGGTCAAGGCGGCGCGGTTTCTCAATCAGTGCCGGATCAGCCAGTCGAAGACGGTCGGCGGCCTCTCGGACCGCCAGCGAGCCGAGATCGTCAGCCTCCTCAGCAGGTAAGCCGCCCAGCTTTCTCGCCGTGTCGAGGAAGCACGGGACCGTGATCGTCGTTACCGGGCCCTCGGGTGCCGGGAAGGGAACCCTCGAAGCGGCGCTGCTGGAGCGCCTGCCACAGCTCGAGCTGGCCGTCTCGGCCACCACGCGCCCCCGCCGGCAGGGCGAACGGGACGGGCGCGAGTACTGGTTCATCTCCAACGAGGAGTTCGACCGGCGGGTGCGGGAGGGCGAGTTCCTCGAGTGGGTGCCGTACGTGGCCGGGACCCGCTATGGGACGCCGCGGTCGGAGATCGAGCGCATCCAGGCGGCCGCGCGGATCCCGCTGCTCGACCTCGAGATCGAGGGAGCCCTGAGGGTTCGGGAAGAGGTGCCCGGCAGCGTCACCATCTTCGTCGACGTCCCCAGCTTCGACGAGCTGGAGCGTCGGCTCCGCGCGCGCGCCACCGAGAGCGCGGGGGAAATCGGAGAGCGGCTCGCGCTGGCGCGGAAGCAGCGCAAGCAAGCCGGTGAGTTCGACCACGTGGTGGTCAACGACGACCGGCGGCGGGCGGCGGCAGAGCTGGAGGAGCTCGTGCGAGCTGCGCTGGACGGCGCAGGTACCATGTCGCGGCAATGATCCATCCAGGAATCGACGAGCTGCTCGAGAACGTGGACTCGCGGTACGCGCTCGTGATCGTCGCGGCCAAGCGGGCTCGGCAGATCAACAACTACCACCACCAGCTCGGGGAGGGCACCTTCGAGGACTTTCCGCCCCCGCTCGTCGAGTCGCGCTCGAAGAACTACTTGACCATGTCCCTGGAAGAGACCTCTCAGGGCAAAATCAAGTACGAGTACAGAACCTAAGCCCGGCCGCTTATCCCAAGCGAGCCCGTAGGGCACAATTCACGTGATGGCGCGCGTGCTTCTCGGGGTGACGGGCGGGATCGCGGCCTACAAGGCCTGCGAGCTCAGCCGTCTGCTCGTCAAGGACGGACACGAGGTGATCCCGCTCCTGACTCCGGGGGCCGAGCGCTTCGTCACCCGCGAAACGTTCGACGCGCTCGCTCGGAGGCCACGCGGCGACGATCCCTATCCGCACCTGGAAGGTGCGGACCTGCTGGTGATCGCACCCCTCACCGCGAACACCCTCGCCAAGCTCGCCCACGGGCTGGCCGACTCCGTTCTCACCGAGGCGGTGCTTGCACACCGCGGCCCCATCCTGGCCGCGCCGGCCATGAACCACCGCATGTGGGCTCATCCCGCGACGCAGGCGAACGCCAAGCTGGCCCAGGAGCGCGGCGTGGAGCTGATCGGCCCCGAGGAAGGCGAGCTCGCCGAAGGAGACTCGGGGATCGGCCGCATGGCGGAGCCGGAAGCGATCCACGCGCGCTGTCGCGAGCTGCTCGACCCAAGTAACAGTCTGTTGGTTGGAAAGAAGGTGGTCGTGAGCGCAGGCGGCACGCGCGAGCCGCTCGACGCTGTCCGCTACGTCGGCAATCGCGCCTCCGGTCGCATGGGCGTCGCGCTCGCCGCCGAGGCTGTGCGGCGGGGAGCCAACGTGACCCTGCTCGCGGCGAACCTCGCGGTGCCGGCTCCCGCCGGCGTGGCCGTCGTCGAGACGCCGACCGCGGACGACGTCCTGCGAGAGACGCTGGCACACGCGGATGCGGACCTGATCGTGATGGCGGCGGCCGTCTCCGACTACAGGCCGGCCGCTGCCAGCGAGAAAAAACGCGCCAAAAGCGACGAGAGCTGGACCGTCGACCTCGTCCCGACCGTCGACGTCCTGCGAGCACTCGCGAAGGGCCGCGCCAACGGGCAGGTTGTGGTCGGCTTCGCGGCCGACCAGGGAGAGCGCGGCCTTGCACGCGCGCGCGAGAAGCTCGAACAGAAGGGCACGGATCTGATCGTCTTCAACGACATCTCCAGGTCGGGCATCGGCTTCGACAGCACCGACAACGAAGTCGTCCTCATCTCTCCGGGCGGCGAGCAGCCGGTGGCCAAGGCGCCGAAGCCGACGATCGCGCGCGTGATTCTCGACGAGGCCGAGCGGATACTGAAGGCCAGAGATGGAGGCTAGGGAGCAGCCGGCCCTCCCGGTCGACGAAGCCGCGCGGGTCGCGGAGAGCGTCGTCTCGAACCTGGCCCGGGTCGTGCACGCGCCCGAGGAGACGCTTCGGCTCTGCACGCTCTGCCTCGTGAGCGAGGGCCACCTGATCATCGAGGACTTCCCGGGCGTGGGGAAGACGATGCTGGCGAAGGCGATGGCGCGCTCGCTCGACTGCTCGTTCTCGCGCATGCAGTTCACGCCGGACCTGCTTCCGTCCGACGTCACGGGCGTGAATGTCTTCAACCAGCGCTCGAACGAGTTCGAGTTTCGCCCCGGTCCGGTGTTCGCGAACCTTCTCCTCGTGGACGAGATCAACCGCGCCTCGCCGAAGACGCAGTCCGCGCTGCTCGAGTGCATGCAGGAGAACCAGGTGACGATCGACGGGACGACGTACGAGCTGGCCAGGCCGTTCATGGTCATGGCGACCCAGAACCCGATCGAATACGAGGGCACCTATCCGCTTCCGGAGGCGCAGCTCGACCGCTTCACCATGCGCGTCGCGATCGGCTACCCGCCCCTGTCAGAGGAGGCGAAGATGCTGACGGAGCAGACGAGCGACCCACCACTCGAGGAGCTCGAGCCCGTGAGCGACGCCCCCGAAGTCGTCGCCGTGGTGGAGCAGGCGAAGCGGATCTACGTCGAGGAGACGCTGAACCGGTACGTGGTCGCGCTCGTCCAGCAGACGCGCTCAGATGAGCGCCTGTACCTCGGCGCCAGCCCGCGCGCCGGCATCGCGCTTCTCCGCGTGGCGAAGGCGCGCGCGCTCGCGGACGGCCGCGACTACCTGCTTCCGGACGACGTCAAGGCCGTGGCCGAGTTCGTGCTCGCCCACCGGCTGATCCTCGCCCCGGAGGCCCACTCGGCGGGCCTCACCGGAGCGGACCTGGTCCGGGACGCGCTCGCCAAGACGCCGGTCCCCGTGTAGCGATGCTCACGCGGCGCGGGCGCATGACGTTCCTGTTCGGGGTGACCGTGTACGTCGTCGCGTGGGCGTTCGGGTCGAAGAGCCTGTATCCGGTCGCAGTGGGGCTCGTCCTCGCCGTCCTGCTCGCGTGGGCCTGGATCCGCCTGGCGCGCCGCCCGGAGGCGCTCCAATGGGGAAGCCGCCGGCGCGAGCACATCGAGGGGGACGAGGTCCAGATTGAGATCGAGGCCCGCCTGGAGCCTGGGCGCGTCCCGCCTCCGGCGACGCTCCTCGAGCAAAGCGTGCGCAGCCTCGGCGTGCGCAGGACGCGGCTCGAGCGGAACGGCGACGTCCTTTCCGCCCGCTATCGGCTCGTCGGAGTTCCGCGGGGCCGCTACGTGCTCCGGGGGGCCAGGGCGATCATGGAAGACCCCTTCGGTCTCGAAAGGGCGGAGATCAAGTTGCCGGGCGGGTCGACGCTGCTCGTGTACCCGCGGCTGGCGGAGCTGGGCGAGCTCTTCTCAGACTGGGGGGCCGGGCAGCCTCACGGCCGGCGCTTGCTGCTGAGGCGGCCGAGCGGGTTCGACTTCCACAGCGTGCGCGAATACGTGCAGGGCGAGTCGCTGCGACGTGTGCACTGGCCGTCAACCGCAAAGCGGGGAGAGCTGATCGTCAAGGAGCTCGAGGACGCTCCCCGCGACGAGGTCGGCGTCCTTCTCGATGCCGCCTGTCCTTCGACGGGGAAGCCGCCGGACTCGAGCTTCGATACGGAGGTGCGGGCGGCCGGGTCGATCCTGCTCGCACACGCCCGCCGGGGCCGCCGCGCCCTTCTGGCGGTGAACGGAGAAGCCGTGGAAGTCGTCCGCGTGACGGCGGCAGAGGACGACAGGGCCCGGGTGCTCGAGGTGCTTGCGGCCGCGGAGCCCAACGGCCGGACGCCGGCCGCGGCGCTCCTTGCGCTGGACAAGAGCCCGCTGTCCGGCGCGCTCGAATTGGCGGTCGTGACCTCCAAGCTCACGCGCGCGCTGGTCGACCGGCTCGTGCAGCGGACCCTGTCACACCGGCGCACCTCTCTGGTCTTCGTCGACCGTCGCAGCTTCACGGCGGGGGGCGGAAACGGGCGCGAGCCCGGCCTGCTCCACCTGCAGGCGGCGGGAATCCCCGTGGCCGTGCTGCGGCGAGGGGACGACCTCGCGGCTGTGCTCGGCCGGCAGGAAGGGGTGCTGAGCGCGCATGGCTAGGACGGCTCTCCTCTACGTTCTCCCGGCTACGCTCGTCGCCTCGTGCTGGCTGCGGCTCGAACGGCCGGTCGACGGCGTCTGGCGCGCGCTCCTCCTGGCCGCGCTTGCGCTCGTCCTCGCGCTCGTCCACACGCTCAAGTGGCGGGTCGTTGCCCTGCTCGCCGTCGCGCCCGTCGCGGCGTGGGTCGCGCTCGGCGCGGTTCGTCCCGGGCGGCTCGGGTCGCGGTTCGGCAACGGCGTGCTGGAGTTCTACGACGTCGTCCTGCCCTTCAACCCGCACCGGCAGCCACGAATGCAGGACGCGCTGCTCACCGGGGTCTTCCTCTTCTGCCTGGCTCTCGGGCTTGCGATTGCAGCCCGCCGGCCGGTGCTGGCTGGCTTCGTGGTTATCGCGGGCGGCGGCTGGCCGTCCACGCTCGTCACGGGCGGCGCGACGCTCGTCCGCGGGGCGGCCATCCTCGGCGCGCTCCTGCTGCTGTGGGCGGGGCTCCGCGAGACGAGGGCTGCCGCAGGCGCCGGCACACTGATCGCGGGAGGGACCATCGTGGCCTGTGCGCTCGCCGCCTCCACCTCGCCGGCAATCGCGAAGGGGGAGTTCCTGCACTGGGAGAGCTGGGACCTGCACAGTGAGACGCATCCGGCCGTCGGCGTCTCGTACGTGTGGGACTCCGACTATTCGGGACTGAGCTGGCCCAAGAAGAGGACTGTCGTGCTCAGGATCAAGGCGCCGCCGACGGCGGTCTACTGGCGGGCGGCGGTGCTCGATGCCTTCCGCTACGGGCGCTGGCTCGAGGACGTCTCGCTGGCGTTTCCCCGCTACCACAACGGGCGGGCCGACCTCTCGGCCAATCGCTTGCTCCCTCGTCGCGGTCATCGTCCCTCGAACTGGGTCAAGCAAGAGGTCACGGTTGAGGCGCTTCGCGACGCCCACCTGGTGGGAGCTCCGACTCCTGTCGCCTACGAGCCGGGCGAGGTCTCCGGCGTCTCCTACGCGCAGGGTGGAGTCGCGCTCGTGCGGCAGGGCGTCGACCAGGGCCAGCACTACTCGGTCTGGAGCTACGAGCCGCGTCCGACCCCGGACCGGCTGGCACGGGTGAAGGCGATGTATCCGCCGCCGATTGCCCAGGGCTGGCATCACCTCGGGATCGGCCTCGGTGCGCTCGCCCCGCCGTTCGGCACACCGCGTCGCGACGAGTGGGTGGAGTCGGTGATCGGCGACTGGCGCGTCCCGGGCGCGTACCGCGCCCTCTACCACAAGGCGCGCGCCGTCGTGGGGCGGGCGGAGACGCAGTACGGAGCGGTCGTGGCGCTCGAGTCCTGGTTCCGCGACAGCGGGCGCTTCATCTACGACCAGCATCCGCCCGGGACGCCTGGGCTCCCGCCCCTGGTCGGGTTCGTCATACAGACGCACCGGGGCTACTGCCAGCACTTCGCCGGGGCAATGGCGCTCATGCTGCGCTACCTCGGGATACCGGCTCGCGTGGCCGTGGGCTTCACGAGCGGGAGCTACGACAAGTCGAGCCGGGAATGGGTTGTGACCGACCACGACGCCCACGCCTGGGTCGAGGTGTGGTTCCGGGGCTACGGGTGGCTGCCGTTCGATCCAACGCCGGGACGGGGGAGCCTCGGCGCTTCCTACTCGGCGTCGTCGAGGGGTTTCGACGCCTCGGCGGCCGCCGCGGTCGTCGCGGGAGCGGGAGCCGGCATCCGAAGCCTGCTGGAGAACCGAGCGCGTGCCCAGCTCCGCGGGTTCACCGGCGAGCGGCCGTTCGCCCGTCCGGGAGGGCCCAGCGCACCCGGCGCCACCACGGGCGGCCGGGCGGTTGGCGGTCAGAGCCTTCTCCGCTTCCTGGCGCTCGTCATCGCGGCCCTCATCGCCGCGATCGTGGTGTGCAAGCTGCTGCGCAGGCGCGTTCGATATCTCACCCGGGATCCTCGCCGGCTCGCGGCTGCCTGCCGGCGAGAGCTGATCGAGCTCCTGACCGACCAGCGGATCGAATTGCCGTCCAGCGTCACGCTCCGAGAGCTCGGGCGAACGCTCTCCGACGAGCTCGCTGTCAGCGGCGACGAGCTCGTCTCGGCGGCGTGTACCGCTCGTTTTGGCACGCCCGCGGCCGCCGCGGCCGCCGCGCCGCTCGTGCGCACGGAGATGCGAGGTGTGCGGCGGCGCTTGAGGAGCCGGCTGGGCAAGGCCGACCGGGCGCTCGGCGCGATCTCGCTTCGCTCGCTTCGCACCGTCTGACGTGGAGGCGATCGTCATGGCGGCGGGGGAGGGGCTGCGCCTTCGCCCGCTGACCGAGACGTGGCCGAAGCCGGTGCTCCCGATCGACGGCAGACCGGTGCTCGCGACGCTGATGCGGGAGCTCGAGGAGGCCGGATTCCGAAAGGTCTCCGTCGTGACGGGCCACCTGGCCGAACGCGTCGAGGGGCTCATCGGCGACGGCGGCTTCACGCTGGACGTCTCCTTCGTGCGCCAGCCCGAGCCGCACGGCTCGGCCGACGCGGTCCGGTGGGCCCTCGAAAGCGGCGCGCGGCTGCCCGCCGTCGTGACGGCCGCCGACACGGTCTTCACTCACGGCGACCTGGGCCGGTTTCACGCGGCCTTCGACGGCTCCGGCGCAGCAGGTGCGTTGGCCGTTCGCCGAGACCCTGCCCCGGCGCCGCCGCACCGCTCTCCCGTCCGCATAGCAGGCGGGCGTGTGGAACGCGTCATCGACGACGATGCCGGAAACCCGCTTGGAGCGGCGCCGCTCTGGGTCTTCGGGCCCGCGTTTGCGCCCTTCCTGGAGAACCTCCCGGGCCCGCCCTTCGAGCTGGCAGAGGCCGTCCAGGGGGCGATCGACGCCGGAGAGCACGTTTTGGGAGTGGAGATCGGGCGCACACGGGACTTGACGCATCAGCTTGACTTGATCGTGCACAACTTCCCGTACCTGACATGAGCGAGACCACCTACAGCCTCTTTCAGCAGGGGCGCGCCCACCTCGCCAAGGGCATGGCCGCGCAGGCGACCGTCCCGCTGGAGAAAGCCAAGAAGCGCGAGCCGCGCAAGGCGTCGATCCGCGAGGCGCTTGGCATCGCCTACTTCCGGATCCGCCGCTACGACGAGGCCGAGCGCGAGTTCCGGGTGATGCTCGAGATCTCGCCGGCCGACGACTACGCGCACTACGCGCTCGGGCGCTGCCTCGAGAAGCAGGGGCGCGCGGCCGAGGCGAACGGGCACTACAAGCTCGCCAGCTCGCTGCGCCCGGGCAAGGCCGCGTACGAGTCCCGCATCAAAGACCTCGGCTGAGTGGTCGCAGTCGTCCAGCGGGTCTCGCGCGCGCGGGCGACGCCGGGCGGTGAGATCAGACGTGGCCTGCTCATCCTGCTCGGAGTCGACGAGCGCGACTCGGCCGGCGACCCGGAGCGGATGGCCGCAAAGGTGGCGCGTCTGCGTATCTTCGAGAACGAGGACGGGAAGTTCGATCGCAGCCTGCTCGACACCGCGGGCGAAGCACTCGTCGTCAGCCAGTTCACGCTCATCGCAGATACCAAACGTCGGAAAGGACACCGACCCGACTTCTCTGGCGCGGCACCCAAAGCTCAAGCAAAGCCGCTCTACGAAAGGTTTTGCGCCGCGCTCGAGGCTCTAGGCGTCCCGGTCGCGCGCGGCGTCTTCGGCGCGCGGATGGAGGTCGAGTTCGTGAACGACGGCCCAGTCACGATCGTGCTGGACGGATAGCACGCCGGTCCTCCTGGTACACCCCGGTTACTCCGTCCGAACCCTTTCGTACCTTGTCGCCTATGCCGCCACTGAGCGACCCCAAGACTTCCGACAGGTTCCCGGCCCCGTCAGACTCGGTGGCGGCAACCCCTAGCAACGGGGCCGGGGCATCTTCCCAGGGCTTCCGGGAGATCACCTTTCCGAACGGGATCCAAGTCTCCGAGGACTGGACGGAGGCAGAGAAGCAGTGGGTCGCCTTCTACTGCGAGTTCGACCCCGAGACGGCCGATTCGCCGTACCAGTTCGAGCTCTGCGACGACATGGTTTCGCGCCAGCGCGAAGCGTGGGGACATGTGTACGGCGTCTGCCCCTGTTGTGGCCAGCCGGAATCCGAGCCGACCTTCGAGCAGCTGCTGAAGTTCAATCGCGGGCTAATGGAATGCTTCATTCGGCGCGCACAGACTGACCCTGAGTTAGGCCGGCGAACGCTGCTGGCCGCAGAGAAGAGCGGACGCCGGAGGCTCGGCCCGAAAATCGCCTTCCACGTCTACGGGCCGGCGAGGAAGGAGCCCGTCCCCGCCAGACGAGTCTCGCCCGGTCGTCAGGCGCGGCCGCGTGCCAGGCGGACTCGCTCGCCACGCGTCACGCGAGCCGGTCCGTCTGACGACCCAGACCCAGAACCTGAACCCGATCTAGACGCGGCCCTCTCCGGCTGGTCCGACGCCGACCGGAGGGCGGCTCTCAGCGCGATCGAGGCGACCTGGCTCGCGCTACTGCGCGAGTTGCATCCAGACGTCGTCTTTAGCTACGAGGGCGAGGGCAACGCATGACCGCCCCGCTCGCCTCCTCCACCTGGCCGACCGAGGAGCATGCGATCCGGCTGCTGCAGTTGCACCACTGGCGCCTGTACACCGGCTGGGCCGGCCCGCGCGGTGGGTACCAAGCCGTCGGCGCAGACGGGCTGGGGCGGCAGGTCTCCGGCGGGCGAGATCGTGCTGAAGATCACCGGGAGGGCGACGAGAGCAGGCCGCTTGACACGCTCAGGGGCACTGCTGCGGAAACGAGACGGGAGCAGCATCGCCGCTACAACGGCAGCGCGAAGGGGCTCGCCCGGTATCGTCGCTACGCGGAGAAGCGCTACAACGAGCGCAAGCGGGCCGGGCTGTGCACAGCCTGCGGCGAAGAGCCTGCTGTGGGCGTCGGAGGCGCCCGGTGCTGGGCCTGTCGAGACAAGCAGTGGCGGCGCGAGAACTACGAACCCTGTGACGACTGCCTTACGCCCTGCCTCCCGCTGCCTTACCCCGTGGAGAAGGGCTCGCTCGATCTCTGTGACGCATGCGCCACGAAGCGCGGACTTTCTATGCCCCGGTTCGTCAGCCTCGAAGGTACGGCGGGCGATGCCATCGACGTGAATCCGTCTTGGAAACCACGCGAGTAAGGAGTCACAAGCGATGCCAGAACCGACAACGATCAAGAACCCGAACGAACCAGCGAGCGAGAAGCAGAAAGCTTTCGCGCTTACGCTCGGTGTCGACGTTCCATCCGGCGCGACCAAGGGGTCAGCCTCGCAGTTGATCTCGGAGGCACTGGCCAAACAGAAGGCCGCCGAGCAGGTCGAGAGCGAAGCTGAGGCCGGCGATGCACGGGCACTCGCGATCGCCACGCTCGAGCGGTCCATCGCTGGTCAGCAGGCGTTGCTCGATGACTTGAAGGGCCAGCCATGAGCCGCCGGCACCCAGCCCCCTACGAGCGGCACGGCAGGGGCGGCAAGCGTCGTCCCGGCGCCCACCGGCACCGGAACTCGCCCGAGACCGAGCGCTGGAACCGCGACTACCTCATTCCACCAAGGCCGAACTGGGCGGACGCGGACACTTACCGCGAGCTCGTGCAGTTCCGAAACGGGTTGATGATGTGACCGAGATTCCCGCCCGGGTCCTCCAGCCGCGCGGCGGGAGCGGGCTGAGCCCCTTTGCGGGCTTGGCCTCAAACCTGGAGGAGGAAACCAGCCGGGGGCGGCGGTTAGCACCGTCACCCCCGGCCAACAACATGACCTGGAGGTAAGAAGTGCAATCGAACGAAAAAGAGGCCCGCGCGGTGAGCGCGAGCCCCGGCCAAACACACATAAAGAGTGTAGCGCATGCGCTCGACGGGGTTCGCCCCAACTCGATCCCGCTTGAAATGCGCGAGAGAGATCAATGGGTTCTGTTTTGCTGGGAGGCGGAGGATCGGCATCGCGAGGACAAGGTCCTCCTCCCTAAAGCGACCAAGGCCCCGTACCGGGTCGGATCCAACGGCAAGCGTCTAGCCTCCACCACCAACCCCTCGACCTGGTCGAGCTACGAGGCCGCGCTGGCCGACAAGACCGCGCTGCACGCGGCCTGCCACATCGGCGTCTACGGGATCGGCTACGTGTTCACGGCAGACGATCCCTACCTGGGCGGCGATCTAGACGACTGCGTCGAGGGCGCGACCGTCCATCCAGACGCCCAGGCCGTGATCGACAAGCTGGGCGGATACGCCGAGCTCTCGCCGACGACCGACGGCGTCAAGGTGATCGTGCGCGCCAGCCTGAACGGCTTCCCGCGCCACAAGACGCCCAAGACCCCCTGGGGCGGCGTGTTCGAGGTCTACGACCAGGGCCGCTTCTTCACCATCACCGGACACGCACTGACAGAGTGCAACGAGATTCCCGACCGCCAGGCCGAGGTCGAGGAAGTGCTGGGGCAGATGTTCCCGCCCGAACCCGAGCAGAACCCGAGGACGGCCCCCAGTCCCGCCCAGGCGGTAAACCTAAGCGATCAGGATCTGCTCGGGCATGCGTTCGCCAATCCCGTCAACGGTGCCGACATCGAGCGCCTGTGGAACGGCGACTCCTCTCGTTACGCAAGCCCCTCGGAAGCGGACTGCGCGCTCGCAAACCATCTGCTCTATATGACAGGCGGCGATGAGGCCAGGGCCGATGCGCTCTTTCGGCAATCGGGCTTGATGCGCCCGAAATGGAACCGCGACGACTACCGCACCAAGACGATCGCGAAGGCGGGCCTCGGGCTGCGCATTGACACACGGTTTGGGCAGCCTGTCAGGGCAGTCTCGACCCCGACCAGCCCCGAGGCCGTCTACGAGCTCGGAGGTCGGTCTTTCTCCCACGCCGAGCTCCTTGCCGCAGATTTCCCGCCGCCCCAGTTCCTGGTTGACAACCTGATCGAACGCGGCACGCTGGGGACGATCGCGGCTCTGCCGGAGATGTGGAAGTCGTGGTTGGCGGTCGAGCTGGCGCACAAGATCGCCGTCGGGGGCGGGGAGTTCCTCGGTCGCGAGGTCCAGACCTGCGGTCCTGTGGGCTACTGGTGGCAAGACGACTCAAGCGGCAACATGGCGGCACGAGTCAGGCAGTACACCGAGCTGCATGGGTTTACCGGCGAGCTGCCGATCCGCTGGAACCTCAACCGAGGTCTCATCCTTCCGCGCGGCATCGATCTCCTGCGAGAAGAGATCGAACGCGAGGAGCAGGTCTTGGTCGTGCTCGACTCGCTGTACAACTTCGCCCTCGGAATGGAGCTCAAGGGCGAGGAGGTCGCGGCGCTGTATGCGCGGCTCAAGGCTGAGGTCTGCGATCCCACCGGCTGCACCATCCTCACCATCGACCACGCGCCCTGGCCGACGGAGGGCAATCGAGGGCAGTCGCGCGCGCTCGGGAGCGTGTTCAAGCGAGCGGCCGTGCGCTGGGGCATCTACCT
>Ga0137375_10000991_pt1 | contig 32168 bp, 30 predicted proteins | sample SagtaG_24_FD_104936 | JGI IMG/M metagenome (GOLD analysis project Ga0137375, IMG submission 104936) | Vadose zone soil microbial communities from Sagehorn Ranch, Mendocino, California, USA - Sage1_R_113_16 metaG | ecosystem: Environmental > Terrestrial > Soil > Vadose zone | place: USA... | reverse complement strand
TGCAGTTCGTCAATTACCGCTGAGTCCGCGGCGGAAGCCGGTGCCCACGCAAGCAGGGACACAGAATGGCATTGACGAGAGTTCCATGGCCAGTCCGGCGCGGCTTGGCGAGGCTCGCCCGCGCCTTATGAAGCCACCGTAGTGACGCCGCGGTAGCCCGCGACGCCGCGCGGCTGCGGATGCTCGCCGGAATCCGCGTCGCGCGCGCCGAGCACCGATACGAGCTCGGTGCAGGCGGCTGCCCGGTCCAGGTCCTTGGCGTGCTCGGCGCACCGGCCAGCCGGGATGTTCTCGCAGTCCCGGCAGCCCGCGGAGTCGGCGCCGGAGGCCCGGTAAGCTGCGGCGTCGCTCAGCGCGCCCAGCACGATCTCGAGCTGGCGCCGGGTGAGCGCCGCCTCGGCCCGGCCGGCCAGCCGTGCCCGCCATAGCAGCGAGACCACGGACATGGCATTCCGCTTGTCCCACTTGACCAGCCTGGCCAGGAACTGCCGGTCCCGGCTGCGCAGCGCCACGCCATTCAGAACACCATCCAGCGCATCGCGCACGCCGGCGCGCCGTGACTCCGGCTCCTGCCGCGGCACCGCGCCGGGCGCCAGCCCGGGCACCGCGCCGTGCGGCGGGCCGCTGTGGCCAGCCGGACGCGGCACCGCGCCGCCGCGGGCTGTGCCTGGCCCTGCATGATCGCCGGGCCCTGCATGATCGTTCATACGTCCGCGGTTCCTCTCATCAGCGCAGGTAGCCCGGCCGGGGCGCGAGACTCCTGCCCGGCCGACGGACCGGCATGTGCCCGGTGGCCAAGACGGCAATCTGGCCGGGCCCATGGCCGGACGTGTCACATTGCAATCGCTCTGACACGTTAAGTAAGCATAGCGGGAGCCTGGCAACCCGGAAACTCACGCCCTCGTGCTGCGTGCGGGGCCGGGCTCGCGCCGCAATCGGCAGCCCTTGCCCGCCGCACTCACCTCACGGCCGGCCCGGTCGCCGACGGGCCGCGCCGCCGCCCGGTCCCCGGACCGCATCGGCCCGGCCGGGCCTGCCGGGCCGGGCGGGCCGGCGCGCGCGTCCGATGAACCTCAGCGGCCTGCACCGCGTCTTATTACAGAGAGAACAGGCTTCGGTAAGGTTCTGTCATAGAATCGCAGTATGTTACGCCCCGGGGGGGCCCGAGTGGCAGATTGGCGGACAGCGACAACAGCGCGGTAACTCAAAGCACTCAGGCATCAGGTCAATAACCAAGCGTCGTAGGCAGGGCTGCACCAGCCCTAACTTCACGCCCCGGCCGAAGGCCGGTACAGGAAAGGACGCACGCCGTCACCGTGTCACGTAGCCCGGCCGCGGCGCGTGGAGGAGGTCCTCCCACTGTGACCAAACAGGTCCAGCAACGTGATCGTGTCATCATCAGGTTCGCCGGGGACTCGGGCGACGGCATGCAACTGGCCGGCGACCGGTTCACCCAGGAGACGGCGTCGTTCGGCAACGACCTGTCCACCCTGCCGAACTTCCCCGCCGAGATACGCGCTCCGGCGGGCACCCTGCCGGGGGTATCCAGCTTCCAGCTCCACTTCGCTGATCACGACATCCTGACCCCGGGCGATGCCCCGGACGTGCTGGTCGCGATGAACCCCGCGGCGCTCAAGGCCAACATCGACGACCTGCCGCGCGGCGCGGACATCATCGCCAACACCGACGAGTTCACCAAGCGGAACCTGGCCAAGGTCGGCTACGCGGCGAACCCGCTGGAGGACGGCTCGCTGTCGGCCTACCAGCTGCACGCGCTGCCGATCACCTCGGTCACGGTCAAGGCGCTGGAGAGCTTCGAGGTGTCGCGGAAGGACGCCGAGCGGGCCAAGAACATGTTCGCGCTCGGCCTGCTGTCCTGGCTGTACAACAGGACGACCGACGGCACGATGAAGTTCCTCGAGTCCAAGTTCGCGGCCAAGCCGGAGATCATGAAGGCGAACAAGGCAGCGTTCCAGGCCGGCTGGAACTACGGCGAGACCACCGAGGCGTTCTCGGTCCAGTACGAGGTCAAGCCGGCCACCCTGGCGCCGGGCACCTACCGCAACATCACCGGCAACGGCGCGCTGTCCTACGGCCTGGTGGCCGCCTCACGGCGGTCCGGCCTGCCGCTGTTCCTCGGCTCGTACCCGATCACCCCGGCCTCCGACATCCTGCACGAGCTGTCCAAGCACAAGCGGTTCGGCGTCCGGACCTTCCAGGCCGAGGACGAGATCGGCGGCGTCGGCGCAGCGCTCGGCGCGGCCTTCGGCGGCGCGCTGGGCGTCACCACCACGTCCGGCCCCGGCATGTGCCTCAAGATGGAGACGATCGGCCTCGCGGTCTCCGTCGAGCTGCCGCTGATCGTCTGCGATATCCAGCGGGCCGGGCCGTCAACCGGCATGCCGACCAAGACCGAGCAGGCGGACCTGCTGATGGCCCTGTACGGCAGGAACGGCGAGTCGCCGGTCGCCGTCGTCGCGCCAGCCACCCCGTCGGACTGCTTCGACACCGCGATCGAGGCCGTCAGGATCGCGGTCAAGTACCGCACGCCAGTAATCATCTTGTCCGACGGCTACCTGGCGAACGGCTCGGAGCCCTGGCGCATACCGCAGGTCGCTGACCTGCCGAAGCTCCGGGACGAGTTCTCCTTCGCCAGCCCGGCCGAATGGCGCGGCGCCGACGACAAGATCGAGTTCCTGCCGTTCCAGCGCGACCCGCAGACCCTCGCCCGGCCGTGGGCGATCCCGGGCATGCCAGACCTGGAGCACCGGATCGGCGGGATCGAGAAGGCCGACGTAGCCGGCACGATCTCCTACGACCCCGACAACCACGACCGGATGGTCAGGCTCCGCCAGGCCAAGATCGACGGGATCGCCGACGACATCGGCCCGCTGGAAGTCGACGACCCGGACGGCGACGCCAAGGTACTCGTCCTCGGCTGGGGCTCGACCTTCGGCTCGATCGGCGCGGCCGTCCGCCGGATCCGGCTGGCCGGCGGCTCAGTGGCCCAGGCGCACCTGCGCCATCTCTCCCCGTTCCCCGCTAACCTCGGCGAGGTACTGCGCTCCTACGACAAGGTGCTGATTCCCGAGATCAACCTCGGCCAGCTGGCGCTCATCCTGCGCGGCAGGTTCCTGGTCGACGTGATCTCCTACAACCGTGTTCGCGGGCTGCCGTTCCGCGCGGCCGAGCTGGCCGGCGTCATCCAGGAAGTGATCTCCAATGTCTAACCAGCGCGGCGGCCCGGCCGACGGCGCGGACGCCAATGGCGCGCACCGGCCGGTCTCGCTGACCCTGGTGCCCAAGGCCGCCGAGCGGCAGTCCACCAAGGAATTCAAGTCCGACCAGGAAGTCCGCTGGTGCCCCGGCTGCGGCGACTACGCCATCCTCGCCGCTTTCCAGGCGTTCCTGCCGGAGCTCGAAGTGCCGAGGGAGAACCTCGTCATCGTCTCCGGCATCGGCTGCTCGTCCCGGCTGCCCTACTACGTGAACAGCTACGGGATGCACTCGATTCACGGCCGCGCGCCCGCCATCGCCACCGGGCTGGCCGCCTCCAGGCCCGACCTGTCGGTCTGGGTGATCACTGGCGACGGAGACGCCCTGTCGATCGGCGGCAACCACCTGATTCACGCCCTGCGCCGCAACGTCAACGTCAAGATCCTGCTGTTCAACAACCGGATCTACGGCCTGACCAAGGGTCAGTACTCGCCGACATCGGAACAGGGAAAGGTCACCAAGTCGACCCCGTTCGGCTCGCTGGACACCCCCTTCAACCCGGTGTCGCTCGCGCTCGGCGCCGAGGCCAGCTTCGTCGCCCGGACGATCGACTCGGACCGCAAGCACCTCACCGGCGTGCTGCGGGCGGCCGCGGATCATCGCGGCGCCGCGTTCATCGAGATCTACCAGAACTGCCCGATCTTCAACGATGACGCGTTCGCGCCGGTCACCGACGCCGCGTCCAGGGATGACCGGCTGATCAGGCTGGAGCACGGCCAGCCGGTCCGGTTCGGGGCCGACCAGAGTAAGGGGCTGCGGTTCGGCCAGTACGGCGCGCTCGAAGCCGTGGACGCGGCCGGTGCCGACGGCGCGTCACTGCTCGTACACGACAAGCACGTACCCGACCCGTCCTACGCGTTCGCCCTGTCGCGGCTGGACACGGCGGACTTCGCGCACTCCCCGATCGGGATTTTCCGCCAGGTGCCGAGGTCGTCCTACGATGACCTGATGGCGGGCCAGATCGAAGACGAGCGGCAGCGCAACGGCCACGGTGATCTCGCCGCCCTGCTGGCGGGCGGCGATACCTGGCAGGTCGGCTGAGGCCGCGGCCGGGGCCCCACTGCCCGGCCGGCCGCCGTCGTCGAGCTGGAGGCATGCATGGCCGTTCGGGTGGAGCACGACGGGCCGGTCACCGTCGTCATACTGGACCGCCCGGAGCGGCGTAACGCGGTCGACGGGCCCACCGCCGCCGCGCTGGCCGACGCATTCCGCGCTTTCGACGCCGATCCCGGAACGCATGCCGCCGTGCTCTGGGGCGCGGGCGGCACGTTCTGCGCGGGCGCCGACCTCAAGGCGATCGGCGGCCCGGACCGCAACCGGACCGAGCCGGACGGCGACGGCCCGATGGGGCCGACCCGGCTGCGCCTGACCAAGCCCGTGATCGCGGCCATCTCCGGGTTCGCCGTGGCAGGGGGGCTCGAACTCGCCCTCTGGTGTGACCTGCGGGTCGCCGAGGAAGATGCCATCCTCGGCGTCTTCTGCCGGCGCTGGGGCGTCCCGCTGATCGACGGCGGCACCGTCCGCCTGCCGCAGGTCATCGGGCTCGGCCGGGCCCTCGACCTGATCCTGACCGGGCGAGGGGTGCCCGCTCCGGAGGCGGCCCAGCTGGGGCTGGTCAACCGGGTGGTGCCGAAGGGCGGCGCGCGGGCGGCCGCGGCGCAGCTTGCGCACGAGATATCCGCATTCCCGCAGGCTTGCCTGCGAAGTGACCGGATGTCCGCGCTGCAAAGCCCAGGACTTGGAACGGAGGCTGCGATGGCCAATGAGTTCCGCCATGGAATGACCACCCTGGCAGCGCCGGAAGCCGTCGAGGGCGTGACTCGATTTCAGCGCGGAGCCGGTCGCGGCGGCGGCTTGTCCTGATATTACCCGCTACGGCCGGCCGGCTATTGCGCAAAACGTCCCGCCCGGTGTCGGCCAGCGCGAATCCGGGCACGATCCCAGTCGGGGACCGTGCCGGGATTCGAGCTGAATAGGCAGCCGAACCCGCCGGTCAGCGCACGGGGGGGGCATTATGACGGGACGTGCAGGCAAGACGAGGAACATCGTTCTCGTGTGGCTGGTCTGGCCACTGATTACGCTCGGCATCTACCACCTGGTCTGGTGGTACAAAGTCAACCGGGAGGCCCGCGACTTCGACGAGCGCATACAGGTCAACCCGGTACTCTCGCTGCTCGCGGTCTCGATCGGCTGGATTATCATTGTCCCGCCGTTTGTCTCGATATACCGGACCGGCGACCGGATCGCCCAGATGCAGGAAGCCGCCGGAATGCAGCGCAGCTGCAATGGCGTGATCGGCATCATCGGCGCGCTCGTGCTCAGCTTGCAGGCGCTCTATTACCAGTCCGAGCTGAACAAGATCTGGGCGCACCTCGGCAACCCGGAGGAGGGATCGCCGGTCACCCTGTCCGTGCCGCAGGCGCCCGCGCAGGCGCCCGCGGCAGCCGACCCATGGGTGAAAAAGGACCAGCCAGCCGACCAGTAACCAGGCGAAGGCCATCCGCGGGCGGTGAGCTGCCAGGATTATGCCCGTGACCGTCGACGAAGCGGGCCGCCGGGCCGCACCGGCCGGGCAAGGCAGCGGTCCGGCCGCGAACCAGGCGCGCCGGTCGTTCCCTGACTGGCGGTTCGCGCCGAACATCGGCAATAACCCCGGAACGTACGAGATCGAGAACAGGGCGCTCGACCGGACGGGCCACGTTATCAATGCCATGCACCGCCTCGCGCCCTGGGCGGGCCGGACGGTCGTCGACCTTGGCTGCGGAACGGGATTCTGGCTGCCCAGGTACGCGGCCGAGGCCGGCCGCGTCATCGGCATCGAGCCGGACCCGGCGCTTCGGGCGCAGGCCGCCGCGCGGACCGCCGGGATGCCCGGCATCGAGGTCAGGGCGGGATCGGCCGAGCACCTAGGCCTGCCGCGGGCATCCGTCGACGTGGTGCACGCCAGGTTCGCCTACTTCTTCCCGCCGGACGGTGACGCCGGCCTGACCGAGGTCCTGCGGGCATTGCGCCCGGGCGGCATGCTCGTGGTGGTCGACAACGACTACCGGTGGGGCGAGTTCGCCACGCTGCTCGCCGCCTCCTCGCCGGAAGGCACCCGCAAGAAGGCCGACGCCACCGATGCCTGGTGGCGGGATCGCGGCGCGATCCGCCGTGAGGTGCACTCAGGGTGGACCTTCGACCGCCGGGCCGACCTCGAAGCCGTGCTGCGCATCGAGTTCCCTGCGCACGTCGCGGACGCCTGGCTGGCCAGGCACCCGGCCGCGACCAGCATCAGCTACGGCTACGTCCTCTTCGCCGTCGCGGCCTGACGTCAGCTCTCGGCCACCGTGGCGGGCGCATGCCACACTTAGTCTGCTGGCAGATAATCCGGAGGCTAACTATCTAGGCTACACTGGGTCTATGCCCACAAGCCTGCCGGAGCGGACCGATCTCGACCTCAGCTTCCTGCTCGCGCACACGAGCCATGTCCTGGCCACCAGGATGACCGCGGCGTTCGCCGAGATCGGGATGACGCCGCGGGGCCACTGCGTGCTGATGAAGGCGATGCCAGGCGGGCTGACCCAGATCGAGCTGGCCAAGCTCGCCGACCTCGACAAGACGACCATGGTCGTCACGCTCGACGAGCTCGAGGCGGCCGGGTACGCCGAGCGCCGGCCGTCACCCGCCGACCGGCGGGCCAGGATCATCGCGGTTACCGAGGCGGGGCGGCGGATTGCGGCCGCCGGCCAGCAGGTCGCTGACCGCGTGCACCGCGAGGTCCTCGATGCGCTGCCGGCCGGTGAGCGAGAGGCCTTCGCCAGCGCGCTCGTGCGGCTGGCCGTCGGGTACCTCGCCAGCCCGGTGGACTGCGAGCGGCCGGTGCGGAGGCCCCGCCAGTCCCGGAGCTAGATAATTACCGGATTGTCTCTAACAAAATTATCTGTTACGGTTTTACTTGTGCCCGGCCGGGCCAGGAAGGAACCGTGATGACAGGCACCGCTTCCGCGGCCACCCGGCGATCGCGCGGCCTTGCGCTCGCCGCCCTCTGCGCCGCCACACTCATGATCATCCTCGACGGCACCATCGTGACCGTGGCCCTGCCTGTCATCCAGCGGGATCTCGGCCTGTCCGCCCCCGACGTCACCTGGGTGCTGAACTCCTACCTGATCGCGTTCGGCGGCCTGCTGCTGCTGTCCGGACGGCTCGGCGACCTGATCGGCCGCAAGCAGATGTTCCTGTCCGGCCTGGCCGTGTTCACCGCCGCCTCGCTGGCCTGCGGGCTGGCCGGCAGTCCGGAGCTGCTGATCGCGGCGCGGTCGCTGCAAGGAATCGGCGGCGCGATGATTGCCGCCGTCAGCCTGGGCATGATCGTGGCGCTGTACCCGGAGCCGGGGCGGAGGGCGAAGGCGATCGGTGCCTACAGCTTTACCGGTGCCGCCGGGGCCTCGGTCGGGCTCATCCTCGGCGGTGTCCTCACCGAGGCTCTCAGCTGGCACTGGATCTTCTTCGTCAACCTGCCTGTCGGCCTGCTAGCCGCGATCCCGGCCGTCCGGCTGCTGGCGCCGGATCGCGGCATCGGGCTCCGGGCAGGCGCCGACCCGCTGGGCGCGGTCCTGGTCACCGCGGGCCTGATGCTGGGCATCTTCGTCATCGTCGAGACGACCAGGTACGGCTGGGCCTCAGCGCGGACGATCGGGCTCGGTGCGGCCGCGGCCGTGCTGCTCATCGCCTTCGTCGCCCGGCAGGCGAAGGCCGCCGTCCCGCTGCTGCCGCTGCGGATACTCGCCAGCCGCGACGTGTCCGGAGCGAACGTCGCCCAGCTCCTGGTGATCGCCGCCGCCTTCGGCTTCCAGGTCCTGATCACCCTGTACCTGCAGCGCGTGCTCGGCTACGGGCCGGCCGCCGCCGGGCTCGGGCGTTCCCCACGGCGGTGGTAATCGCGACGGTCTCGCTGGGCTTTGCCGCCCGGCTCGGCGCGCGCTTCGGCCAGCGGGCGGTCCTGCTGGCCGGCCTGTCACTCATCGTGGCGGCGCTCGCGCTGCTCACCCGCGTGCCGGTGCACGGCGGCTATCTCGGGCATGTGCTCCCCGCGCTGCTGGTCTTCGGCGCGGGCGGCGGCCTGACCCTGCCCGCGCTGGCCGTGCTCGGCATGTCCGGGGCCGGCCCGGGCGATGCCGGGCTGGCCTCCGGCCTGCTGAACACGACGCAGCAGGCCGGCGCGGCGCTCGGTCTCGCGGTCCTGTCGACGCTGGCCACCGCGCGCGCGGACAGCCTGCGCGCGGCCGGACTGGCGAACGCGGCGGCGCTGGCGGGCGGCTACCGTCTGGCGTTCGGCGTCGCCGCAGGCCTCGGCGTCGCGGCCATCATCCTGGCGGCAATCGTCCTGCGCCGGCGAGCACCAGCACCAGCACCAGCACCAGCACCAGCACCAGCACCAGCACCAGCACCAGCACCAGCACCAGCACCAGCGGATGATCTCATGACCCCGGATGACCCGCGGTATTGCTGTACCGCGGAATCCTCGTGATTACCCGGTCCCCGCGGGCGCGCGGCTTCTCAGCCGGCTGCGCGGGGCGCTGCCAGCTGCGGCAGGCCTGCGCAGCCCGCGCTGATCGTCCCAGGACACCGCGCCAAGCGCGGCATTCGGCTGGTTGGCCGTCAGCCTTGACGGTGGGATCAGGTGCGGGGTCTTCGGGTCAGGTGGCTGCCTCGAATCATTGCGCGCGGTTCAGGTGGTGATGGTGAGAGGCAGAACCGGTGTGCGCCTCCGGGGTGAGTCACGGGGATCCGGGCCGATCGTGACCGTTGCCTGGATTCCCCAGCTTCCGGCTGGGACTGCATAGCCGAGCCGGGGCGTGAAGCTGGCCGTGCCGATGAGGAGCGGGATCCGCCTGTTCTGCGCGGGCGCTACCCGGAAGATGATCAGCGGGAGGTTCTGGATGCCGGAGAACCCGCCCACTACCTCGCCGGTTGCCAGATCGACAACGACGGCCGTGACCTGGCCGTTGGTCGCGATCTGGAGTTCGCGGCCGGTGAGGTTGCGCAGCAGCAAGCCGTGCCGCAGCGTTTGCCCGGAGCTGACGACGGCCGGCCCGTCCAGCTCGGCCGTGATCTCCTGCGGGTTGAGCAGGTCAGGCCGCCGGCCGGCGGCAGGCTGGCGTCGCATCTCGCGGCCGGGCGGATAGGGAAGAGCGCCGACCGTCAGGTCCACGCTGTCTCCGAACTGCCGGTGCAGTTCCTCAGCGGCGGCAGCGGCCCAGGGCGCCAGCTGGATCGTGAACGGCGGCTGCATGCCTTCGTCGACGTCCGGCATCGGGTACTCCGTGAGGGCGCCCGGCTGCTGGTCACGCAGCCTGGTGAGGGCCAGCTTGAGCTCATCCCAGACGGCCATGCTGGTCAGGCTATCCAGCCGGCCAAGCCAGAGACGACAGCGCAGCCGGGGATAGCGCCGGGTGCTGTCACCGGAGCGTGATCACGTTAGCCGAGATCAGAGCCGCGGCGTCGGAAGCTAGGTAAGCGATCACTTCGGCCACCTCGGCAGGGCTGGCGATGTGGATGAGGCTGGTGCTCGCGGCGACCGCCTGGCGTACGGCGTCGGTGACCCAGCCAGTGTCGGTGACCGGCGGGTGGACCATGTTGGCCGTTACCCCGAACGGTGCCAACTCCACGGCGGCCGACATCGTGTAGTTCGTCTGGGCCGCCTTGGCGGCGCCATAGGAGACTTCCTCGGGGAAGCCGAGATCCCCACCCGAGGTCAGCCCGATGATCCGGCCCCAGTCCGCCCCTCGGTCAATGTGGCGTCGCGCAAACTCCCCGATCATCAGGGCCGCCGCCATCGCGTCCACCGTGAACTGCTGGCCCCAGGTTGTGGCAGTCACCGGCTGAACCAGCCTCCCGAGCCTGTCGGTGCCGGAGGGCGCGAAGGTATCGGCCAGCCAGCCAGTCGCGTTGTTGACCAGGATGTCGACCGGACCGAACTGTTCCTCGGCGGCATCGAACAGCATCGCGGGCGTGGCCGGGTCCGACAGGTCAGCTTCCACCGCCAGCGCCCGGCCACCGTCTGCCCGTATCCCGGCGACGACCGGCCCGGCGTCCTGTGCTCGATGATCCCGATACCTCTGCGGCGTGCCGGGATCGACGGGATCCTGTACTCGCAAGAAAGTGCACAGCACCGCGCAACCACGCCGCGCCAGAGCCGCAGCGGTCGCCGCGCCGATGCCATGATTGGCTCCCGTCACGATCGCGGTATGACCGGCTGTCATCGTGGCCGCCTTCCCCGGGCTCGGCACGAACGTAGCCGGGCCCGCCGCAGATGCCCACCGGATTAGGCAGCATCGCCAGCCAGGACTGGACGGCTGGCGACGCGGCAGCACTCCCGGATACGTGGAAGCATGGCTTGACACCCATGCGCGACAGGATGCCCACGGCTCCCATCCGGGTAGGATGATCGGCAAAGCCGCGTGGCGCTGTGGAAAGAAGGCTGGCGTGTTCGAGGCTGCCGACATCCGGGAATGGCGCGGCCACGACGTGGTCGACCCTCAGGGCCACAAGATCGGCGAGCTGGAAGCCGTCTACGTCGACACCGGCACCGACCTGCCTTCGTTCGGCACGGTCAAGGTCGGAATGCCCACCCGGCACCGGCTCGTGTTCGTCCCCCTTGACCAGGCGACCGTGGGCCCGGGGTACCTCAAGGTCTGCCACGACAAGAAGCAAGTGAAGAATGCCCCGTCGATCGGCACCGACGGCGAACTGCCCGCGGGCGACGAAGAGGCGATCTTCAAGCACTACGGCCTGACCTACGAGCCAGGCGGTGGCGGTGAGCGGCGGCTGGCCCGCCGCTGAGCCGTCCGACTGAGCGGAGAATCGGATGATTGCCCTCTTTCTGCTACTGGTCATCGTGGCGATCGTGCTGGGCATCGTGGGCGTTGTCGCGAAGGGCCTGCTGTACCTGCTGATCATCGGCATCGTCGTGTTCCTCGGCGCCCTTCTCCTCGGCGCACTGAGAATGCGGCGGCGACCCCGCAGGCGCCCAGCGCGGTGATTCCCTCTGGTCATCCCTGAGGCAAGCACCCTCGGCCGAGCCGCGCCCTGGGTCGAGGTATCCGACGAGGATGGCTACCAGCGGAGTTCGAAGAAGACTGATCTGCCGTCCTGGTCTCCGCTGTGTCCCCATCTGTCGGCTACGAGATCCACCAGGCCGAGACCTCGCCCTTCCTCGGCAAGCTCATCCTGCGGACGCGCCACCGGTACACGCCGCGAGCCTGAGTCACAGACTTCAACGCGAACCGAGGATGCCTGGCGTCGGACGGCCACGCCGAAGGTTCCACGGTCGCCGGCGGCCGTGTGCACGACGACATTAGTCGACAGCTCGGAGACGAGCAGTACGGCCTCATCTAAGACAGGCACTGGGCCAAGCGCCAGCCGGACGAACTCGCGGACCCGGGCAATCTGATCAGGGGCACTGGGAAACACGCGTCTGACCGTAACCGCATAACCACCCGCCAAGAGCGACCTGTCCAGGTCGTCGGCTGCACGGGCTAACGCCAGCACGGCAGCGCTTACGCGTTGGTAGTCATGAGTCACCAGAGTTTGCCCTCAGCCGCCGCCTGCCCGAGATGGCGCATACACCGCATGGCCTGTCGTCCTTCCGCTGCGCGTTCCTGCCCGCCTCGATCCCGTTTGCTGTGATAAGTGTAGAACAGATCAGAACAGAGCAGATAAGAAATACCCCCTGGTCATATCTGCTCTTAATGGATCTAGCTTGATCTTGTGACCGTGGACCATGGGGCGCCGGAACCTGCCTACCAGCAGCTATCCGCCATCCTCCGGACGAGGATCGCCAAAGGCGAGTGGCGGAGCGGTCCCCTGCCGTCCGTTAAGCAGCTCCAGCAGGAATACGGCGTCGGCCGCGACACCGTGCTCCGTACCATCGATATCCTGCGCGCCGAGGGCATCGTCTTCACCGTGCCCAGGCGCGGCACCTACGTCAGCCCGGACGCCAAGTAGCGGGCCGCAAGGCCGCATCATGCGACCCTGAGACCCGCTACATGAAACTTACCTGGCGAGCACCGCCAGGGCCGTTAGCCGTCAGCGCGAGCCACGCCCACCGGGCAGGACACGCCAGTGCCGCCGATGCCGCAGTACCCGTTGGGGTTCTTGCTGTCCGAAAGATACTGCTGGTGGTAGTCCTCGGCGAAGTAGAACTCGCCCGCCGGGGACACCTCCGTGGTGATCTCCCCGAACCCGGCCTCGGCCAGCCGCTTCTGGTATGCCGCCAGCGACTCCCTCGCCGCCGCCTCCTGGGCCGGCGTGGCGTAGAAGATCGCCGACCGGTACTGGGTGCCCCGGTCATTGCCCTGCCGCATGCCCTGCGTCGGGTCGTGTGCCTCCCAGAAGATCCGCAGCAGTTCCGGGTAGCTGATCTTCGCCGGGTCGAACACCACCCGCACCGACTCGGTGTGCCCGGTCCGGCCGCTGCAGACCTCCTCATACGTCGGATTCGGCGTGAGGCCGCCCTCGTAGCCGACGGACGTCGAGATTACCCCCGGCGTCTGCCAGAAGATCCGCTCGGCGCCCCAGAAGCAGCCGAGCGCAAACTCGGCGATCTCGGCGCCGGCCGGGTAGGGCGGCCGCAGCGGGGCATCGAGCACCGCGTGCCGCGCGGGCACCGGCATCGGCGACGTCCGGCCGGGCAGTGCCTCGTCGGCCGTGATCATCCGCGTCTTGTGAAATCCGAATACTCCCACCGTTGCCTCCTCCTGGGTGCTCCCCGTCCGGACGGGGAGCAGGCGGAGCGGCCCGGGCCCGCCGTGTTTCAGCCTGCCGGCCACCGCGCGAGGCGCGCGTGCCGGCAAGAGCTGATGCCGCAGGATTTGTAACGGAAACGTCTAGGCCCGGCATTCCCGCGCCGCCAGTCGTCAGCCCGGCTGGCCGCCGGTACCGCCTGGCCCGGGAGTGTCCGCATGCTCGGCATTCACCGCGCCGCCGGGACTCCCCGCGCCGCCGGGACTCCCCGCGCCGCCGGGACTCCCCGCGCCGCCAGGACTCCCCGCGCGGTCAGCGCCGCCCGCGCCGCCTGGCGCGGCGGGACCGCCCGCCGCGGCGGGACCGCCGGTGTCCTCCGCTCCGCTGGTGCCGCCCGGTCCGGCGGGCCGGCCGCGGCGCGGCAGCGGCAGGGCACGCCAGCCTGCTGGCCTCGGCGTGCCGGCCGGCCACAGCCAGTAGCCGACCGGGAACAGGCGGATGTGCAGCCGGTCGGCGATGAGGCCCCACAGCCCGCGGGGAGCCCAGATCGCGACGATCATCGCGATCAGCCCGAGGATGATGAAGTACCACGTCCCGTAGCTGGCCAGGGTCTGCTGCAGCACGAAGAAGATGATCGTTCCCACGATCGGTCCCTCGATCGTGCCGATGCCGCCGATGATGGTCACGAAGATCATCTCAGCCGACCACTGGACGCTGAACGCCGCGGCGGGCTGGACGTTGAGCTGGCTGATGATGAGCAATCCCCCGGCCGCGCCGCAGCCGGCCGCGGCGACCACGAAGACGTAGCGCTGCGCTCGGGACACCCGCGCGCCGATGCTGCGCGCGCCGGTTTCGTCGTCGCGCACCGCCGTGAGCACGAGCCCGAGCGGGCTGCGCAGGATCATGTAGATGGCCGCGATCACGATCACCGTGACGGCCAGCGAGACCCAGTAGGTGTACGCGGTCAGCAGCGTCGGGTCCAGGCTGGCGAATCCGGGCAGCGGCTCGCCGGTGCCGCCGCCGAGCGACGGATAGCGGACGATGATCAGCTCGCAGACCGAGGCGATCACCCAGGTCGTGATCGCGAAATAGCCGCTGCGCAGGCGCGACACCAGCAGCCAGACCGGCAGGCCGACAAGGCCGCCGCCGAGCGCGGCCGCCGGGAGCGCGAGGAACGGGTTCGTCCCGTGGTTGGCGAAGATCAGCACGAAGTAGGCGCCGAGCCCGATGAATGCCTGCTGGCCCACCGAGACCAGCCCGGCGTAGCCGGCCAGCAGGTTCCACATGCTGGCCATCGTTATCAGGATGAAGACGTTGACCAGCAGGTCCGTCGTGCCGGACAGGACGACATAGGGCAGGTAGCCGAGGATCACGACCAGCGCGATGGCGCCGATCCCGGCCCACAGCGAGGACCGCCGGGATCGCGTCACCCGCACGGGCGCCGGAGGATCCGGCTGGCCCGGGAGCGCCCCGCGCTGTCCGGCCGGGCTCATGCGGCGGCCCTCCGGCCGGTCAGGCCCTGCGGCAGCACAACCAGGATGACCAGGAAGACCAACTGGCCGGCCAGGATCTGGTCGGCGGCGTTGACCTGAGCGCCGATCTGCTGCGCGACGCCCAGCAGGATGCCGCCGGCCAGCGTGCCCCACAACGACCCCAGCCCGCCGATCACCACCGCCTCGAACGCGAACAGCAGCAGCTGATCCGTCCCGATCGTCGGGTCGAAGGAGGAGTACATGCCGAACGCCAGGCCCGCCAGCGCGACCGTGCCGAACGCGATCGCCGCGGCGATGCCGAACACGTGCCGGTAGTCGGCGCCGGACAACTGCGCCGCCTCGCGGTCGTCGGCGACGGCCCTGATCAGCCGGCCCTGCCGGGACGACGACAGGAAGTACTGCAGGCCGAGCAGGACGGCCACCGCCACGATGAAAATGACGAGCAGCAGGTAGGCGATGGTGATCTGGGATCCGATGCTGAACGAGTCGGACACCAGCGAGCCGATGTCCAGCGAGTGGCTGTTGGCCGAGGTGAACTGGAGCAGGCCGTTCTCGATCACCACGGACAGGCCGAACGTGACCAGCAGCGTGGTGAGCACGCTGCGGTTCAGTGCCGCCTGGATCAGCGTCCGCTGCACGATGTACCCGAGCCCGGCGAAGATCGGCACCACCAGCACGAACGACCACACCGCCGGGACGTGCGTGACCGCGATGACGCCAAGCGCCACGTACGCGGCAACCACCGCCAGGTCGCCGTGGGCCAGGTTGATCACCTTCATCACGCCGAACATCAGCGAGAGCCCGCACGCGAACAGCGCATAGAGGCCGCCGAGCAGTATCCCCTGGATGACCGCATTGACCCAGCTCATGAGCCCGCACCTGCAGCCCCGGGCACAGCTTCGCCGCCGTTCGGGCCGGACAGCCCGAAGTAGGCGCCCTCAATACGCTCCGGGCTCAGCTCGGCCGGCGGGCCCTGCAGCGTTGTCCGCCCCTCCAGCAGGCAGTGGATCCTGGTCGCGACCCGCAGCGCCTGGCTCACGTCCTGCTCGACCAGCAGCACGGTCACGCCGGCCGCCAGCAACTCGGGCAGCGTCTGGTAGATGCGGCGGACCACGACCGGCGCCAGCCCGAGCGAAAGCTCGTCAAGCAGCAGCAGGCGCGGGTTGGCGACCAGCGCGCGGCCGATCGCGACCGCCTGCTGCTCGCCGCCGGACAGCTGCGCCGCACGCTGGGCACGGCGGTCCCGCATCCAGCCGAACAGCTCGTAGACGCGCTCGATCCGCCACGGGCCCGGCCGCGCGTGTGCCTGGCCGACCAGCAGGTTCTCCTCGACGGTCAGCGAGGGGAAGAGCCGCCTGCCCTCCGGGACCATCACGATCCCCTCGGCGACCCGGCGCTCCGGCCGCAGCCGCGCCAGGTCGGCGCCGTCCAGCAGGACCGAACCCGCGGTGGGCCGGTGCAGCCCGGCGATCGCGCGCAGCAGCGTGGACTTGCCCGCGCCGTTCGCGCCGATCATCGCGTACACGTCACCGGGGAAGACGCTCAGGCTGACGCCGGATAGTGCCCGGAGCTGGCCGTGATGCACGGTGAGGTCGCGCACCTCCAGCAAGGCGATGCGCTCGCTCACGGGCCCTCCAGGCCGGGCTCACCCGCCGCCGGGCCGGTCAGCGACGTCGTCACCTCGGTACCGAGGAACACCTCTCGGACCGCCGGGTTGGCCAGCACGTCGGCCGGCCTGCCGTCCCCGACGAAGGAGCCCGCCGCCAGGCAGACCAGCCGCTCCACGGCCGCGGTCAGGGCACGTACCACGTGCTCGATCCAGATCACCGCGATTCCCTCGGCGCGGATCGACCGGACGATCCCGACGAGCTGCGCGACCTCCGGGTCGGTGAGCCCGCCGGCCACCTCGTCGAGCAGCAGCAGCCGCGGGCCGGACGCCAGGGCGCGGGCGAGCTCAAGCCGCTTGCGCTGCAGCAGCCCGAGCCGCTCGGCCGGGAGGTTGGCGTCGGCGCCGAGGCCGGCCCGGTCCAGCACGTCGGCCGCGGCCACGTAGCTTGCCCGCCGCCGCAGGCCGGCGCCTTGCTGCACGGCGACGAGCACGTTCTCGAAGACGGTCATCTCGCCGAACGGCCTGGGCACCTGGAAGGTCCGCCCGATCCCCAGCCTGCACCGGGCGGCCTGATCCAGCCTGGTGACCCGGACGCCGCCGAACGTGATCTCGCCCGAGGCCGGCGCCAGATCGCCGGCGATGAGGCCGAACAGGCTGGTCTTGCCCGCGCCATTCGGCCCCACGATCCCGACGATGTCCCCGGAGCCGACGCTGAACGACAAGTTGTCCGCGACGACGACCTTGCCGAAGCTCTTCGTGACCCCGTCGAGCTCCAGCAGGGCCGTCCCCGCGGCATCAGGCATTCGTCGGCTCGAGCTTTGCCTGGATCTTCACGTTCGTGTTCAGGGAGTTGTCCACGACCTGCATCTCGAACGGGAACTTGCCCGTGGACTTCTTCCACTGGACGCCGACTGGCGGGATGATGCCCACGCCCGGGGCCGGGCCGCCGGCGAAGTTGAGCGGGCCGCACATCCCGGTGTAGTTCACGTTGTGCAGCGCGCTGGCGACCTCAGCCTTGTTATGCGGGTCGCTGGCCGCGGAAAACGCCTCCTTGGCCACCTCGAACAGGGCATAGGTCGAGCCGATCGACTGCACCCACTGGTTGCCGGTGGCGGCGGTGAACCCGTCGGCCAGCGCGCTCGCCGACTCGCCGGTCAGCGAGGACGTGTACGGCATGAACGGGCCCCACCACGAGTCGGTGGCGACGTTGTTCACCAGCGGGCCGAGCGCAGCGGTGTCAGCGGGGAACAGCAGCACCTTGGCCACCGTCGCCAGCCTCGGCTTGAATCCCTGCTGAGATGCCTGCTTCCAGAAGGCGTTGAAATCCGGCGGCAGCGGGGCATTGCTGAAAATCTCGCAATGCTTGTTCTTGAATTTGCTGATCATCGAGCTGAAGTCGGTCGTGCCGTCCTGATAGGCGCCGCCGTCCACGACCTTGTAGCCGGACGCCTTGATCAGCGGCTCGAAGGCGCCGCGGAAAGCGTTGCCGTCGGAGTCGTTCGGGTACTGGCACGCCACCACCTTGTTGGTCTTGAAATGGTTCCACATCGGCACAAAGCAGCCCTGGAACTCCTTCAGCCCGAAGAAGAACAAGGTGCAGTACTTGAAGGTCGTGGTCGGCTTCACCGGGTTGCCGCCGAGGCCCACATACCAGGATTCCCACGGGCACACGGTGGACAGGCACGGCGTGCCGAGCTTCTCGCAGGCCCCGGCGACCGGGTTGGTCGTCTCCGGCGTCGAGGTGGTAAGGATCATGTCGACCTTGTTCTGCAGGATGAGCTGCCTCGCCACCGCGGATGCGCGGTTCGGGTCGGACTGGCTGTCCTGCACCACGATGTTGACCTTGTAGGTCTTGCTGCCGACCTTGAAACCCTTCTGGTACGGCGAGCTCTTCCTGATCTGGCTCAGCACATACTGATCGCCGGAGGCGAAACCGGCCAGCGGCCCGGTCAGCGGGGTAACGAAGCCGATCGTGATCGTGCCGGTCTTGGCTGGCCCGCCTGCGCCCTTGATACCGGAACTACAGGCGCTCAGGAATCCGCCAGTGCCGACAGCCAGCGTCCCGGCGCCCACGCCCTTCAGCAAAGAACGCCGCGCGATCGGCTGATCCCGCAGCATCCTGTCGTCCGCTCCCTGACGGTTCATTCCGTCTCCTCTGAAGTCAGCGCCTGCGAGCCAGGGATCCGTCTCGCCGGGTCGCGAAAGGCTTTCGCTTCGCAGCCGACTTTCCGGGCAGGCTCGGCAAGATGTTCGCTTAGCGTACGACTATACGCAATGTAGAACTTAATCACGCGCTCTCAGCCACTGTCAACCGCCCGCCGGGACCACCGCCGGGCGGGCCGGCCAGCGCCCGGCGGGCCTGCCAGAGCGGCCCCCGGGGCGGGCCGGCCAGCCTCCGGCGGGCCTGCCAGAGCGGCCCCCGGGGCGGGCCGGCCAGCCTCCGGCGGCCCTGCCAGAGCGGCCCCCGGGCGGGCCAGTGCCCCGTCCGGGTACCGGGCCGACAGCGATAATACGGCGGAGCGTGGCCGATAGGCTTGATGCCGGCGGGACGAACGTTACTTGCGGGGCGCGTTCCGCCTGATGGATGTGGATCTGGTATGCGCCGGCGCATACCTCGCGCACATTCATCAGGCGGAGCGCTATTCCGAGCTAGCAAGGTGCCCGTGCCGAGTCGGTGTCGTAGTAGCCGCCGGCCGGGCAGCCAGCCCATCGGGCGGTTGCCAGCTCAGCGGCGGCTGCGGAGCCAGCCGGGTGGCGGGCTGGCCATGGCTGGCCGGGCAGCCGGCGCTGACTAGGTTCCGCCCTGCGCCTGCAGGTCAGCTTCGATCGCCTTGGCCGTATCGAGCAGGGCAGGCAGGATGTCACCGCGCAGCGAGGCAATGCTCACCCTGGCCGCGTGCGCGGAGACGTTGATCGCGGCCGACCCGACGTCCGGGGCGCCGCGGATCGGGGCGGCTACCGCCCGCAGGCCCTCTTCCAGTTCCTGGTCGACGATCGCGTAGCCCTGGCGAGCGACGTCCCCGATGACCTCCCGCAGCCTGCCCGGGTCGGTGACGGTACGGGCGGTCAGCGGCTCGAAGGTCGCCTCCGCCAGGTAGCGGTCGAATTCGTCCGGGCTCAGGGCGGCGAGCAGCACCCGGCCCATCGAGGTGGCATAGGCCGGGAACCTGGTGCCGACCGAGATCGCCACTGTCATGATCCGCTTTGTCGGCACCCGCGCCACGTAGACCACGTGATGGCCGTCCAGCACGGAGATCGACGACGACTCGTGCAGCCGGGCGACGAGTTCCTCCAGGTGCGGGGCGGCGACGTCGGGCAGCGCCAGCCCGGACAGGTAGGCGTAGCCAAGCTCGAGCACCCGCGGCCGGAGCGAGAACTCGCGCCCGTCGCTGCGGACATAGCCGAGCTTCACCAGGGTCAGCAGGAACCGGCGCGCGGCAGCCCTGGTCAGCCCGGTCGCCCGCGCTACCTCACTCAGGCTCAGCCGCTCCCGGTCCGGGCCGAACGATCGGATGACCGCCAGCCCGCGATCGAGGGACTGCACGAAATCGCTGTTCCTCGGTGCCGGACGTCCCGCGCCGGTCGCGTCAGGCACCGCATCCCGGCCGCCGCCTGCCTGGCCGGCGGCCTGGCCGGGCAATGCCGCAGCGCCCGGCGCCGTGCCGTCAGCCGGCTCAGGCACAGCCTCATCGTTCGCTGTGCGCCCGGAGGTTCTCATCGCACACATGCTATCGCGACTCCGTGATCATGGGCTGGCCTGCGCCGATCCGGCTGGTAGCGGCCAGTGCTGGCCCGTCCGGCCTGCCGGTGCGCACGGGCGGCAGTGCAGCATGGCCCGGTCACCCGGTGCGCTCGACGACGAAAGCGCAGAGCGCGTCGAAGGCGGCGCGCGCGGGAACGTCGGGAAGCGCCAGTATCTCGTCACGGGCCCGCCCGGCCCAGTGCCGAAGATCAGCCCTGGCCATGTCCATCGCCGGATGCTCGCGCAGCAGCGCCAGCGCCTCGGCGTGCAGGGCGGGATCGGTCAGCTCACCGTCGCTGAGCAGCTCGACAAGCCGCGTGTCGGCCGGGCCGGCCGAGCGCAGGGCGTGCAGCACGGGCAGCGTCGGCACGCCCTCGCGCAGGTCGGTGCCGGGCGTCTTGCCGGACTCGGCCGACTCGCTGGCGATGTCGAGGATGTCGTCGGCGAGCTGCCAGGCGACCCCGAACGCGCCGCAGGCCGTGGCGATCCGCGCGGCGACCCCGGCAGGCGCGTCGGAGAACATGGCGCCGAACCGGCCGGCGGTCGCGATCAGCGATGCCGTCTTATCGGTGACCACCTTCATGTAGTGGTCGAGCGGATCCTGCCCGGGCCGCACGCCGACGGTCTCCGCGATCTGGCCGCTCACCAGCTGGGCAAACGTCGCCGCCTGGATCCTGATGGCGTCGGCGCCGAGATCGGCGAGGATCGCCGAGGCCCGGGCGAACAGGAAATCGCCGGCCAGGATCGCCACGGTGTTGTCCCAGCGCGAGTTGGCGCTGGGGTGGCCGCGGCGGACCGGCGCCTCGTCCATCACGTCGTCGTGGTACAGCGTGGCGAGGTGGGTGAGCTCGATCGCGACCGCGGCGGGGACGATCCGCTCGTCCCTGGCGTTGCCGAACTGCGCCGCCAGCAGCACCAAGAGCGCGCGGAACCGCTTGCCGCCCGCGTCAATGCCGTACCCGGATATCTCGGAAAGCAGGGCATCCTGTGCCCGCACGGCCTCGCGCAGGCCTTCCTCGACCAGGGCGAGGCCATCGATGACCTCGGCCGCCAGCGCGGCGTCGGTTAGTTCCACCGGGACAACGCTGATCACTCGGGCTCCCTCATCGGTCCGCCAGCGCCGCCAGCGGGCTGTCCGTCGGCGCGGCCATTACCAAGCCGCGCCCAAGATATGCCCACGTTAAGGTAACCAGGGACATTCCCGCGCCGCCAGTGCCGGGCTGGCGCCGCGCCGACACGCCTGCCCGGCACGCCGCCCGGCGGCCGGCCACCATCTCCCGGCAGCGGGCGGTCAGCCGACGAAGAGCTGGGTGGCGGCATGATTCGCCAGCGACAGCAGCGGCTGCGGTACCACCCCGAGCGCCAGGGTGGCCACCACCCCCACTGCCACCGCGACGCCGGTGAACGCGCTTGGCCTGACCACCGCGGGCCCGTCCGGCGCGGGATCACTGAAGAACATGAGCACGATGACGCGGACATAGGGGAAGGCCAGGATCGCGCTGCTGAGCACGCCGACGACGACGAGCGGCAGCGCTCCGCCGGCGATCGCAGCCTGGAAGACCGCGAACTTTCCGGTAAAGCCGCTGGTGAGCGGGATGCCGGCGAAGGTGATCAGGAAGAAGGCGAAGGCCCCGGCGACGATCGGCGAGCGGCGGCCGAGTCCCGCCCAGCGGGACAGGTGCGCCGCCTCGCCGGTCTGGTCGCGCACCAGCGTGACGATGGCGAACGCGCCGATCACGGCGACGCCGTAGGCGGCCAGGTAGAACAGGCTGCCGGACAGCCCGGCCGGGCTGACGGCAACCAATCCGGTTAGCACGTACCCGGCCTGCGCGATCGAGGAGTAGGCCAGCAGCCGCTTCACGTCGGTCTGGGTCACCGCGACGATCGAGCCGACAGCCATGGTCAGGATCGCGACCGCCCACATCACCGGCCGCCAGGTCCAGGACAGCTGCCCGAACGCGACATAGAAGACCCGGAACAGCGCGCCGAACGCGGCCACCAGCGTGCAGGACGCCATCAGCGCGGTGACCGGGGTGGGAGCTCCCTGGTAGACGTCCGGTTTCCAGCTCTGGAACGGCGCGGCGCCGATCTTGAAGAGCAGCCCGAGGCCGAGCAGGGCGATGCCCGCGTACAGCAGGGTCGCGCTGCTGGTGTCCGATGAGGCCGCCGCCGCGATGGCCGATAGCCGGACCGACCCGGCGAAGCCATACAGCATCGCGATGCCGAACAGGAAGAACGCTGACGAGAACGCGCCGAGCAGGAAGTATTTCACCGCCGCCTCCTGGGAGAGCAGGCGGCGGCGGCGGGCGATGCCGCACAGCAGGTAGAGCGGCAGCGACAGCACTTCCAGCGCGACGAACATGGTGAGCAGGTCGTTGGATGCCGGGAACAGCAGCATGCCGCCGATGGCGAACAGCGTCAGCGGGTAGACCTCGGTGTGGGTGATGCCGGCCAGCAGCCCCTCCCGCTCCTCCGCGCTGCCGGGGACTGCGGCGGCCTGCGCGGCGAACGGGCTCACCTCGTGTGAGGACTCGGCGATCAGCAGCACGCTGATGAAGGCCAGCACGAGGATCGTGCCCTGGATGAACAGCGTGGGCTGGTCGATGCCGACCGCCCCGACGGCGGCAACATGACCCGGGCTGCCGTTGCCGAACACGGATTTCGACGAGGCCACGACTATCGTCAGCGCGAACGCGGCGGCCAGGCCGCCGAGGGTCAGCACCAGGTGGATGCCGCGCCGCAGCGGCCGCGGCGCGAACGCCTCGACCAGCACGCCGGCCACCGCCAGGCCGAAGACCAGCAGCATCGGCGACAGCTGGAACCACTCGAGGTGCGGCGCGCTGATCGGCGGGGCGGCGGCGAGGATCCCGGTCACCGGGCGCCTCCCTTCTGCTGGGCCGCGCTGGCCGGGTGCGGCGGGACCGGATCGGTGGAATGCACCTGGACAAGGGTGCGATGCACCGCCGGGTTGATCACGTCGATAACCGGCTTCGGGTAGACGCCGAGCACGATGATCAGCGCGATCAGCGGGCCGACGGCCCACAGCTCACGGGCCCGCAGATCCGGCATGCCGGCCACGTTGTCACCGGCCGGGCCGGTCATCGTGCGCTGGTACATCCACAGGATGTAGACCGCCGCGAGGATGATCCCCATGGTGGCCAGGATGGCGGGCACCTCATAGCGGGTGAACGTGCCCACCAGGACGAGGAACTCGCTGACGAACGTGGACAGCCCGGGCAGCGCGAGGCCGGCCAGCCCGGCGATCAGGAACAGCCCGGCAAGCACCGGCGCGACCTTCTGCACGCCGCCGTAGTCAGCGATCAGCTGCGACCGCCGGCGCGCGATCATGAATCCGGTGATCAGGAACAGCGCGCCAACCAGGAAGCCGTGGTTGACCATCTGCAACGTCGCGCCCGCCTGGCCCTGGCTCGTCATCACGAAGATGCCCAGCGTGATCAGCCCCATGCCAGACACCGAGACGTAGGCGACCAGCCGCTTCAGGTCCGCCTGGCCGATGGCGACGATCGCGGGGTACAGGATCCCGATCACCGCGAGCGCGATGACCAGCGGCGTGAAGTAGTGCGATGCGGACGGGAAGAGCTCCAGGCAGTAGCGGATCATGCCGAAGGTGCCGACCTTGTCCATCACGCCGATCATCAGCACCGCGTCGCCAGGCTGCGCGGAGGCGGCCGCGTCCGGCAGCCAGGTGTGGAACGGCCAGAGCGGCGCCTTGATCGCGAACGCCACGAAGAAGCCGAGGAACAGCCATTTCTGCACGGTCGGGCTGAGCCTGACCTGCACTAGCTGGCTGAACAAGAACGTGCCGGGATGCCCGCCCCGCGCCGAGTACACGTACAGTGCGATCACCGCGACCAGCATCAGCAGCCCGCCCAGCAGGCTGTACAGCAGGAACTTGACCGCCGCGTACTGGCGCTGTCCGACTCCGTAGCTCCCGATCATGAAGTACATCGGGATCAGCATGGCCTCGAAGAAAACGTAGAACAGGAACACGTCGGTCGCGGCGAAGGCGCCGATCATCATGGTCTCAAGAACCAGCATCAGCGCGAAGTAGGTCTTCACGCTGTGCCTGGGCGGCCCGGCCCCGGCACCCCGTGGCGGCTCTCCGGCCGGCCCGGTGCCGGTGCCGACGTCGGCACCGACGGCATTCCACGACGCGAGCACAACCACCGGCGTGAGCACCGCGGTCATCACGATCAGCACCAGCGCGATGCCGTCCACGCCGACCGCGTAGTGCACGCCGAACTGCGGGATCCACCGGACGGTCTGGTTGAACTGGAAGTCGGGGCCGTTCGGCGAGAACCGGAGCGCCATCGCGGCCGCAACGGCGAGCGTGGCCAGCGAGAATACCAGCGCCAGCCGCTTGACGAGCGTGTCCCGCGCGCTCTGGGCGGCCTCGCCGGCCGAGGTGGTGCCCGGCACCGCAGCCACCACCACCGCGCCGGCCAGCGGAATCGCGCCGGCGACGGTCAGCCAGGGGAATGTGCTCATGGGATCCGCAGCCTCATCAGGTCTAGATCTTCACCAGCAGGAGCGCGCCGACGAGCAGAACCGCGCCGACGAGCATCGAAAGCGCATAGGAGCGCACGAACCCGGTCTGCAGCCTGCGCAGCCTGCCCGAGGTGCCGCCCATGGTGGCGGCCAGCGTGTTGACGAGCCCGTCTATGCCGCGGTTGTCGAAGTACACCGAGAGCCTGGTCAGCCACTGGCCAGGCCGCATCAGGACGGACTCGTTGACCGCGTCGCCGTACAGGTCCTTGCGCGCCGCGACCGTGACCAGCCCGCCGGCCGGCGAGATGACCGGGATCTCCTGCCGCCCGTACCTGGCCCACGCGATCGCGGTCCCGATCAGCGCCAGCGCGAGCGTGGCCAGGCCGGGCACGCTGAGGAGGCCGTGGAAGGCGGGCGGCCTCCCGACCACGGGCGCCAGGAAATCGGCCAGCTTGTCGTTCACGATCAGGAAGGCGCCCGCCCCGACCGAGCCGATGGCCAGCACGATCATCGGGGCTGTCATCACCGGCGGGGCCTCGTGCGGATGCGCGTCCGCTTCCCACCGGCGCTCGCCGGCGAAGGTCATGAACATGAGCCGGGACATGTAGAAAGCGGTGATGGCGGCACCGAGCACCGTAGCGCAGCCCAGGATGAACCCGGAGGTACCGCCCTTGTCAAAGGCCGCGTCGATGATGCTGTCCTTGGTGAAGAAGCCGGAGAACGGCGGGATGCCGATGATCGCGAGATAGCCGAGGAAGAAGGTGACGGTCGTGATCGGCATGATCTTGGCCAGGCCGCCGAAGCGGCGCATGTCCACCTCGTCGTTCATCTCGTGCTTGACCGCGCCTGCGCCGAGGAACAGGCCTGCCTTAAAGAAGCCGTGGGCGAGCAGTTGGGCGATCGCGAAGGCGTAGCCGGCCGGCCCGAGGCCCGCGGCCAGCATCATGTAGCCGATCTGGCTCATGGTGGATCCGGCCAGCACCTTCTTGATGTCGTCTTTCGCGCAGCCGATGATCGCCCCGAACAGCAGCGTGGCGGCGCCGACGACGGTGACGGCCAGCCTGGCGTCCTGGGACAGGTTGAAGATCGGGTTGGACCGGACAATGAGATAGACGCCGGCCGTGACCATGGTGGCCGCGTGGATCAGGGCTGATACCGGCGTCGGGCCCTCCATCGCATCGAGCAGCCAGGACTGCAGCGGAAGCTGGGCAGACTTGCCGCAGGCGCCGAGCAGCAGCAGCAGGCCGAGCGCGGTCAGCGTGGTCGGGCTGGCGGCACCGGCCGCGCCGAATACCCCGGTGAAGGTCACCGTGCCGAACGTCGCGAACATCAGCATGATCGCGATCGACAGCCCGGCGTCGCCGACCCGGTTGGCGATGAACGCCTTCTTCGCGGCCGTGGCGGCGACGGGCTTGAACTGCCAGAACCCGATCAGCAGGTAGGAGGCGAGGCCGACGCCCTCCCAGCCCGCGTACAGGCCCAGGTAGTTGTCCGCGAGCACGAGCAGCAGCATCGCGGCCACGAACAGGTTCATGTAGCCGAAGAACCGGCGGCGCTCCGGGTCACGGGCCATATAGCCGACCGCGAAGATGTGGATCAGCGAGCCGACGCCGGTGATCAGCAGCACGAAGCTGATCGAGAGCGGATCGAGCAGCAGCCCGATGGTCACGTGGAACCGGCCGACATCGATCCAGGTGAACAGGTTCATGTCCCGGCTGCGCTGCGCCGCCGGGTAGCTGAGCATCGCGATGAACGCGAGCACGCCATAGCCGAAGGCGGCGACCGGCATGGCGACGCCCAGCAGGTGCCCCCAGGCGTTCGTGCGCTTGCCGCCGAGCAGCAGGATGGCCGCGCCCGCCAGCGGGAATGCCAGCAGCAGCCACGCCGCGCGCTGGATGCCGACCGCCTGCAGCGTCGTCATCACCGCGGCCGACGGCGCATGCGCGCCCGCAACTGAGCCTGTCACTGGCTAGCCCCTCTGCAACGCTGGCCCGGGAGGACGCGATGCCCCCCGGGGAAAGCCCGCGGGCCCCGCTGGCCCGGAGCTCTCCGGGTCAATATTTCAGCAGACTCGCGTCGTCCACGGATGCGGACCTGCGGGTACGGAAGATCGATGTCAGGATGGCCAGGCCGACCACGACCTCCGCCGCGGCGACCACCATGACGAAGAAGGCGATGACCTGGCCGTCGAGGTTCCCGTGCATCCGGGCGAAGGCGACGAAGGCCAGGTTGACCGCGTTCAGCATCAGCTCGACGCACATGAAGATGACCATGGCGTTGCGGCGGACCAGCACGCCCACGGCGCCGATCACGAACAGGATCACCGCGAGGGCCACGTAGTGCGCCGGGCTTACCACCGTTCCTCCTCGTCGCCGGTGCCCGCCGCCTGGCTGCCGGGCGGCTGTGCCGCGTCCCCGGCCGGCTCCGCGGCCTGGCCGGGCCTGGCGTTGCCTGATTCTGCGCGGCCGGCCAGCACGGGGGCTGACCCGGCGCGGCCGGTCGCCGCCGCGCTGACCGACAGCTGAGCGTGACTGCCGTCGGGCAGCAGGGCCGGCATGTCGACGGCGTTGTGCCGCGCGTAGGTTCCCGGTCCTGGCAGCGGCGCCGGCCGGCCGCCGGACATCCGGCGGACGGACAGGTCACGCTGGGTCGGCCGCGGGCTGGTCCGCTCCCGGTGCGCGAGCACCATCGCACCGAGCGCCGCGGTGATCAGCAGGGCACTGGTGACCTCGAACGGGAAAACATACCGGGTGAAGATCAGGGCCGCGATGCCGCTCACGTTCGTCGAGCCGAAGTTCGAGCCGGTCTTGGCGGCTGGACCGATCACGGCCTGCCCGATGATCAGGCTCAGCAGGACCAGCAGCCCGATCCCGGCGACGCCGGCGGCCAGCCGCTGCCCCCTGATCGTCTCGATGACCGAGTCCGCCGACGTCACGCCGACGATCATGATCACGAACAGGAAGAGCATCAGCACCGCGCCGGTGTAGACGATCACCTGGACGAAGGCGAGGAACGGCGCGCCCTGCATCGCGTACAAGATGGCCAGCGACAGCATCACCACCGCGAGCAGCACCGCGCAGTGCACGGCTTTCCTGGCCAGCACGATGCCGAGGGCCGCGACGACGGCCACGATGGCGAGCACCCAGAACGTGATGGCCTGGGTGGTGGCGGCCGCCCCGGCGGCCAGCAGCACAGGATGGTTCACCGGCCCGCACCGCCCTCGCCGTCAGCCGGGTCCGCGCCCGCTACCCCGGAGGCCCCGAGATTGTAATAGTCCACCTCGGTCTCGCCGAGCCGCATCGGGTGCGGCGGGGCTTCCATCCCCGGCAGCAACGGCGCGACGAGCTGCTCCTTGGTCCAGATCAGGCTCTCCCTGCTGTCATCCGCGAGCTCGTAGTCGTTCGTCATGGTCAGCGCGCGGGTCGGGCAGGCCTCGACGCACAGGCCGCAGAGTATGCAGCGCAGGTAGTTGATCTGGTAGACCCGGCCGTAACGCTCCCCCGGGGAGTACCGCCCGTCCTCGGTGTTGTCCGCGCCTTCCACGAAGATGGCGTCGGCCGGGCAGGCCCAGGCGCACAGCTCGCATCCGATGCACTTCTCCAGGCCGTCGGGCCAGCGGTTGAGCTGATGCCGGCCATGGAACCTGGGCGCGGTGGGCCGTTTCTCCTCGGGGTAGTAGGCGGTGTCGACCTTCTGCAGCATCTGCCGGAAGGTGACCCAGAAGCCCTTGACCGGGTTGAGGAAGTCAAGCACCAGTGACCTCCTTGGCCGTGTCGGCGACGGTCGCCGGGCCGGCGCTCACCGGACCCGCGCGATCGTGGCGCTGGTCCACGGTCACGCCGATGCCGCTGTAATGCGGCAGGTCCATGGGCGGCAGCGGGAAGGCCCCGGCGCCGCGGTCCTGCGGCCCGGCGTCATCCCGGCCGGCGTCATCCCGGCCGGCCGCCGGAAGTTCGGCTCGCTGCGCGGTGACCTCCCCGGCCAGCAGCAGCGCGATCAGCACGACCACGATCCCGCCAGCCACCACGTAGACCCCGGTGCTGCCGCCGTGCTGGCGCCATACCCGCATGGTCGCCACGATCAGCGTCCAGGCCAGCGCGCCGGGGATGAGGACCTTCCAGCCCAGCTTCATCAGCTGGTCGTAGCGGATCCTGGGCAGCGACCCGCGCAGCCAGATGAAGAAGAACAGCAGCAGCGCAATCTTGCCGAGGAACCACAGCAGCGGCCACCAGCCGCTGTTGGCTCCGGGCCACACGGTGATCGGCCACGGCGCCCGCCAGCCGCCGAGGAACAGGGTCGCCGCGAGCCCGGACACAGTGATCATGTTGATGTACTCGGCCAGGTAGAACAGCGCGAACTTGAGCGAGCTGTACTCGGTGTGGAAGCCGCCGACCAGCTCGCCCTCGCCTTCCGGCAGGTCGAACGGCAGCCGGTTGGTCTCGCCGACCATCGTCACCAGGTAGATCACGAACGACGGCAGCAGCAGCACCGCGAACCAGGACGGGTAGTGCAGCGTCACCCCGCCGGCCTGCAGCGTGGCGCCATGTGCCTGCTGCTGCACGATGGCCGTCGTGGACAGCGAGCCCGCGTAGAGGAACACCGGGACGAACGACAGCCCCATCGCGATCTCATAGCTGATCACCTGCGCCGACGAGCGGAGCCCGCCCAGCAGTGAGTAGGGCGACGCGGACGCCCAGCCGGCCAGCACGATCCCGTACACGGCCATCGAGCTCATCGCGAGCACGAGCAGCACGGCGACCGGCAGGTCGGCGAGCTGCAGCGGGGTGTGATGGTGGAAGATCGAGACGATCGGGCCGAACGGGATGATCGCGAAGCTGATGAAGGCGGGGATCAGCGCGATGGCCGGCGCGATCACGAACAGCAGCTTGTCCACGCCGCGCGGGATGATGTCCTCCTTCAGCGGCAGCTTGAGGCCGTCCATGAGGGACTGCAGCAGCCCGAACTTCCCGGCCCGGTTCGGGCCGGGGCGGGACTGCATACGCCCGATCACCCGCCGCTCGGCCCAGATCGTCATCAGCGTGGTGATCATCAGGAACGCGAAGATGACACCGACCTTGAGCGCGATGAGCCACCAGGTGTCGTGGCCGAAGCTGGCCAGCGTGGGATCAGCCGCGGTGCTCGCGTGCGGCTGCGCCACCGACGTCATGGCCGTCATTCCGCCCTCCTCACCATCACGAGGCCGCCGTGGCCCGCGCCGAGTTCGCCGCGCACCGCGCAGCCAGCCGAGTTGGCGGGCAGCCAGACGACCCGGTCGGGCATGTCCGCGGTCCGTACCGGAACGGTGATCGCGCCGCGGCTCGTGGCCACGGTGACCTTACCGCCATCGCCGGTGCCTGCCTCCGCCGCGGTCGCCGCCGACATGACTGCGGCGGCAGCCCGTGCCGTTCCGGCCAGGTTCGGCTCGCCGTCCTGCAGCCGCCCGGCATCCAGCAGCTGATGCCAGGTGGCGAGCACGGCCGCGCCGGGACCAGGATGAGCCCGGCCCAGGTGGCCGATCTGCCCGGTCACGGCAGGCTGCGGCGCGGCGGGCCGGCTCGCGATGGCCGATGGCCGCGGTGCGCCCGGCTGGGTCGCGGCATTCCCGGCCGGCGCGCCGGGCCGGGCGGCCGCGACGGCAACGGCCGGGGCAAGGCCGGCCAGCTCGGCGCGGGCCGCTGCGGTGCCCGGCAGGCCGAGGTGGACGTCCATCGCATCAGCGATCTCGCCCAGCACCTGCAGGTCCGCCTGGACCGCGGGGACCTGCAGCGCCGCGGCGAACGACCCGGGCCTGCCCTCCCAGTTCACGAAGGTGCCGGCCTTCTCGGCGACCGCCGCCACCGGCAGCACGACGTCGGCGCGGTCGGTGACCGCGCTTGCCCGCAGCTCCAGGCTGACGATGAACGGCGTGACCGCCATGGCCTCAAGCGCGGCGGCCGGGTCAGGCAGGTCAGCGGGGTCGACTCCGGCGATGACCAGGGCCTCGACCTGGCCGGCCGCCGCGGCAGCCAGGATCTGCCCGGTGTCCCGTCCCGGCTCGCCGGGCAGCGAGCCGACTCCCCAGGCCCTGGCTACCTCGGCGCGCGCTTCCGGGTCGGTGACCTGCCGCCCGCCGGGCAGCAGCCCGGGCAGCGCCCCGGCCTCAATCGCGCCGCGCTCGCCCGCGCGGCGCGGTATCCAGGCCAGCTTCGCACCGGTGACCTCGGCCAGCCGGGCGGCGGCGGACAGCGCGCCGGGAACCTCGGCGAGCCGCTCGCCAGCGAGGATGATGGCGCCGTCGCCGTGCAGGGCGGTACTAGCCCCGGGGATAACCCCCGGACCCCCAGACCGGGAGGCTTCGCCCCCCGGAGCCCCCTTGCCGTCTGCTCGGGCCAGCGAGCCGGCCGTCGCAGCCGGCATACCTTCGCCTGCTTCGTCCGCGAGCGCATTCAGCGTCGCGGTTTCCTCGCCGGGCACGGCCGGCAGCAGCACGCCGGACAGCCTGCCGAGGCCCGGGCTGGCCAGCGCGGCGAGTGAGTAGACGGCAAGCCCGTGCTTGCGGACCGCCTTCCTGAGCCGCAGGAAGACGATCGGAGACTCGTCTTCCGGCTCGAATCCGGCCAGCAGCACGGCCGGGGCCCGCTCCAGGTCCGCATAGCTCACGCCGACGCCGCGGCCGGCCACGTGATCGGCCAGGAACTGGGCTTCCTCCGCCGAGTGCGGGCGGGCCCGCATGTCGATGTCGTTGCTGCCCAGCGCCAGCCTGGCGAACTTGGCGTAACCGTAGGCGTCCTCCAGGGTGAGCCGCCCCCCGGTCAGCACGCCCGCCCGGCCGCGGGCGGCCTGCAGGCCGCTGGCCGCGGCCGCCACGGCTTCGGGCCAGGAGGCCGGCTCGAGAACCCCGGCCTCGTTGCGGACCAGCGGGTTTACCAGGCGATCGGGCTGGGTGGCGTAGGTGAACGCCCAGCGGCCCTTGTCGCAGTTCCACTCCTCGTTCACCTGCGGGTCGCTGCCGGCCAGCCGGCGGGTGACCGCGCCGCGCCGGTGGTCGGTGCGCTGCCGGCAGCCCGCCGCGCAGTGCTCGCAGACGCTGGGCGTCGACACGAGGTCGAAGGGCCGGGCCCGGAACCGGTAGGACGCGCCGGTGAGCGCGCCGACCGGGCAGATCTGCACGGTGTTGCCGGAGAAGTACGAGTCGAACGGCACGCCATCGGCGATGCCGACCTGCTCGCTGGGGCCCCGGTCAAGCAGCTCGATCAGCGGGTCGCCGGCGACCTGGTCGGCGAACCTGGTGCAGCGGGCGCACTGCACGCAGCGCTCCCGGTCGAGCAGTACCTGGGCGGAGAGCGCCACGGGCTTGGCGAAGTCGCGCTTGGTGCCGGTGAACCTGGTCTCGCCCTGGCCGCTGGACATCGCCTGGTTCTGCAGCGGGCACTCGCCGCCCTTGTCGCACATCGGGCAGTCGAGCGGATGGTTGACCAGCAGCATCTCCATCACGCCGCGCTGCGCCTTCGCCACCACCTCGGAGGTCAGCTGGGTGCGCACGACCATGCCGTCGGTGCAGGCGGTGGTGCAGGACGCCGGGGGCTTGGGCTGCCCCTCGACGTGCACCAGGCACTGCCGGCACGCGCCGACCGGGTCGAGCAGCGGGTGGTCGCAGAACCGGGGTACCTGGATGCCGAGCAGCTCCGCGGCGCGGATCACCAGGGTGCCCTTGGGCACGGTGATCTCGAAGCCGTCGATGGTCACGGTGACGCCGGCGGCGGGCACGGCCACGGCGGCCTGCCAGCCCTCGCTCGCCTGGATGGTCATGCCAGCTCCCTGGCGAACAGGGCGG
>Ga0137375_10000989_pt1 | contig 32184 bp, 28 predicted proteins | sample SagtaG_24_FD_104936 | JGI IMG/M metagenome (GOLD analysis project Ga0137375, IMG submission 104936) | Vadose zone soil microbial communities from Sagehorn Ranch, Mendocino, California, USA - Sage1_R_113_16 metaG | ecosystem: Environmental > Terrestrial > Soil > Vadose zone | place: USA... | reverse complement strand
ATCTCTAGCAGTCATCTCTAGCAGTCATCTCTTGCAGCTCGCCGCCCGTGCGGCCTCGGCATCCGGCCTGATACTGATCGCTGGCTGCGCATCCTCGATCAGCGCGACGTCGCCGCCCGCATCTGAGCATCGAGCGCAGATACCGAGCGTGGCGCGCCTCGGCTATTCTCCGGGCCGTGGAGCATGTCGAGGTCGCGGTCGTCGGGTCAGGCGTGATCGGGTCGGCAGCCGCACGCGCCCTCGGCGCCCGCGGCATCTCGGCCGTCATGCTCGAGCAGTTCCACCTCGGCCACTCGCTCGGGTCTTCACACGGCGCGACCCGCATCTTCCGGCTGTCGTATCCGGACGCCGACTACGTGCGGATGGCAGTTCGCGCACGCGAGGCATGGACGCGCCTGCAGGACGACGCGGGCGAGGAACTCTTGATGACGACCGGCGGCCTCGACGCCGGTGCCGGCGCCAGCGATTGCGCGTCGGCGCTGTTGGCCTGCGGTGTGGACCACACGTGGCTGACCGCCGATGAGATCAGCGGGCGGTTCCCTGGGATCGCGGTCCGGCCGGATGAGCGCATGCTGTTCCAGCCCGACTCCGGGGTCTGCCTCGCGGGCCGCGCGGTGACGGCCCAGCAGCGGCTGGCGCGGCGCGATGGCGTGCGGGTACGGGCCGGAACGCGGGTACTCGGCATAGAACCCCGAGGCGACCATGCGATGCTCCGCAGTACGGGAGGTGACATCTCAGCGCGGGTGGTGATACTCGCCGCAGGCCCGTGGAGTGAAGGGCTGCTGGCTGGAGCGGTCGGTCGCGTTCCGCCGCTGACCGCGACCGTGCAGCAGGTGCGCTACTTCGCGCCCGGCGACGGAGACGGCACCGGCCGGTGGCCCACGCTGATCGAGTGGCCTTCCGCGGGGCCGGGCTGGTACGCCGTGCCGATGGCCGGTGATGCGCCGGGGGTGAAGGTGGCGACGCACGTTCGGGGCCGGGCCATCGATCCCCGCGATGGCCCGTTTGATGAGATCGATCCCGCGTTGGAGAGGGAGGCCACGGCTTATGTCCGGCGACGCCTGCCGGGCCTGGAACCGACGCCCCTGGCCGCCGAGACCTGTCTTTACACGATGACCGCCGACGAGGATTTCGTCCTGGACCGCGAAGGACCAGTCGTCATCGGCGGCGGGTGCTCGGGTCACGCGTTCAAGTTCGGGCCGTTGCTCGGTGAGGTGCTGGCCGACCTGGCAGGCGGCACGGACGCTGGCATCCCCCGCGCCCGGTTCTCGCTGTCGCGGCCGACGCTGGCTGCCGCGCACTGAGCCGACGGACCGCCAGCGGGGGGCTCGCTCCGCGCTAGCCGTTAAGTATCGTGGGCGGGATGGCCGACTCGAGCGGGCCGGCGACCTGCATGACCCACCGGCCGATGCGGTCTACAAGCCCGTTGCCTGTGGCACTCTCGGCGTGGCCGAACCCCTCAAGGATCCACAGTTCCTTCGGTTCACCAGCCGCCTCGTAGATCTCATCCGCATGGTCCACAGGAAGATACGCGTCCCTGTCACCGTGCACGACGAGCAGCGGCACCGGGGCGATCTTGGCTGCGGCCTTGGCCGGCGGCACCGGCACCGGGTTCCAGCGACTGTTGTGCACCCGTGTCTGCAGGACCGTCCGCGTCACAAGACGGCCGACGCGGTACTGGACCGCCCAGTGGAGCCTGCGCATCGGCGTTGTGCCGCGGTAGTACCAGCGGCCAGGGGCGCTAACGGACACGACCGCGGCGAGCCCGTCCGCTTGCTCAGCCAGCCCTGCGTGGCGGAGCACAACCGAGCCTCCCATGGAGAAACCGACAGCGGCGATGCGCTCGAAGCCAAGCTCCTGAGCCCAGGCAACAGCAACGGTCAGGTCGCGGGTCTCCCTGTCACCAAGCGTCGATCTGCCGCCTGATCGGCCGTGTCCGCGAAAGTCGAAGGAAACGACGCCCCCGAAGCTGGTCAGCCGGTTGGTGATGCGCCAGACAGGGGGCCGTTGCCAGGAACCTGTGAACCCATGGGCGACCACGAACGCGAGGCGCTTGGATTCCGCTTCGGCAGTTCTCGGCGGCAGGTACACCGCGTCGATCGGCACCCCGTCGTCGGTAACCAAGGTTCGCACGGTCGGGATCGATATGGCCATGCCGCTATTGTGTGGGCTTTCGCTGGGTGCTGGGACCATCCGACGCTGTGACATGTGACCAGCCATGTGACATCCATCAGCCGCGCTCGCCACGCCGTGCGAACAATTGATCGGACATGGGTGTCGCCCGCAGCGCCGTCAGAGCAAGCTATAAGAGCCTGCTTGAGGCTCTGAGGCAGGCACGCGCACAAACTGGAGGACCACCATGCCCGTGCTGTCAGCTCTCGTCGACGCGATACGCAGCGGTGCCGTGGAGATCGTGGACCTTACCGCGCCTCTCCGGCCGGAAACGCCGGTGATCCAGCTTCCCGAGCCGTTCGGCAACACGGCGAGGTTCTCGCTTCACCAGATCAGCCGCTACGACGAGCGTGGGCCCGCGTGGTACTGGAACAACATCTCAACCGGTGAGCACACGGGAACCCACTTCGACGCACCCATCCATTGGGTGACAGGCCGGGATCTCGACGACGTCGCACAGGTGCCCGTGACGCGGCTCATCGCACCTGCCGCAGTCCTTGACTTCAGCGCTCAGGCGGCCGACGATCCAGACTTTCTGCTCGAGGTGGAGCACATCAGGAAGTGGGAAAGTTCGCATGGACCGCTGCCGGCGGGCGGATTGCTACTCTTCCGGACAGGCTGGGACGCCCGCTCGGCTCGCCAGGTTGATTTCCTCAACGCCAATGAGACAGGGCCGCACACGCCGGGCGTGTCCGCGGAGTGCGCGCGGTGGATCGCCGACGAGGCACCTGTGATCGGGGTCGGAGTCGAGACGGTTGGCACGGACGCTGGCGCGGCGCATTCTTTCGAGCCCCCGTTCCCCTGCCACTCGTTTCTGCTTGGCGCCGGCAAATACGGGCTCACGCAGTTGCAGAACCTCGGGCGACTGCCCCCACAGGGTGCCCTCGTGATCGCCGGGCCATTGCCGATCAGCGGTGGCTCAGGCAGCCCTGCGCGCGTGCTGGCCATGGTGGAGCGCTGACCGGCGGCCGACCGTGCTGAAGGTCTGGCGCTGACCGGTGCTAGCCGGTGCTGAGGGGCCGGCGCTGACCGGCGCCGACGAAATCGATGGGACGGATCGGATGGACCGGAGGCGACAGGGATGCGAGTCGCGGAGGCAGTAGCCGAGGTCGCGACCGGACTCGGTGTGGACACGGTTTTCGGCGTGGTCGGCAGCGGCAACTTCCACGTCACCAACGCGCTGACGGCCAGGGGTGTCTCGTTCGTCGCCGCACGCCACGAGGGCGGGGCCACGACCATGGCCGACGCGTGGGCTCGGACGACTGGCCGGACCGGCCTGGTTTCTGTGCATCAGGGTCCGGGGTTCACGAACGCGCTCACTGGGATCACCGAAGCGGCCAAGAGCCGCACTCCCCTCGTCGTTCTCGCCGCCGATGTGGCCGCCGCGGCGGTGCGGTCCAACTTCCGCATCGATATGGGTGGCCTGGCCGCGGCGGTCGGCGCCGTGCCGGAACGGATCCACTCCCCGCAATCCGCGATCGCCGATACCGTCCGGGCATTCGGCACGGCCGCGCGCGAGCGGCGGACCGTGGTCCTCGCGATGCCGCTCGACGTCCAGGCGGCCGACTGTCCCCCGACGCCGAGTCGGCCGCCGGGTCGAGCGGACATGGCGTTCGCTGCACCCGCGCCCGCGCCGGATGCGGTACATGCCCTCGCTGCCGCCCTCCGTAGCGCACGACGGCCCGTCTTCATCGCGGGACGCGGCGCCCGCGTCGCCGGAGCACGCGCGGAGCTCGAGCGGCTCGGAGATATCTGCGGTGCCCTGTTCGCAACGTCGGCGGCGGCGAAGGGCCTGTTCCGTGGCAGCCCATGGGACCTGGACGTCAGTGGGGGGTTCGCCTCACCGCTAGCCACCGAACTGATCGAAGGTGCCGACCTCATCGTGGCCTGGGGTTGCGCGCTCAACATGTGGACAACGCGCCATGGTTCCCTGGTTGGAAGCGGCACGACGATCGTTCAGGTAGATCTGGACGCGGCCGCCATCGGTGGGTACGTTCGGGCGGACCTTGGGGTTCTCGGCGACGCTGCGGAAACCGCGCGAGCGGTCGCAGACGACATCACGGGCCCGGTCGCCTCCGGCTACCGCTCGGTGGAACTGCGGGACCGGATTGCGGGCGAGATCCGTTGGCGCGACGTTCGGTTCAAGGATGAGAGTAATGCCGACCGGATCGATCCGCGTGTGCTATCGATCATGCTGGACGACATGCTCCCCGCCGAACGGGTCGTGGCTGTGGACTCCGGCAATTTCATGGGTTATCCGAGTATGTACCTGTCCGTTCCGGACGCCGCCGGATTCTGCTTCACTCAGGCGTACCAGTCGATCGGTCTCGGTCTCGCCTCCGCGATCGGCGCGGCGATCGCCTCGCCCGGGCGGCTTCCGGTCGCCGCCCTCGGCGACGGCGGGGCGTTGATGGGAATCAGTGAGGTGGAGACGGCGGTGCGCCTCGGCCTGCCATTGGTCATCGTCGTGTACGACGACGAGGCGTACGGGGCGGAGGTCCACCACTTCGGGCCGGACGGGTACCCGCTGCATACCGTCACCTTCCCGCCAACCGACATGGCGGCGATTGGGCGCGGGTTTGGCTGCGATGCGGTGACGGTGCGCCGCGCCGAGGAACTCTCTGGCCTGACACGGTGGCTGGAGGGCACCAGAGAGCGGCCAATCATGATCGACGCCAAGATCACTGCTGAACACGGCTCGTGGTGGCTGGAGGAGGCGTTTCGAGGTCACTGACCCATGACGCGGGTCTGGCCACGTTGCCCCGTGGCCTTCGCGATGACGCCTGGTGACGTTGCTCGGCGGCCTTCGCGATGACGCGCCGACGTCCGTGCCGGTCCGCCTGCCGACACGGACGCCCACAACTGAACGGCTTATTCGTCGTGGCCCAGGCGTTCCTTTGGGACGGTCGCAGGTTCTTTCGCGCTCCCGGCGGACGGTGCGCCAGCGGACGGTGCGCCAGCGCCGACGAGCGCGCTCGCGTCGACGCGGGTCAGCGTTTCTGTCGGGTACGCTTCCTCGCCGTGCGCGGCGACGTCGCCGGTCTCGAGCTGCTCATCGGGCATCCGCAGCTTCATGAACAGGCCAAGCCCGCGGAGGATGAGGAAGGTGACCAGCGCGTCCCAGATGATAACCGTCAGCGCGGCCCCGGCCTGGATGGCCACTTGCTTCGGATGCCCGTAGAAAAGCCCGGCCGCGCTGAACCCTGCGCCGCCCTTGGTACCCGGGTAGATAATCATGTTGGGATCGGCGAAGAAGCCGACGAGCAGACCGCCGCAAAGCCCGGCGATGCCGTGCGTGTAGACGACACCAAGGGTGTCATCGACCTTGCTGAACGGCGGCACCTTGCTGAGGAAGTTCCAGGCTGCCCAGACGACCCCAGAGCCGATCAGGCCGATCATGATGGCACCGAGGCCATTCACGTAACCCGCGGCCGGCGTGATGCCCACCAGACCGACAATCATGCCGTTCACTCCACCGAGGAACGTTGGCTTCCGCTCCTTGCCCCCGATCATGTCGAGCACGATCCAGGTCATCATCGCGACGGCCGTTGCGAGGTTCGTGTTGAGCACCGCCGCGCCGGCGTCGGCGCCCGCGAAGTACGGGTCACCGCCGTTGAAGCCGTTCCAGCCGAGCCACAGGAGGCCCGCGCCCACGGCGACGAATAGCAGATTGTTCGGCACCCCATGTTCGCGGTCTCGTTTCAGCCGCGGCCCAATCACCGCCGCCGCCACGAACCCCGAGGTGCCAGCGGCTAGGTGGATCACGTAGCCGCCGCTGAAGTCGAGAGCCCCCTGGTGCGCCCACCAACCGCCGCCCCAGAGCAGGAATGCGTTGACCGCATAGGCGAATGTAGACCAGAGCGGCACGAAGATCAGCCAGACCTTGAAGCTGATCCGGCCGACCACGCTGCCGAGGAACAGAATCGGTGTGATCGCAGCGAACACAAACTGGAAGTAGACCAGGGCCGACTGCGGGATCCGGAACGGCGGCATCCCCCCAGTGCCGCTGACGAGCGGGATATGCGCGCGATTCTGCAACCCGCCCTGACCGATCACCGCGCCGGGAGTCCCGACGAACGTCTTGATCCACGGGTCTCCGAACCCCATCTTGAAGACCCAGAGCACCCACACGATGAGAACCGTGCAGAACGCGCTAAAGGTCATCAGCAGCGTATTCACGGCCCACTTGCGCTGGACCAACCCGCCGTAGAGCACGGCGAGACCCGGGATGCTCATCAGCCCAACAAGTGTTGCGGCCGTCAGCTGCCATGAGGTATCCCCGGCATTCAGCCAACTCGGATAAGGAACCACGCTCCACGCTCCAGGCTCGCCACGGAGGGCCCACCCCGGCAGGGCCGCCTCTCGCCCATCAGTTGGTACATGTCTCCCACGGGCGAGTTTCGGACACATTTCCCGTCTGTTACGCGAGTGGGAACGTGCAGCGCCGGAGGGCAGCAGAGGTTTCAAGCATGTTTCGGTCCGGGGCTGCGCATCAGCTGCGGATGTCCAAAAAATGGCGTCGCATCGTCGCATCGCCGCAGCGCAGCGGCAACAAGCGCACGATGCCCGCTACGGCCGCGCGGCCCGCGCACCGCGTCGTCAACCGATGGCTTCCACCCGGCGCTGAATCTTGTTCATGCCACGCAGCCAACGGTCGGTATCTGCGGCGCGGCCGGCGTACATTCGCGCCACCTCCGGGTGCGGCAAGATCAGGAACCTGCCGTCCCCGAGCGCCTCGACCACCGCATCCGCCACCTGCTCAGGTTCGATCGCCGTGTCGCCCAGGACCAGCCTGCCCACCTCGCCCGCGGCGGCCAGCATCGGCGTTCGCACGCCCTGTGGGCACAGTGCCTGCACGGTGATGCCGCGGTGCCGGTATGTGGCGGACAACCATTCCGCGAAACCGAGCGCGGCGTGTTTGGTGACCGAATACGGTGCCGACCCCAGCATGGTGAGAAGGCCGGCAGCAGAGATCGTCGCAATGATGTGACCGCTTCCCCGGTCCAGCCACGGCCCCACCAGCAGGCGTGCGGCGCGGACGTGCGCCATCACGTTCACCTGCCACGACCACTCCCAGTCGGATTCAGGCGCATCCAGACCCCGGTCGCGTGCCACCCCGGCGTTCGCGCAGTATAGGTCGATCGCGCCGAGTTGATCGCGCGCACGGGAGACCAGGTCCGCAACGCCCGGCTCGCTCGACGCGTCCGCCGCGATCGCAGTGCCACCGGCAGCCGCCGCGACCGCCGCTGCTGCCGCACCATCGAGGTCATTCACTATGACGTGCGCACCTTCGGCCGCGAAACGCATGGCGAGGGCCGCGCCGATGCTGCCGCCAGCGCCGGTAACGACGACACCGGCGCCAGGAAGATCGCTGGCTAGCACGACGGCAGCCCGCCCAGCCGCAGCCCGGACGTCGCGGTGGTCAGCACAGCGGGCCGCCCGCTACATAGATCACCTGGCCGGACACGAAACCCGCTCCCTCGCTCGCGAGGAACGAGATGACGTGCGCGACGTCTTCGGGCTGCCCGGCCCGCCTGACCGGGATCCGCGCGGCTGCCGCCTGCTGGAACTCGGTGAAATCCACTTTCACGCGTGCCGCCGTAGCCCTGGTCATGTCGGTGACGATGAACCCGGGCGCGACGGCGTTCACCGTAATGCCGAACTGGCCGAGCTCGATCGCGAGGGTCTTGGTGAAGCCCTGCAGCCCTGCCTTTGCGGTCGAGTAGTTGGCCTGGCCGCGGTTGCCCAGGGCCGAACTGCTCGAGAGGCTGACGATCCGCCCATAGCCCTGCGCGACCATGTGCTGCTGGGCGGCCCGGCTCATCAGGAAGGCACCGCGCAGGTGGACACCCATGACCGTGTCCCAGTCGTCCTCGTTCATCTTGAACAGAAGGTTGTCGCGGAGCACCCCGGCGTTGTTGACCAGAACCGCCGGTGCGCCCAGTACCTTGACGACGCGGTCGACCGCCGCTTCCACCTGGCCCGCCTGGCTCACATCCGCACCCACCGCCAGCGCCCTACCACCGGCGGCGACGATGGCATCCGTCGTTTCCTTGCCTGCGGACTCGTCAAGGTCAAGCACGGCGATCGCCATGCCGTCGGCGGCCAGCCGACGGGCGGTGGCGGCGCCGATGCCGCGTGCGGCGCCCGTGACGATGGCAACGCGCTGAGTCGGCTGTGTCATTGTCGCCTCCTCAGTCTCGGCTGTGTCATTGCCGCCTCCTCAGCGCCGGCCTAGTCATTGCCGTCTCCTCAGCGCCGGCCTAGTCATTGCCGTCTCCTCAGCGTCCGACGGGTCCGTGCTCGCTTCCTTCGCGGTAGCGCCGCAGCTCCCGGCGGGCGAGCGAACGCTTGTGCACCTCGTCCGGCCCGTCGGCGAACCGCAGCGCGCGCGCGGAGGACCACAGCTGGGCCAGCGGGAAGTCCTGGGTGACTCCGGCGGCGCCGTGCGCCTGGATGGCACGGTCGATCACCCACTCGGCCATCCGGGGTGTGAGAATCTTGATGGCCTGGATCTCGGTGTGCGCTCCCTTGTTGCCGATGGTGTCCATGAGCCACGCGGTCTTCAGCACGAGAAGCCTGGTGGACTCGATGCGCACCCTCGCCTCGGCAATCCAGTCCTGGACGACCCCCTGATCGGCAAGGGGGTGGCCGAAAGCGACCCGCCCCGTGACCCGGTGGCACATGAGTTCGAGCGCCCGCTCCGCCATACCGATCAGTCGCATGCAATGGTGAATGCGCCCTGGACCGAGCCTGGCCTGGGCAATCGCGAACCCGTCCCCCTCGCCGCCGAGCAGGTTGCTCGCGGGCACTCGTACGTCGCGAAACACGATTTCCGCGTGCCCGCCATGGGGCGCGTCGGTATAGCCAAACACAAACATGCCGCGCCGCACGTCCACGCCCGGCCCGTCACGCGGGACGAGGATCATCGATTGCTGCCGGTGACGCTGCGCCGATGGGTTGGTCTTCCCCATCACGATGAAGATCTCGCAGCCCGGATTCATCGCGCCTGACGACCACCACTTTCGGCCGTTGATGACATAACTGTCGCCGTCGCGCTCGATCCGGGTCGCGATGTTGGTCGCATCCGAGGAGGCAACCTCGGGCTCCGTCATGCAAAACGCCGACCGGATCGTGCCGTCAAGCAGCGGCGCCAGCCATCGCTCCTGCTGTTCCCGCGTGCCGAACCCGGCGAGCAGCTCCATGTTGCCGGTGTCCGGCGCCGCGCAGTTGAGAGCCTCCGGTGCCAGGGCGGGGCTGTGCCCGGTGATCTCGGCGAGCGGGGCGTATTGCAGATTTGTCAGTCCGGCGCCCTGCGGGTGGTCCGGCAGGAACAGGTTCCAAAGTCCCTGCTCGCGGGCTTTCGCCTTGAGCTCCTCCAGTACCGGCGGCCGTCGCCAGGAGCCCGCGGACGCCGCCGTCTGTTGGGCGAAGACAGCCTCGGCGGGGTAGACGTGCTCGGCCATGAACGCAAGCAGCCGCTTTCGCAGTTCCTCGGTCCGGGCGTCGAATGCGAAGTCCATGCGCGGCCGCCTTTCGGATATGCCTGACCGGATGCCAGCCCGCTTCGTCCGTCAACCCTATCTACCCACGGGTAAGCAAGCAGGTCCGCAACGGCTGCCGCTTCGTGGCACTCTCCTGCCGCGCGGCGCGCTAGCGGAGCAACAGCCGTGCCAGCCGACGCGCGGTGACCGTACAGCCGGCCAGGCCCATCAGCGCCAGGTAGGCGGCATGCCCGAGCAGGCTGTGCTCCACCGCACCCAGGGTGAGGCCACGCAGCAGCGCCACGCCCTGATAGAGCGGTGTGCACTCGATAACAAGCTGAATAGCTCGCGGGTAGATGGCTAGCGGGTAGAAGGTTCCGGAGAAGAGAAACATCGGCACGAGCGCCATCGTGACGAAATCGAAGTCCTGCCAGGTCCGCATGTAGCAGGTGGCACCCATGCCCGTCGCGGCGAAGGCGAAGCCGATAAGCACGGCGCCGGGCAGGGCCAGCACGGCCCACATCGAGTGGATGAGGCCCATTGCCGCCATCACGGCGAGAAACATCGCCGCGTAGAAAGCACCGCGCAGCAGCGCCCAGGTAATCTCCCCGAGGGCGATGTTGCCGACGGTCATCGGGGTGGCGAGGACCGAGTCGTAGACCTTCTCGTACTTCAGCTTGAAAAACACATTGAATGTCGAGTCGAAGATGGCACCGTTCATCGAGGCAGACGCCAGCAGGGCAGGAGCGACGAACTCGACATAGCCGATCGGCGCGCCACCCGGGCCAACCACGGTGCCGACGAGCGCACCGAGGCCGAGCCCGATCGACAGCAGGTAGAACAAGGGCTCGAAGAAGCCGGAAATGAGCACCGGCCAGACACGCCGGTACACCAACACGCTGCGCTCGACCATGAACAGGCTCGCCGGCGGCCAGGACCGTCTGGCCAGCGGGAGCATCCGCTGGCGGACCGCTGCGCCAGCCGTCATGACGTGCGCCTCCGGGTTGGTGGCTTACTCATAGAGCCGCCGCCGGTGGGTCCACTGCCCCGCGAACACGCCGATCAGGGTCAGCAACGTCAGGTAGCCGAGATGGGCCAGCAATGCCGGAGCGCGGACATCGCCAAGGGTCAGCGCCCGGCACGCGGCGACGCCGTGCCACAGCGGCGTGACATAGGCGGCGGGCCGCATCCAGGCGGGAAGCTGGCTCAGCGGAAAGAACGTCGCGGAGAACAGGAACATCGGGATCATGCCGAGGCGGAACAGCAGGCTGAAACCGACATCGATGGTCTGTGTGACGGCCCAGGCCGCCACCGGGGCGGTGAACGCCAGGCCGGTTAGCACCGCGACAGGAAGTGCGGCGGCGGCCAGTGGACTGGTCACAGTGCCGAATACGGACATCACCGCAAGAAAAGCGGCCGCGGATACGGTGAGGCGGGCCGTCACAAAGAGCAGGAAGCCATGGAAGATGTCGGCGGGCCTAACGGGAGTGGCCACCGCGGCGAAATAGGTTCGCTGCCATTTGACCCCGCCGAGCACGGGATAGGTGGCGGCGCCGATCGCGATCTGCATCGCACTCGCGGCGAGCAGGCCGGGCGCGATGAAGGCCAGGTAGCTAACGCCACCGAGCCGCGTGGTCGCGTGCTGATTCACAAGTGAACCGAGTCCGGCGCCCATTGCCGTCAGGTAGAGCACGGGGGTCACGATGCTGCTGAAGAGCGTCCCCCGCCACGTCCGCCGGTACAGCGTAATCTGATGCCGCAGTTCACGTGTCGCGAGCGTCCCGGCGCTTGGCCGCTGCGCCACCCGGACCTGCGCCATCACTCCCCCAGGCTCCGGCCGATCAGGTGGAGGAACACGTCCTCCAGCGTGCTGCGCCGGGCCAGCGTGGTCACCGGCTGGAGCCCGCCGGAGCGGACCGCCGCGAGGGCCGCGTCGCAGTCGGCGGTATAGATCAGGACCCGGTCGGGCAGCACCTCGACCCGATCGGCCACGTGCGGCATGCGCGCCCGCATGAGCTCCGTTGCCTTCTTAGCCGCCGACGTGTGCTGGTCCAGGGCAAACCTCAGCTCAAGGACCTCGGGTGTCGAGTACCTGCCGATCAGTTCATGCGGCGATCCCTGCGCGGCCACCCGGCCACCGTCCATGACGACCAGGCGGTCGCACAACTGCTCGGCCTCGTCCATGTAGTGCGTGGTGAGGACGAGCGTCACGCCCTGCTGCTTGAGCCGGAACAAGCGATCCCACAGGGCGTGCCTGGCCTGTGGGTCAAGCCCGGTCGTCGGCTCGTCAAGCAACAAGATCTCTGGCTCGTTGATAAGCGACCGCGCCACCGTCAGCCTGCGCTTCATACCACCAGACAGTGATTCCACCCGGTCGCCGCTGCGATCGGACAGCTCGACGAACGCGAGCAACCTCCCCGCGCGGTCGCGGATCACATCGCGAGACAGGCCGAAGTACCTCCCGTAAATGAGCAGGTTCTCACTCACGGTCAGCTCCGTATCCAGCGTGTCCTCCTGGGGTACTACGCCGAGACGGGCCCGGATCGCAGGTCCATCCACGACCGGGTCCAGCCCGAGGATACGCAGTGTCCCCGCGGTCGGCGGGGACACACAGCCGATCATTCGCATCGTGGACGACTTGCCGGCGCCGTTCGGGCCAAGGAAGCCGAACGCCTCCCCCCGGACCAGGTCGAAGTCGATACCGTCGACCGCGGTGATGCCCCCGAAGCGCTTGGTGAGGCCGCGGGCCCGTATCAGCGCGGCCTCCGGCGCGGCACGGTCACGGGCAGCGGAACCACGTCCCTGGTGGGCCAGGTCGTCCCGCCGAACCCGCACGGTATGTGAATCGGCCACGTCAGCGGACATTACCTTGGGGGTCGGACAACCGCCGAACCGGTTTGGCAGGCAAAGAGCCGCCGGGTTCTCAAGCAGGCTCTAAGCCGAGTTGCCCAGCGCATGCAACCATCGCGCGGGTAAGGTCGTCACATTCGGTAAGGCAGACCCTCGGTTGGCAAAGTGGGGACCGTCCGGGACAAACCGGGGAGGATGATCGTTCCAGTGAGAATCGCGATCGCACTCTACGATCGATTCAAACTGTTGATCCACGAGGTCGCGAAGTTCGGTGCCGTCGGCGCCGTGGGGCTCGTCGTGGCCTGGGGCGGGACGAACCTGCTGCACTTCGGGCTGGGGATGGGACCACTCACGTCCAACACCATCGCCACGGTGGCGGCCACGACCCTCGCCTACATCGGCAACCGGTACTGGACATTCCGGCACCGGGCCGACAGCGGGCTCGGCCGCGAGTACTTTCTCTTCTTCGTGCTGAACGGCGTCGGCCTGCTCATCCAACTGCTGTGCATCGGCTTCACGCACTACACGCTCAAACTTGACGACCAGTTCTCCTATAACGTGGCGCTGGCCGTCGGCATCGGGCTGGGTACCCTCTTCCGGTTCTGGTCGTACAAGAAATGGGTCTTCTTGCCGCCGCAACTGCCCAAGGTCGATGCCCATACAGGCCTGCCCTCCCCGGGCGAGGTCACCGCTCCCGACTCACTGAAGGGCACGTTCACCGGCTGGATCCGGGGAGACGCAGCCCACGCGAGCCGCGCCCAGAGCAACGGAGATCGTGGGGACCAGCGGCCGTCCCCCTCCCTGCACGGGCCGGGCCGTCCCGGCGCTCACCGCAGGCGGATCAGCTGATCTTCCCGAGGTACCAGGCGCCCGATCACCGGCGCACCAGGAACCTCGCCCGCAAGCAGCAGCCCTCCTGAGGTTTGCGCGTCAGCGAGCAGCAGACATTCCGCCTCGCTAGCCGTGCCCCGGTCCAGGTGCGGCGATACCCAGGCGAGATTGCGCCGGGTGCCCCCGCTCACGAATCCGGCCGCGACCGCCTCGCGGGCCCCGTCCAGATACGGAACGGCACTGGTATCGATCACCGCACTGACGCCACTCGCGCGCGCCAGCTTGTATAGATGGCCGAGGAGACCAAACCCGGTCACATCGGTGCCGCAGCGCACGCCCACGTCGAGCGCGCCGCGCGCCGCGTCCGCATTGAGCCGCGTCATCGTGTCAACCGACTGCGGGAAGACCTCGCCGGTCGTCTTGTGCCGGTTGTTGAGCACCCCAATACCCAGCGGCTTGGAGAGCGACAACGGCATGCCCGGCGACCCGGCGGAAAGGCGCAGCAGGCGGGCCGGATCGGCGATCCCGGTCACGGCCATCCCATATTTCGGCTCAGGATCGTCAATGCTGTGACCCCCGGCCACATGGCAACCAGCCAGGCGTGCCACGTCAATGCCGCCGCGCAGCACCTCGGCGGCGATCCGCAGCGGAAGCCGGTCGCGGGGCCAGCCGAGCAGATTAACCGCGAGCACGGGCTCGCCGCCGACCGCGTACACATCCGACAATGCGTTCGCCGCCGCGATCCTGCCCCAGTCGTAGGGGTCATCGACCACAGGAGTGAAGAAGTCCGTCGTAACCACCAGGGCGCGGGATGGACCAGCCGTGTCATCCATGATCAGGACCGCGGCGTCATCGCCATCGTCCAGGCCCACAATCAGCTTGCCCCTGGCCCCGTCGACCTGCCCGCCGACCAGCCCGGCGACGATGTCCTCAAGCTCTCCCGGCGGTATCTTGCATGCACAGCCGCCGCCGGAGGCGTACTGCGTGAGCCGAACCTCCGTGCTGTTATCCGACCGCACCGGACCTCCTACCCTAGGCCGCCATCATGCACGTGATTGCCACCGCCGGGCATGTCGATCATGGCAAGTCCGCCCTCGTGCGTGCGCTCACCGGGATGGAACCTGACCGGTGGGCGGAAGAAGTCCGCCGCGGCATGACCATCGACCTCGGATTCTGCTGGATGTCACTCGCGCCGCAGCACGCCGAGGTGGCCTTCGTGGACGTTCCTGGGCACGAGCGTTATATCGCGAACATGCTGGCCGGCGCCGGGCCAGCGCCGGCCATCCTATTCGTCGTGGCGGCCGACGAGGGCTGGCGGGCCCAGTCCGAGGAGCATCTGGCGGCCATCGATGCTCTCGGCATCAAATACGGCCTGCTAGCCGTCACTCGCTCCGATCTGGCCGATCCCGAAACGGCGATCGTGACGGCCACGTCGCGGATCGCGCGGTCCTCGCTTGGCCATGTCGAGGCGGTCGCGGTGAGTTCGGTCACGGGCGCAGGGCTCTCCGATCTGCGGGCCGCCATCGGTCGGCTGATCAGCCGGCTCCCGCCCCCGGATCAGGCCGCCGACGTGCGGCTGTGGATCGACAGGTCGTTCAGGATCACCGGCCACGGCACCGTCGTCACTGGAACTCTCACCGCAGGCACTATCCGGGTCGGTGACGAGCTGGCCGCCCTTCCTGGCCAGCGATTGTTCCGCGTGCGCGGGCTTGAGGCGCTGAAGACGCAGCGCCCGCAGGTCGCGGCCACCGCGCGAGTCGCCCTCAACCTGCGCGGTGCGGACCTCGGCCAGGTGGGCCGCGGCAGCGCGCTTGTCAGCCCGGGCCGGTGGCTCACCACCCAGACCCTGGATGTTCGGCTGACCGGCGCGGACCAGGCACGGCTGCCCGAGCAGGCCATGCTGCACATCGGCACGGCCGGTACCGCGGTGCGCATCCGCCGGATCGGCGACGACCTGGCCAGGCTGACGCTGCGCGCACCGCTGCCGCTGCGCATCGGGGACGTCGCGGTGGTGCGTAACCCGGGCCGTGATCCACAGGGGCAGCTCGGCGTGAGCAGCGCCACCGTGCTTGACGTGCGCCCGCCCGCCCTGCGCCGGCGCGGCGCCGCGCGGGCGCGTGCGGCCGAGCTCGTCGGCCTGACTGGCAGCGCGGACGCTGCTGCCGAGCTACGCCGCCGCAAGCTCGTGCGAGCGCGGGACCTGATCGCTATGGGCGCGGCGCCCACGGCGCGTCCAGTGGCCGGGGACTGGCTCGCCGACCCCGGCTGGTGGCGCGAGCTTGCAGCGATGCTGCAAGCGATAGCCGAGGCCCACGCCGCGCGCCACCCGCTCGATCCCGGGCTTCCAGCCGAGGCCGCCAGGCGGCAGCTTCACCTGCCGGACCGCAAGCTCGTGGAGGCACTCGTGCGGCCCCCGCTCCGCTACCTCGGCGGGAAGATTTTTTGCTCACCCGCCGCACCTGACCTTCCGGCCCAGGTAAGAGCCGCGGTCGAGGCTATTCGCCGCGACCTTCGCCGTAACCCCTTTCTGGCCCCTGACGCGGAACGGCTGCGGGAGCTCCGGCTCGATCAGCGTCAGCTTGCGGCGGCCGTTCGGGCCAAGTATCTGCTGCGCGTTTCGCCGGAGGTGTATCTGCTGCCCGGGGCGGACGAGCAGGCGGCGCGCGTCCTCGCCGGCCTGCCGCAGCCGTTCACGGCCAGCGAGGCGCGCCAGGCGCTGCGGACCACCCGGCGGGTCGCGGTGCCCTTGCTCGAGATGCTCGACCGGCAGGGCCGCACCCAGCGCCTGGACGAGACCCGGCGGCGCGCTCGATGATAGCCACGATGTGGAGGCTCGGATGACTGCGATGGGCGTTACTGATCAGGTGCTCGCCGACCTGGCCGCCGAGGGAGACGACGTCGACCGGATGGTGGCTGGCCTGGCCGACCGGCAGTGGATGCTGCCGACGCCCGCGCCTGGATGGACGATCGCGCATCAGGTCGCCCATCTGGCCGACAACAGCCGGATCACCGCGCTCGCGGCGGTCAACCCGGCCGAGTTCGAGGCGCGTCGTCACGCTATGGGCAGCGGGTTTGAGAACTTCGACGCCGTCATCGCGGCGGGTGCCGCCGAGCAGCTGGCCGGTACGCCCGCCGAGCTGCTGGCACGGTGGCGGACACAGCGCGCTGCCGCACGGGACGCGCTCGCGGCGGTACCACCCGGCCAGAAGGTGCCGTGGATGGTCACCCCTTTGTCGGTGGCGACGGTGGCATCCGCCCAGATAATGGAACTGTTCGGCCATGGCCAGGACATCGCCGACGCCCTCGGGGTGCTCCGTGAGCCTTCGGCTCGGATCCGCCACGTCGCCAGGTTCGGCGTGCGGACAAGGGATTTCGCGTTTCTCGCGCATGGCCTGACGCCTCCGGCCGACGAGTTCAGTGTGGAACTCGCCGCGCCTGGTGACCTCGGTGACCTCGGTGACCTCGGTGACCTCGGTGGCCTCGGTGGCCAGATCTGGCGCTTCGGCCCGGACAGCGCCGCGCAGCGGGTCAGCGGGCCCGCGGTGGACTTCTGCCTGCTGGTGACGAGACGCCGCCACCGCGATGATCTGGCGCTTACCGCCAGCGGACCCGATGCCGACCGCTGGCTTTCCATCGCGCAGGCCTACGTGGGCCCGCCAGGCCCGGGCCGCGCGCCGCGTTCGTGAGCCGCCCGGCCCTGATCATGACGGCGCGTACTCACGGACCACCACCGTGCCGGAGTGGGACGCGGGCTGTGCGACCGCCGCGGACCAGTCGGGGCCTCCCGGCAGGTCCTGCACAAGCCAGGCGTCCGGGCATGTTCCCGAGGCGTGGCGCACCCGTACGGCGGGCCGCCGCTGTGGCTCCACCTCCAGGCTGGACAGCGTGCTCGCGAGCCCCACGCCACAGGCCTTGAGTACGGCTTCCTTACGCGTCCAGCAACGGAAGAACACCCCGAGCTGCTCCACGGCAGGCTGACCCGTCAGATAGCTGCGCTCGGATCCGGTGAGGCAGGTCTGCGACATCTGGACGACGTCGATGCCGCGGCGCACCTCGACGTCCACCCCCACCGGGCGGCCCTGTGCCACCGCGAGCACCCAATGGCGGCCCGAACCGGAGAAGTTGTAATCCAGCGGGGTGGCCGGCCACTCGATCCTCGGCCGGCCGTGCTCGGTGCTGCCACACCGGCAGCACGGCGTACGGCCCATCCGGACCGCCGCGGGATCGGCACCCACATAGCTCCCGAGCACTCGTCGCACCGCAGCGTGCGCGGCCACGAACTGCCAGCGGTCGGCGGGCCGTAGAAAACGCTGCGACCTGGCCCGCTCGCCGCCGGACAGCACCGCAAGCTCCGCCTCCGCGCCCGCGTGCTGACTTGTTTCCCCTGGCGGCTCGGCGATCAGTCCATGCCAGACGTGTACGTCATCGCCGACCGGCAGACCACGGGAAACGCCGGCCGTCACTCCGCTCGCCCGGTTGTCCATCCACCAATCCCATCCACGCGGGCCCCGGGGGCCGAAGTCCTCGCGGGGCGGGACGAAAGGCTCCCGTGTCCGTGCGTTGCAAAGCCTATGTTCGGGACATAGGACGCTGGAGGCAGAGGATGCATCCCAACGAAAATGCACCGGAAATGAGCGGCACGGAGATCCTTGAACAGGCGACGGTGAACAAGGATGCCGCCTTCACCGCGGATGAGCGGGACACACTCGGCCTGCGGGGGCTGCTCGCGTGGCGGGTTCTCACCATGGAGCAGCAGGTTCAGCTTGAACTTGAACGCATCCGGTGCAAGACCGACGACCTGGAGAAGTACATCGGGCTCGCCGCACTGAACGACCGCAATGAGACGCTGTTTCACCGGCTGCTCGCCGACAATCTCGAGGAACTGGCGCCGATCGTCTACACGCCCACCGTCGGCGACGCCTGCCGGAGGTTCAGCGTCGTTCAGCGCCGCCCCCGCGGCCTGTGGATCACGCCTGAGGATGTCGAGCGCATCCCCGAACTGCTGCGCAACACCGGGCGGCCCGACGTACGCCTGATCGTCGCCACCGACAACGAACGCATCCTTGGCCTCGGCGACCAGGGTGCCGGTGGCATGGGTATCCCCGTCGGCAAGCTGGCCCTCTACTGTTCCGGGGCTGGGCTGCATCCAGCTCTGACGCTGCCGGTGTCGCTTGACTGCGGTACAGACAACGAGGAACTGCTGCGCGATCCCCTCTATCTCGGCTATCCCAAGCCACGCTTGCGCGGCGATGCCTACGACGCCTACGTCGAGGCGTTCGTCAACGCTGTGCTCGAGGTATATCCAGACGCCGTGCTGCAGTGGGAAGACTTCAAACAGCACAACGCGATCCGGTTGCTTGGCCACTACCGCCACCGCATCGCGAGCTTCAACGACGACATACAGGGCACGGCCGCCGTCGTACTCGCCGGGTTGCTCGCGGCGCTGCGGAAGGTGGGCCAGCCGCTGTCCGGGCAGCGGCTCGTCTTCGTCGGCGCGGGGGCCGCAGGCATAGGCATCGCGAGGCTCGCCGAGACCGTGATACGGCAGCAGGATTCCACCGCCGACCTTCGCAGCTCGATCGTCATGCTCGACTCGCGCGGCCTGATCTTCGAAGGACGCGACAGAATCGACGACGACAAGCGCCCGTTCGCCCTGCCCGCCCGGGACCTGGCCAGATACGGCTTTTCCCCCGCCAGCCGGTACGACCTCGAAACCGTGGTGCGCCGGATACGGCCGAGCATCCTCATCGGCACGTCCGGGCAGGCTGGCGCCTTCACCGAGCCAGTGATCCGCGAGATGGCCGCTCATGCGGACTCCCCGATCGTGCTTCCGCTGTCGAACCCCACCGCGAACTCGGAAGCCGTCCCCGCGGACGTGCTCGCCTGGAGTGACGGGCGGGCCCTCGTCGCGACCGGCAGCCCGTTCGACCCGGTGGCTTTTCACGGGCGCAGGCATGTCATCGGCCAAGCGAACAACGTCTTCATCTTCCCTGGTGTAGGTCTCGGTACGATCGCGTCGGGGGCACGGGAGGTCACCGACCGCATGTTCCTCGTGGCGGCCACCACCCTCGCCGCCATGGTTCGTCCGGACCGGCTTGAGGAGGGCGCTCTGTACCCGCGACTTGTTGAACTCCGGCCGATCTCCCGCGCGATCGCCATCGCGGTCGCACGTGAGGCATGCGATTGCGGCGTCGCCCGCATGATGAGCGGCGAAGAGATCGAAGCCGCGGTGGACGGCGCCACCTGGACGCCGGAGTACGGCTCGCTCGTACCGTCCAGCAACTCTCCTACCGCGGGCATCGCAACTGCCCAGGCCGACGACGTACCTTGGCGTTATGCGAGGACACGCCGCATTTAGCAGCACCGCCGTGGGCCAGCGGCCGTGCGCCAACCGCAGCAGCCGCACTAGGCGCGGAGCCAGGAGGAGAGCTGAGCCACAATGACACCTAATCCAGGCGAGGGCATGCTGCAGATCACCGACTCAAGAACGGGCCGCAGCTACGAAATCCGGATCAGGGACGGCGCCATCCGCGCTACTGACCTCCGCCAGATAAAGGAAGGCGAGGACGATCCAGGGCTGCTGTCCTACGATCCGGCGTTCCTGAACACCGCGAGCTGCCGTAGCGCCATCACGTTCATCGATGGGGAAGAGGGCATTCTGCGCTACCGCGGCTACCCGATCGAGGAACTCGCCGAGCATTGCTCGTTCCTTGAGGTTGCCTACCTGCTGTTGAACGGTGACCTGCCGAACGCCCAGCAGGCGGCCGCATGGGCCGACGAGCTTACCCACCACACGTTCGTGCACGAGAACGCAAAGAAGTTCATCGACGGCTTCCACCATGACGCCCACCCAATGGGAATTCTGGTCAGCACAGTGGGCGGCTTGTCCACGTTCTATCCGGAAGCGAATCTTATCTTCGACGAGCAAAAGCGGCGTAAGCAGATAGTCCGGCTGATGGCGAAGATGCCCACACTCGCGGCCTTTGCCTATCGGCACGCGGTGGGCCTGCCCTATGCCTACCCGGACAACGAGCTGTCATTTGCCGGGAATTTCCTCAACATGATGTGGAAGACGACCGAGTTGAGCTACCGCCCAGATCCAGTGCTCGAGCGGGCCGTCGACAAGCTGCTCATCCTGCATGCCGATCACGAGCAGAACTGTTCGGCGAACACGATGCGGGCGGTGGGCAGCGCGCACTCGGACCCGTACTCGGCGGCGGCGGCCGCAGCGGCCGCGCTCTACGGCCCGCTGCATGGCGGTGCGAACGAGCGGGTGCTGAGGATGCTGACGGAGATCGGTTCGGTCGACAACGTGCCCTCCTACGTGGAAAGGGTAAAGAAGGGCGAGCTCAGGCTGATGGGTTTCGGCCACCGCGTCTACAAGAACTTCGACCCGCGCGCCACCGTCATCAAGCAGATCGCCGACGAGGTGTTCAAGGTCACCGGGCGGAACCGGCTGCTCGACATCGCACTGGAGCTTGAGAAGATCGCATTGGCTGACGACTACTTCGTTAGCCACAAGCTGTACCCGAACGTGGACTTCTACTCGGGCATCATCTACCAGGCCATGGGTTTCCCTGTGGACATGTTCCCCGTGCTCTTCGCGATCGGCCGCACCCCTGGCTGGCTGGCGCAATGGGAGGAAGGCATCCTCGACAATGAGCAGCGAATCGCCCGGCCGCGCCAGATCTACGTGGGCGAGAAGCTGCGCCACCTCGGACAGCCGAATTAGCCGACGATGGCACGGGTCGCGCGGCGAGGCCGACTAAACTCGCCCCGTGATTGACCTTAAGGCCGCCCGCCAGGAACCGGGCCGTTTCCGCGCCGCGCTCGCCCGCAGGGGCGCGACGCGGGATTTCGACGCATTGCTCGCCGCCGACCACCGGTGGCGTGAGCTCACCGAACATACCGAACGGCTGCGCGCGCAGCAGAAACGGTCCTCGAAGGGCGCCCCGAGCGCCGACGAGCTCGCCGAGCTACGCCGCCTCAAGGATGAGCTCGCCGCCGCGGAAAGCGAGCTGGCCACGGCCGTGGACGAGCGGCAGGCGCTGCTCGACCGCATACCGAATCTGCCCGATCCCTCGGCGGCCGACGGCATGACCGAGGAAGACGCCGTCGTGCTACGGACGTGGGGAACGCTCACGGAGTTCGGCTTTCCGGCCCGTGACCACCTGGCGCTCGGATCGCCGACCGGCTGGGTGGACATGGCCCGCGGCGCGCGGGCGTCGGGTTCGCGCTTCGCCTACCGGTTCGGCGACGTGGCGCTGACCGAGCTAGCGCTGTACCGGTACGTGCTTGACTTCCTCGTCGCGCGCGGTTTCTTGCCGGTTCTGCCGCCCGTGCTGATCGGCGAGCGCGCCATGCACGGGACCGGCTTCCTACCCACCGACGAGGTGAACATCTATCACCTGGAGCGCGACGGGCTCTACCTGACGGGAACGTCCGAGGTGGCCATGGCCGCCATCCACATGGATGAGCGCCTGGATTCTGATGATCTACCGGCCTGTTACGCGGCACTGTCGACGTGTTTTCGGCGTGAGGCAGGCGCGGCGGGCAAGGACACCAGGGGCATGTTCCGCGTGCACCAGTTCGACAAGGTGGAGATGTTCGTCTACTGCCGTCCGGAGGAGTCCGTAGCGTTCCACGAACAGCTGCTCGGCTATGAGGAAGAGATAGTGCAGAGCCTCGGGCTGCCGTACCGGGTGATGAACATTGCCGTCGGCGACCTTGGCGCCTCGGCCGCGAAGAAGTACGACATCGAGGCGTGGTTTCCTGCCCAGCGGCGGTACCGCGAGATCACCTCGTGCTCCAACACCACCGACTACCAGGCGCGGCGGCTGAACGTGCGGTTCCGGCAGGAAGGCAAACTGGACTTCGTGCACACGCTCAACGGCACCGGGGTGACCGCCCGCGCGCTGCTGTCGATCATGGAGAACTTCCAGGATGAGGGCGGCACGGTAACGGTCCCCGAGGTGCTCTCCGGTTTCGGCGCGCCCAAGACGATCGGCGCCCCGCGCTAGCCGTCCCGCGTGCACACTCTCATGTCGGCCTCCCCGTCACCTCGCCCTCGATCCGTCATCGTCACCAGGCTTCGGGCCGCCGGCTGCGTCTTCGCCGAGGACGAGGCGAAGTTGCTGATCTCGGCGGCACGGACGCCGACGGACCTTGCCGCCATGGTGGACAGGCGAGCCGCCGGCCTGCCTCTCGAATACGTCCTCGGCTGGGCGGGGTTTTGCGGCCTGCGGATAGCCATGGACCCCGGGGTCTTCATACCGCGCCGACGCACCGAGTTTCTCGTCCGCCAGGCCGCGGCCCTCGCCCGGGAGACCGCCAGCCCCGCCCACCAGACCGCCAGCCCCGCCGACCAGGCCGCGGCCCTCGCCCGGCCACCAGCTGTCGTCGTTGACCTGTGCTGCGGTTCGGGCGCGGTGGGCGCCGCGCTGCTCGCGGCCCTGGACCGCGTCGAGTTGTACGCCGTTGACATCGACCCCGCCGCGGTGCGGTGCGCCCGCCGCAACGTCGCCGCCGCCGGTGGTCAGGTGTACGAAGGTGACCTCTACCGGCCGCTGCCCGCTTCGCTGCGGGGCCGCGTCGACATCCTGGCCGTCAACGCACCCTACGTGCCCACCGAGGAGGTGGGGCTGCTCCCGCCAGAGGCCCGCGTACACGAGCCTCGGGTGGCGCTCGATGGTGGCGCGGACGGGCTTGACGTCGTGCGGCGGGTGATCGAGGCGGCGCCACAATGGCTGGCCGCGGGCGCTTCCCTGCTGGTCGAGACCAGCGAGCGCCAGGCGCCGCAGACCGCGGAAACCGTGGCCCGCTACGGGCTGGTCCCGAGGGTGGCCAGTTCCGACGAGCTGAATGCCTTCGTGGTCATCGGAGAAAGGCCCGCCCCCCCGCGTGGACCGGGCTAGCGCTTCGTGGCCTCTCGCAGGCTGGCCAGCCGGGCGGCGGCGTCGGTGAGTACCTCGTCGCGCTTGCAGAACGCGAACCTGACCTGGCTGCGCCCGGCCTGGTCATCGTCGTAGAAGACGGCGTTGGGGATCGCCACCACGCCGCAGCGGGCCGGCAGCGCGCGACAGAACTCCACACCATCCTTAGCGCCCAGCGGCGCGACGTCGGTCGTGACGAAGTAGGTACCGGCCGGCTGGTAGACATCAAAGCCTGCCGCGGCAAGCCCCGCGCACAGTACGTCGCGTCCGCGGCGCAGGCGGTCGCGCAGCCCGGCGTAGTAATCGTCCGGCAACCGCAATGCTTGTGCGATGGCGTACTGGAACGGGCCACCGCTGACGTAGGTGAGGAACTGCTTGGCCGTACGGACCGCCGCGACCAGCTCCGGCGTTGCCATCACCCAGCCGATCTTCCAGCCGGTGAAGGAGAAGGTCTTGCCCGCCGAGCTGATCGAGACCGTACGCTCGGCCATCCCGGGCATCGTCACGATCGGCACATGTTCCCCGTCGAAGGTGATGTGCTCGTACACCTCGTCGGTCACCACGAGCAGGTTGTGCGCGCAGGCGAGATCGGCGATCGCGGCGAGTTCCTGGCGGGTGAAGACCGAGCCGGTGGGGTTATGCGGCGAGTTGAGCAGAATCAGCCTGGTCCGCGGCGTAATCGCGGCGCGCAGGGCAGCCAGGTCGGGACGGAACACCGGCGGCCGCAGCGTGACGGGCACGCGGGTGGCACCGGTCATCGCGATGCATGCCGCGTAGGAGTCGTAGTAGGGCTCGAACGCGATGACCTCGTCACCCGGCTCGAGCAGCGCAATCAGCGTGGCCGCGATCGCCTCGGTGGCCCCGGCTGTGACGAGGATCTCGCTGTCGGGGTTGTACTCCAGACCGTAGAACCGCCGCTGATGATCGGCGATCGCCGCGCGCAACTCTGGGATCCCTGGCCCGGGTGGGTATTGATTACCCCGGCCCGACAGGATGGCGTCGGCGGCGGCCTGCGCGATCTCGCGCGGCCCATCGGTGTCGGGGAAACCCTGGCCGAGGTTGATCGATCCGGTCGCGACCGCGAGCGCGGACATCTCCGCGAAGATCGTCGTTCCCATCCCGGCGAGCCTGCGGTTCAGCAGCGGCCGGCTCATCGTTGACCCTGTGCCATGGCGTGTCCGTTTCCGACCCTTCGTAACGGCGTCTCAGGCTGCCAGTATCGCAGGTGCCGCTGGATGGATTTCGGCGTCGGGGCGCGCCGAAGTCACGCGCCGGCCGGGCTGTCGGCCAATACGCGGACCCTGTTGCGTCCGGCGTTTTTCGCCTCGTAGAGGGCGGCGTCGGCGGCAGCCAGCATGTCGTCAAGGTCGCGCCTGGAGCCGTCCAGAGTAGCGACGCCGATCGAGACGGTCACCCCGAGCGGCGACTGCACCGCACCATTGCTGACCGGGATAATGATCTCCGCAAGCTTCGCGCGGAGCCGTTCGGCGATGCTGGCCGCCTCCGCGGCGCCGGTTTGCGGGAGCAGCATCACGAACTCCTCGCCACCGAATCGGCCAACGATGTCGTAATCGCGCAACAGTGCGCTCATCGCCCGCGCAACGCCCGCGAGTACCGCGTCGCCAGCTAGATGACCGTAGGTGTCGTTAACGGCCTTGAAGTGATCGATGTCAGCTATCCCGACGGCGAGCTGGGTGCGGGTGCGGATCGCACGGGTAACCTGCACCGCCGCTTCCCGCTGCCAGGTGACGGCGTTCAACAGGCCCGTCTTAGGATCGACCCGCGTCTTACTGACTAGCTGGGCATGCATCATAAAGCGCCGCTGAAGCAGGACCGTCGGTGCCGCGAAGATGAGAAGCACCGGGTTCACCGCGACAACGGTGGTGACCACGACCCCGAGACAGAACTGGACGAAGTCGGCGAATATGGCCTCGCGTCCGAACATCTCGCCCGCCAGGGTTGTCGACGGGTCAGATATCTTGATCGCAAAGGCGATGGCACCGTTGTTGATAAGCCACGCCATGACATCGCATCCGGCGACCGCAAGAGCCCAGCGGATGGCGTGCGTGCCGCCGCCGGGGTCTGGGCCGGTGACAGTCACGGGAAGTGTGTGGAACACCAATGAAGCCGCACCATAGGCCAGGCCGATGGAAGCGGCACTGAACACCCTGCGGTGCGCGACCCCCCGATGGACGCGCCACTGCGTGAAGGCGAGCAGGGGAATCGGCGCAACTAGCGCCCAGAAGGGGGGGAGGAGTATTGCGATCGGCAAGCACCAAACGGTCAGCAGATCGCGCACCAGCGCGCCCTGGGGCTCGTCCATCCGTCTGGTTGCCTCCACCGAGGCGAGGCCGCACAACAGCAAAGCGGAGAATTTGGCCAGAACGGGCAGCGCGAACGAGGTGCTTGCTGCGGTGAAGCCGATCGCGGCCGCCGCACCCGCGGTGAGCAGGACCACGTATGCGAACAGGAAGGGCCGCAGCGTGAACACTGGCCAGTCCAATATTCTGCTGGCGCTGAGCCGGACGCGGCCCGGGAGCCAGGAGACACTCATGGGCACCTTCCCAGGAGCGTGCGGCTGACGGATGTTAGCCCACAGTAAGGGAACAGTCTCATATAGCCAACCGTCGCGTCCATAGGTCTTATATCACCTCATTGGCTGACTTGCCGGGCCGCGACTAAAGAGGGACAAACAGAACAAAAGCGGCATCTACTTCATGGTTCAAGCACCGCAGTCAAGGACGGAGGCAGCGCGATGCAAAACACCTGGACCTGAACCGCCAGAGCGCCGACCAGCGACAGCCAACCCAACAGGAGGCAGAGCACCGTGCAAAACACCTGGACCTGAACCACAGCGCCCATCAGCCACCACCAACCCCAACAGGAGGCAGAGCACCATGCAAAACACCTGGACCTGAACCACAGCACGCACCAGCAACCACAGCCCCAGCAGCCACCACCAACCCAACAGGGGACAAAGCACCATGCAAAACACCTGGACCTAAACCACCTACCTGCCGAATCGACGGCTGACCGCCTTTGGCGGTGTGGCGCCTGGGCCAACAGGTCATCGGGCCGACAGGTCTACGCGATTGGCTCTGGAACGCCACTTGACCGCCAGGACCGCAGCAGCCGACGCACCCAAACCACCGCTGATGGCGATCACCATCGACGGGTTCATCACTTGAGCGGCGGCGCCAGCGAGCACAAACACGATGCCCTGGCCCACGATCAAGCCTGCGTTGGCAATCCCGAATCCCTGCGCTCGATACCGATTAGGCACAGCACCGACGAACTCGGCATTAGCGGCAATCTGGTAGACACTGAACGCGCCGGATAGCGCGAAGATCGCCAGCGACGTGCCAGACCCTGGGTCGGTAAGGCAAAGCATGAGAGTGGCTGGTGCCGCTATGGCCAGCGGGCCCAGCCACTGCTGGCGCTGCCTTGGCTTAACGAGCCGGGTAAAACAGATCGCCGCGATCATGCCTCCGAACGCACCTGCCGCGAGAATGAGACCGATGGTGGCGGATCCGCCGCCGAGTCGCTTGGCGTAGGGCGCAGCAACGCCCTCTGGCACGGCGTAAAAGGCAACCAGCCAGCCAAAAAGGACCAGCACCCGAACCGTCCGGTCGGCCAGGACAAGGCGCAGCCCCGCCCCGATCCGGGCGAGCGGCGCATGTATGTGACCGCTCTCGGGTCTTGCCGCTGGACGCGACCTTACCCAGCAGTGGATGAGCAGCGCCGACAGCGCGAAGGTTGCGGCGTCGGCCATCAGCGACGGACGCGGCCCGAGGAATCCGACCGCGATACCGCCGATGGCGAACCCGATGACCACCCCCATGCGGAATGTGGTCTGGGCGATCGCGACTCCCAGCACATACCGCTCCCCCTTGAGGACGTCAGGGAAGGTGGCTGCTCGGGCCGATTCGAACGGGGGTGCGAACGACGTCGCTGAGAACAACAAGAGGACGAGGAGCCATAACGGCGCCCCTGGGATCGCCATGATTCCCACGAGCACAGCGCGCACCATATCGCAGGCCACCATGACCTCACGTCGCGGGAACCGGTCCGCCATCCCCGACACCGCCAGCCCGCCGACGACCCATGGCACGTAACCAGCCGCGTACGCGCTGGCCGTGAGCAGAGGTGAACCCGTGCGCTGGAATACCAGAATCGTCAAGGCGACGAGCGCGAGCCGGTCGCCGACGACGGAGAGGATCTGTGACGCCCACAGCGCGCGGAACTCGGAGATTGCGAACACATCGCGGAACGTGGCGCGCTCCGCAGTTGGCTGCACTCGGCCTCCCGGCCCAGAGTGACGACTCGTCATAGCTCGATGACGTACTGTGTCACGCCACGAGTTTCCTTAGCAATAGGCCGATGACTGTCCGGTCGGTGACAGTGCCACGAAGTGTCCCCTAACAGTGGGAAACACCGCGTTACGCAGGGCTGGTGGCTTAGGGCGCGCCGGTCTCCAGGGCGACATCGCTGACTGGTACCACGCTGGCCCGCCGGCGGGGAGCGCAGGCGAGGACAGCACCGAAGGGAATCAGCAGCGCACCGCCGATCGCGTTAACCAGCGGCAGGACGTTGTGGACCAGATTGAGCTCAACCGACTGGCTCCGGTAGCGGCGCACCGAGGCCGCCACCTCGCTTGGGCGCTGGCGCAGGTCCGCGGCGAAGACCACCAGGGTGTGCCTCTTGCTGCGGGTCTGCAGGATCTGGCGCGTGTTCTCCTCGATCTTCATTGGCACGCCGGTAACCGGTTCGACCCAGAACGTCATCGTGGTCGCCTCGATGCGGCGGACGGTGATTAGCTCTGGCCGAGACGGCAGACCTAGGACAGAGGGTGGCACGCGCCGGGTTCCGATCTGCGTCGCGGGCAGCACCTGCACGTACCGGTACACGCGTATGCCGTCGAGCGTCTCCTCGCCCGTGTAGGCCGCAGGCACCGGCCGGGCCACATCGGCGTCGAAGACCGGGTAGGTCGTCTTGCGGGAAAAGAACGGGAATTTGAAGCTGATGCCTGACTCGCGGACCAGGTGGTTGCCGCCGATATGGGCGCCGCAACACCACACCAGCCGGCCACTGTGCCGGTCGAGCGCTAACCGGCTCTGCACGAACTGGATCGGCGTGCCGTCGTAAGCCTGAACCGCGAGGAACGTGTCGAACACCTCAGTGTCGCCCCGAGCGGCGCTGACGTCACCGCGCAAGGTGCTGATCGCGGTAACGCGCAGGCCCTTGCGGGTCGTGAGGCGCGCCGGATCGAAGTACGTGGCGCCAGTGGCGCGCAACGTGGTGATCGCATGGGCGTCGGCTGGCACCACCGCGACGTGGTCGTAAACATACGTGCGCAGCAGGATGCCCGTCACGAGCAGGAACGCGCCGAGCCCGGCGAGTAGGCAACCCGCGCGCCGCCGAAATAAGCCGCCGCCGGAACTCTCCCCCATCGCGGTCTCCTCCAATGTGAGCCGCCATGACTCGCCGTTGCGGCCGACCCAACGGTAGCGCGAGGAGGTGTCTCATATGCACAGAACGCGATTTAGCTCATGCGGCGCGTCGTCGCACGGGATGGCGTCCCAAACTGCCCCGGCTCGTACCGTGACGGTGCCACCACGTGAGCCAGCCGGCTGGCCACGCCATCCCCCTGGGCGTGCCAGCTACGGGACGAGCGCCAGGCAGCGGCAGCCGTTCGGGAAAATCCAAAGCGTCACCGGAGTGGCACGTGTTTGCGGCACATCGGCCGCCGGGTGAGGATCGGGTAATGACCTCGGAGAGCCCGGCGACGGACGAGCCGCAGGAAGCAACCGGCGTGCCTGAGTGGGCGCGTGGCGTCCGTACCATCGTCGCGCTCACCGGGGCGGGCATCTCCACCGACTCCGGCATTCCTGACTTCCGCGGCCCCCAGGGCGTGTGGACCCGCAACCCTGCCGCGGAACGGCTGTCCGCGTACGAGGCGTACGTCAGCGATCCCGACGTACGGCGGCGGTCGTGGCAGGCCCGGCGCGCCCATCCCGCCTGGCGGGCTGAGCCAAATGCCGCACACCGCGCGCTGGCCCAGCTGAGCAGGTCAGAAATCGAGACGTGGGTGATCACACAGAACATCGACGGCCTGCACCAAAAGGGCGGTACACCGCCAGACCGGGTGGTCGAGCTGCATGGGACGATGTTCGGCGTGGTTTGTGTCAGCTGCCACGACCGAAGGCCCATGGCCGACGTGCTCAGGCGGGTCGAGGCGGGCGAGGAGGACCCGGCGTGCGAGCTCTGCGGGGGAATCCTGAAGTCGGCCACGGTGATGTTCGGCGAGATGCTGGACCCGGACGTTTTCCGGCGGGCCATCAAGATCGCCGGCGGTTGTGACCTTCTGCTCGCCGTCGGCAGTTCCCTCGTCGTGGAACCTGCCGCGTCGCTCTGCGGCATCGCCGTCGACGTCGGCGCCGCCGTTGTCATCGTCAACCGGGACCCGACGCCTTACGACCACATCGCCCGGGCGGTGATCCACGAGCCGATCGGCGAGGTCATACCCAAAATCACAACGCAGATCATCCGGGCGAACCGGCGATGATAGTGGCCAGCGGGGGGTGCTCAGAAATTTGCTCACATCGGCAGCACGGCGGCGCCGTGCACCCGGTCGGCCGCGAGGTCGGCGAGCGCCTGGTCCGCCTGGTCGAAGCCGTAGCGGGTGGTGGTGACCTTGATCCGCAACCGCTCGGCTAGCCGCAGGAACTCCTCCGCATCGCCGCGCGTGTTGGATGTGACGCTGCGCAGCTGGCGCTCCCGGAACAGGTGCGCGTCATAGTTGAGCAGCGGGATGTCGGTGAGGTAGATACCCGCTGTGGCCACGGTCCCGCCGCGGTCCAGCGCGGCGAGCGCCACCCGCACGAGCTCACCCACGGGCGCGAAAATGATCGCCGAATCCAGCGGCTCGGGCGGCGGGTCGTATGAGTCCTGTGCGGACGCGACGCCGAGCTCGCGGGCAAGCTCGCGGGCGGCCGCGGCACGGGTGAAAACGTGGACCGCGGCGCCCTCGGCGATGGCGATCTGCGCGGCCAGGTGCGCTGAACCGCCGAAGCCGTAGATACCGAGCCGCCCACCGGGCGGCAGCTCCGCACGCCGCATGGCACGGTATCCGATGATCCCTGCGCAGAGCAGGGGCGCCAGCTCGACATCGGTGAAACCACCCGGCAGCGGATGGACGAACGCGTCGGCCGCGGCCACATACTCCGCGTATCCCCCCGGGATGTCCCAGCCCGTGTACACCGACGCGCGGCAGAGGTTCTCGCGGCCACGGCGGCAGTAGGCGCAGGACCCGTCGGTGCCGGCCAACCAGGCCCCGCCGACCCGATCCCCCACCCGGAACCTGCTGGTACCAGGCCCCGCCGCCACCACCTCGCCGACGATCTCATGGCCGGGAGTGACGTCAGTCCCGTGCGGCGGCAGATCTCCCTCGGCCAGGTGCAGGTCGGTGCGGCAGACGCCGCACGCCAGGACCTTCAGCAGCAACTGGCCGGGGCCGGGTTCCGGCACCGCCCGCTCGACGAGCCGCAGCGGCCCCGCACTCATCGGACCAGGCTCGTGAACAACCCATGCGCGCACGTGTCCTACCGTACGCTCGGTGAGCCTGCGCAGCTGTTCTGGACTCGGCAACGCCCCCCGTTTGGTAGGCGCAAGATCGCACCGAGAGTCATACGGTGGCGGCATGGACTCACCCTGGACCTGGGACGAGCGGGAAATATTGGACAGCGTCGGCCGGATCAGGGCCGGCCGGTCGCTCGCCCCGCCAACGTGGCCGGACGATGCCCGGGTCGCGGTCGCGCTGTCGTTCGATTCCGATCACGAGACGATCTGGCTCCGCGACGGGATCGCCCATCCCGGGAAGCTGTCGCAGGGTGAGTACGGCGCACGGACGGCTGTGCCCCGGATCATTGAGCTGTTGCGCCACCATCAGATTCCCGCGTCATTCTTCATCCCGGGGGTCTGCGCCCTGCTGCGCCCCGGCGAGGTGCGCGGCTACATCGACGAAGGCCATGAGGTCGGCCTGCACGGCTGGATACACGAGCGCAACACGTCGCTGTCCGCCACGGTCGAGCGCGACCTGACCCTGCGGGCAGCGGACGCCCTCACCCGCGCGGCGGGCGTGCCCCCGGCTGGAATCCGCACGCCGTCGTGGGACTTCAGCCTCGCGACATTCGGCATCATCGCAGAACTCGGGCTGCGGTACGACTCGTCGCTGATGGCCGCCGACGATCCTTACGAGATCCTGGCTGACGGCGCACCGACGGGGGTGGTCGAGATCCCGGTGGAATGGATCCGCGATGACGCACCGTATTTTCCTGTGGATCCAGCGCGGACGACCGTGCCACCGCGCGACATCGGCCGTATGTGGCGCGATGAGTTCGATCTTGCCTACGCCGAACGTGGCCTCTTCCAGCTCACCATGCATCCACACGTGATCGGGCACAGGTCCAGGATCGTGGCCCTTGTTGACCTGATCGACCACATTGCGAGCCACGCGGGCGTCTGGTTCGCCACCCATGACGACGTCGCACGATACGTAGGCGGCAGACTCGGCCTTGCGGGCTCTGCCGACGCGGCCTCGCTCACGGGTCCCGGCGGCGGCCTGGGTTCTGGCGGCGGTACGGGTTCCAGCGGCGGTACTTGTCCTGGCGGCCGTGCGGGTTACGGCGACGGTGCGGGTCCTGGCGGCCGTGTGGGTCCCCGCGGCGGTGCGGGTTCTGGCGGCGGCCTGGGTTATGGCGGCGGCCTGGGTTCTAGCGGCGGCCTGGGTTCCAGCGGCGGTGCGGGTTCCGGCGGAGGCGAGGCGCGCTGAAGCTAAGCGGAGAGGACGCGCGACGGCGGCTGGCAGCCGCTTCGATCGCTCGACTTGCTACAGTATCCACAACAGCCACAAACGT
>Ga0137375_10000986_pt1 | contig 32243 bp, 32 predicted proteins | sample SagtaG_24_FD_104936 | JGI IMG/M metagenome (GOLD analysis project Ga0137375, IMG submission 104936) | Vadose zone soil microbial communities from Sagehorn Ranch, Mendocino, California, USA - Sage1_R_113_16 metaG | ecosystem: Environmental > Terrestrial > Soil > Vadose zone | place: USA... | reverse complement strand
GTAGTCCCAACGGGATTTGAACCCGTGTCTCCACCTTGAGAGGGTGACCCGGTCCGATTCTGCGACCAGCGGTTGAGCCCGAAAACGGGCGCTCACCTTCAGGTTTGGTTCTGGGTCGGATCGGGTCGTTTCCCCTCATTTCTCGACCTCATGCGGGATATTTTCGGGATCGCACAGCCGTCCGAGACGCTGTTCGCACTCGAGCACCACGGCTTCGGGACCCACCCTCGTTGAGGAGCGAGCCTCCTGGACGTCTTCCGGACCGAGGCGCCCGAGCATTACGCGGAGCACCTGGAGGATCTGCGCCGGTTCGTTGCGCGGTCGCAGGGACTCTAGCCACAGGACAATCAGGTAGGGTCCACTCTGAAATTTCCACAACGAGCTGGGACGCTTACTCGGCTCTTGGTCTTCGACGTTTCTGGGAGTAGCTTGGGTTAGTTTCCATGCTTCGCGGCCGGCGGGCATGGCCCTTGGGACGTGCTGTGCCAACGTCAGGAGTACCAGTCTGCATCTGATCCCTGCTCTTCGACGCGGCTGGCCGCTGACCTCCCGGCGGACCGGGCGAACGAACTGTTGATCCGATGGTTGCGCGTTTGAGTCTCGCCCCTGGAGCTGATCTGGCTGTACGTCTCTGTTCGCGAAAGCTCCTCGCAACGGGCTAAGTGCCATAGTCCAAGGCATGACCGAGGGCACCGCCGGCGACGAGCCCGCCGTCACGATCTACGACCTGCACGCGGACAGTGAGGCGAAGGTCGACGTCCGGAGACTTCCGCGGCTTGTGCGCGAGGGTCTCGCCATGACGTGGGCGGCCGGCCGCGGCGACCTGCTGGCTTCCGTCGGGCTGCAGCTCCTGAGCGGCGCCGGCCTCGCGGCCCAGCTGCTGGTGGGACAGCGGGCCCTCGCAGCCCTGTTCGGCGCGGTGCAGGGGGGCGAGTCCGTAACCCCCATCGTGCCGTGGGCCCTGGCCGTCGGAGCGATCTCGGTGCTCATGTTCTTCTCCTCCGCCCTCCAGCGCGAGCGCCAGCAGATCCTGGGCGAGCTCGTCACGCGACACGTCGAGGGACGGCTGATCGACGTGGCCTCGGCGGTGAACCTGGAGGCGTTCGACACGCCGGCTTTCCACAATCGCGTGCAGCGCGTCCGGATGAGCGCGAACCAGGCGCTGAACCTGGTGTTCGGGATCTCCGGGCTCGCCACGGCGGCAATCGGCGTGGTCGGGGTGGCGATCGCGTTGCTCGCCATCGCCCCGATCCTGATCCCGATGATGGCCGCGGTGTTCGTGCCGGCCTGGCTCGTCGCGTCCCGACGGGGCGAGGCGTTCTTCCGGTTCTTCTGGCGCATGACGCCGCGAGACCGCGAGCGCCGGTACCTGTCGGAGCTCTTGCTGGAGCGGGAGGCGGCGACGGAGCTGCGGAGCTTCGGCCTGGCCGCGTACCTTCGCCGCCGGTATGACGGCCTGTACGACGAGCGGATGACGGAGCTTCGCGCCGTCGCGAGGCGCCAGATCGCCTACTCGCTGGCGGCGAACCTGGGGATCGGCGTCGCCCTCGTCGCCACGCTGCTACTCCTGGCGTGGCTCACCCTTGGCGGGCACGTGACGCTGTCGCAAGCGGGGATCGCGGTGGCCGGGGTGGCCGTGGTCGGCGCTCGCCTCACGCAAGCGGGCTTCGCCGCGGGGTCGCTCTCCGAAGCCGGCCTCTACCTGCAGGACTACCGGGCCTTCCTCGAGCTGCTCCCCAAAGCGCTCGAGGGCCGACCGACCGGTCCCGCGCCGATCGAGTTCCGCCGGCTCGACGTCGAGGAGGTCTCCTTCACCTACCCGAGCGGCGAGCGGCCCGCCCTCACCGAGATCTCGCTGGCAATCGAGGCGGGTGAGATCGTCGCGCTGGTCGGCGAGAACGGGTCGGGCAAGACTACGCTCGCCAAGCTCCTCGCCGGCCTGTACCGGCCGGCCAGCGGCGTGATTCGGTGGGACGGCGTCGACTTCTCGACGATCGATCCCGACGAGCTGCGGCGGTCCATCGCCGTGATCTTCCAGGATTTCATCCGGTACCACCTTCCGGCCCGCGACAACATCGGGCTCGGCCGGGTCGACGCGATCGACGACCTCGACGCGATCAAAGACGCCGCGCGCCACGCCGGCGCCGACGCGTTCCTCCAAACGCTCCCGAATGGCTACGACACGATGCTCGGCCCCGAGTTCATCGGCGGCACCGATCTGTCGATCGGACAGTGGCAGCGGATGGCGCTCGCGAGAGCGTTCGTCCGCGACGCGCCGTTCGTGATCCTGGACGAGCCCACCGCTGCGCTCGACCCCCGTGCCGAGCACGACCTTTTCGAACGCATCCGCACGCTGCTCGCCGGCCGCACGGTCCTGCTGATCTCGCACCGCTTCTCTAGTGTGCGCTCGGCCGATCGCATCTACGTCCTCGCCGAGGGGGGCATCGTCGAGGGCGGCACGCACGACGAGCTCATGCGCACCGGCGGGCTGTACGCGGAGCTGTTCACGCTCCAGGCCGCCGCGTACCTGGCGGAGTGAGTAGCGCGACCGGCGAACGAACTGTTACCCCTTGAACCAGGTCTCAGTGGTTCCGTAGGATGGCTTCCTCAGTCGGAGGGGGTGGCCATCGTGAGACGCGTCGTGGCGGGTCTCGCCGCTTTCGCCTTGTTCCTGTTACTCGCCATGGTTGCGGGGGCGAGTCCTCCACCGAACCCGAAACGGGACAGGGGTCTCCAGAACGCGCTGAACGCACTGAACGATCGCGCCCGTGCCTACGGACTGCTGAATCAGGCCCCGCCATCTGACCCAACCCCGCTGCTCGCCGACAACTTCCGAGTCCTCGGGCACAACGACCTAGGCGGTCAGGATTCGAACGGCGACGTGTGGGTCCACGGCACGTTCGCCTATGTGGGGAGCTGGGAGATCCCCTGCACCGGACGTGGGGTGAAGATCATCGACGTGTCGAACCTCAGCGCACCCCGGGTGATCGGCGCGCTCGCCGCCCATGCCGGCACGAGCGCCGAGGACATGGTAGTGCGCCACGTGTCGACACCGTATTTCACCGGCGATCTGCTTGCGGTGGGACTGCAGCGGTGCGGCTCGCAGCGGGCCCTGGATCGCAAAGCCTTCGGCCCGGAGTTCTGGGACGTGACCGACCCGTACCACCCCGTCCGCCTGAGCTTCCTCGGTGTCGCTCACGGCGGGGGCGGGGTCCACGAACTCGACATGTTCCAGCGGGACAGGCATGTGTACGCGCTGCTTGCCACGCCCTTCACGGAATGGTTCGACGCGGTCCCCGGCGGCGATTTCCGCATCGTGGACGTCACCGACCCTCGGCACCCGGCCCAGGCGGGAGAGTGGGGAGCCGGAGCCCACGGATTGGTCCCTGGCCCCTTCTACGGCCTGGGCAGCTTCGGCGCCTCGTTCGACCACAGCGCGCGGGTCAGCAACGACGGCACCAGGGCCTTCGTTTCATACTGGGATCTTGGGGTTCTGACCTTCGACATCTCGGATGTGACCAAACCGGTCCTCATTGGGGAAACTCAGTACCCGGCAGATGCCGACGGCGACGGCCACTCGGTCTCCGAGTACGACGGAACGATCCGGACCTTCCTGCTGCAGAACGACGAGGACTTCGATCCTCGCTCTCCCGCCCACATCGTGTACGGGGCCCCAGGTGCCGGAGTGGCCAGCGAGAGCCCGTTCGCGCCGGCTCTGTGGGATCAACCGAGCCACCTTATCTTCGCGCCGGCGATCGCTCCGGCCAACCAGGGGTGCGAGGCGGCCGACTACCCGGCGGGAACCGCTGGCAAGATCGCGGTGATCCGCACGCCGTTCTCGTTCTTCGGGGGCGGCGAGGCGCCGCTTTGTGAGATGCACGTGCAAGAGGAGATGGCCTCGGCTACTGGGGCCGTGGCGGTCGTTCACGACTGGATCTCGAGCGACACCAGCCCGCAGTTCTTCGACTTCTCCGACGTGTCGGTGCCCGTGCTGTTCACGGATCACACCACGGCCCAGGGAATGATCGGCGCAGGGTCGGCCACCCTCGAGGCACAACAGCCCTCGTGGGGGTACCTCCGGGTGTTCGATGCCGTCACGGGAGTCCAGGTGGCGAAGTTCGATGGGGTCCCTAACGTCCACCAGCTCCCGCCTCCGCAAGGGTTCTGGTCCATTCACAACAACGAGGTGCTCGGAGACCGGTCGTATGCCTCTTGGTACTCCAACGGAGTGGTGGCGCTTGACCTCAGTCCGTTGAACGCCTCCCCGCCGGGCGATCCAATGCTTGTAGGGCAGTTCCTGCCCACCGGCGGCCATTCCCTCGTGCCGGGCTTTATCCCAGACAACGTGCCCGTTGTATGGGGTGTGGCCATACGACCCTCGGACCACACGATCTTCGTGAGCGATATCAACAGCGGCTTGTGGATCGTGAGGCCGACGGGACCTGCGGCACCGTAGGTGCTATCTAGGAGTGCAAGGACAAGGAACTTTTCCTTGCCACTGGGCCTTCAGGGTTCATCGCCCTCACGTAGTGCAGCCACGGCGATAGAGCGCCCGGACCGCAGTACGAACGAGTCGCGCGCGCAGCACGAGGTTCACCTGATGATCAGAACCTCGTGGTCGAGGCCGCGAAGGGGGGTGACGTCAGGGGACGACGTCCCTCCCGACGAGCTAGCTATAGCTAGCTGCCGCCTGCACGCCCTGAGGAAGCCGGCAGCCCTCGTTCGAAGGACAAAGGTCCGTCGCCTCGTATCGGTCACCGTGGACGGGTTGCGTCGGCCGCACTGACTCATCCTGCTGCCGCTGTTGCCGTCGAAGGCGGACCGGCCCCCGTCGCCGGAGGCCGGTTCGCGACTGGCAGCAGCTCTGACCTCTAGTCTCCCGTGTACCGGAAGATGTACAGACCGTAATCTCGGTCGCTCGTCGGGATGAGGGGCGCGCCTTGGCTAGGGCCGAGACGGATCGGCTCGATGCCCCAGAAGTCGTTGCCGCCCTGGTCGATGAAGTGGCCGACCTCATGGATCCCGGTCTTGCCGAACTTCACCACGCGGAAGCCGGCGTCGTAGTACGAGATGTAGGCGAGATTCACGTTCGCTCGCGGGTCGGTCTGCACCTCGTGCACCGAGAGCGCCCCAAAGCCGGTCTGGAAAGCCGGGTCCAGGGCCTCCGGGACGGCGTAGGCGCCGACCTCCTTCAGGGTGGTCGCGTTCAGGAGGTGGACGTAGCCCCACCCGTCGAACACGCCGCCCTGGGCGAAGATGCGCTCGCCCAGCGTGCCCTTCGCGGGCATGTCGAGCGTGTCGCCCCCGGTGTACGCGGGCGTGTCGTTGAACAGCTGGTGCATGGCCAGGTGTCCGATGCAGCCGGCGGAGGCCTGCCCGAGAACCGGGCTGCCCTGGCCGCCGCAGATGAAGCTGTTCGGCAGGAGGCCAAGTCGGCTGCCCGCGTGGCTCTGGCCGATGAAGACCATCTTGTAGCCCGCGAGCTCGCCGGTCTCGATCTTCTTCGAGAAGAAGCAAGTGCCACGAGTGAACACGATCGCGTCCGCACCCGTCTGCGCCTTCGTGTAGCTGGCCAGCACTTCGGCGCGGTCGCTCGTGCCGTTGCCGTCGACGTCCTCCTCGCAACCAGAGCCGCCCCAGACCGTCGTGCCGGAGAAGCCCGACGGGAATTGGGTGGACAGCGGGACCGAGAACCCGAACTCACCGCACGGCGTCGGGCCAGCGTTCGCGCCCGTCTCAATGCGGCAGTTCGTCCGGGTCGGCGAGAAGTCCTCGTCGGTCCCCAGGAAGAACTGATTGTTCGAGCTGAACCAGCCCTGGTGGGCGTTCCCCTCAGGGATGTCGAAGCCCGTGAGCGGGTCCGGCGTCGGGTAGTTCGAGTCGTCAACGAACGCGGGGGCTGCTGGGTTCGTGACGTCCAGGATCACCCAGCCGGCGTCCCAGTACGAGACGAGAGCGATCCACTTCGTCCCGATCTGCTTCACCTGGAAGTCGTGGTTGAAGACCGTGTCGCCGTTGGCCAGCGGCGACTGCGCAGCGGGCCAGTTGTTGAATCCGGTCTCGGACGCCATCACCGGGGCTGCCGGGTTCGTGACGTCCAGGATGTCGACGTCGTCGACCTCCTGGTTGTCGGCCATCATCACGTAGGCCTTGCCCGTCGTCGGCGGGTTGGCTCCGGGCACGTACCAGGCGAAGGCGCTGTGCACGGTGTGCACGCCACCGATGTTCGGCGAGATGGCCGGCGTCGAGTCACCCACGCCGCCAGCGAACTTCGCCGGCGCACGCGGGTTGGTTACGTTCCACAATGACACGCCGCCCTCCCCCGGCAGGCTCGAGTCGCAGATCTCGTTGTTGTGGACGAGGAGGTCGCCCGTGAAGAAGGGCGTCGACATGTGGATGACGTGGACCCCCTCCCCGACGTACGAGTTCGCGTGCGCGGGGATGAAGCCCACCTTTACCGGGTCGGCCGGGTTGGAGATGTCGACGACGTGGACGCCGGTCCCCTGGGCCCCGGGGCGCCCCGCGCACTCGGGGTTGAAGGCACCAAGGTACGCATAGTTCCCGAAGGCCCCGACGTCGCTGATGCCGCCCGGGACGTTCGTGAGCCTGACCTTGCCGACAAGCTCGACGTTCGCGCTGGAGGCCGGCAGGTGGCCACCCATGCCGCCGTGCTGATCGAGAACCTGGGCCGCCTCCACGGGGCTATCCACCACATCATCGTCTGTATCCCTGGGTGGATCGGAAGACGCGCCGGCACCGGGCGCGGGAAGGAACAGAGCCAGGAGTGCGGCCAGAACCAGGACTGGTGTGCGCAACCGCATCTGCAACGCCTCCTTCGGGGGCAAGGACTAGCGCTCGGCCACAGAGGCCACCCGAGCTGAAACGTATTCCCTGGCCTGACCGGCGGTCAAATCGCGGTCGGCTGCCGCCGTGCAGCCGTCGTGAGTTGGTCAGCTGCACTTGAACGCGGGCAGGACCTCGTCACCCAATAGCTCTACGGCGCGGGCCGCCACTCCGGCCGGTGCGCCGTGATGAGCAGCACCGGCAGGCCGGTGAGCTCCCGTGAGACGTAGGTGAGGAGTTCGAGGGACGCCGCATCGGCCCAGTGGAGGTCGTCGAGCAAGACGGCGACCGGGGATTCCGTGGCGATCCGAGCCAGGAGTCGAAGCACCGCCTCGAACAGCCGCGTCTTCTCCAGAGCGGCATCACCCAGCGGATCGGGATGGGGAGGTCGAGGCCCTCGAACAGCCGCCAGAGGGCGGGCAGATGCATCACGAGGTGGTTCCGCCGTGGAGGTGGCAAGCCCTCAGGAACCGACCGAATGCCTCGACGAGCGGCTTGGCGTACTTCTCCTGGTACTCGGGAGGGTTCCGAGTTGGCCCAGTTCGACGCTACCGGGATCCACGAGGTCGGGGCGTTCATCGACCAGGGCGGCAACGACTTCTGGGGCGTTGCCCTGGCCGAGGATCCGAACGGCGACACGATCGTGCCGGCGAGCCGATCGGGACTACGGCCTATACATCTTCCGGAACACGGGCTAGGTCTCGGCATCAGGCACCACGAGAGGAGGGCCGGCACGCCCGGCCCTCCTCTCTCCATTTCGCCACGCGATTCCGGTCGCTCCAGGTACGGGTAGAGCCGTCCTTCTTGCCGAGCTCCCATGCATTCGGCAGGCCTTGTGTGGGCGAGATCCCAATGGGCGCGGATCTTCTGGAGCGGTCTCCGTCCGACTTCCAACCGGGCATCGGGCGACGTCGGAATCGAGGCCCACACCCCGTGGCAACTTTAGAGCTGGTGCCGCTTCTGCTATCGACCTCGGCGAGAGGGAAGGCCGAGACCGGCCCGCTGCACCTCTCGACGACACTCAGGCGAACAACAGGTCCGTCGCCGAAAGTCGGCTGCCTTCTCGAGCTTCCCGCTCGGCAAGACCCTTCGAATGAGCGGCTTCGCGCATCCCGGTCTGGCGCAAACGGGACCATCGTAGTCAGGTGACAATGCGTCTCTCATCGGAGAAGCGCCGCCAAGGTCCTGCTCCCGGTGGGCAGGCCGTCAAGGCAATAGTACATGACGTCGTGGGTTGCGATTGATTGGCGGGAGCGCGCTGACGCGTGGCGGCAAGTGATGTCCGCCCCAGTCCCCCTCCACTGTTACGGGGGAGGATGAACGAGGCGCCGGCAACCAGGAGTCCGCGCCAGCGGGCCCGGATCAGACCGAGGTGAATCGCGATCTCGGTCGAGTTCGGGCCGGAGATGAGGTTCGTCGCGCCCAGCAGGTCGAGGAACTCCTACTCGCTCACTCACCGGCGCCGTACCACAAAACCTCGTCGTGCATCATCCCGACGTGCGGGGGCCGGGCCGCCAGATACCAAGGCCCGAGGCGCTGGAACAATCTGGCCAACTCCGAGAGCCCGCCCCCCTTCGCGTCTCGGTCCGCAGCAGTCAACCCAGAGCCTTGGTCAGAGCACCTGATTCGAGCCATATATCAGCGAACGACATCGATCAGGGCATGAGATGACCTCAGGTTCCCGCCCTCGAGATCCTCCACGGCGCAGGGCAAGGACGGAGGTCTCCGAGGGGAAGGCCGCCTCGAAGACCGGCGCCCGGACGTCAGTGATTTTTCGAGACGCCGGGGCTCTCCAGATCTCCCTGCGTCCGCGTCATGACGAACTCGGCCACGTCCCGCGATGTGGCGTCCCCTGCGCGAGCTCCTCCGCCGGGCGCCTTCTTCCCCATGGGCCCGCGGACGTGTCGCCCGACGACGACCGCGCCGCCGACGGCGAGGGCTCCGAGCAGGATCACGCGCGCTCGTGAGAGGCTGGGAAGATGGCGTGGCGGGTTCAAGGCGACGTCTCGACTGATCGCCGCCCCTCAAGGCGTCTTCATTCGGCGGCGAGTGGCACGGTCTCAGCGGTCGCCCTTGGTGTCGCGCTAGTGGTCACTCTTGCGAGCTGTGAGCAATCGGGTCCGCAACTCCCCCCATCAGCTTCGCCGTCGCTCTGCCCACCGACCGCAGACGCTCCCCCGGCGAGTCCCGTCCCCACCGAGATCGTCACAAAAGAGGTTGGGAGTTCTCCGGAGGCGTCCGTGAGCTCGGTCGCGGTGGACGCGAGCCAAGGAAGGGTCTACGCCGTTGAACTGGCACCGGGATTCCTGTCAATACTGGACGGCGAAACGATGCGCCGGGTGGGCGGACTCCCGGGTCTATCAGCCGCCGAGCAAGTCGCTGTGGACCCGGTGCGCGAGACGGTGTTCGTCGCTGCCGCCGGGGGCAGGATTTGGGCAATCGATGGTCGGACGCCTCGGGTCCTGCTGACTGCACGCCTCGGACCACCTGTGGTCGAGGACGTCTTCGATCTCGAGGTCGATCCCCGAGCCGAGCGAGTCTACGTGCTGACCAGCGAAGGCGACCTCTGGGTGCTCGACGAGGGGACCCTTGAGCGGCTCGCGAGAGTGTCGACGCGGGGGTTGGCTCTTGCCCTCGATCAAACCCGCTCGCGCCTCTATGTGTCCAACCGCCAGCGCGTCTTGGTGGTGGACACCAGCACTACCCAAGTCGTGAACACCTTCCCGGTGGGTGGGACCGCGGCCGCCGTCGATCCCGCGACCAACACTCTGTATCTGGTGAGGCCTGGTAACGAGGTAGGGGTTCTTGAGGTCGTGGACGCGACGACAGGCGATGTGGTCACGTCGATGAGGAGCGGGGTCTGGCCGATGGACGTCGAAGTCGATCCGAAGAGGGATAGGGTATACGTGATTGATCAAGGAGCGCTCAACATAGAAACCGTCGATCTCGATGCCGGACTCGTTTGGGTCGTGAACACCCGCTCAAACCGGCTCGTACGCACCTTGGCCATCGGCATCTCACCCAGCCAGGCAGCCTTGGATTGTGGGACGGGAGCCCTCTACATCCTGGATCCGAATGCCGCGACCCTGTCCCGAGTGCTACCCGTCTAGTTTTCCGCGGCTCGTCCATGCCCTGGTCAATACCCCGAGAACACTGCTGCCGGACGATGTGGGCTCCAAAACTCGGATCCGCGTCCTGATTGATGCCAGTCGGTAGCATCCTCGGGCCTTGCGATCTTTCGTCTACTTCGTGCTCGTTCGCGTGATCGGGGTGCTCACCGGGCGCGAGACCGTCTCACAGCTCCAGCTCGAGAACGCCGTCCTCCGTCACCAGTTGAGGGTGCTCCGACGGACGGTTCGCCGGCCGGAGCTCAAAGACCGGCATCGGGGGTTCCTCGCCGCGACGAGCCGCGTGCTTTCCCGGGACCGGTGGGCGCGCTCGTACCGCTCGTACCTGATCGAGGATCAGGCCTCCAACACCCGCGATCGCTAAAACAGTCGCGATCGCGAGGATGGCGGTATCGAGCATGTCACGCCCGAACGCCCGAGCTCATTCCTCTGCCCCTAGTCTCGAGCTGTGGAAGTGGACCTACGGACTATGGCGTGCCGGGGCGTCCTCGGCGTGGGTCAGCTCGATCCGCCGGGTGAGCGTGAGCCGCCAGGGCCAGCGCCATGGCGTCGCGCTCACCACCCGAAGAGAGGATCCATGCGCGCGCTCGACCGGATCGGGGAGACGTCCGTGGAGCGGCACGCGTCCGCCACGGAGGTCCCACACGAGGGCCCGGCCGTTCGGGCTCAGCACGCGGGCGATCTCGGTCAGGCCTGCGATCGGGTCCGCCCAATGGTGCATCGACAGCGTGCTCACGACCACGTCAAACGATTCACCGCGGAACGCCAGGGGGGAAACGTCCCCGACGAGGAACGATGGTCGACATTCACCCCTGTTCCCCGAACGCTCGGCGTTGGCTCTGGCACGCTCGATCATCGCCGGAACGAGGTCGAGGCCGGTCACGTCGAGGCCGTACCGGCGGGCCAACAGGATCGACAGGCGACCGGAGCCGCACCCCACCTCGAGCAGACGCGCCCCGTCCGGGGTGATGGCAGCGATGTCTCTGGCGATGCGTTCGAAGAGCGAACCAAGCAGGAACCGGTGGCTGAGCGCGTCGTAGAGGGCGGCGTCGCCGATGAGGATCCCGCCGGGCACCCTCTTCCCCCTCGCGCCGCGAGCGTGTCGCCCCACGGCGATCGCGCCGCCCACGGCGACAGCTCCGAGCAGGATCACGCGTGTTCGAGTCCGCGCGGTCATGACGCGTTCGAGGGCGGGCGCGCGAAGAAGTGGTCGCCCTTGTGGAGCTCGATATGTTCGTCGTCGGCGATCGGCTCGTTCCCACCTTGCGCGCGGCGGTAGAGGGCGAAGTCCGCGGGGACGCCTGCTGCCTCCCTGATCTGCCTTCCTGTTACCCGGTGGGTTTCGAACGTGTAGCGGTTCTGAACGATCACGGTGATCCGGACGCTCGAGGGCCGGTCCTCGTGCCGGGCGTCGTTCCGATGGGCCACCTCTGTGCTCTGGTCCGAGCTCTCGTGGAGTGAGGGCGATGGCCTACCCAACGTCTCTGCGGGAGGTGGCCAACGCGCCTGCCAGTGCCGCGGCGGCCGCGTACGCGGCGAGCAGTACCAAGCCGGGCCCGGGAGCGAGCAGCGTGCCAGGGTCCTGCCCGCTGATTGCCGCGGCCGCCGAGCCAGGTAGGAACCGTCCGACATCGCCGAGGCCACCCACGTCGCCTGCTACCAGGCCCTCGACGAACAGCACCCAGGCACAGAGGCCGATCAGGGTCGGGACCTGATTGCGAACGAGGGCGCCCACGCCCACGCCGATCGCCGCCCACAGGGCGGCCGCCGCCGCGGCCCCCCCGATGAGGAGCGCGTAGTCGCCACGGTCGAGCTGCAGCCCGGTTCCCCGCGCCCGGAGCGCGGCCGTGCCCGCGGCGACGGCCACGGCCCCGGCCACGAGCCCGAACCCCGCCCCGATCCCGACGCTCACCGTGACCTTCGCGGCGACCACCCGGGGCCGCCGCGGGCTGAACAGGAAGGTCGGCCTGATCGTGCCGTGGCGGATCTCGGCGGTGATCGAGAGTGCACCGAGCAGCGCCGCGAACAGCACGCCGAGGAACTCTCCCCGCCCGAGCACCATCAGCTGCACGTTCGGGTCGTTCAGACGCTCCGCCTGGAGACCGAAGCCGTGCAGAAGCACGGCCAGGAGCACGAGGCCGAGCATGGCGGCGAACACGCCGAGCGTGGTCCGGGTCGAACGCTGCTTCAGCAGCTCCGAGCGCACCAGGGCCCTCACGTCGCGGCTCCGGTCAGCCCGAGGAAGACGTCCTCGAGGGTCCGTCCTCCTTGCGTGAGCTCCTCGAGCCGTCCGGTCGCCACGAGATGCCCGCGGTCGATGATCACGACCTCGTCCACGGTCAGCGCGGCCTCGGCGAGCATGTGGCTCGAGACGAGGACGGTCCGGCCCAGCTTGGCGAACCCTCGCAGGAACCCCCGAAGCCAGTGGACGCCGGCGGGATCGAGCCCGTTGGCCGGCTCGTCGAGCACGAGGAGGTCGGGGTCGCCGAGCAGCGCGGTCGCCAGCCCGAGTCGCTGGCGCATGCCCAGCGAGTACGTCCTCACCCGCCGGTCGGCCGCATCCTGGAGCTCGACCAGAGCCAGCACCTCGTCAATGCGTCGGGGCGGGATCTTCGCCGCGGCCGCGAGCGCTCGCAGGTGGTCGCGCCCCGAGCGTCCGGGGTGGAAGTCGTTCGACTCGAGCACCGCTCCGACCCGACGTGCCGGGTCGTCGAGGTCGCGGTACCGCCGCCCGAACACGAGCGCCTGGCCCGCGGTCGGTTCGGCCAGCCCGAGCAGGACACGAAGGGTGGTCGTCTTGCCGGCGCCGTTGGGGCCGAGGAATCCCGTGATGGTTCCCGGCTCCAAGGAGAAGGAGAGGTCGTCCACGGCGACGAGGTCTCCGAACCGCTTGGTCAGCGACCTGACCGTGACGATGGCAGTTCTGCCGCCATCGATTGGCTGCTCACGTTCGTCGACGTGGTTCGTCACCGTGCGACCGCCTAGTGGACGCCGGGCCCGATGGCGCCGCTGAGGTGGAGGAACACGATCAGCCCCAGCAAGGCGATCGCGAAGACGATCACGACGACGACCGCCCACCTAGGTGTGCCGCTCGGCGCGCCCTGGTCCGGTCCTTGGCGGGCGGGGTCTGCGTCCTCGGGGGAGCGGAGGGGGTCAGCCATGTCGGTCTCCTCGTGTCAGACCGGGTAATGCGCGCTCCCAAGGTATCGAGACAGACTGTCTGTGTCAAATCAGAGCGTCTCCAAAGTAATCGTCGCGTATACTTCCCTGCGTGCCAAAGCTGTGGACCGAGACGATCGAGGCGCACCGCCGCGAGGTGCGCGACGCGATCTTGGACACCACGGCCGCGCTGGTTGCGGAGCATGGGCTACTGGGCGTAACGATGTCGCAGATCGCTGAAGAGACCGGGATCGGACGCGCGACCCTGTACAAGTACTTCCCCGACGTCGAGGCGATCCTCCTCGCGTGGCACGATCGCCAGATCAACGCCCATCTTGTCCACCTTTCGGAGATCCGAGACCAGGGAGGCGATGCGGGGGAGCGACTCGAGGCGGTGCTCGAAGCGTACGCGCTCCTGTCGAGCCACTCGCGCGGTCACCAGAGCGCCGGGGTCGAGGAACTCATGCATCGAGCCGATCAGCTCGGGCGAGCGCAGCAGCAGGTCCACGAGTTGATCCGAGGCCTGTTGATCGAGGCCGCGAAGAACGGCGACGTCCGGGACGACGTGCCTCCGGACGAGCTGGCAGACTTCTGTGTCGAAGCCCTCAGGGGCGCCAGGCATCGGTCGAGAGCGTCGATCCGTCGGCTCGTGACGGTCACCCTGGCCGGCTTGCGACCACCCGCCTGATCACGACGTGCTTTGTCGGCGTGAGCATGCGAGCTCTGAGCTTCGCAATCGGCTCCGCGATACGCCGGTCTTGACTCGGGCCCAACGAGCCCTGCAGTCCGGGCCGGAGACCGCTGGAACCCTCGGGTTCCGGCGGTTTCCATTTTCCCGGGGGAGACTTGGACTCGGAGATCGCCTGGCGGGCCCGTTTTCCGGTGCCTAACGGGAGATCATCCGGCCCACGGCCCCCATCACCTCTTGAGCCTGTTCGTCGGGATCGGTCGGGCCGCCGTGCCCGCCGATCAGGCAGTGACGGACGTGACCGTCCAACAGCCCGAGGCCGACCTTGTCCAACGCCGCCCTTGCAGCGTTGATCTGGGTCACGACATCGATGCAGTAGCGGTCGTCCTCGACCATCTTCGCGACGCCTCGGACCTGACCCTCGATCTTGGCCAGACGCTCCATCAGTTGCTGCTTAGTCGCCGTGTACCCGCGTGTCTGAGTTGCCACGTTCGCCTCCTGGTCGCTCCGTGATCTCGTTGACGGATGATACCCCTCCAGGGTATACGTATGGAGAGAAGCGCATCAAGGTGTTCGAGGATTCATCGGAGCCGCCAGTCCTGCGGGAGGAGCGAAGAGACGTGACGGGAACGGAGATCCTGGTGACGGCCGGGGGCGTGGGGCTGATCGCGGCGCTCGGGTGGTTCTTCTTCGGTCCCAAACAGGCTCGACGGGCCGAGGTGCGCGGAGGGGTCCAGGAGGTCGAGATCACCGTCAAGGGCGGCTACTCGCCGAACCTCATCCGGGTCGAGGAAGGCGTCCCCCTCCGGCTCGTTTTCGACCGTCAGGAGAACAGTGACTGCTCCTCACGGGTCGTCTTCCCGGACTTCGGGGTGAGCAAGTCGCTCGCCGCGTTCGGCCAGACGACGGTGGAGCTCATGCCGACGAGAGCCGGGGAGTTCGGGTTCGCCTGTGGGATGAACATGCTTCACGGCACCCTCCTCGTGGAGGCGGGAGACGGAAACGGCGAGAGGCAAGCGCTCGTCCCGGAGGCGACGCAAGGCCGCCGTGAAACAGCTCCCCTTACGACACACTCGCACGAACCGGCACGAGCGGTGGGGGTGGGACCGATTCAGCTGGTGAGCGACATCAAGCGCGTGGAGTTCTCGCTTCGGGCCGACGGCGTCGCATGCCCCACGTGCGTGACGAACATCGTATCGCTGCTCGACCGGCTCCCCGGCGTTGACCGCGTCGAGGCCAACTACGGCGCCGAGCGGGTAGCCGTCGACTTCGACCCATCGCAGGTCGGGGCCGACCAGATGCGCGACGCCATCCGGGCGATCGGCTATCGGGTCGACGAACGGCGCGAGCTCGGCTCGGCCCAGGCCGAGGACGCAGAGGCGATTGCGCGGCGCGCGGAGATCCGCGACCTTTCCCGGCGCGTGATCGTCGGCGCGATTCTCACGACGCCGGTGCTCGTCGCCGTCATGGCGACGCAGTTCCTCAGGGCCACGTGGGTGCCGGACTTTCTGTTGAACCGGTGGGTGCAGCTGGCGTTCATCGCGCCCGTGATGCTCTACACGGGCTGGCCGATCCATCGCACCGGCTGGCTCATCCTCAGCCACCGTACGGCCGACATGAACTCCCTCATCACGCTCGGGACGTGTGCAGCGTTCGGGTACTCGCTGTTCGTCACGGTCGTTCCCGGCGCCGTGCCGCCGGAGCTCCGAGAGGTCTACTTCGAGGCCGTGGGTGTGATCCTCACGCTGATCCTGCTCGGCCGCCTGTTCGAGGCGCGTGCCAAAGCGGGGACGGGCGAGGCAATCCGGAAGCTCATCGGGCTGCAGGCCAAAACCGCCCGGGTCGTGCGAGAGGGCGGGGAGCGAGAGATCCGGATCGAAGACGTCCAGGTGGGCGACGTCATCGTCGTGCGGCCCGGCGAGAAGATCCCGGTCGACGGCGAGGTCCTCGATGGTCGCTCGGCGGTCGACGAGTCGATGGTGACCGGCGAACCGATCCCCGTCTCGAAGGGCCCCGGTGACACGGTGATCGGCGCGACGATCAACCAGACCGGGTCCTTCCGGTTCCGCGCGACGAAGGTCGGGCGGGACACGATGCTCGCTCAGATCATCGGGCTCGTCGAGCAGGCCCAGGCCTCAAAGGCGCCGATCCAGCGACTGGCCGATCTCGTCGCGAGCTACTTCGTGCCGGTGGCCGTTTTCATCGCGATCGGCACGTTCGTCATCTGGTTCGACGTCGGGCCGGCGCCGGCGCTCACGTTCGCCCTCGTAAGCGCCGTGTCGGTGCTGATCATCGCGTGCCCGTGCGCCCTCGGGCTCGCGACGCCGCTGTCGATCATGGTCGGGACCGGCAAGGGTGCGGAGAACGGCGTCCTGATCCGATCTGCCGATGCGTTGGAGACCGCACACAAGCTCGACGCGATCGTCTTGGACAAGACCGGAACGCTCACGAAGGGCGCGCCGTCCCTGACGGATGTCGTGCCGGTCGACGGCTTCGACGAGGAGACGCTGCTTCGCCACGTGGCGTCCGCGGAGCGGTCCTCGGAGCATCCGCTCGCCTCCGCGATCGTGGCGGGCGCCGAGGCACGATTGATCGAGCTCGCCGATGCGACCGCCTTCGATTCCGTGACGGGCCATGGGGTTCGAGCGACCGTCGACGGGCACGAGGTGCTGGTCGGCCGAAAGGAGCTCCTCGCCGACGCAGGCACCGATCCTTCGACACTGGAGGAGATCGTCGGGCGTCTCGCCGCGGAGGGAAAGTCCGCCATCTACGCCGCGATCGATGGGCGTCCCGCAGGTGTCGTCGCAGTCGCCGATACGATCAAGGAGGAATCGCCCGCCGTGGTGGGTGCGCTCCGAAACCTCGGACTCGAAGTCATCATGATCACCGGCGACAACGCCCGCACCGCCGAGGCCGTCGCGCGCCGGGTGGGGATCGAGCGCGTGCTCGCGGAAGTGCTTCCGCAGGACAAAGCGCTGGAGGTTCGCCGGCTCCAGGACGAGGGAAAGCTCGTGGCCATGGTGGGGGACGGGATCAACGACGCGCCAGCGCTCGCGCAGTCCGACGTGGGCGTGGCGATCGGGACCGGGACCGACGTCGCGATCGAGGCCGCGGACATCACCCTCATCTCCGGTGACCTGCGCGGCGTGGTGTTGGCGCTATCGCTCAGCCAGGCCACGATGCGCAACATCCGGCAGAACCTGTTCTTCGCGTTCATCTACAACTCGATCGGCATCCCGATCGCCGCGGGCATCCTGTACCCGTTCTTCGGGATCGTGCTGAACCCGATGATCGCCGCCGCCGCGATGGCCGCGAGCTCGCTCTCGGTCGTGTCGAACGCGAACCTACTCCGCGGGTTCACGGCGCCCGTCGTCGCGGGTGGCGCCCGACCCGTCACCGGTGCGGTTCGAGTGGAGGTCGGCGAGCGGGAACGGATCAAGAAGGAGGAGACGATGGCAACCGTGAAGGACCCCGTATGTGGAATGGAGATCGATCCGGCAACCGCCGCCGGGAGCGAGGAGTATGAGGGGACGAGATACTACTTCTGCTCCCAGAGCTGCGACGATCGCTTCATGGCCGAGCCCGTGAAGTACGCGGCCTGATCGCGTCTACTGAACTCGCGGCTGACTTGGAAGGGAGGAGAACATGGACCCGGAGCGCCCGCCTTACTGCCCCGACTGTCCGCCTGAGCCGAACTGAGTGGCGGGTTCCTTGGGCATCGTTGCCAGCGATGGAACCCGTCCGCACACGCTCATTGTCGATTCGGAGATGCCTCACCGGATAGTTGATGAGTGGTCATCGCGCCGAGCCGATGTCCGACAGGAGCCGGTCAGTCTTCACGAACATCGACGGGTAGTCGCCGCGCCACGCGATCCGCCCGGAGCCGTCGACCAGGATGAACGAGTGACCGGGAAGGTTCTCGTGCATCCCCGTCCCCAGAACCCCGTACGCGTCGGACACGCTCTCGTCGGCGTCGATCAGGAACGGCGTCGTGAGCCCGAATCGCTCGAGCTCGGCTCGTACCTGGTCCGCCGGGTTCACGACGATCGGGCAGGACCGTCAGCCCGTGCGATGCTAGCTTCGTCGCGTTCTGCTCGAGCTCGCGCATCTGATAGAAGCATGTGTCGCAGCCGACGCCCTCGCTGAAGTACAGCAGGACTTCCTTCCCCCGGAAGTCGGCCAACGATACGGAACCCTCGCCGGTCGTGGGGAGCATGAACGTTGGCGCCTGTGCGCCGACGCCCTCGCCGAAGCGAGGCGAGCGAGACGCCAGCAGCATCGCGGCGACCGCGACGATCAGGGCGACGCCGATCCCGATCGACCATACCGGCCGCCACCGGTTAGCGCGCCGCGAGCTCCTCTTCTGCGTCGAGCCATTCCTCGGCGGTGACGTTCTCGCCGGCCGAGGCCGCACCTTCGTTGTGCTCATGGCAGGAACCTCCTGGTTCGGTCGGGGTGGCCGCTTCGCGGCCTCCCCGAAGAGCGAACGTGACGAAGCCTGCCGCCAGGGCCAGAAGGGCGATGCCGAGGATCGGATCGGGGACGGGGTCGAGGAACGAAAGGAGGCGCATGAAGAACGTCGTCAGCCACCGACCGATCGCGAGTTGCAGTCCTCCCGCACCCATCGGGTTGCCCGCCGCCGCAAGGTACAGGACGAAGGCGCCCATCGCCCCGAACACGACCGCCACGGCGACGTTCATGGTGTTCGTGACGAACGTCCCGCCAGCGAATCGCAGCCGGACCGTCTTGCTCTGGAACGGACGGCGCTGGCCCAGGCGGAGACGGTCCCAGAACGTCGCGACCAGGAACAGCGGGAACACCATCCCGAAGACGTACGCGAGGCCGAGCGCCGCCGAGCCCGCCAACGACGACGAGAGCGCCGAGAGGGTCATCACGCCCGCAAGGACCGGAGCGCAGCACGACGAGGCGATGCCGGAGAAGACGCCGAGGGCGAACACACCGGCGGTGTCGCTGCGGTCGGGCGCGGGGGAGTGGATGAGCGACGGCAGGCTCCACGAGCGACCCGACAGCGACCACGCCGCCATCGCGAGCAGCAGCAGACCGCCAGCGAGGTACAGCGGGGTGTGGAACCGCGTTAGCGCCTGGGCCAGCAATCCCATCCCGAGCGTGATCGGCAGCAGCACGAGGCCGAGGCCGGCCGCGAACACGAGCGTGAGCGGCAACAGCCACCACCGCCGGTTCTTCACGCCCGCCGCCATGTACGAGGGAAGAAGGAAGACGATGCAACACGGACTGAACAGTGCGAGCGCACCGGCGAAGAACGCCGCCAGGATCGACCCGCCGGAGAGAAGCGTGCTCACTTAGTTCATCCTCTCCAGCATCCGTTGGAGCTTCTTCCTCGGGAGCCGACCAGAGCTGAACAGGCGGCCGTCGATCACGACGGTGGGGGAGAGCGCCGGACGGTAGCGGGCAAGGATCGCGCGTCCATCCTCCGAGTCGATCTCGACCACGCGTACGTCGAGCGGGAAAGTCGTGCCGATCTCGTCCAGCGCCTCGATCGCGTCCTCGCACAGGTGGCAGGCGGGTGAGCGAACGACGACGACGTCGATCGAACCGGTCTCCCTCGAGGGCGTGATGACGCTTCGCATCCACAGGAGCGTCGGCGCCCGGTGTGAAGACATCGTGAAGCCGGCGCGCGCCTCAGATGAGGAGTGCTCACACCGCGCGCTGGCTCCGTGCGGGGTTGGCGACGGGCTCTTCCGCCGAGGGTCCCGCCGGCGCCGGGACTATCGACCCTGCGAGGCGGTTCGACCCCGCGAATACCCTACCGGGGTAGCCCATAGGAAACGCGAATGTGAGGAGGCGATCGGGATGAACATCGCGATCAAAGCCGAGGGGCTCTCCAAACGCTTTGGGCAGGTCGATGCCCTTACGTCCCTCGAGCTGGAGGTAGCCCAAGGCGAGGTCCTTGGGTACCTGGGGCCGAACGGAGCGGGCAAGACAACCACCATCCGGTTGCTCCTCGGGCTGTTGCGACCGACCGGCGGCAGGGCAGAGATCTTCGGCCTGGATGTCCAGCGGCAGACGGTTGCGGCGCACCGCCGGCTCGCGTACGTCGCGGGCGAGACCAGCTTGTGGCCTTCCCTCACGGGAGCCGAGACGCTGCACCTTCTGGGCCGGGTGCAGGGGCGGGTCGATCCCGGATACCGGGACGAGCTCATCGAGCGATTCGCCTTCGATCCATCCAAGAAGGTACGGAGCTATTCGAAGGGCAACCGTCAGAAGCTGGGACTGATCGCGGGCCTGATGGGCCGGGCGGACGTCCTGCTGCTCGACGAGCCGACGAGCGGTCTGGACCCGCTCATGGAGCGCGAGTTCCGACGGTGCGTGGTCGAAGCCAAAGATGCGGGCCAGACGGTGTTCCTCTCCTCTCACATCCTGTCCGAGGTCGAGGCGCTGGCCGACCGGGTTGCGATCCTTCGCGCAGGCCGGCTCGTCGAGGTCGGGACGCTCGCGGAAATGCGACACCTGTCAGCGTTGTCGGTGGAGGCCACGTTCGACTCAAGCCCGCCGGACTTGTCAGGCGTTCCGGGCGTCAGGGATGTCGAGGTCGACGGCAACCGGGTTCGCCTGCAGGTGCGCGGCTCCGTGGAGCCGTTGCTCGAGCGCCTCACGGCGGTCGGCGTCAGCCACATCCTCAGCCGGGAGCCCTCGCTGGAGGAGCTGTTCATCGCTCAGTACGGGGCCGAACCGGCCGCCAACGAGCGGGAGGTGATCTCCAGTGGCCGCTGAGACGATCGAGATCACCGGCCGCCCTGGTGTGGTGCCGGCCACGCGTCATCCGGGTTTCGTGCCCGCCGTCGTCGTCGCCCGCCGGGTGATAAGGGGCGCCCTGATCTGGGGTGGGGTGTTCGGGCTTGTCACCTGGGTGGAGGTAGCCTCCTTCGCCAAGGAGTACCCGACCCTGGCGGACCGGGCACGCGCGGCCGCTACTTACGGCTCGAGCGTCGGGCTGCAAGCGATCTTCGGCCCGGTGCACCACATCGACACGGTCGCTGGGTACACGGCCTTCCACATGATCGTCGCCGGCCTCATCGGCGCCGTGTGGGGCTTGCTCGCCGGGACACGCCTCGTGCGCGGCGAGGAGGAGGCTGGCCGCTGGGAGGTGCTGCTTGCTGGGCAGACGACGCGGCGGCGCGCAGCCGCCGGGGCGGTTGTCGGTCTCGGCGTCGGGCTGCTTACGCTGTGGACGGTGACGGCGGCCATCACCATCGTCGTCGGCTCCAGCGCCGATGCCGGTTTCACGTTGAGCGCCAGCCTGTTCGCCGCCTTGGCCATGGTGGCCGGAGCGGCGGTCTTCCTCGCTGTCGGGGCGGTGTGCAGCCAGCTCGCGACGACCCGCAGGCAGGCCACAGCACTCGCCGCCGCGACCTTCGGGGTCCTCTACCTGATCCGGCTCGTCGCCTACAGCAGCTCCTCGTTGCGGTGGCTCCGCTGGGCCAGCCCGCTCGGCTGGGTCGACGAGCTTCGTCCTCTCACCGCAAGCAATCCACTGCCGCTGATCCCGATCGTCGGAACGATCGCGGGGCTCGTGGTGGTGACGATCGTCCTCGCCGAGAGGCGTGACGTCGGCACAGGCATCCTGCCGTCGAACGATGCGGCCGCTCCGAGGACCCGCCTGCTGAACGGTCCCCTCGGCCTGTCTTACCGTCTCGACCGGCGCACGGCGGCGGGTTGGATCGCCGGGCTTGCGGCGGGCGGCCTGGTCCTCGGGCTGATCACCAAGTCGACAGCGATCGCGTGGGCGAACCAGAACGGCGGGTTCCTCCAACGCCTCGGCGGCGCGAGCGGAGGCGCCATCTATCTCGGGATCGCCTTCCTCGTCGTCGTGGTCCTGGTCGCGTCGGCCGCCGCCGGTCAGGTTGCGGCGACCCGCGAAGAGGAAGCCGAAGGCCACCTCGACCACCTCCTCGCGCGGCCGGTTGCTCGCGTCGCATGGCTCGCGGGACGCGTTGCGATGTCGGGTGCGGCGCTCGTCCTCATCGGCGTCGTCGCCGGTCTGTCGACCTGGGTGGGAGCGGCGACCACCGGAGGGGACCTGAGCTTGCCAACGCTGCTGGCGGCGGGTCTCAACGTCGTGCCGGTCGCCATCTTCGTCCTCGGGATCGGGACGCTGGTCCACGGGTTTGCGCCCCGTTTCGCCGGAGCCGTTGCGTACGGGCTCGTGGCCTGGTCGTTCTTCGCGGAGGTCGTGGGCGCGAGCGTGGGAGCCAGTCACTGGCTGCTTGACACGTCGGTCCTTCACCACATCGCCCGAGCGCCCGCGTCCCAGGTGCGGTGGGACAGTTTCGCTGTCCTCCTCGTCGTCGGGATCATCGCGGCAGCTGCCGGCATATGGCGGTTCGCTCGCCGGGATCTTGTGGGGGCTTGACGTGCGGCCTTTTGTGCATGCGAAGCGGCAAGCGCGAGGCTCCGTGCCGCGAGAATCGTGGTCGGAACAGGGTGGCGCCGAGACCGTAGTCTCGGCGGTCAACAACTGACGCGAGGACGGCTAATCGCATTCATGATTGGCTTAGAGGGGTGAACGAGATGGATGCAGACGATCGGCACCCAGCCGCCCACCACGGTGGGCTTGATGGCGCTCCCGCAGAGGATAGGAAGCTCGTCTCGACGGTGCTGCACGTCGGTGGGATGTACCGGGGAAGCGAGAAGGCCGTCGTTGAGCAGGTCCTGGGACGTCGTCCGGGCGTGATCAGTGTCGAGGCGAACCCGGTTGCGCAGACGGCGAACGTGACCTTCGACACGGCGAGGACCTCGGTGGCCGAGCTCCGCCGCTGGGTCCAGGACTGCGGCTTCCATTGCGCCGGCCAGTCGGTCCCCGAGCACATCTGCGACCCCCTGATGGAACCCGATCCACCCCCTGAGACCCAGGAACACGCGATGCAAGCGGTGACCGAAGCGCCCGCTGCACCACCCGAGCACACCGGTCACGCCGACCACATGAGCCACGAGATGACCGCACCGGCCGCCGAGCACGCGGGCCACGAAATGACCTCGGGCGAAGCCATGCGTTCGCCCCACGACGTGATGGGCCACGGCGGTCACGCCGGCATGTCGATGGACACGATGGTCCGCGACATGAGGGACCGCTTCCTGGTCGCCGCACTCCTGTCGATCCCCATCCTGCTGTGGTCACCGATCGGACGCGACGTCCTGAACTTCGACGTCGCAGCGCCGTTCGGTCTCCGCGACGACGTGTGGTTGCTCCTGCTGAGCCTACCGGTGATCTTCTACTCGTCCTGGATCTTCTTCGACGGCGCAGTCCGCGCGCTCCGTGCACGCACCCTCGACATGATGGTGCTGGTGTCGGTGGCGATCGGCACCGGGTGGCTGTACTCGGTGGCGGTCACGCTCACGGGCGGTGGGGACACCTTCTACGAGGCGGTCAGCGTGCTCGCAGCCTTCGTCCTGCTCGGGCATTGGTTCGAGATGCGGGCCCGAGGCGGGGCGAACGATGCGATCCGTACCTTGCTCGACCTCGCGCCGCCGAAGTCGACCGTGATCCGAGACGGCGAACCCGTGGAGATCCCGACCGCTGAGATCGTCGTCGGTGATCTGCTGCTGGTGCGACCAGGCGACAAGATCGGCACCGATGGTGTGGTCGAGGAAGGTCAGAGCGAGGTCGACGAGTCGGTGGTCACCGGGGAGAGCCTCCCCGTGTCGAAGGCGCCGGGCTCCGAGGTGATCGGGGCCACCATCAACAGGAACGGGACACTGCGCGTACGTGCCACCAAGGTCGGCGCCGATACGACCCTCGCCCAGATCGTCAAGCTCGTGCAGGAAGCCCAGAACTCCAAGGCGCCCGGTCAGAGACTGGCGGACCGCGCCGCGTTCTGGCTGGTGCTCGTCGCGCTGATCGGGGGCACCCTCACCCTGCTGGTCTGGCTCGGGGTCGGGCAGCCGTTCAGCACCGCGATCCTGTACGCCATCACCGTCGTCGTGATCACGTGTCCCGACGCCCTTGGGCTGGCCACGCCCACTGCGATCATGGTCGGTACCGGCCTGGGCGCGAAACGGGGCATCCTGTTCAAGAACGCGGTCGCGCTTGAAACGTCCGCCCGGATCCAGGCCGTCGTGATGGATAAGACGGGGACGCTCACGAAAGGTGAGCCGGAGGTGACCGACGTGGTTGTCGAGGGCTCGCCCGAGAGCGAGGTCCTCCGACTCGCGGCCGCGGTCGAGCGCGAGTCTGAACATCCCCTCGCTGAGGCCGTGGTCGGATACGCCGACGACCACGGGGCTATACCCGCGCACGCCGAGAGCTTCGAGAACGTCCCGGGCCACGGCGCCCTCGGGAAGGTTGGGGGCCATCTGGTGGCCGTCGGCAACGCCCGCCTGATGGCTCGCGAGGGCTTCGACATGGGGCCGCTGGAGGGCAGACGGCGAGAGCTCGCGTCGGGAGGTCGCACGGCCGTCATCGTTGCCGTGGACGGCCAGGCGGCCGCCGTGATCGGGATCGCCGACGCGCCCCGTCCGACTTCGCCGGCAGCTATTTCCGCTCTTCGGGAAGCTGGCATCGAGGTCGTCATGCTCACCGGTGACAACGAAGCCACCGCGCGGAGGATCGCCGACCAGCTCGGCGTGCAGACCGTGATCGCGGAGGTGCTGCCCGGCGACAAGGCGAGCACGATCGCGCGACTGCAGGAGGACGGCAAGAAGGTCGCCATGGTGGGCGACGGCGTGAACGACGCGCCGGCGCTCGCGCAGGCCGATCTCGGCATCGCGATCGGCGCCGGCACCGACGTCGCAATCGAGACCGCCGACGTCGTTCTCATGCGCTCCGATCCGTTGGACGTCCCCACCGCCCTCGCGATCGGCCGCGGGACCCTCCGCAAGGAGCGGCAGAACCTCGGGTGGGCGATCGGCTACAACTCGGTGGCGATCCCGATCGCCGCGGGAGTCTTCGAGCCCGCCTTCGGCCTGGTCCTTCGGCCGGAGATCGCGGCGTTGTCGATGTCGGGATCGAGCCTCCTCGTCGCGGTGAACGCCCTCCTGCTCAAGCGACTCCGGCTCCCTCGGGCAGAGGAGGAGGGCCCAGGATGAGAGTCGGACCGATCTCGCCGTTTGGAGGAAGCCCACTACGAACTTCGAGGAGGTATCAACGATGACGACGTTCGACCAGCAGTTCATCGACATGATGGTGCCCCACCACCTGTCGGCCGTCGAGATGGCGAAGATCGCGGCTGATCGCGGCGAGCATCCCGAGATCAAAGCACTCGCAGCCGACATCATCTCCGCCCAGGAGATCGAGATATCGCAGATGCGGGAGTGGCGAAAGGAATGGTTCGGGAGCGATCAGACGCCGCCTATGGACGCGATGCCGCTGCTTCCGGGTATGGAGATGGAAGGCGACGCCATGGGTGGGATGGAGATGGGCGGCACGATGGACATGACCACCGATGTCGAGATGCTGCGCACCGCCCAGCCTTTCGACAAGTCCTTCCTCGAGGCGATGATCCCGCACCATGAATCGGCGATCACCGCTGCGAAGCTTGCACAGCAGAACGCGACGAAAGCGGAGATCAAGGACTTAGCCGGTGCGATCATCGGCGCCCAGGAAGCGGAGATCGCGCAGATGCGTGGGTGGCTCGCCGCTTGGTATTAGCGCGGATCCGACTAGATCGTGGAACTGACGTGATGGACTGCTCGCTCGAACGCTCTCTGCCAGCCATCCAAGCTGCCTCGGCGAGCCGGGGGCTAGCCGCCTGCGAACTGCGGTCCGAGCAGCAGATCGAGCGCCTCGAGGGTGCGTTGCTTGTCACCCACATATAGGACGAGGAGCTTGCCTCCCGAATAGAAGTGCGGTGGGACCACCCATTCGACCATCGCGAGCCCACCAGTCTTCGTCGGAAGGGAATAGCCATCCCGACTGATGGCCGCTCGCTCTTCGTCGAGCGTGGCCTCGGTCGGATACTCGTACGTCGAAACCTGCACACCGTCGATCAACACGGTCTGTGCAGGCACCAAGAACAGCTCGCCCACCGTTCGATCCCCCTCACGGACCGAGAACCCGGCAGCGCCAACCCCTGCGTGAATGAGTCGTAGTCGGTAACCGGCTGGGCGGAGGGGCCCGCCTCCGAGCCTGGCGGGACGGCTCCGGCTGAGGGAGACGAGGGGGAGACTCCGTCCGTCGATGTTCCCGTACACGAAACAGCAAGGGCGACGATGGTCACGACCGCGGTGAGCGGAGCTCTCATGACCGGTGAGACGAGATGAACGCCCTGGGAGGATCCCATGACCTCATATGCCGCGAGCTGCTGCTCACGTGACCACTCACGCCGAGCATCATCATTCGCATCATCGCGTCGGCTGGAGAATCGCCAAGGTGACCGCCACCAGCCGACGCACGCCGGCGATCGCCACGATCGCGGATCACACTCGACGTTGAGGCGGACAACCCGGGCCAATGTGTGCTCCAGTGCCACAACATCTATCACGCCGAGTCCGGCATGCTGACGGTCCTCTCCTACGTGACCTGATCGGTACAGGACGTTCGTCCCGCCCGGGAAGGGACCTACGGCACATTCACGGCGCATCCTCATCGGCGAAACTATGCCCAACCGGGGTACGGCAATCCCGGACCCGAGGGGAAGGATGCCGAGGCAAAAGAGGCGGCATGGGAAGCAACCACCAGGACATCATGAAACGCCTCCGGCGGATCGAGAGGCAGGTGACCGGGATCCGGAAGATGCAGGAGGGCGGCCGGTACTGCATCGACGTCCTCGACCAGATCTCCGCCGCCCGTGCCGGTCTCGAGGCGACGGCGCTGCTGATCCTCGAGGACCACGTAAACGGGTGCGTCCGCGAGGCGATCGAAGAAGGCAAGGGAGAGGAGAAGGCCGCCGAGCTGCTCGATGCGGTCGGTCGGTTTGCACGGAGCGTGTGACATGAGCGAGGGAACGCACGTTCACCGGCGCTGGCTCGCTCGCTCGCTGGCCGTGGTCGGCGCGCTCGCTCTCGCGCTCGGCCCGGCATCGGTGGCGCTCGCTCACGAGGGTGAGGAGAACGTGCCCGCGATCACCGACGTCCAGGAGGCGATCGCGATCCTCGCCGAACATCCTGGGGTTTTTCCCCCTGCGGAGGTCGCCGAGCACGCCATAGACAAGGTCGGAGACGCTCTCGAGTCGAACGATACGCGCGGTGTGCTGCTGGACCTCGTGAGCGAGGCCAAGGATGCCCTGGTCGCCGGCAAGACCGACGATGCCCTGACGCTACTCGAGCGATCGATCGGCGCCTGCCCCGGGGCCCCGGTGATTGAGCCGCAGGACGCGCCGCGCGCTCCGCCATCACTCTCTTCCCCGTGCCCGTCGGTCGCCCACATCCAAGTCCTGGATCGCACCCCCGTCGGTGGCACCGAGGAGCCGGTGCTGATCGCCGTCGGAGCGGTCCTGATCCTGGCCGGTCTCGGCCTCGTCAGGAGGATCCGATGAGCGAGCAGGGCGCATCGGTGGAGACGACCCCGAGCGAACCGACGGCGCCGAGCACGTGGCGGCGTCTGTGGGACTCATTGGACGAGCGGCTCGGTCTGAAGGGTCTGCAGTACCCGATCCCGGAGCACGCCAACAAGCTGGCCTACTCCCTCGGCGGCCTCACGCTCATCACGTTCGTCCTGATGGTCGCGACCGGGATCTACCTGACCCAGTTCTACAACCCGGATCCCGCCGTAGCCCACGAGAGCGTCCGGCGGATCATCACCTCGGTCTCGTTCGGAAAGTTCATCCGCGGGTTCCACTACTGGGGCGCGATGGCGATGATCGTGCTGATCGGCCTGCACCTGCTCCGGGTGTTCGTCTCTGGATCGTTCAAGCGCCCACGCGAGGCCAACTGGCTCTTCGGTGTCGTCCTCGCCGGGATCACCGCCACCCTGTTCTTCACGGGAACGGTCCTGAAGTGGGACCAGGAGTCCCTGGAGGCCCTGGAGCACAACATCGAGATCGGCAAGCTCCTCGGCCGGTTCGGCTTCTGGTTCTCCCCGACGTTCGGGGGCATCCCGTTTCTCACCCGCCTGTACGTGGTGCACATCGCGGTGCTGCCGTTCCTGTTCACGATCGTGGTGTCGATCCACCTGCTGCTCGTCAAACGCCTGAAAATGGCGCCGTCGCCGTTCCGGAAGGGTCCCGAGCCCGAGCCGACCCGGCCGTTCACGAAGCACCTCGCGGAGCTCGGCGCGCTGGCCCTGGTGCTGGTCGGCGTCCTTACGATCCTCGCGGTCCTAGCGCCGCCCCCGCACGGCCCCGCGCCGATCGAGGGGATCGAGATCACTAAGCCCCCGTGGCCGATGTTGTGGGTCTACCCGATCGAGGACTGGGTCGGCGTCGCGGGAATCCTGTGGGCGACACTGGCGATCTTCATCGCCCTATTCCTCGTCCCCTTCGTCGACCGCACGCCGGAGCGGAGTCCTCGCAGGCGCCTCCCGATGATGATCGCCGCCGGCGTGGTCGTGGCCACCATCATCGGCCTGATCGTGTACGCGGCCGTGCAACCGGTCGCCTCGCACATAGGGATGGGCTGATGGGACGCCGGCCGATCGTCCTGTTCTGGGGATCCGTCGCGGCGGCGGTGTTCTTCCTCGGCTCGGCGTGGTCGGCGGCGGGCCGCCTCGGAGCGGGTCCCCACGCGCTCGCGAACGACGTGGTCATGGCGGTCGCGGTGACGGGGCTTGCGGCGACCACGTTGGTCGCTGGGAGGATCGCGTTCGTCGTCGGTCGGGCGCAACGGCGGGCCAGGACCAGGCAGTCCGTCGATCTCCTCCAGGACAGCAGGGAAGAGGCCTGAGATGGGCACCGCGACCGTCCTGGTCGTCGACGATGAGCGGAAGATCCGCGACCTGGTCCGGTCCTACCTCGAGCTGGAGGGCTACTCGGTGCTGGTGGCGGACACGGGCGAGCGGGCGCTCGAGGCCGCCTCCCGATCGGATCCGGACCTCGTCGTGCTGGATCTCGGGCTTCCGGACCTGCCGGGTGAAGAGGTCGCCAGGACGCTCCGGACCGGCTCGAACGTGCCGATCATCATGCTCACGGCCAAGGCCGCCGAGGACGACCGTGTGGCCGGCCTCCGCCTGGGCGCCGACGACTACCTCGCGAAGCCCTTCAGTCCGCGGGAGCTCGTCGCCCGGGTCGAGGCAGTGCTCCGGCGGGCTAACGGATCGCGCGAGCATCGACTGGGGTTCGACGGCGGTCGGCTCACGATCGACCGCGAGACCCGAGAGGCGACGCTCGACGGAGCGACCGTCGAACTCACCCGGAGCGAGTTCGATCTGCTGTACGCGCTCGCCTCGCGCGCGGGGCGCGTCTTCTCGCGATACGAGCTGATCAACAAGGTCCAAGGCTACGACTACGAGGGATACGAGCGAACGATCGATCAGCACGTGAAGAACGTGCGCCGCAAGTTGGACGACGACAGGAAGCATCCTCGGTGGGTCGTGACGGCGATCGGCGTCGGGTACAAGTTCGGGGCGAAACCGGATGCGTAGGTCGTTCGCGCTCCGGTTGGCGGCCGCCTTCGCGGGCATCGGGATCGCCGCCGCGTCGCTCACGGCGATCCTGGTCAATGTCGCGTTCGGGAGCCGGTTCGCCAGCTACCTCGACGCCCAACAGCAAGCACGTGGGGAGCAGCTCGTCGCGATCCTCGGCGACTCCTACACGCGGTCGCGCGGCTGGGACACGAACGACCTGCGCTCGCTCACGCCGCTCGCCTTCATGGACGGCGGGACCCTCCGCCTGCTCGATGCCTCGGGGAGGACCGTGTGGGCACCCAGCCCCGACCAGCTGCTCGGTCAGATGGCCGAGATGCACAGCCAGATGATGGGGGGCGGCGTGCTCGGTCCCGAGCGTCGGTTGCCGATCACCGTCGACGGCAAGGTCGTCGGGACCGCGGTCGTGCAGCTGCCGGCGACGGGACTGCTGCCGCAGGACATGTCCTTCCGTGCGGCCGTGAACCGGCTGCTCCTGTACGGCGGGCTCGCGGCAGGATTCGTGGCCCTGCTGCTCGGCATCGTGCTGGCTCGTCGCGCCACGTCGCCCGCGCGCGAGCTCGCCCGTGCGGCGCGGGCCTTCGCCTCGGGCGATCGAGGGCGCCGCGTTCGGTACGACGCGCCGGACGAGTTCGGCGAGATGGCGCGCGCGTTCAATGCGATGGGCGATGCGGTGGAACAGGAGGACCGCCTCCGGCGTGACTTCGCCGCGGAGGTCGCGCACGAGGTGCGGACGCCGCTCGCGATCCTCAGGTCCCAGATCGAGGCCATCCAGGACGGTGTCGTCGACCCGGACGCTCCCACGGTGGCCTCGCTCCACGAGGAGACGCTCCGCCTCACGCGGCTGATGGGCGACCTCGAGACGCTCGCGTCGGCCGAAGCCTCAGGCTTCTCTCTGTCACCCCAGCGCACCGCACTCCGACCGCTGCTCGAGGAGGTCACCCGGGGGTTCCAGCCCCGCTTCGATGAAGCAGGCGTGTCGCTCCGATCCGAGCTCGACGACGTGGCCGCGGACGCGGATCCCAACCGGATGCGGCAGGTCGTCTCGAACCTGCTGTCGAACGCGCTCAAGTTCACGCCCTCGGGCGGATCGGTCGAGTTGGTCCTGCGGCCGATCGGCGAGCAGGCCGTGATCAGGGTTGCGGACACGGGCCCAGGCATCTCGTCCGAAGAACTCCCGCACGTGTTCGACCGATTCTTCCGTGGCCATGGGGTCCGCGCGAGCGGCTCGGGCATCGGTCTTACCGTCGTCCGCGAGCTGGTGGAGGCGCACGGGGGCTCGATCGAGGTCTCAAGCGAGCCCGGCGCCGGCACCGCGTTCACGGTTCGGCTTCCCGGAGCCTCATCCGGTTCGCTCGGGGCCTTCACCGAGCCTTCACATGCGGCCCTTACGTTAGTGGGTGAAGGAGGAGATGAGCGATGAGGAAGCGATGGATCATCTCAGGGGTGGCGGTGGTGGCGCTGCTGGTGGCGACCGCCGGGATCGCCTACGCGGCGGGAGCTGGCAACGGCCCTTCGAGCGAGCCGCGTGGCGCCGCCCAGATGGTGGCCGCGTGCGACGCGATGCACGACTCGCCCGGTATGGAGGCGATGCACGATCAAATGCCGGCTGCGCTCCAGGCGCGGTACGACGCGATGCACGAGCAGATGGAGCAGATGATGAGTAGCTCGGGCATGATGAGTGGCTCGGGCATGATGAGTGGCTCGGGCATGATGAGTGGCTCGGGCATGATGGGTGGTTCTGAAGTGATCGGTGGTTCGATGGCCGATCACCATCCATCCACGGAAGGGTGAGACGACGATGATGTGGGGAGCTGGTTGGGGCAACTGGATCCTCGGCTTCCTGGTGATGGTCCTGTTCTGGGGAGGTCTCGTCGTGCTGGCGGTCCTGGCGTTCCGCGGCTGGGACGCGAACCAGCGCCGAGGCAGCTCGAGCTCTCGTCACCCGGAGGCGCACGAGATCCTGGAGGAGCGATTCGCCAAGGGCGAGATCTCCGAAGACGAGTTCGAGCAGCGGCGCCGCGTGCTCGAACACGCGGGCCACTAGAGTCTCGCGAGCGTCGAAGGTCGCCGGGTGATCGGCGGCCTTCGACATCTCGGCTTGTCTACCTCCGCACTCCTCATCGCGTATCGTTCGGACCTTCACCGGCCCTTCACACCCCCCTGCTACGGTTCGTCTGAGACGAAGAGAAGGGAGGCCGAACATGGATCGCATCGATGCCAAACGAACCAGGCTCGCACCGGTGCTCGTGATCATGGCCGGCCTGGTCGTTCTCGCGGTGATGCTCTTCCGCGTTCCGCTCGCCACGGTCTTCACGGTCGGACTGCTGCTGGTCTGTCCACTACTGATGATGGGGATGCACGGAAGCGGTCACGGTGGGGGACATGCTACGCACGCTGACGAGATCCGGGCCGATCGAGGGAGCCGGAGCGAAGGCGGGACCCGTCGTGAACCCGCGCGCGCGCCCGGGCAGAGTAGCGCCGTCAATCCCGCCTGCTCAAGAAGGGAGCCCAACCGCTCCCTCTCTGTTGGATCAGCTTCCACGACCAGCACCGCGCTCTTATGGGGATGACCCTGCATCATGGACGAAGTGCGCTTAGCAACTCCCGGCCTGCAGCGTGTCGCAAGTCCCTGGGCGGCCGGGACCATCGACCCTGCGGCGGCCTTCGCTTCGGTCCCATTCTGTCGGCATGTTCATCCGCTACTTCCAGGATTTGCCGCTCCCGTTCGAGGGCGTGGAAGCGAGGCTCCTCGCTGCGCCCGAGGTCTGGGTGCCGGGGCTGGCCCGTGAAGCCGAGGACGGAGGAGAGCACCTGCTGGCCGAGGTGGGGTTCCCGGTCGACGATCATCGAGTGGGCAAGGAAGTCCAGATCGAGCTGGGAACCCCCTTCCGTATCCCGTCCAAGACCATTCTGCCGCTCACGTGGACGG
>Ga0137375_10000982_pt1 | contig 32292 bp, 31 predicted proteins | sample SagtaG_24_FD_104936 | JGI IMG/M metagenome (GOLD analysis project Ga0137375, IMG submission 104936) | Vadose zone soil microbial communities from Sagehorn Ranch, Mendocino, California, USA - Sage1_R_113_16 metaG | ecosystem: Environmental > Terrestrial > Soil > Vadose zone | place: USA... | reverse complement strand
TAGAACTCCCGCTTCTTCATCTCCGAAAAGAAGTCCCGCCGCTCGATGTCTTCATCGGTGGTGTCGGCCGGCAGCGTGCGGTCGTATTGGCGGCGCGCCTTCGGCTTCGCCTTGGCGGCCTTCGCCGCATTCTTCCGGATCAGCTTCGCCATCTTCGCGTCGTCGCTCTTCGACATCGGTGTCGCCCTCGAGAAAGTCGTCCAAATATAACGCCTACTTCCCGAACGAATGCTCCGGGCCCGGGTACCGCCCCTCCCGCACCTCCGCGGCGAACAGACGCACCGCCTCGCGCACGTCCTCCGCCATCGCGCCGTACTTTTTCACGAACTTGGCAGAGAACCGGTCGTTCAGCCCGAGCATGTCGTGGAGCACCAGCACCTGCCCGTCGCACGCCGGGCCCGCCCCGATCCCGATCGTCGGAATGGTCAGCGCCTTCGTGAGCTGGGACGCGAGCGGCGCCGGAATCAGCTCGAGCACGACCGCGAACGCCCCCGCGTCTTGCAGTGCCTGGGCATCCGCCTTCAGGCGCTCCGCCGTCGCGTCGTCCCGCCCCTGAACCCGATAGCCGCCGAGCGCGTGCACCGACTGGGGCGTCAGCCCGATGTGCCCCATCACGGGCATCCCGACGTCCACCAGCCGCCGGACCGTCTCGGCCATCGGCCGGCCGCCTTCGAGCTTCACCGCGTGACAGCCGCTCTCCTGCATCGCGCGGCCGCAGTTGCGCACCGCCTCCTCGGGGGTCACCTGATAGGTGAGGAACGGCATGTCGCACACGACCAGCGCGCGCTCCACGCCGCGCCGCACGATCGTCGTGTGGTAGATCATCTGGTCGAGCGTCGCGGAGAGCGTCGTCGGCGCGCCCGCCAAGACCTGGTTCACGGAGTCGCCCACCAGCACGATGTCCACGCCGCTGGCGTCGAGCAGCCGCGCGAACAGGGCGTCGTAGCAGGTCAGCGCCACGATGCGCTCCCCCTTCTCCTTCATCCGGAGCAGTTCGTGCGTCGTAATGGGAGTGGGGGTCCGCTCGTCAGCCAAGAGTCACCGCCTGCGCGTCGAGCTGGGCGATCTCCCGCTGCCAAAAGTCCCGGTTCGGCAGCTCGGGATGGGGCACCGTCAGGCCGGGCTCGTGCACCGTGCGGGCGCCAAACCGCACGATGTCGAGATCGAGCGTGCGCGGGCCCCACCGTTCCCGCCGCGTGCGCCCCCGCTCGGCCTCGATGGCGAGGCAGTGTTGGAGCAGCTCCCCCGGCTCGAGCGTCGTCTCGAGCAGCACCATCTGATTGAGGTATGGCCCCTGCCGTACGGGGCCAAGGGCGGCCGTCTCCTCGACCGTCGAGGCCGCGACGAGACGCGTCCCCGGCAGCGCGTCGAGGCGGGCGCGCGCGTGGGCGAGATGCGCGGCGCGGTCGCCGACGTTCGAGCCGAGCGCCACGTACACCCGCTCCGGACCGGCGGTGGAGGAAGGCACGCTGGAATGGTAAGCGCGCTACGCGACGCTGGCAAAGCCGCGCGTCAGATCGCGCAGCATCGTGGCCACCTGCTCCAGGTCGCGCGTGGCCTGCTCCAGGTCGGTCAGCCCGCGCGCCGCCTCGGTCGCCCGCGTCGCCACGTCGTCCGCCTCGGTGCGGTTCTGGCCCGCGATCGTGGCGACCGCGTTGATGCGCTCGCGCAGGCGGGCGAACGCCTGGTCCTGCTCCCCCGCCGCTCCGGCGATGCGGCTGGCGTGCGCGGTGGCTTCCGCCGTCGCGGCGACGATCGCGTCCAGCGCCTCGAGGGCGGCCGACGACAGCTCTTCGACGTCTCCGACGTTGACCTGCCCGCGACGCATTTGCTCCACGACCTCCCCGACCTGCCGGTGAATGTCCTGGACCAGGTCGCCCGCCTCGGCGGCGGCGGCCGCGCTCTGCTCCGCCAGCCGCCGCACTTCGTCCGCGACGACCGCGAAGCCCTTCCCGTGCTTGCCGGCCCGCGCCGCCTCGATGGCGGCGTTGAGCGCCAGCAGGTTCGTCATGTCGGCCAGCTCGCGGATCGACGCGATGAAGCCCGTGATCCGCCGGCTCACCTGGCCCAGCTGCTGCACTTTGGCCGAGCTCTCGCCCACGAACAACTTCAGCGCCACGAGGCGCTCGATGGCGTCGCGAATCTGCGTGCGATTGCGGCTCGCCACCTCGCTCGCGGCGCTCGACGCCTGCGCGGCGCCGACGCCGTCGTCCGACACGCGGCGCGACACCTGCGCCAGGCTCTCGGTGGCCTCGAGGCCCCCCGACACTTCGCCTTCCTCCCGCCGCACCCCCTCCCGGATGACGCCGGTCGAGACGGCGACCGCCGCGGCGGCCCGCCGCAGCGCCTCGGCCGTCTGCGTGATGGTCACGAGCTGGCGCGTCATCCGGTCCACCGTCTCGACCAGCGGCCGCCGCAGATCGGTGATGTGGACCGCGGTCGCGAGCTGGTTCGCGAAGGTCGTGATGGTGAGGATGTCCGAGCGGCGGTAGCTGTTGCGCTTGTGGTGCTCGAGCTCGAGGGTGCCGATCACCTGATCGCCGAACTTGAGCGGCACGATGACGAGGCTCTGCACCTCGAGGGGCGCGTCGGCGATGCGCCGGTCACGCGTGACGTCGCCGATCACAACCGTCTCCCCGCCGGCCACGACCGACTGGCGGAGCGCGGCCGTGTCCTCGGACGGCTCACCCCGCCCCTCCCGTCCCTGGTCGCTCCGATACGCGAGCGCCATCCGGCCGTCCTGCGCCCGGTAGATGCGGAAGTCGCCCCAGTCCACCAGCCGGTGCGCCAGGCGCTCGATCCGCCGGAACGAGTCGTCCAGGCTGATGTTGCTCGTGATCACCGCTTCCATCGCGTGGATCTTGTTCAGCTCTTCGGCCGAGATCGCCTCTTCGATCATCTGCTTCAACAGGAGGCCGAGGAACGTGATCACCAGGCCCACCAGCGCCCAGGCGGCGCGCGACCACGACACCACGACGGCGATCACGATCGCGGTGGCGAGCACCGTCGCCGCGTACGCGATCACCTCGTAGCGGATGATCATCAGCCGCTCCGAGGGCTCGAGCTTCGCCCGAATGATGAGACTCAAGTAAAAGAGGAGGCGGCCGAACACGAAGTACACGAGCACGTACACCGCGAGCGCCGGCAGCAGGTCCACGTGCAGCTCGGGAACGGTGAGGTCGAACCAGCGGAGGGCCGTCGCGTAGACGCCGTACGCCGCCACGAGCGCGATCACCTCGCGGCCGAGGTTGATCCAGGCTACGCGCAGCGGCTTCCGCAGCCACAGCACATCGGCCGTGAGCGTCGCGCCGGCGATCGCCAGCGCCGTGGCGGGTACCCCCACCAGCAAGCTGCCGGCCAGCCCCACGAGCCCCGTCTGCGTGAGGTAGGAGTACTTGCTCAGGGGAATGTGCAGGCCGCGCAGCGCCACGGCACAGCCGAACAGGACCACGATCTCGGGCATCTGACCGGTCCAGCGCGGGTCGGCGGCGAGCGTCGCCAGCAGGAGGGCGCTACCGACCCACGCGAGCCCCTGGCTGTAGAGCGCGATGAACCGGGCGAGGCTCATCCGTGCACCGCCGCGGCCAGCTCGCGCGCGGACCGTTCCAGGGCGTCGGCGCCGCCCCGCGCCAGCGCGTCCATCAACGCGCTGCCCACCACGACCCCATCGGCGTAGCGCGCCGCCGCCGCCGCCTGCGCCGCCGTGCTGATCCCGAACCCGACGGCGACGGGGAGGGTCGTGGCGGCGCGCACCCGGCGCACCTGCGCCTCGAGGTCGGGAGGGACCTGGTCCCGGGCTCCGGTCACACCCAGGCGCGAGATCAGATAGACGAATCCAGCGGCATCGGCCAGCGCCACACGCAGGCGGGCGTCGTCCGTCGTCGGGGCGACCAGCCGGATCAGCGCCAGCGGACTGCGCAACACGACTTGCTCGATCGCCGGATCGGCGCCCGCCGGGAGATCGGTGAGCACCAACCCGGCCGCGCCGGCGGCGTGCGCCTCGGCGACGAACCGCTCGAGTCCGCCCCGGTACGCCAGCACCGGATTGAGATAGGTCATGATGACGACGGGGACGGCGAGCGCCGCCTCGCGGATCAGGCCGAGCACGCCGGCGGCCGTCATCCCCTGCTCGAGCGCGACCTGCGTGGTCCGCTGGATCGTCGGCCCGTCGGCGAGGGGGTCGGAGAAGGGCACGCCCACTTCGACCAGGTCCGCGCCGGCCGCGGCCACGCGCCGCAGCGCCTCACGCGACGCGGCGACCGTTGGAAACCCGGCCGTGAGGTACGGGATCAGCGCGCGCCCGCCCCCGCCCTTGCCCCCCAGTCCCCGCCACCGCGTGGTGATCGGGTGCTCAGACAAAGTAGTCGCTGACCTGGAGGCCGTACTTGAGTGGGTCCGTGACTTTGACGATGGTGCGGGGGAAATGGCCTTGCTCGTCTTTCTGGGCGAGGTCGACCACCGTGGTCGGTTCCAGGAGCGCGCCATCGGGGGTCGTCACGATGCGCACCATAGGGCGATGGACTTGCGCGACGTCGGGATTGGCGGCGTGGACGAGCGCCACCTCGTACGTGTCGAGAATGACGCAGGTGCCCACGGGGTAGATGCCGATGAGGTTGATGAACGCTTTCACGACCACCGGATCGTAGCCGCGGCGCGGGTTCTCCCACATTTCCTTCAGCACCTGATCGGGCTGGATCGGGACCGTCTGGTACACGCGCCGGCTGGTCGCGGCGTCGAACCCGTCGGCGACCGCGATCACCTTCGAATAGATCGACAGGTCGCGCGGCCGGATCGACTTGGGGTAGCCCGTGAGGTCCGTCTTCATGTGGTGCTCGTAGGCGACGATCATGCCCCGATAGGGGATCTCGCCGTAGCCGCGCAGGCCGAAGAGGGTCAGCACGCCGAGCCAGGGGTGGGCCTGCATGATGCGCCACTCCTCGTCGGTGAGGCCCCCCTGCTTATTGAGCACTTCGAGCGGAACGCGTGACTTGCCGACGTCGTGGAACAGGGCGGCGATGCCGAGGTCGTAGAGCTGCAGCTTGGTGAGGCCGAGCTTGCGGCCCAGCGCGACGGAGAAGATGCAGACGTTCACGGAATGCGTGAACGTGTATTCGTCGTAGTCGCGCAGGGTGGTCAGGCCGACGAGCGACGACTCGTTGTTGAGCACCTGGTCCACGATCGCCTGGACCGCGCGCTTCACTTTCTTGACGTTGGCGGTCCGGCCCATCCGGATGCTGTTGATGACCTCTTTGGTGACCGCGACTGACCGGGCGTACGTGCGCTTCGCCGCCTCTTTCTGCCGCTCCTCCTCCTCGACGTCTTCCTCGACCTCCAGCGGGGGCTCCACGGTGATGAACGACACGCCGCCGTCCACCAGCTTCTGCGAGAGCTCGAACAGCTTGTTCGGGTTCTCCTCCTTCGCCGCGTACGCGAGCAGGAGCGACACGAAGATCTGCAGCTGCCGGCGATCGACGCCCTCGTCGAGCCGCACGGCGCCGATGCCGCACTGCCGGAGCACGTTCAGGATGTGGGAGAACGAGGCGTAGTTGTCGAGATCGAGCCGCAGGCGCGTCGAGTTGACGAAGATGAACTCGCCCTGCAACCGAATCTCGATCTCGCGTTCCACGTCCAGCAGGTGCTTGGTGGTGCCGGCGAGGTCGTCCAGCGCCTTCTGCACCTGCGTGTTCTCTATCGGATAGAGTTTGAGCGACCGGAACGCGGTGTACAGCACGACGAGAAAGTCGCGCCCGGCATGGCGCAGGAAGCCGTCCGTGGTCTGGACCGTCTCCATCATCGAGGGCCGCTTGCCGCCGGGCTGGGTCATCCGGCTCCCCCCCCTCCCCCGCCCCCGCCGACCTCGCGCAGGGCGCGGCTGACCGCGTTGCGCACCAGCGCCTCCTTGTCCTGCGCCACCTTCTGGAGGATCTCGCGCGCCGCGGGCGACCGGATGCGGCCCAACGCCATCGCGGCGCAGGCGCGGGTCTCGGGATCCTCTTTGCGCGCGAGCAGGCCGCCCTTCACCAGGAGAAGCTTCTCCAGCACGGGAATGCCGTTCGCGCCCGCGAGCGCCCCGTACGCCTCGAAGTAGGCCATCTTTTCGGTGAGATCGGCCTCCTTGAGCTTGTTCCCCACCACCGCCGCCTCGATGCGCGGGAAGGCGTTGCGGTGGCCGCGTTGGCCCAGGAATTTCACGGCCGCGATCCGCACGTCCCGGTCGGCGTCGTCGATCGCCTTCTCGAGCAGGCGCATCGCGTTCGGACTCCCGATCGTCACCAACGCCTCCACGACGGCGAGCTTGAGCTCCCGGTCGCCGTGCTCGAGCAGCGGCCCCATCCCGTCGGGCGCGCCCGGCAGCTTCAGGCGTCCCGTGAGGCGGACCATCTGGAGCTGCACCGCCGGATCCTCGCTGCCCAGCGCCTTGAGCACTTCCGCCGCGTTCGCCTGCGCCAGGCGTTCGGCGGCCGTCCGCACGAGATCGCGCACCCGCTCGTTGGTGAGCTTCGGCAGCCAACCCATGAGCGTCATCAGCGCGTCGGCCCGCAGCTCGGTGAACAGCTCGCTCAGCTCCTCCTCGCTGGGGTGGCCCGCCGCTTCGTCCAGCGATTGCAGCAGCTGCGCCAGCGCGTCCGCTTGCGACAGCCGCCCCGGCAGCGACTCGAGCGCCTGGCGGTGCTCGGGGATCAGCTCGCGGGCGCGCTGTAGGATGACCTTGGTTTCCCGCAGGATGTAGGCGACGGAGCGGAAGTCTCCCGCTCCCAGCAGGTAGGGGATGAAGTTCTCTACGATGGAGATCAGCTCGGCGCGGACGGTGCCGTAGGTCTGGAGCTCGAGCAAGTCAAACAGCATCGCGAGCACGTTGCGGCGCAGGTCCTGCCCGTACTCGCGCTCGACCTCCTTGTGAAGGAACTCGATCTCCTTGTCGTCGAGGAAATAGAGAGTGGTGTCGAAGTCGTCGATCGACACCAAGCCGTCCCGCTTGGGGGGCGCTTCCTCTTCCACCTGCCGCCGGACCGCCGTGGGATCGGGCCTGCCCGTCGCGGTCGCGCTCCCTCCTCCGCCCCCTCCCCCTTCGATCGGCGCTCCTTCGGCCCGCTCGATCGGGACCGCGTTCTCGCTCACCAGCTCGCGGAACGTGTAGTTGATGAACTGAAAGTCTTCGGCCCAGAGCAGCGTCAGCAGGTCGTCGGGCGCGTCGGCTTGCAGGTTTTTCGCCTGGTGCAGCACGCCCAGGAAACGCACGATCTCCGCGTCTTCGACGCCCGGCTTGAACGTGAGGGAGCGAACGCCATCCTTGTACAGCGTCCAGGCGATGCTCTCGTTGCGCTGCTCCTGGCTGTAGACGGCGTGATCTTCCCAGCGCAGCTCCGTCTCGCCCACGTCGAGGTGCAGGTCGTCGGTGGCCTGCCAGACTTGGCGGAAGGCGCCGCGGATGTTCTCGACCGCGCGTTGGTAGACCGGGTTGTTCGGCAGGTACAGTTGGGTCGCCCGCATCCCCTTGCTGACGACCTGCATCAGCTCCGCGACTTGCGAGGGGGGCAGCGCCAGTTCGGGCACCGGCGCGGCGGGCGGAAAGCGACTGAGACCGGTCAGAGTGTGGCTCCCGTGAGCTCGGCGACCAGCGCGACGTCCTTGTCGCCACGGCCGCTCAGGTTGACCAGGATGACATCGTCGGCCGCCCACCGGCCTCGCTGAGCCAACACCCACGCGACGGCGTGGGCGCTCTCCAGGGCCGGCAGAATGCCTTCGAGGCGGGAAAGGGCCGTGAACGCATCGAGCGCGGCCCGATCCGTCACCGCCTCATACAATACCCGCCCTGTCTCTTTGAGGTAAGCGTGCTCGGGCCCGACACCGGGATAGTCCAACCCGGCGGAAACGCTATGCGCCGGCTGGACTTGTCCGCCCGCGTCCTGCAGCAGATAACTCAGGCTGCCGTGAAACACGCCCGGACGCCCGGCGCCCAACGTCGCCGCGTGCCGGCCGCTGCCCATGCCTTCACCCGCGGCTTCGACCCCCACCAACTCGACCTCGCGATCCGCGAGGAACGCGGCGAAGATGCCCATCGCGTTGGACCCGCCCCCGACACAGGCGACGACCGTGCGCGGCAGCCGCCCCGTCCGCGCCAGCACCTGCTCCCGCGCCTCGCGCCCGATCACGGCTTGGAAGTCGCGCACCAGACGCGGGAACGGATCGGGCCCCACGACCGACCCGATGATGTAGTGGGTCGAGGTGACGTTCGTGACCCAGTCGCGGAGCGCCTCGTTGGTCGCGTCCTTCAGCGTCTTCGTCCCGGACCCCACCGCCACGACCTTCGCCCCCATCAGCTCCATGCGGTACACGTTGAGCCGCTGGCGCCGCATGTCTTCTTCGCCCATGAAGACGACGCATTCCAGCCCGAAGCGCGCGCACACCGTCGCCGTCGCGACGCCGTGCTGCCCCGCTCCCGTTTCCGCAATGATGCGCCGTTTGCCCATCCGGCGCGCGAGCAACACCTGGCCCAGGGTGTTGTTGATCTTGTGCGCGCCGGTGTGGTTCAGGTCTTCGCGCTTCAGGAGCACGCGCGCCCCGCCCCCGACTTCGGCTGAGAGCCGCGGGACGTCGGTCAGCGGGGTGGGCCGCCCGACGTAGTCCTTGAGCAACCCGTCGAGCTCGGCCCAGAAGGCGGGGTCGGCGCGCGCCGCGTCGTACACGCGCGCCAGCTCCTCGAGCGCGTGCATCAGCGTCTCGGGGACGTAACGACCGCCGTAAGGTCCGAACCGGCCCTCAGCCACGCCCGCGCCTCCGGACACCGCACAACGCGCCCACCGCCCCGGCAGGGTCGGTCGTGCGCGCCACGCTGGTGCCTACGAGCACGAGATCCGCTCCCGCCGCCGCGAGCCGCTCCACGTCGCTCCGCCCTTCGATGCCGCTCTCGGCCACCGCGGGCAGCCCCGGCGGCACCTGGGCGAGGACCCGCTCCGCCATCTGCAAATCGACCGCGAACGTCGCGAGGTCGCGCGCGTTCACCCCGATCGCCGTCGGCTCGGCGGCGAGCGCCGGCGCCAGCTCCGCGTCGCCGTGAACCTCGACCAGCGTGGCCAGACCCTGGCGCCGCGCGGCCCGCGCGAGGGCCGCGAGGCGGTCGGGCGGGAGCGCCCGGACGATCAGCAGCACGGCGCTGGCACCCGCCGCGCGAGCCTCGAGGAGCTGTAGCTCGTCCAGGATGAAGTCCTTCCGCAGCACGGGTACGGGCACCGCCCCGGCCACCGCGGCGAGGTCGTCGAGCGAGCCCCCGAAGTGCGCCTCGTCGGTCAGCACGGACACCGCGACGGCCCCCCCCCGAACGTAAGCCCGCGCATGCGCCACCGGATCGAGATCGGCGCGAATCGCTCCCTGCGACGGGGAGCGCCGCTTTACCTCGGCGACCACGCCCACTGTGGTCCCCAGGGCGCCCGGGAAGGGACGGGCTGGGGGCGCCGCCGCCGCCCGGCGCTCCAGCTCCCGAGCGCTCCCTTGAAGGGCCGCCACGCGGGTTCGGGTCACCGCCAGGATAGCATCCAGGGTGGTTCGGGGCACGCTTGCGTTCGGGCGATATTCGGGTAGATTAAGCTTCGGTTTCTATTCGGGAGCGACGATGCCGCTGACGCGCCGCCAGCGCGAAATTCTCGACTTCATTGCCGGTCACATCGAGGCAAAGGGCTATGCCCCGAGCTTCGAGGAGATTGCCCGCCAATTCACCTTCCGGTCGCTCGCCACGGTCCACGAGCATCTGACCAACCTCGAGCGGAAAGGCTTCATCCGGCGCACCCATAACGAGAGCCGGGCGATCGAGATCGTCCCGCCCAAGGGGCAGACGGGGGCGACGGAGCTGCCGCTCCTCGGCCTGGTCGCCGCCGGACAACCGATCGAGGCGATCACCGGCAACGAGACGATCGCCGTCCCCGACGAGCTGGTGCCGCGCCGCGGGCGCAGCTACGTCCTGAAGGTGCGCGGCGACTCGATGATCGACGAGCACATCAAGGACGGCGACTACGTCGTCGTGCAGGAGCGCAACCAGGCCGACGCCGGCCAGACCGTCATCGCTTTGGTACACGGCGACAGCGCGACGGTCAAGCGGTTCTATCGGGAGCCCGGCGGCTGGATCCGCCTCCAGCCGGCCAATCCGACAATGCAGCCCCTGCGGGTGAACGAGCGCGACGTGATCGTTCAAGGAGTAGTCGTCGGCGTCATCCGGAAGTACTAGCCGTCGCCTTGCGCAGCCGGTCAAGGGCGGCCCGCGCCGCCCCCGACGCCACCACTTCCCGCGCCCGCCCGATGCCTTCGGCGAAGGACCCAGCGATCCCGGCGACGTAGATCGCCGCCCCGGCGTTGAGCAAGACGGCGGCGAGCCCTGATGGGTCGGCGTCGCCGTTGGCCAAGATTCGCTCCAGCCGGTCGGCGTTGGCGGCCGGCTCCCCGCCCCGCAAGGCGTCCAGGTCCGCGACTCCGAGACGGTAGCGGCCGGGCTCGATCTCCCAGGACCGCACCGCCCCATCCTGCACCTCCCAGACGTCGGTGACGCCCTGGGGCGAGATCTCGTCCATGCCCACTCGCCCGTGCACCACCAGCGCGTGCTCGGCGCCGAGCCGCGCCAACGCTCCGGCGACCACGCCTGCGCGGTCCGGGTCCGCCACGCCGATCACCTGCCGCCGGACGCCGGCGGGGTTGGCGAGCGGGCCGACGAGGTTCATCACAGACGGCACCCCCAGCTCCCGCCGCACCGGGCCCACGTGCTTCATCGCCGGATGGAAGCTGGGCGCGAACAGGAAGGCGACCCGCGCCTCCCGCAGCACACGGGCAGCGGCGGGTGCATCCAGCACGATCCGCACGCCCAACGCTTCGAGCACGTCCGCCGAGCCGCACTTGGACGTGAACGAGCGGTTCCCGTGCTTCGCGACCGTGGCGCCCGCGCCGGCGGCAACGAACGCGGCCACCGTCGAGATGTTGAACGTCGGAACGGCGCCGCCCCCCGTGCCGCAGGTATCGACGAGATACGGGCCGTCCCCGGCGTCCACGCGCACCATCGCCTCGCGCAGGGCTCGAGCCGCGCCGGCTACCTCCTCAGCCGTCTCCCCCTTTGCCCGCAACCCCATCAACAAAGCGGCGATCTGGGCGGCCGTCGCCTCGCCGTTCATCACGACGCCGAAGACCTCCGCCGTGAGGCTTTCGGACAGCGATTGGCGGTTGGCGAGCGCGGTGAGCGCGCGGCGGAGCGGCGAAGAATCCATCGGAGTGAGCGTGCGGAAGCTATCGCGGCGAAGTGACCCTTGTCAAATAGTGACAACGGGTTGCATCTTTCGTCGCGTGACGAGCCGCCCCTTCCTCGCGGTGGTGCAATACGACGGGGCTCGGTTCGCGGGGTGGCAGCGGCAACCCGAAGCGCGCACGGTGCAGGCCGAATTCGAAGCGGTGCTCGAGCGTCTGATGGGGAGGCGCACGGTCGCCACGGGCGCGGGCCGAACCGACGCGGGCGTGCATGCGCTGGGCCAGGGCGTGGGGTTCACCGCCACCGACCGCTGGGACGGCAAGGCGGACGACCTGAGGCGCGCGCTCAACGCCCTGCTGCCCCGCGACATCTGGGTCGAGCGCGTGGACGGGATGCAGGCGGGGTTCGACGCGCGGCGCAGCGCTACGGCGCGGCGCTACCGGTATGTAATCGCCAGTGACGAAGCCGGCGCGTCGCCGTTTCGCCGGCCGTACGAATGGGCCTTGGGCCGACCGCTCGACCCGGCCGCGCTGCACGGCGCGGCGACGGCGCTGATTGGGGAGCACGACTTTCGCGGTCTGGCCGCGGCGGGAGCCGCCGCCCACTACCGATGCCGCGTGGCGCTTGCCGAGTGGGCGCCGCGAGCGGACGGAGGGGGGGCAGGCGTCACGTTCACGATCGAGGCCGATCGATTCTTGCATCACATGGTGCGTTTCCTCGTCGGCGCCATGGTGGACATCGCGCTCGGCCGGCGCCCGCCGTCGGATTTCCCCCGTTTGCTCGCTGCGACCGATAACCTGGCGGCCAGCCCGCCCGCTCCACCGCAGGGGCTGTACCTGGTGGCAGTGCGGTATCCCCCGGACCTCTACGCCGAGGCCTGAGCCATGAAGTTCTTTCTCGACACCGCGAGCCTCAAAGACATCAGCTGGGCGGCGCAGGCCGGCCTGATCGACGGCATCACCACGAATCCGTCGCTGCTCTCGAAGCAGGCGGGGGACCTGGACCCACGCGACGTGCTGAAGGAGATCTGCTCGCTCGTCGAGGGCCCGGTGTCCGCCGAGGTCGTGGCGGTGGACACCGAGGGGATGGTGAAGGAAGGCAAGGACCTGGCGAAGATCGCCGACAACATCGTGGTGAAGATCCCGATGCTCGAAGACGGGATGGTCGCCGTCCGGCGGCTCCGCACCGAGGGCATCCGGACCAACGTCACGCTGTGCTTCTCGAGCGTGCAGTGTCTCATCGCCGCCAAGGCGGGCGCGGCGTACGTGAGTCCCTTCATCGGCCGGCTCGACGACGTAGGACAAGAGGGGATGGACGTGATCCGCGAAGCGCGGGTCATCTTCGACAACTACGGGATCAAGACCGAGATCCTGGCGGCGTCGATCCGGCACCCCCGGCACGTCGTCGAGGCCGCGATGATCGGCGCCGACGTGGCTACGCTGCCGCCCGACGTGCTCAAGAAACTGCTGTTGCACCCGCTCACCGATCGCGGCCTCGACCAGTTCCTCAGCGACTGGAGCAAACTGGTCGCACGGGCGAAGGCCGCGGTTTGACCTGGGTCTCGCCGCTTTCGGCGCGCTACGCGTCCCCCGCCATGCAGGCGCTGTGGGGCGAGCGCCGCCGCATCGGCCTGTGGCGCCGGCTCTGGCTCGCCCTGATGACGGCGCAAAAGGACCTGGGCCTCGATATCCCGGACGCGGCCCTGGCCCAGCTGCGCGCGCACCTCGACGACGCCGACCTCGACCAGGCCGCCGACTACGAGAAGCGGCTCCGCCACGACGTGATGGCCCACATCCATCACCTCGGCGACCAGGCGCCGGCCGCGCGCCCGTACCTCCACCTCGGCGCGACGAGCGCCTACGTCACCGACAACGCCGACCTCATCCTGATGCGCGAGGGGCTCCAGCTGTTGCTGGGCCGCGTGGCCGCCGTGCTGGTGGCGCTCTCCAAGTCGGCGCGGCGCTACCGGGCGCTGCCCTGCCTCGCCTACACCCACTTCCAGGCGGCGCAGCTGACCACCGTCGGCAAGCGCATCACCCTGTGGATACAGGAGTTCGCGCTCGACGCCGAGGAGCTGCTGCACCGCATCGGCACGATGCGGTTCCGGGGCGTCAAGGGGGCGACCGGCTCGCAAGCGAGCTTCCTCGACCTGTTCGACGGCGACGACGCGAAAGTGCGCGAGCTCGACCTCCGGGTCGCTCGGGCGATGGACTTCCCGGCGGTCTTCCCGGTGACGGGGCAGACGTACACGCGCAAGCTCGACGCGCAGGTGCTCGCCACGCTGGCGGGCGTCGCGCAGTCGGCGGCGAAGTTCGCGACCGACCTGCGGTTGTTGCAGCATGAGGGCGAGCTGCTGGAGCCGGTCGAGGGCGAGCAAGTCGGCTCGTCCGCGATGCCTTACAAACGCAACCCGATGCGGGCCGAGCGCATGACCAGCCTGGCCCGCTTCGTGATCGAGCTGGAGGGCAACGGCTGGCACACCGCAGCGGAGCAGTGGCTCGAGCGCACGCTCGACGACAGCGCCAACCGCCGCCTGGTGCTCCCGGAGGCGTTCCTCGCCAGCGACGCGATCCTGGTGCTGGCGACGAACGTGGCCGCGGGGCTCGAGGTCCGTGAAGCGGTCATCGCGCGGCACGTGGCCCAGGAGATGCCGCTGCTCGCGACCGAGCGGCTCCTGATGCGCGGCGTCAAGGCGGGCGGCGATCGCCAGCAGCTGCACGAGGTGATTCGTCACCACAGCCTTGCCGGCGCGCAGGACTTGCTGGAGCGCCTCGCGCGCGACCCGGCGTTCAAGCAGCTCGGGGTGCGCGCCGATCCCTCCGAGCTCGACCCGGCGGCCTACGTGGGCCGCGCGCCCCAGCAGGTGGACGAGTATTTGGACCGCGTGCTGCCCGATCTCATGGAGGAGATCCAGGCCGTGGCTCCGGCCGCCGGCGCCGCCGAGGTGACGGTATGATCGGTGTCCTGGTGCAGAGCCGCCTGCCGCTGCCGCTGGTACGTCGGGGCAAGGTGCGCGAGGTGTACGCCGTGGACGACGCGACCTTGCTCCTCGTGGCAAGCGACCGCGTGAGCGCGTTCGATGTGGTCCTGAACGAGCCGGTGCCCGACAAGGGTGCCGTGCTCACCCAGCTCAGCGCCTTCTGGTTCGCACGGTTGGCGGGCGTGATGCCCCACCACTGCCTCACCGCCGACGCGGGCGAGATCGTCGCACGCGTGCCGGCGCTCGCGGCCCATCGGGCCCAGCTCGCGGGCCGGGCCATGCTGGCGCGGCGCGCGACGCCGGTGCCGTTCGAGTGCGTGGTGCGCGGTTACTTGTCCGGCTCGGCGTGGGCGGAGTACCGCCGGTCGGGCACGCTGGCGGGCGAGCCCTTGCCCGCGGGACTGGGGGAGAGCCAGCGGCTCGACCCGCCGATCTTTTCACCCGCGACGAAGGCCGAGCAGGGGCACGACGAGAACGTCACCCTCGACCACGTGGCGCGGGTTCTGGGCCGGGCGTCCGCCGAGCGCCTGCGGAGCGCCAGTCTCGATCTGTACGAGGCGGGCCGCGCCTACGCCGCCCAGCGCGGGATCATCATCGCTGACACCAAGTTCGAGTTCGGAACAGCCGCCGACGGGACCTTGCTCGTGATCGATGAGATCCTCACGCCGGACTCCTCGCGCTTCTGGCCGGCCGACCGGTATCAGCCGGGCCGCGCCCAGCCGAGCTTCGACAAGCAGCCGTTGCGCGACTACCTGGCCGAGTTGAAGCGGCAAGGTGTCTGGAACGGCGATCCGCCGCCGCCCCCGCTGCCGGCCGAGGTGGTCGCGGCGACCAGCGAGCGGTATCTGGATGCGTACGAGCGGCTGACGGGAAACCAGTTGGGAGGCGCCGCGTGAATTCCCAGGCTAAAGCCTGGGCTCGGCGAGACGTTGTCCTTAAGGACAGCGATTGGCCGAGCCCACCCTTTAGGGTGGGAATTCCGTGAGGATCGCCCCCGAAGGCTGGCCCTTCATCTCGATCGCCTGGACCCTTGCCGCGGCAGCCGCGTTGCTCGCGGCGCGCTGGGGCGGCGCGTGGTGGGTCCTCACGGGGGTGCTCGGCGTGCTCGCCGTGTGGGTCGTCGCCTTCTTTCGCGACCCCATGCGTTCGGGACCGCGCGGTGAGCGCTACGTGCTCGCCGCGGCGGAAGGCAAGGTGGTCCACGTGACCGAAGTGGACGAGCCGATGTACCTGAAGGAGCGGGCGGTCCGCATCTCCGTCTTCCTGTCGGTCTTCGACGTCCACGTCAACCGGTATCCCGTGGACGGGACGGTCGAGCTGGTGCATTACAACCCCGGCAAGTTCCTGCACGCGGCGAAGGAGAAGGCGAGCCTCGACAACGAGCAGGCGTCGATCGGGCTGCGGGGGCCGCGGGGGCGCGTCCTGGTGCGGCAAATCGCCGGCTCGGTAGCACGCCGCATCGTCACCGACGGACGGCCGGGCGCCCGTGCCGCGCAAGGCGCGCGCCTGGGGCTGATCCGGTTCGGGTCGCGCACCGACATCTTCCTGCCCCTCTCGGCGCGGGCCGCGCTGAAGGTGCGGCCCGGGGATCGGGTGCGGGTGGGCGGTAGCGTGCTCGCGGAGTACCCTTGAGACCCCCCGTCCTGCGGATGCGGCGGGTCGTGATCGTGGTGCCGAGCCTGTTCACGCTGTTCAATCTGTTCTTCGGCATCTGGGCGATGGTGCTCGCCACGCGCGGCGAGTTCTACCGGGCCGCGTGGTTCATCGTGTTCGCCGGCATCCTCGATACGCTCGACGGCCGCGTGGCCCGGCTGTCCGGGACGGGAACGCGCTTCGGCGCCGAGCTCGACAGTCTGGTGGACATCGTGAGCTTCGGCGTCGCCCCGGCGTTCCTCATGTACCAGATCGAGTTCGCGGGTGCGGGCCCCGCGGCGTGGATCTTCTGCTACTTCTACGTGATGGCGGTGGCGATCCGGCTGGCGCGGTTCAACATCACCCAGGCGGGCCGTTCCAAGACGTATTTCATCGGGCTGCCCTCGCCCGCCGCCGGCATGACCCTGGCCACGTACTACCCATTCACGCAGACCGAGGTGTTCCGGTCGCTGCACACCCTGCCCTGGCACCTGCTGCTCACTTTTCTGATGATCGCCCTCACGATGCTGATGGTGAGCAACGTGCATTACGCGACCCTGCCGCGGGCCGGCTTCCGCACCGCGCGCGGGCTCTTGGGGCTCGCGCTGATCGTGGTTATCCTGGTGTTTGGCATCTGGCAGCACGACGTTTTCCTCTTCCCGCTGGGCATCACGTACGCCTGTTACAGCGTGCTGCGCGCCGTGCTGCTCGGGTTCTTCGCCGCGCCGGCGGAAGACGAGGAGGCCGAGATCGCCGGGCCCATCGTGATCGACGAATCGGATCGCCCGGATCGCGGAGAAATCGCGTGAAGGCGTTCACCGTGGAGATTCGCGTCATGCCCCGCGCGGCCCTGCTCGATCCGCAGGGCCAGGCAGTGCAGCACGCGCTACACGCCCTGGGCTTCACGGATATCGGGACCGTGCGCGTCGGGAAGCACCTCGTGGTGGAGGTGCAGGCCGCCACCCGTGAGGAAGCGACGGCCCAGGTCCGCACGATGTGCGACCGGCTGCTCGCCAACCCCGTCACCGAGGACTATCACGTGGCCGTGGAGAACCGCTGATGCGCCGCGTCGCCGTGGTCGTGTTCCCCGGATCGAACTGCGACGCCGACACGCTGGACGCCGCCCGCGCAGCGGGGTCGGACGCCTACTACGTGTGGCACCGCGACACCGACCTGCGGCAGGCCGACGCCGTCATCCTGCCCGGCGGGTTCAGTTACGGGGATTACCTGCGCTCGGGGGCGATCGCCCGGTTCTCACCGGTCTTGCAGGCGGTCGCGGCCCACGCGCGGGCCGGGGGGGCCGTGCTGGGGATCTGCAACGGCTTCCAGATCTTGTGCGAGGCGGGCCTGCTCCCCGGGGCGCTGATGCGCAACGCCCGCCTGAAGTTCCTGTCGCGCCCGGTGCGGGTGCGGGTCGAGGCGACCGACACGCCCTTCACCCTCGCCTACCAGCGGGGTGAGGAGCTGACGTTGCCGATCGCCCACGGCGACGGCCGCTACGTGGCCGACGCCGCGACGGCCGCGCTGCTCGAGGCCGGGGGGCAAGTGGTGTGGCGGTACGCGGGCGACAACCCGAACGGCTCGACTAACGACATCGCCGGCGTGTGCAGCGCCGGCCGGAACGTGGTGGGGATCATGCCGCACCCGGAACGCCGCAACGCTCCGGTCCTGGGCGGTCAGGATGGCGCCCGCGTCTTCCTTTCTCTGGAGGCTCGCCATGCGACGCAGCACGCTGACGATCTGCGCGCTGTTGACGGTCGCCACCTTCGGGTGTGACTCGGCAAAAGAGAAGCTGAAGCTGGCGTGGGACAAGGTTCGCGGGAAACCGCCCGCGCCGGCCACGGCGCCGCCTGCGACGCCCGGCATGCCCACCGGCGACACGGCGCTCGCCGGGCGTCCCGCGACGCAGCAGCCGGCGCGGCAGCAAGCCCAGCGGCCCCAGCCCCCTCCCCCACGGCCGCCGGGCCAGTCGCCCGCCCTGCGGGATGTGCCCTTTATCTCCAACGATACCGGGACGATCGCCCCGGGGATGGGCGAGCGCGAGATCTACGCCGTGTGGGGCGAGGCCGCCGCGGTACGCCGTGTGGGCGACTACTCCTACCTCTTTTTCCAGAACGGCTGCGAGTACACGTGCGGCACGATGGACGTCGTCACGCTCCAGAACGACTCCGTCGTGGACGCGATCGTGCGGTGGCACGGCCACCGCTACGCCGGCGAGTCGTCCTCGCCCCCGGGCAAGAAACCGTTCCCGAATCCCGGCGGCGACACGCTGCGGGTGGTGCCGCCCAATGACTGACAAGCCCAGCAAGAACGAGGACGAGTACTTCGCGCGCCGCGACGCCGAGCTGCTGCGCCAGCAGCGGGCGGCGGCGCAGCAGGCCGCGGCCGCCAGCGAGCGGAAGTCGCACTACATGAAGTGCCCCAAGTGCGGCTACGATCTCATCACGGGGGATTGGGACGGGGTCCAGATCGACCAGTGCACGCACTGCCACGGCATCTGGTTCGACGCGGGCGAGGCCGAGGGGCTGCTCAAGACCGGCGCGCCCGGCATGATGGGACGCGTGCTCCGCGCCGTGATGCGGGGCGTGTCCGGAGCCCGGGCGACCGAGAAGTGACCGGCGATCCTCCGATCACGCCCGAGCTGGTTCGCGAGCACAACCTCACCCCCGAAGAGTACGCGCGCATCGAGGCGATGCTGGGCCGGGCCCCCACCTTCGCCGAGCTGGGCATTTTCTCGGCTCTGTGGAGCGAGCACTGCTCCTACAAGCACTCGAAGCCGATCCTCAAGACGTTTCCCACCACCGGCCCCCAGGTCGTCCAGGGTCCGGGCGAGAACGCCGGCGTGCTGCGCCTCCCCGACGGGTGGGCGGTCGCCTTCAAGATCGAGTCGCACAATCATCCGTCGGCGGTGGAGCCGTACCAGGGGGCGGCGACGGGCGCGGGCGGCATCCTGCGCGACGTCTTTACGATGGGCGCACGGCCGGTGGCCCTGCTCAACAGCCTGCGCTTCGGGCCCCTCGACGACGGGCGCAACCGGTATCTGTTCGCCGGTGTGGTGCGCGGCATCGGTGACTACGGCAACTGCGTCGGCGTGCCGACGCTGGGCGGCGAAGTGGACTTCGCCGCCGGCTACGGCGGCAACCCGCTCGTCAACGCGATGTGCGTCGGCGTCCTCAAGGAAACGGATCTCATCACCGCCGCCGCCCACGGGGTGGGGAACGTGTTGCTCGCCGTCGGCTCGCGCACCGGCCGCGACGGCATCCACGGTGCGTCATTCGCGTCCGAAGAGCTGACACAGGAGAGCGAGCGGCGCCGCCCGCAGGTCCAGGTGGGCGACCCTTTCACTGAAAAGCTGCTGCTCGAGGCGAGCCTCGAGCTGATCGGCTCGGGGCACATCGTCGCGATCCAGGACATGGGCGCGGCGGGCCTCACCTCGTCGTCGGCGGAGATGGCGGCGCGGGGCGGCGTCGGCGTCGAGATCGATCTCGCGAAGGTGCCGACCCGCGAACCGGGCATGACGCCCTACGAGATCCTGCTGTCGGAGTCCCAGGAACGGATGCTCGTCGTGGCGAAGGCCGACCGCGTGCCCCAGGTCCAGGCGATCGCCGCCAAGTGGGAGCTAGACGCGACGCCCATCGGCCGGGTGACCGACGACGGGATGTACCGCTGTACGTGGGGCGAACAGGTCGTAGTCGAGATTCCCGGCCGGCACCTGATCGACGATTGTCCCGTCTATCATCCGGAGGCCAAGGAGGATCCCCGCGTCGCGGAGCTCCGAGCCGCCAGACCCACGCACCACGCACCACGCACCACGCCTTCCGACGCTTTGTTGACGCTCCTCGACCATCCGCCCGTCGCCTCAAAGCGCTGGGTGTTCGAGCAGTACGACTCCACCGTACAAGCGGGCACCGTCATCGCGCCGGGAGGCGACGCGGGAGTGTTGCGGGTGCGGCATGCGAGCTTCGGCCTCGCCGTGACGACCGACTGTAACGCGCGATACGTCCTGCTCGATCCGTACGAGGGGGGCAAAGCGGCCGTCGCGGAAGCAGCGCGCAACGTCGCTTGCACCGGCGCGCGGCCCCTCGGCATCACCGATTGCCTCAATTTCGGCAGCCCCGAGCGGCCGGCGGTCTTCCATCAGTTCAAGGAGGCGTGCCGCGGGATTGCGGACGCCTGCCGCGCCCTGGGCACGCCGGTGACGGGCGGCAATGTCTCGTTCTACAATGAGAGTCCAACGGGTGCCGTCGATCCCACCCCCGTGGTGGGGATGGTCGGCCTCCTTGCCCGCGTCGACCGTGCCGTGCCGAGCCACGCCCGGGCGACGGGGGACGTCGTGTTCGTGTTGGGCGAGACGCGCGCTGAGTTCGGCGGCTCGGCATTTTGGGAGGCGGTGCTCGGGTTCGTAGGAGGGCAACCGCCCCGCGTGGACCTCGAGGCCGAGCGCCGGCTGGTGGAGCTGCTCGTGGCGGGGGGCGAACGCGGCCTGTTCCATTCGGCCCACGACTGCTCGCAGGGTGGCCTCGCCGTCGCGCTCGCTGAAGTCGCCATGGGGGGGCCATATCAGGAGAACGGATTCGGGCTGGATGTCGACTTGCAGTCGTACGGCGTACGTCTTACGTCGTACGACGTCTTGTTCAGCGAATCCCACGCCCGCGCCGTCGTCACCTGCGCGCCCGAGCGGGTGCCGGCCGTCGCGGCCCTGGCGCGCGAGATGGGCGTGCCCGCGCATCGTGCTGGGACGGTGGGGCCGGTGAACGGCGCGTTCAGCGTAACGCTGCGCGACGGCGCCATCACCGACCCCGTCGCGAAGCTCCGCGACGTATATTTCAACGCCATCCCCCGGCGCATGGGAGACTGACACCTCGATGTGCGGCATCATCGGCGTTTCCGGCGTTCCCGAGGCGGCCCGCGTCGCCCATCTGGGGCTGTACAGCCTCCAGCACCGCGGGCAGGAGTCCGCCGGGATCGTCGCGCTGGACGGGACCGGGGCCGCCCGCTCCCACCGCGGCATGGGCCTAGTCTCTGACATTTTCCCTGACGCCGTGCTCGCCGGGCTCCCGGGCGACGTGGCGATCGGTCACACGCGGTACTCGACCGCCGGTTCTTCGGTGCTCGTCAATGCCCAGCCCATCCTCGCCGGCTACCGCGAGGGCCCGCTCGCCCTCGCCCACAACGGCAACCTGACCAACGCCGAGCAGCTGCGCGCCGACCTCGTCGCCAAGGGGTCGATCTTCCAGACGTCGTCGGACAGCGAGGTGCTGATCCACCTCATCGCCCGCTCGGAGGCGCGCGAGCCGGAGGATCAGCTGCTGGACGCGCTGGAGCGCGTGGAGGGGGCTTACTCGCTCGTCGTCACCGTCGGCCGCACGCTGTACGCCATCGTGGACGCCCGGGGCTTCCGGCCCCTCTGGCTGGGCCGCCTCGGCCCTGGACACGTGGTCGTCTCGGAGACGTGCGCGCTCGACCTGATCGGGGCTACGCCGGTGCGCGAGCTGGCGCCGGGCGACTTCGTGCGCATCCAGGGCGGCGAAGTGGATCGCCTTCTCTCACTCCCTCCCAAGCCGCACCGCCGCTGCATCTTCGAGCTGGTGTACTTCTCGCGGCCCGACAGCACGATCTTTGGCCGCTCGGTGGACCGGGTGCGGCGGGCGTTGGGTCGCGAATTGGCCCGCGAGCATCCCGCTCCCGGGGCCGACTGCGTCTTCTCCGTCCCCGACTCCTCGAACGCCATGGCCCTCGGCTTCGCCGAACAAGCGGGGCTGAAGCTCGAGCATGCCCTCATTCGCAATCACTACGTCGGCCGCACGTTCATCAATCCGACGCAGGCGGGGCGCAACGCGAAGGTCAAGATCAAATTCAACCCCGTGCGGGAGGTGCTGGAGGGAAAGAAGGTGGTCGTGGTGGACGATTCGCTCGTGCGCGGCACGACGAGCAAGGGCCTCGTCCACATGATCCGGCAGGCGGGGGCCGCCGAAGTGCACTTCCGGCTCGCATCGGCGCCGATCACCGGCCCCTGCTACTATGGCATCGACACGCCGACCACCAGCGAGCTGATCGCATCGAGCCACTCCCTCGAAGAGATTCGCGAGCACCTGTGCGTCGACACGCTGGGATACCTGTCGCTCGAGGGGATGCTGCGGGCCGCCGGCGGCGACCCGGCCGAGTTCTGCCACGCCTGTTTCTCAGGCGACTACCCGACGGCCATCCCCGATGAGCGGGGCCGGGATCGTGAACGCGAGCCCGTGCCGGCGATCGCCGTGTAGAACCCCGCCGTTCCATGCCGTCGCTCGAGCGCTACGTCTACTTCTTCGGCAACGGCCGCGCGGACGGCTCGGCCGCGATGCGGGACGTGCTCGGCGGCAAGGGCGCCGGGCTCGCGGAAATGGCCAACCTGGGCCTGCCCGTCCCTCCCGGCTTCACCATCTCCGCCAAGCTGTGCCTCACCTACCTCGAGCAAGGCACGTTCCCCGACGCGCTGCGCGCCGAGGTCGATCGCCACCTGAAGCAGCTCGAGCGGGCCACCAAGAAGAAGTTCGGTGATGCCCGCAACCCCCTACTCGTCTCGGTCCGCTCGGGGGCCGCCGTGTCGATGCCCGGCATGATGGAGACGATCCTCAACCTCGGGTTGAACGACGAGACGGTGCGGGGCCTCATCGCCCGGTCCGACAATCCCCGTTTCGCGTACGATTCCTATCGCCGCTTCGTCCAGATGTACGGCGACGTCGTCTTCGACCTCGGCAAGGAGCCGTTCGAGGAGGTGCTGGCGGAGGTGAAGGGCCGCCGCAAGGCTAAGCGCGACATCGATCTTCCCGAGGGAGACCTCAAGGCGCTGGTCACCGAATTCAAGGCGATCATCCAGTCGCGCACCGACGTCCCCTTCCCCGACGACCCGCAGCAACAGCTGTGGGGCGCGATCGAGGCCGTCTTCAAGAGCTGGCGCACGCGTCGCGCCGCGGACTACCGCCGCGTGCACGGCATTCCGGACGACATGGGCACCGCCGTGAACGTCGTCGCCATGGTGTACGGCAACATGGGCGACGATTCCGGCACCGGGGTGGCGTTCACCCGGGACTGCCGCACCGGCGAGCGCGTGCTGAACGGCGACGTGCTCACCAACGCGCAGGGCGAGGACGTCGTGTCCGGCGCACGCACGCCTACCCCGATCGCCGGGATGAAACGCGGCAAGCTGGCGAAGGTTCACCGCGAGCTCGCGCGCCTCGCGGACAAGCTGGAACGGCACTTCAAGGACGTGCAGGACATCGAGTTCACGTTCGAGCACGGCAAGCTGTATATGCTGCAGACGCGCCGCGCCCAGCGGACGGGATTGGCGGCGGTGCGGGCCGCGGTGGAGATGGTCGCCGAGGGACTGATCAACGAGGATGATGCGGTGCAGCGCGTCCCGCCCCACGACCTCGACCAGCTGTTCCATCCGATGGTGGATCCGCGCGCGGCGGTGACGGTGGTCGCCAAGGGGATCCCCGCCTCGCCCGGAGCGGCCACCGGCGAAGTGGTGTTCCACGCCGACGAGGCCGAGGCGTTACGGAAGAAGGGCCGGGACGTCATCCTGGTTCGACCCGAAACGTCCCCGGAGGACTTCCACGGCATCGTCGCGGCGCGCGCGGTGCTCACGGCGCGGGGAGGCATGACCAGCCACGCCGCCGTCGTCGCCCGGGGAATGGGCAAGACGTGCGTGGTGGGCGCGAAGGACATCGAGGTGGATCCCGCCGGCGGCCGGTTCCGCGCCAACGGGCGGGCCGTGAAGCGCGGCCAGGTGATCACGGTAGACGGCACGACCGGCCGCGTGATTCTGGGTGCGGCCAAGCTCGTGGAGCCGAAGATCGGCGTCCACTACGCCAAGCTGATGAGCTGGGCGGATGACCGGCGCCGTCTGCGGGTGCGCGCCAACGCCGACACGCCCGCCGACGCGCGCCGCGCCCGGGAGTTCGGAGCCGAGGGGATCGGCCTGTGCCGCACCGAGCACATGTTCTTCGAGGGGGACCGCATCACCGCGATGCGGGAGATGATCGTGGCCCCCGACGAGAGCGGCCGCCGCCGCGCCCTGGCCAAGCTGCTCCCGATGCAGCGCGCCGACTTCGAGGGGATCTTCGAAGCGATGGCCGGCCTGCCCGTCACGATCCGCCTGCTCGACCCGCCGCTGCACGAATTCCTGCCGCACACGCGCGAGGAGATCGCCGCCCTCGCCAAATCAATGAAGCTCCCGGTGCCCAAGCTGCAGCGGCTGGTGGCGTCGCTCGTCGAGGCCAACCCGATGCTGGGGCACCGGGGCTGCCGCCTGGGGATCACCTACCCGGAGATCACGGAGATGCAGGCGCGAGCGATCTTCGAGGCGGCCGGGCACGTGGCCGGCCGGGGCAAGAAGGTCACGGTCGAGGTGATGGTGCCCCTCGTGGCCCACGTCGAGGAGTTCGCGCGCCAGGCCCAGATCATCCGCCGGGTGGCGCAGGAGGTATTCCACGGTGAGGGTCGCGCGGTGCCGTATCTGGTGGGGACGATGATCGAGCTGCCCCGCGCAGCCCTCACCGCCGATGACATCGCGAAGCAGGCCGAGTTCTTTTCGTTCGGCACGAACGATCTCACGCAGACGACCTTCGGACTGTCGCGCGATGATGCCGGGCGGTTCCTGCCCTTCTACGTGGAGCGCGGCATCCTCGCCGAGGACCCCTTCCAGGTGCTCGACCAGGACGGCGTGGGGAAGCTGATCCAGCTGGCCGTGCGGCTCGGCCGCAGCACGCGGCACGACTTGAAGATCGGGATCTGCGGCGAGCACGGCGGCGAGCCCAGCTCGGTGAAGTTCTGCCACCACGCCGGGATGAACTACGTGTCGTGCTCTCCGTTCCGGGTGGCGATCGCCCGCCTCGCCGCGGCCCAGGCGGCCCTCGACGAGGCGGGCGTGATCAACCGCACGAAGGCTACCGTGTGAACAGCGCGCCGAACGTCCCGGCGATCAGCAATCCCAGGACGAACGACCCCGTCGCCACCATGTAACCGCTGCCCTTGGACAGCCGGTGCGTGGTCGAGACGCCGATCGCAGTGAGGACGAGTCCCCAGATCGAGAACGGGTTGATGCCCTTGAGGACGGCGCCGAGGAACCCCTTCGCGCCGGGTGCTAGCAGGTCCAGCCCGAGGGCCGGCTGGAGGTCCTGCGGGGACGTGACATTGCCCGGCCCCTGGATGTGGAGGACGATCGTCCCGATGATGCCGAGCACCACGACCGACGGGACGGCGGCGTAGGCCGCCACGCTCAGCAGCGTCCCGAACTTCGCCTCGCCCCCGACCAGAGACACGAGCACCCACAACACGAACGCCACAATGACGAGGACAATCGCGATCCCGACGGGAACGAAGATCAGGCCGATGGCGGCGAACCTGGATGGGTCGGGCGCGCCCGCCGGCGCCTGCGCGGCCTGCGCCTGCATCGCCACCTTGAGGAACGGCAGGTTCAGGGCGCTGATGAGGATCTGAACGACCGAGATGCCGATGAACGGCATGAGGAACGCCGGCTTCTCCGTCACGCGCTGGAACACCGCCGCCGGGTCGTACAGGACCTTCACCAGATCGAGAATCGCGCCCATCACGTCCTCCCGCTTGAGGGTTCGGCGCCCAATATACGCCCTTGACCGTCCCCGACAACGCGGGGTAGAGTAACCAAAGGCGCCGTATGATTCCCCCGCTCGTACCTGCGCTCGGGCTCCTCGCCCAGGCCACCGTCCTCGCCACGACGGGTGCCCCGAGAGGGGCCCCTGCCCCCGTCGCACCAGTCCACGTGCGGCTAAACGACTCGACCGCGTACGTGACCCTCCGCGACGCGGGTTATCTCACCGTGCTCCAGGTTGATCCCGTGGGGCGCATTCGGGTGCTGTTTCCCCTGAGCCCGGACGACAACGCCGCCGTTCCGGCCGGCTCCACGTTCGAGGTCGGTATACCGGTGGACGGGGATGGCGCCATTGGGACCGTCGTGGCCGCTCGCTCGCGCTGGCCGTTCCAGGCCGCCGGCTTGCGCACGGCATCTTCCTGGGATTACGACGGCGCCCTGCTGTTCCAGCCCACCGCCGGTGACCCGCTGGCGGCGCTGCTCGACGTTGTCGACCGCATGGCGGACGGGCGCCCCTACGAGTTCGACGTGACGAGGTACCGGCCCGGCCCGATCCTGGCGCCGCTGGGCTGCCTCGGCTGTGTGCGCCACCGGCCCGTGGAGACGCCGCCGCCGGCGCCACCCGTCATACAGTCGACGAGTGTCAGCCAGGCGAACAGCGTCGATTGCTCCAACGCCGTGATGGTGAATTCGTTCTGCGGGGTGGTCGATAACCGGGTGACCAACACCATCGTGTACAACGAGGCCGCCCGGGGGGGGGGGCCCAGCGAGCCGGTCTACGTGCCGTACTACGTGCCCTTTGTCATCCCGCGGGGCCGGCGCTTCGCCCCACCGCCACCGGCCATTCCTCAGACCGCGGCGGCGGCCAACCCGATGCGCACAGCGCCCGTGGTTCCCTCGAGCGCGTTCTTGCGCGGGCTGGGCCGCCGCCCGCGCTAGCCGGACGTTTTCAGTGGAGGCGCGGGGAATCGAACCCCGGTCCGAGCATGACTCCGATGCCGCTGCTACGTGCGTAGGCGACGCTGTGTTGGTCTCGCCACCTCGGCGCCTCGCCGGCCTCGGCAGCAACGAGCCTCTGACATCTCTCGCGTAACCCGTTGAGGCCCCAGGTCACGCCAGCCCGACTTTGCGATACGTGAGCGCCGCCTCAGGCGGGCTGCCACTCACGCAGGTGCATAAGCCGAAGCTTACGCAGCCAGAGCCAGTTCAGAGTTGGCTTTTGTAGTTTCCCAGTTGATTTACCAGGTGACTGAGAACCTGGGCACGCAGCGATATCCTCGCCAAACCCGTCGAAGCCTGTCGCCCCCGAAAAAGGTCGAAACGAGAAGTTAGCGGCCCGCCTCGGCCTTTTCAACTCGGTTGCGCCCCGCCTGCTTGGCGCGGTACAGTGCCGCATCCGCCGACGCATCGAGGTTCGTCAGATCGCCGATCGGCAGAGGGTACGCCGCCACGCCGCACGACGCCGTGACGGGATAGCGCGAGCCGGTCCAGTGCCATGCCGTCCCCGCCACCGACGACCGGACGCGCTCCGCCACCTCTAGCCCTTCGTCGAGCGGCGTGCGCGGCAGCCACACGGCGAACTCCTCTCCCCCGATCCGCGCCACCAGGTCGCGGTCGCGCACCGCGGCCTCGAGGATCCGTGCCACGTGGCGCAGCGCCGAGTCGCCCGCCGCGTGGCCCAGCGTGTCGTTCAGCTGCTTGAAATGGTCCAGGTCCACGTAGATCAACGTCGCGGGTGGCGCCGGGCGGCGACCCTCACCCCGGTACTGGCTCAACGTGCGCTCGAATTCCCGCCGGTTCGCGAGGCCCGTGAGCGGGTCGCGAATCGCCAGCTGCTCGGCGTCGTGCACCGCCCGCGCCGCGGCGAGACGCGGCCCGAGCTCCGCGATCAACGGCCCGATCTGCTCCATCGCCGGTGCATCGGGCTCGAGCGGCGTGCCCAGGAGCACGAGCGAACCCACGACCACGTGCCCGTCGAACACCGGGTACGCGGTCCCGGCGCGCTCGCCGCGGCGCCGCTCCGGCATGCCCGGCCCGAAGACGTCCTCTCCGCGACCCGTCACCACGGGGACACCAGCGGCCATCGCCCGGGCGACGGGCGCCTCCGGCCGGAGCGGTTGCCCCACAAGCCGCGGATCACCGCTCCCCGACACGGCCACGACACGGGGTTCCTCGGCGGCCGCCAGCACGATCGCCGCGCCCCGCTGCGCGAGCTGCTCCGCCAGCTCCGCTGCGATGCGGGCGATGCCCTCGAGCGTCTGGGCACCGCCCGCCACGCGCGCCAGCCGCCGCCCGAGGAGCTGGGCGCGGTGTCCTTCCACCTGCTCCTCGGCGAGCCGCATGCCCGCCACGAAGCGTCGCAGCGCCGCCGCCGCCGCGTCGGCGACCGCAGGCGACTGATCCTGTCCCGTGAGCAGCAAGCCCGCGCCGTATGGAAAGTCCCCTACGGCTACGTAGGTCCCTTCCGGATCGCGCGCCACATGCACGCGCCCGTCCACGGACGCAAGCTGCACGATGGCCGACCCGCGGCGCTGGTAGGTGGGCGAGACCTCGGGACCGGCCGCCACGTCGATAGCGCCGTCGATGGGCCCAACCACCCACCCCGCCACGGCGCCGTGCGCCCGGCGGAGCAGCTCGAGGATCTCCCGGAACGTGACCGGCGGCGGGCCCCGCCGCCGGAAGCGGCCGGGACGGAAACGGATCGTCCAGCCGACCGCCGCGGCGATCCCCCCGGCGGTCGCCAGGAGGCCCCACCAGGAGCCCCGCCAGACACCTACAGCGGCGGCCACCAGTCCTCCGAGCTGCAGCGCGAGGGCGATCCACCGCCGCGCGCCGGCGGATTTACGTGTGATTGATGCGGCTCGCGGCGGCGGCGGCGCCGAACCCGTTGTCGATGTTGACGACGGTGACGCCCGCGGCGCAGGAGTTGAGCATGGCGAGCAACGCCGCGAGCCCACCAAATGAGGCACCGTAGCCGACGCTCGTCGGCACGGCGATCACCGGCACTTTCACCAGCCCGCCCACCACGCTGGGCAGCGCGCCTTCCATCCCCGCCACGACGATGATGACGCCCGCCGAGCGCAGCACGTCGGTCTGGGTGAGGAGCCGGTGGATGCCCGCGACGCCCACGTCCGTCAGCCGCTCGACCGCATTCCGCAGGGCCCGGGCCGCAACCGCGGCCTCTTCGGCGACCGAGAGGTCGCTGGTGCCGGCCGTGACGACGAGCACCGTGCCCCGCCCGGTGGGCGGCGGTTCAGGATCGGGGGGCAGATACACGGTGCGCCCCAGCTCATTGACCTCGGCGCGCGGAAACCGCGCCGCCAGGGGCTCCCAGTGCTCCCGCCCGGCGCGGGTCGCGAGAAACGCTCCCCCCGCCGCCTCGAGCCGCTCGGCGATCGCCACCACCTGTCCCGGCGTCTTCCCGGGACAAAAGATCACCTCCTGATGACCCTGAGTGACCGGGCGGAGGTGATCGATCGTGGCGAAGGGCAGCCGCTCGACGTTCACGCGGCGGCCTCCACCGCCGTCTCCGACAGGTAGCGGGCGAAGATCGCTTCGGCCTCAGCCATCGACTCGATGGTGAACAGCCGCTGGCGGAGCTCCGCCGCCCCCGGCAGCCCCTTCGTGTACCACCCCAGGTGCTTCCGGAACTCGATGGCGGTCTTGCGGTTGTCGCCCTGCAGCCGGAGCGCGAGGCGCGCGTGCTCGAGGGCGGTCGCGAACCGCTCCGCAGGGGTGGGCTCGGGCCGCGGCGCGCGCCCGTCGAGCAGGTCGCGGCCCTGGGCAAACAACCACGGATTCCCGAACGAGCCACGCGCGATCATGATCCCGGCACAGCCGGTGTGGCGGCGCAGGGCCACGATGTCCTGGGGCGTCCGTACGTCCCCGTTTCCGATCACCGGCACGTCCAGCGCCTCGACCACACGAGCGATCTCGTCCCAGTCCGCGACGCCCTGGTACATCTGGGTGCGGGTGCGGGGATGCAAGGTCAGCGCCCGAGCCCCGGCGTCCTGGCAGCGCCGCGCGATGCCGACGGGATCCCGCTGGGCCTCGTCCCAGCCGCTGCGGATCTTGACGGTGACCGGCAGGTGCGTCGCACCCGCCACCGCGCGGATGATGCCGGTGACGAGCGACGGGTCTTTCAGGCATCCGGAGCCGCCGTTGTTCTTGACCACCTTTTTCACCGGGCAGCCGAAGTTGACGTCCACGAAATCCGGCTCAAACAGCTCGGTGACCATTCCCGCGGCCCGCGCCATCACACCGGCGTCGGCCCCGTAGATCTGGATCCCGATCGGCCGCTCGCACGGCTCGAACCGCATCTCGGCGAGCACGCGCTCGATGCCGAGCGAAATGCCCACCGACGAGATGAATTCGGACACGAGGACGTCGGCCCCGAACCGGCGGCAGATCTGCCGGAAGGGGGACTCCGACACGCCCGCCATCGGGGCGAGGAGGAGCGGGACGTCGTGCGCCACGCGATACGGGAACCGCATGTAGGGGAACGTAATAACGCGTTGCGCCCCGGGCAACCAACCATTACGTTTCGCGCCCGTGCGACTACGCGAATTCTTCTCCCACGACGCCATCAACCTCGAGCTCCAGAGCACGACGAAGGACGCGGTGCTCAAGGAGCTCGTGGGTCTGCTCAAGCTCGACGACAAGGCCCAGGGGATGTTGTTCAAGATGCTGAAGCGGCGCGAGACACTCGGCTCGACCGGCATCGGCCAGAACATCGCGATCCCGCACTGCCGCTCCCTGGTCGTGAACCGCCTGTGTTGCGCCTTCGGCCGCCGGCTCGAAGGCATCGACTTCAAGGCGATCGACGACAAGCCGGTGCATTACTTCTTCCTGATCGTCGCGCCGCCCCTCGAGGTATCCAACCAGTACCTCCCCGTGCTCGGCAAGATCGCCCAGTTCGCCAAGGAAACGGACGTGCCCGATCGGCTGGCGAAGCTCAAGTCGGCGCCGGAGTTCTTGGAGTTGCTCGAAGAGAAGAACATTTAGGAGGCGTTGCACGACGGCACGTTGCCCGCGCGCCCGTTTGACCATCGCTGCGCGAAATGGATGCCGGTAACCCGTGGGTGGCCGGCAATTGTTCTGTCATGGGCGATTTCAAGACTCTTCGCGTTTGGCAGGAGGCCAAGGCCTTTGTCATCGCCTCGGAGAGCGCTATAAGTCGCCTGCCGACCGAAGAGCGATTCCGACTCGCCGATCAGTGGCGGCGCGCGGCCCAGAGTGTGGCCCTGAACATTGCCGAGGGAGCAAGCCGCAACGGCCCGAGACAGTTCCGGCGATACCTCGATATCGCGTTGGGATCGCTGCACGAACTCGAAGCGATTCTGGAGCTGGTGGGAGCCCTGGGCTATTTGCCGGAGGCTGAGCTACAGGCGTTGCGGCTGAGGCGAGCAAATTGCGCCAGGATGGCCTACGGTCTGATGCGCAAGATGGGTGAACGGTCCAATCGATAGAGTCCTTGCGGGCAACGTGCCGTCGGGCCGTCGTGTAACGCTTCTATTCCCACTCAATCGTCGCAGGCGGCTTCGAGCTGACGTCATACGTGACTCGGTTCACCCCCCGCACCTCGTTGATAATCCGATTCGAGATCCTCCCCAGCACCTCCGCCGGAAACGGAAACCAGTCCGCCGTCATCCCGTCCCGGCTCGTCACCGCCCGCAGCGCCACGACGTGATCGTAGGTCCGGCCATCGCCCATGACCCCGACCGACTTGATCGGGAGCAGCACCGCAAACGCCTGCCAGATCTGATCGTACAGACCGGCCGCCCGGATCTCCTCGATGTAGATCGCGTCGACCCGGCGCAGCAGGTCCAGGCGCTCTTCCGTCACGGCGCCGAGCACGCGGATCGCGAGCCCTGGGCCGGGGAACGGGTGGCGCCCGACGATCTCGGCGGGGAGGCCCAGCTCCCGGCCCACCTGCCGCACCTCGTCCTTGAACAGCTCCCGCAGCGGCTCGATCAGCTTCCATGGCATGTCGGGCCGCAGGCCGCCCACGTTGTGGTGCGTCTTGATCGTGACGGAGGGGCCGCCCTTCGCCGAGGTCGACTCGATCACGTCCGGATAGAGCGTGCCCTGCACCAGAAACCCGACGGCGCCCTCGACGTGCCGGGCCGCGTCCTCGAACACGTCGATGAACGTGTGGCCGACGCGGCGGCGCTTCTCCTCCGGGTCCTCCACGCCGCTCAGCTCGAGCAGGAACTTTCCCTCCGCATTCACCACGCGCAGATCGATGCCGAGATGGGCGCGGAAGGTCCGCTCCACCTGCTCGCGCTCGTTGAGGCGCAGCAGGCCGTGGTCTACGAAGATACAGGTGAGCCGGTCGCCGATGGCCCGGTGCACCAGCGCCGCGGCCACCGCCGAATCGACGCCCCCCGAGAGGCCGCAGATCGCGCGTGCAGCGGGCCCCACCGTCTCTCGGATCCGGGCGACCGACTGCGCGATGAAATGCTCCGGCGTCCAGTCGGCCACGCACCCGCAGATCGCGAACAGGAAGTTGTGAATGATCTCCCCGCCGCGCGGGGTGTGCGCCACCTCGGGGTGGAACAGCACGCCGAAGAGGGGCTTCGTGTCGTGCTGCATCGCCGCGACCGGCGCGTTGGCGCTCGTCGCCGTGACGCGGAAGTGGGGCGGCGCCTGCTCGATGCGGTCGCTGTGACTCGCCCACACCGTGATGCCCGCCTGCGGCTCGAACCCCGCGAAGAGCCCCCCCCCCCCCCCCCCGCGCCCGCACATTTCGGCGCGGCCCTACTCCCCCTCCCCCCGCGGGCCGGCCTTGCCCCCCGCGGGGGGGGGGGTGGGCTGCGTCCCGTAGGAGGTTCCGGGGGGGGGGGT
>Ga0137375_10000977_pt1 | contig 32352 bp, 33 predicted proteins | sample SagtaG_24_FD_104936 | JGI IMG/M metagenome (GOLD analysis project Ga0137375, IMG submission 104936) | Vadose zone soil microbial communities from Sagehorn Ranch, Mendocino, California, USA - Sage1_R_113_16 metaG | ecosystem: Environmental > Terrestrial > Soil > Vadose zone | place: USA... | reverse complement strand
TGTCGACCTCCTCTCGAGTTCGGAACCACCAAAGTTGCGAGGAATTCGGGATTCACCGTAGGATCCGCCCCGATGGACTCCGGCCCTCGCATTCAGGACTTGCGCGACGAGGCGACCCGTCTTCTTACGATCCTGGGATCGCAGGCGCGCCGGGCCTATGTGGTCGAGGTGACGGGCACGCCGAAGGCCGGCAAGAGCACGGGCATCAGCATGCTCGAGAATTTTTTCAAAGACTGCGGCTTCCGCGTCCACGTGCTCCGGGAGCGCGCTGCCCTTTGTCCGCTGAAAATGAAGGGGCACTTTTTTTTCAACACGTGGACGAGCTGCACGATGCTGGCGGAACTGCTGGAGGTCGTGGACAGTCCGTGCGACCTCGTCATCCTCGACCGGGGCTTCCTCGACGCACTGATCTGGCTCGAGCTGCAAAGACGGCGTGGGCAGGTATCTGAGAAAGAACGACGCGCGTTCGAGCAATTCATGATGCTGGACAGGTGGCGCACCCTCGTCGACGTAACGGTCCTCATGAGCGTCAAACCAAGTGAGGCGATGCAGCGGGAGCAGCGGGACAAGCTAATCTCGCGGGCGGGCAGTCTGATGAACCTGCACGCCTTGGCGGAGTTGAACACGGCGATCGCGTCCGTAGCCAAGCGGCATGCACAGTCGCTCCCACTCATTCGCGTGGACGCAGGCGGCATCGATCAGAAGCGAACCATCGGACACATCGTCGAGACCTTGCTCCCGAGAATGAGCGCATGGGCGGACCCTTTCGTCGCATCCGTTCGGCGTTCGGAGCTGACCGCCTTCTTTGGTACCGGCAAGGCAGTGGCGTGGGATGCGGCTCGGTGGCGAAAACTGACCAAGCACGCAATAAGTACGCGGCGACGATCGCAGTTGGAGGGCACCGACGAGTTCGTTCAGCTCGTCGCATGCGGCATCCAGACGCGAGAGGGCGGCATCTTCGCCTTCGCTCGATCGCCGGACGACAAACGGGCACCGTACGGCCTTCGCACGATTTGGCAAGGCTGCCACATCGCTATCGGACGGAACGACCGCACCACTTTGAAGCGCGTTCAGCGCTGCCTGGAGGATCGACTCCGACAAAATCTCCACCTTGAAATTCAGTTCGCGCCGAGGCCCGTCGGGTTTGTCTGGGAGCCTGAAAACCAACGCGAGTCTCGGCATATGGGCGTGGTCTTCGAGGTGCCGATCGAGGACGAACTTGTCGGGGACCACCTTCGAGAGAAGGCGTTCAAGACCAACGGTCGCGGGCACCAACTGCTCAGCCGCTTCAGCAAACCGACAGAGCTGTTGTCGAAGCAAGAAGACCTATCACTCGAGCCATGGTCCTGTGCCATACTAGAGGCGTCATGGCTGAAGTAGCTCGCACGCCGGATCGGATCTCTAATCTCGCGTGCGTCGCCGCCCGCCTGCGCTTCGACGGTCGCCACTACTGGCTCTTGAAACGGCACGAGAAATGGGGCGACTGGAGCTTCGTCGGCGGTCACGTCGAAGCCGATGAATTCTCCGACTGGCTAGCAACTGCTCGTCGTGAGGCGGAGGAAGAACTCGCCCCCCTTCGGTGGGGCGTCCACTTCGATGTACGGCCCTTGCCTGCCCCCGAGTCCGTCTGGGGCCCCGAACCATCCAGGTCGAGTGGCGGCATCCCTACCCGGTACCACGCGCGCTGGTACTTTCTCGAGTTTTTGATCGACCCGATCGAATGCTTCTGTTCACTGCCGCGCGGCGAATTCATCCTGGTCGACGAAGATCGACTAGCCTCGCAGAGAGACCGCGACGTTACCAATCTCGTGGACCGCCTTCGAGACGCCCTCCCAAAGGGACTTGGTGCGGTTCCATACGCCTGGGATCAAAAGGAGCTTCCCCCCGCGTGGCCGATCGAGCGACGCGACGCGTCCGGCCACGACAGGATATTTCCGAGGTCGGCACTTCCTTCCCGCTAATTTCGCGGGGGAGGTGGTATCGGACGCCCACGCCTCGGATCCGACGTAAGCTCGACAACCTGTTTGTTGATCGGATCGAACAGGTGTCCCTTGCTGACCGCGGATGGGCTCACAACGAACCCGCCATCCGCCAGCACGACGCGATAGTGAAAACGAAAGAACAGCGTGACCTGCCCGATCAAGTGCTTCGAGCGCCATGAAACGCCCACCCCGTGGACAACCGGTGCCTGGTCTCGAGGTACGCCCGCCAAGAATTCGCCGCCCGCTAACGACACTGACTCGCGAGACGGAACATCGCCGTAGCGAATATAGCGGCGGATTTCATCGAACTGCGGCATCTGTGCGATCGCTCCGTAGTGAAACGCAAGGTAGTTGTATGCGATCTTGGCGATCGTGCGCATGAGCTTCTGATCAATTATTCCCCTGATGTCGATATCCATCTCGCGACCTTCCGAATTGCCGCGAACCTCCAAGGGCGATGGATCGTACCCTTTCTCCTTCAACTCGCGTTCGACCTCTGCCCAGTCGGCTCCGAACACCTTTATTGTGAGCGGCGTGCCGGGTGGAAATCCCTGGGCGTGAAGCTCAGGCTTCGTCGGAATCGCGTCGGCGCGAAACCACACATGCCTTCCCGATTCGTCGGAAACACCGATCTGTGGAAATGGCCAGAGAACGAGCTCGGTACCTTCCGCGGATGGTCCCCACCACACTTCCGCTCCATCGAAAAACCCACCCTTCACTCGGGCCTTGAGCAAAGCACTGCGGCCGAATTCGGTCTTGTCACTCGCACGTTTGACTCCGTGTTCGTATCGATCGAGCCCTTCGATGCTGTCCCGCCCGAGTTTGAGTTCGAGGTGATTGCCGAAGTACGAGTTGCATTCCCGGCAAACCGCCTCGTGCAGCACGAACGTTTCTGACCCGAAAAGGCCGAATGCCTCTGGAATCACATGCTCGCGATTGAAATCCTTCGAGTCCCGATTCTCGCGGCAGTATAGACAGGTCGGCATACGTCTTCATACGCGACCGCGGTCGCCGACAAAGAGCCGGGCGGCGATTCGCCCGACGGAGTACGTTCGTCGACAACGCGCAATCGGCGGCTGAGATCAATGTTGCGATTCGTGAGGCGCTCCAGCAGCCGATAGAGACCGTCCGACGTGAACGGTTCGACCTCGAGAAAGAACCTCTCCTTCATCTTGGAGGCGACCGCATCAGGTACAAAGAGGCAGCCCGACGCGGCGACGTACGACCTCTGCCACTCCAGCACGGCGTCGAAGGGTTGCCGCAACGCGATGACGACATCAACGGCACTCTTGCCTTCTCGAAAAAGCTCGCAGGCGCGCGCGGCCAGCTCGCCGGCCGAAGCAGGTGCCGATCTCGCGCGAGTAAAAGCGCCCGCCGTGTATCCGCCAAGAAACGCAGCAATGTCCGGGTGGGCCAAGAAGGACTCGAACCTTCAGCCAACGGATTAAGAGTCCGCTGCTCTACCAATTGAGCTATTGGCCCTAAACTGCTGTTTTCCTTACCAGAACCTTCGCTCCGCCGTCCAGTGTCTCCGCGGCGCGTTGGTCGGGAACGCGCGTGGGAGCGGAGGTCCTTAGCCGATCTCGGTGCGGGTCGGTAGCGATTTGTCACTCGCTCCGTCGGTACGGACGAGCTCGGGGGTGTTACGTGCTTGCGCCGGGGAGAACGCCCTCTAGTTCCGCGCGGTGGTGGCGGGCTTGCTCCTCCATGACGAGGGCGGCGAGATCGCGCTTCAAGGCGTTGAACGCGGGTGACGAGGGGTCGCGGGGACGCGGCAAGGCGATGCGCTCGTCGCGCTTGATCGTGCCGGGGCGGTAGGTCATCACGGCGACGCGGTCGGCGAGGTAGATCGCTTCGTCGATGCTGTGGGTGACGAAGACGACGGTTTTGCGGAGGTCGATCCAGATCCGCAAGAGCTCGTCTTGGAGGTTGTGGCGGGTGAGAGCGTCGAGGGCGCCGAAAGGTTCGTCCATCAAGAGGATGGGGGAGTCGAGGGCGAGAATGCGCGCGATGGCCACGCGCTGGCGCATGCCTCCGCTGAGATCCTTCGGGAATCGGTCGTGGAAGTCTTTCAGGCCGAGCATCGAGAGCAAGGCTGCAACGGGTTCGTCGATCCGCGCGCGGGGGAGCTTTTTCATCTCGAGCCCGAAGGCCACGTTTTGCGCGACCGTCATCCAAGGAAAGAGCGCGTACTCCTGAAAGACCATGCCCCGCTCGGGGCCGGGCCCCGCAACCGGCTGGCCGTCCACGAGAACGGCCCCCTTCGTCGGCGGGGTGAAACCGGCGATGGCGTTGAGCAGCGTCGACTTGCCGCAGCCCGACGGCCCGAGAAGGCAGAAGAACTCACCCCGCGCGATCTCGACGTTGATGTTTTCCAGGGCGACCACCTCGCGAAGGCCGCCGGCGAACGACTTGTGGAGGTTGCGCACGGCGATCTGCGGAAGCGATGACATCGTCAGTGATCCAGGCCGCGATGCCAGCGCAAGAGATGGTTGCTCAGGCGGTTCATGCTCGAGTCGATGGCCAGCCCGACGAGGCCAATCGTGACCATGCCCGCAATGACCTTGTCGGACCACATGAACTCCCGCGCCTCGAGGATGCGATAGCCAAGGCCGCTGTTGACCGCAATCATCTCCGAGACGATCACGACGATGAAAGCGGTACCCATGCCGATGCGCATGCCCGCAAGAATGTAGGGCATGGCTGCCGGCAACATCACGCGCCGAAAGAGCGTGGCTTGATTCGCGCCGAGATTGAGCGCCGCTCGCAGATAAATCCCGTCCACGTGACGGACCCCTGCCATGGTGTTCATCAAGACCGGGAAAAAAGCGCCGAGTGAGATGAGGAACACCGACGGAGGATTGCCGAGCCCAAACCAGAGAATGGCGAGCGGAATGAAGGCGATCGGCGGGATGGGGCGCAGCACCTGGATGAGGGGATTCAAGAGTGCGTAAGCGCGCGGGCGGGCTCCCATCACGAGTCCGAGCGGTAACCCGAGGCCCGCTCCCACGAAAAATCCGAAGAGCACGCGGTAGAGACTCGAGGCGGTGTCTTGCAAAAGCTCGCCGGAGAAAAGCGCGGCGATCCAACTGCGGGCGACTGCCGACGGCGCCGGCAGCACGATCGAGGACACGAATCCCGCTCGCGCGCAGGCCTCCCAAATGAAGATGAGCAGGACGGGAACGACGGCCCCGCGCATCACGCCTTTGATCTCATTCTTCAGCGATGGCGTCAGGGAGTCTCCAGGCCGGCTTTCGCCTTGGCCAACAGATCCAGCTTCACCCAGTCGGCGGCCTTCGGAGGATTGGCCATCCGACCGACGCCATACCTTTGCATGAACTCGACGGTGGTGTCGATGTGCTCGGCGGTCACGTCGGCGGTGAAGGCCGCATTGTCCATCGCGTCGCGATAATCTTGGCTCGAGAGCTGTCCCTTGAAGAGGTTCTCGCGCACGTACTTCTCCGCCAGCGCGCCGTCGCGCTGAAACTTCTCGGTAGCGGTCACGAAGAGCTTCATCACCCTCTCGGCCACGTCGCGCCGCTGGTAGAGCTTCTCGGTGAAAATGAGCGTGCGCACCGGCTCGCCCATGGGCGTGTCGTAGGGCTTGTTCACCTCGATGCCGAACTTCGCATTGATGGCCTGGGAAGACTGCGGCTCGGATTGGCACATCGCATCGATCTGTTTGGCCAAGAGCGCCTGATTGAGGTCGGCAAAGGCGAGATACAGGATCTGCACGTCTTTGCCGGGCTTGTCCGACCAGGTGAGCCCGTGCTTTTCGAGCTGAGCAAAGAGCAAGAGCTCCTGCGCGCCACCGCGGGCGACGCCCACCCGTTTTCCCTTGAGGTCCTCGACGGTCTTGATACCCGAGTCGACATGCGCCACCAACCTGGCGCCCCCCTTGGCGAAGCCCGCGACGACATAGATGGGAGCGCCGTTGGCGCGCCCGGAGATAGCCGCATCGGCTGCGGTGGCGGCGACGTCGATCTCACCGGCGACGATCGCCGGCATGATGTCGACACCCTTCGCGAAGATCCGCTCCTCGATTTTCAACTGAAACTGAGGTGCGAGCTCCTTCATGTAGGCAACGGCACCATAGTGGGCGAATTTGAGATTGCCGAGGCGCACCGCTTCGCTCTCCGAACGACAACCGGCTGAACCGAGAAGGACCATGAGAACAGGAGCGAGGGATCGTTTCATGAACCGCGAGAGTATGACCGAACCAGCGTTCGGCAGCATCGGGGATTGTGTTCAGCGCCGGGAAGTGGGCATAATCGAAAATGCGGTCGCTCCGAGCCCCCCTATGAAGCCAACTCTCTTGGAACAGTTCCTGACCGAAGAAGGCACCCCGTACGTGCGCGGCTTGGTACGAGCCGCGCTCGACGCGGGAAACGCCGGCACTGCGCCGGCCAGAAACCGCTTCGAGTTCCATCGATTCGAAGTCACCCTGGACGTCGAAGAGGGGGTGGTTCTCATCGACGATATTCTGAATCCGAGCGACTCCGGCGTTCAGCGGATTCCTCTCCAGGAGTTCTCAGCGGCTTTGGCGAAGCAGCCTGGATAGAGGCTCAATCGAGCGGAGCTTCGGTGAGACGGTTGGCAAACGTCGTCAGGGTGTCAGGGTGACACAGTAGTGGCAAGCATTTTGCTGCCCCATCGTCATCGCGATCACTTCCCGTTCCAGCGGTGCCAGCGAGCTCCGCTCGAAAGCGGAAAGCCCATCGAGGGCCGCAGCCAGGGTAACCGGCGAAGCCGCCACGCCGACAAAAGCGAGCAACGAGACGATTGCTTTCACTGCGTGGAGTGTGTAATTCGCTCGCAAGAGAGAACCCAATGACCCAACTTACATTTGGACGCTCCGCGATCATTTTTGTCCTCGGCATCGGCTCGCTGACTCTCGTTCAGTGCGGGTCCGCGACGGTCAGCACCAATCCTACCGACGGTGGATCGTCGGCAGGCAAGGGTGGATCCGGCCAAGGCGGCACATCGAGCGCTGGAACGGGCGGCGCGGGCGGGACGGCCACCGCTGGCACGTCCGGAAGCGGCGGCAGCTTCGGTGGAACCGGCGGCGCGACTGACGCCGGAACCCGTCCCGGATCCGACGCCGGCGGATACTGTGTAGAAAACGCGGGCGACGACCCTTGCTCTGCCTGTCTCAAACAGCATTGTTGCAGCGAGCTTCTCGGGTGCCGGGCCGATGCGGAATGCATCGCTCTCGCCGTCTGCTTTACCAACTGCGCCGACCAGCCGTGTCTCGACGACTGTCTGACGCAGCATCCCGACGGCCAGACAGCGCTCGAGCCCATTCTCACATGCACGCAGGGGAGCTGCGAAGCCGAGTGCATGTAGAAGCGGACCCATTCCTACCGACGCGCATCGTCGGGGCGTTGGTGCCCTATTACCCGCGCTCGCCTGGTCAACCTTTTGGCCGCGTGACGGCGCTAGTGGAAAGGGGTAGAGTCAGTCGTTGCGCCTATTGGGCGCGGGGGTCCTCTTCACCGGATGCTGAAGCGAAGCCAATGGCTTGACGCTGCACGAAAGCTCGACTGGGAGTTTTCTTACGTTCGCGAAGAGGACGTCTTTCCCGAAGTTGCCAGCGGCGGGCCATGGCTCGCACACGAACACTGGAAAGATTGGGACGAGCCTTATCGCACATCGTACGCCGAGTACGTCAAGATGCAGTGCAAGAAGGACGAGTCGCTCGCGGCGGTGCGCGAGGCCATCGGCAAGCCGGAGGATTTTCGAAAGCTTCCCAAGCCCTGGCTCAGCGCCCTGAAGTTCCACGCCGCGGCGCTACCGCTCGCCGAATTCGCCGCGGTGATCGGCAACCTGCGCGGCGCCCGCTTTGGCCGCGACAGCGCGTGGCGGACGATGGCAACCCTCGGTGCTCTCGACGAATTCCGCCACACCCAGATCCCTCTCACGTTGATGCACGAGCTGGTGCGGCACGACGAGCAGTTCGATTGGACGCATCGCTTTTATCACACGAACAACTGGGTGGCGATCGCCGCGCGACACATTTTCGACGAGCTCTTGTTGTCGTCGAATGCCATCGAGTTCGCGATAGCGACACACTTCGTCTTCGAAACCGGTTTCACCAACTTGCAGTTCGTGGCTCTGTCGTCGCTCGCTCACGACGTCGGCGATCGCATGTTCGAAAAAATGGTGAACAGCATCCAGAGCGACGAAGCCAGGCACGCGCAGATCGGTCACCCCGTCCTCGCCACGGTGATGAAGCACGATAAGGCGTATGCGCAATATCTACTCGACAAATGGTTTTGGCGCAGCTGGCAGCTGTTCGCGGTGCTGACCGGCTTCAGCATGGATTACCTCACGCCGCTCGAGCATCGCTCGCGCTCTTTCAAGGAGTTCATGGAGGAGTGGGTGCTCGATCAATACATCCGCTCCCTCGAGGAGCTCGGGCTGGAGAAGCCCTGGTATTGGGACATCTTTCTTTCATCGCTCGATCACTATCATCACATGGTGTACGCCAGCGCCTACACCTATCGCGCTACGGTGTGGTTCGATTTCGTGTTGCCGAGCCCACGCGAGCGGGCTTGGCTTCGCTCCAAATATCCGGCGAGCTGGGATGCCCTGGATCCGGTATGGCAAACGATTACCGAGCGCTGGGAAGAGAGTGACGTCGGCAACGATTTCGCGGTGCACGGCACGGCCATCGTCACCTTCTGCGATCTCTGTCAGGTGGTCCTGTGCGGCGGCACGCCCCAGAAAAATACTGCCAACACGCTCACCCACGGCGACAAGAAGTACATCTTCTGTTCCGAGCCGTGCCGCTGGATCTTCGAGCGCGAACCGGAGCGGTATCGCGACCACAAGGACGTGGTCAAGCGGGTGCTCGCCGGCGAAGCACCGGCGAACCTGATAGCGATGCTGAGACGTTACTTCGGCCTCAGCTACGAAACATGGGGAAAAGATGCATTCGGGGGTGACTACCCCTGGCTCGGCCGCCGAAGGACACCATGATTCCGCTCTACGGTTTTCTCCAGGGCGACACGATTGGCCTTCTTATTTTGGCGGACGAAAGCGACACCGCCGCGATTCTCGCCGAAAAGCTGCAAGCCGCTGCGCGCGTGCGCGTCAAGCCGAAGTCCAACGTGAAGGTCATCCACGATGGCCACAGCCTCGACCTGCAGATCACCGTCGCGCAGGCCCACATCGAGGCACTCGACCGAATCGACGTCGTGGAGGCCGAACCGCGATGAGCTTCTGCAAGGCGACGACGCTCGACGAGCTGTGGAGCGGTGAAAAAATCGGAGTCGTCCTGGGGGGCCGGCGCGTCTTGCTCGTCAACGTCGCGGGTACCGTCTGCGCCTACGAAGATCGATGCCGCCACAAGGGCGTTCCGCTCAGCGAGGGACGCCTCGAGGACGGCGTTCTCACCTGCTGCGCGCACGGGTGGGAATACGACGCGCGAACCGGGCGTGGAATCAACCCCGAGAGCGTGAAGCTCCCGAGATATGCAGTGAGAATCGAAGGAAGCGACGTGCTGGTCGACGTCGGGACGGGGAGCGATGACGAGCGACAATGATGCGCGCGAGTGGGTGGGCCCCGTGCTGCAGAAAGGGCCGACGACCGATGGCGTCATTGGTGCGATCAAGGAGCTGAACGAAGAAGTCGCCATTCTCGATCGCGGGGCCTACGTGCGGATCTTGGTCTTGCGTCGCTGTCACGTGACACGTCTCGCCATCGAGCGTCATACCGGCGAGTCATTTCGGCTGCCTTCTGATCTGGAGCTCATCATGTCGTCATTCAAAGGACGCTTCGAGGTGACGGAGGACGAGGCCGTATGGCAGCTCGGAAAGCAATCGAAATGAGCGGCCCGCCGCCGAGCATCCCTCCCTCCTCGCTCGATCGAAGAGCGACGAGCTCTCGGCTGAAGACCTATTCGCACCTGGCCGGCCAACGTCGGATGCCGACCGAATACGAGATCGCCACCTCTCGACTACTCTACTACACGCGCGGCGGGTTCGAAGTGAACACGCCCCTCGCAGCATGGTACGCGAAGCATCAGGCAGGTTCCGCCCTCGTGGCAAAGGATTGGGAGCGCTTCGTCGATCCTCGGGAGACGACCTATACGAAATACACCAGCCTCGCCGAACGCGATGAAACCTATCTCGATGGCATTTTCGCTTCCATAGAGGAGAGCGGCTACGACCGGGCGCTTGCGCCCGAGTGGCGCGCGGTCCTTTCTCGCGTGCTTCCGACCCTTCGTTTTCCTCTACACGGCCTGCAGATGATGAGCGCTTACGTCGGCCAGATGGCGCCGAGCGGTCGCATCACCGTGGCCGCCATGTTCCAGACCGCCGATGAGCTCCGGCGGGTTCAGCGGATTGCCTATCGCATGGCCCAGCTGAGGCTCGTTCAGCCGGATTTCGGGAACGACAGCCGACAGGTCTGGCAGAGTGACCCGGCGTGGCAACCGCTTCGCGAAGTGATCGAGCGGGGCCTCGTTGCTTACGATTGGGGAGAGGCTCTGGTGATGTTGAACCTCTGTCTCAAGCCACTCGTGGACGAGCTTTTCATGGTGCAGCTGTCCAAAGCGGCAAAGGATCATGGGGACTATTCGTTGGGTCAGCTTTTTTCGTGTCTCGACGAAACCTGCAAATGGCATAGGGCCTGGACTGTCGCGCTGCTCACCATCGCGATCGAGGATCACGAGTCCAATCGCGCGACCATTTCGGGTTGGGTGCACAAGTGGTCCGGCCTCGCCTTTCGCGCCGTCGAAGAATTCGGTTTCTTGTTTCCTTCCGGCGCCGTGGCGCGGGCTTCTGACTCGTTCGAGGAGGTGCTCGCCAAGATCGGCGTGGAGGTGCCTCGACGATGAGAGTGGAAGGAAAAACCTTCGAGGCCGCCATGGCCCGCCTCCTTTCGCTGCTCTCGTTCTCCAGCAGGCTTCTGGAGAGCGAAGGAGCGGGGCTGTTCGCCGTCGATAGCGACTGTCGCTACATGTTCTGGAACCCGGTGATGGAGCTGATCACCGGCAAGACGGCCGCCGAGGTGCTCGGCAAACATGCATACGATGTGCTTCCGTTCCTCCGCCACACCGGCGAGGACGCTTACATCGACCGATCATTGGCCGGGGAGTTCGTCAGTTCCAAAGGCCACCGTTACACGGTGCCGGAAACGCAACGCGAGGGCTACTACGACGGCTATTACTTGCCGATCAAGGGCGAGGAGGGCGCCGTCATCGGGGCGGCTGCGGTCATCCGCGACATCACCCAGCGACACCTCTCCGAGGGGCAGCTGCGCGAAACGGAGAGTCGATTCCGGAATATGGCCGATGTAGCACCGGTCCTCTTGTGGATGGCGGAGACAGATTCGCTCTGTACCTTTTTCAACCAAACTTGGCTCGACTTCACCGGTCGCAGCCTGGAAGAGGAATGGGGCGTCGGATGGGCGGAGGGTATCTATTTCGAAGATTTTCAGAAATGCATGGATACTTACATCGCCGCGTTCAACAGCCGCAGGGTCTTCGAAATGGAGTACCGCTTACGCCGACGAGACGGCGAGTACCGCTGGATCCTCGATCGTGGGACGCCGCGCTATTCGCCCAACGGAGATTTCGCAGGCTACATCGGCTCGTGCGTCGACATCAGCGACCGCAAGCAGCTGGAAAGTAAGCTGATCAAAGCGGTGCGCGACCGCGACGATTTTCTTTCGATCGCCTCGCACGAGCTTCGCACGCCCCTCACGACGCTGCAGCTCGAGATCGAGAGCCTCATGCGTTCCCTCGAGAAGCGTCCGGAGATGGCCCTCGCCAGCGGACGATTGGCGCAAAACGCCACCGTCGCGAATACGCAGACCAGCCGTCTCATCACCCTGGTCGACGAGCTTCTCGACGTATCGCGGGTCGCCAGCGGCCGACTCGAGATTCACCCGGCGGAATTGGACCTCTGCGAGCTGGTGAACGAAATCGTGCAGCGGCTCAGGGCGGCGCTGGAGGTGGCCGGCTGTCCTCTCGAGCTGGCGATGCATGCCAAGGCGATCGGCGTTTGGGACAAGATCCGCATCGAGCAGGTGGTCACCAATCTTCTTTCGAACGCGATCAAATACGGAGCCGGGCAGCCCATCGAATTGCGGGTGACCGCCGAGCAGGGCACCGCCTGCCTCCGGGTGACCGATCACGGCATCGGTATTGCTCCCCACGACCAGCTGCGAATCTTCCAGCGCTTCGAAAGGGCCGCTTCGACATCGAACTACGGGGGCTTCGGACTCGGCCTCTGGATCAGTCGCGAGATCGTGGCGGCGCACGGCGGCTCGATCCAGGTGGAAAGCGCGCCGGGAGCGGGCGCCACTTTCATCCTGAAATTGCCGCTGCGGATTTCGTAAGTCTGACGCGCGTGCCAAGTATGTTTACCCGAGGGCGGGTGCGGCGTTTTTCGAGCGGTGCCTGACGGAGGGTGCCTTTTTTCGGATGACATCCGAGGTATGCATACGTACCTGAGGAAGAGCGCGAGAAAGCACTCGACCGTCGTTCGAAAGGGCCCGCATCCACACTCCGAAAGCGGGGCGCGACCCGGCGGGGGGGGCCTTCTGCCGCACGGGCGGGGCGCTTGCCGACAACGGCTACCTCTTATATTATCAGTCGTATGATAAATAACATCCGGTGGTCCGTGCGCATGCTCATGCTGGGGATGGGCTTGGTTGTTTCCGGACTTTGGGCGTGCGAACCCAAACCCCGGCACCCCGGTACTTTCCAGGGCATTCTCGAGTTCGACGAGCGCGTGCTCGGCTTCGAAGTAGGCGGCCGCCTCTTGGGGCTGGAGACCGAGCGCGGCGCCATCGTCCACGCGGGCGATGTTCTCGCCACCCTCGATGACACCCTCGAACGGACCGCGCGCGAGGGGCGCGAAGCCGAGGTCCACGCGGCGCAGGCCGAAGTGGCATTGGTGCGGGCCGGCAGCCGGCCAGAAGAAGTGCGATCGATGCAGGCTCAGCTGCGCGCCGCGCAAGCCAGCGAATCGCTGCTCGCGAAGAATCTCGCGCGCGAGCGGGTCTTGCTTCAGCAAGGCGCGATCGCGGCTGCGTCGGTGGACGACCTCGAGGCCAAGCTTCAGACGGCCGTCGCCGAACGGCAGGCGCTCGAGCACCGATTGCGCGAGCTTCAAAATGGCGCGCGCCGGCAAGAGATCGACCGGGCCGAAGCGCAAGCCGTGATGGCCGGCAAGCAAGTCAAGCTCGGCGACGAGCGGGTGAACCGCTACGTGCTGCGGGCGCGGGAGGACGGCACGGTGCTCGACGTCCATGCCGATCCCAGCGAGGTGGTGGCCGCCGGGGCCCCGATCGTGACCGTGGCCGACACGAAGCACCCTTACGCCGACGTGTTCGTCCCCCAGGCGGGTCTGCAGGGAATCCAGCTGAACGTGCCCGCGACGGCGAGCGTCGATGCCACCCAGCAGACATTCCGAGGGCACGTCGAGAACATCGAGCGCAGAACCGAGTTCACTCCGCGCTATCTGTTCAGCGAACGCGAACGCAGCCAGCTCGTGGTGCGAGTTCGGGTGCGCATCGACGATCCCGAGGAAAAGCTTCACGCCGGCATACCGGTCTTCATCACGTTCGAACGGGGCGCCAACGCGGTGAGCCGCAAAGAAGGGTCGCCATGAACGCCGATTCGGCAGAAGAACCCATCATCCAAACCGAGCATCTGTCACGACGCTTCGGTTCTCTGGTCGCCGTGCACGACGTGTCGCTGTCGGTGAACCGCGGAGAGATCTTCGGCGTTCTCGGGCCGAACGGCGCCGGCAAGTCGACCACCATTCGGATGTTGTGCGGCATTCTCGATCCCTCCGGCGGCCGCGGCAGGGTGGTCGGTTACGACATCGCACGCGACGCCGAGCGCATCAAGGAACGCATTGGCTACATGACGCAGCGGTTCAGCCTCTACGAAGACCTGAGTGTCTGGGAGAATCTCTTCTTCTACGCGGGCATCTATGGAGTGCCGAGACGGCGGCGGCGCGACCGCGTCGATGAGGTGCTCGCGCGAGCGGGCCTCGTCGAACGGCAACATCAGCTGGCCGGCACGCTTTCTGGAGGCTGGAAACAACGGGTGGCCCTCGCCAGCGCAACGATTCACGAGCCCCCGCTCTTGTTTCTTGATGAACCGACGGCCGGTGTCGATCCCGTGAGCCGGCGCGAATTCTGGGATCAGATCCATCGCATTTCGTCGGCAGGAACAACGGTGCTCCTCACCACGCACTACATGGACGAAGCGGAGCGCTGCCATCGACTGGCGTTCATCTTCGGCGGCGACCTTCTCGACGTGGGAACTCCCATCGAGATCGTCGAACGGCGACGTTTGCGCGTGGCCGAGCTGGAAATAACGAGCGCGACCGAAGCCGCAGACCTATTGCGGGCGCAGCCCGAGGTGGACGAGGTGGCGCACTACGGCAGCGTGCTCCGAGTGGCCACGAAGAATCTCATCGATCCCGAAAAGGTAGCGCGCCAAACGCTGGAGCCGAAGGGCATCGCCATCGACAAATGCAAGGAGACGCGGGTCACCGTCGAAGATGCGTTCGTGTCGATGGTGCGCGAAGACGCCAGGCGCCGGGATCCCAGGAGGGCCGCATGACGTTTCGTTACGGCGTCATCGCCTGGAAGGAGCTGCGCCAGCTACGGCGCGATCGCATGACGCTCGCCATGATGGCGGTGCTCCCGGTGATGCAGCTTCTCTTGTTCGGCTACGCCATCAACACCGACGTGCGGCACATTCCCACCATCGTCTATGACCAAGATCGCAGTGCGATGTCGCGCGACCTGTATCGAAGCATGGAGGCCACCGGGTTTTACGACATCATCGGAGAGGTGCGCGACTATGATGAGATCGAGCGCGCTCTCCGCTCGGCGCGCGCGAAAGTCGCCCTGGTGATCCCCACTCGCTACGCCTCCGACGTGAAAGCGGGCCGCACGGCCCACCTTCAGCTGGTCGTCGACGGGTCCGATCCCCAGACGGTCGGCAGTGCCACCAACACCGCCGCGTCGCTCATCGCCGCCCGCTCCAGCGAGCTTTTGATCGGCCGGCTGGCCGCCAGCGGCAGCCGCGCGATGGTGGAGCCGATCGCGCTCGAACCGAGCACTTGGTACAACCCCGATCTGCGAACGGCCGTCTACATCGTTCCCGGCCTCATCGGCGTCATTCTCACGATGACCATGGTGATGCTCACCGCGATGGCCCTCGTGCGAGAACGCGAGCGCGGAACCCTGGAGCAGCTCATCGTTTCGCCGGTCAAGAACGTGGAGCTCGTCCTGGGGAAGATCCTGCCCTACGTGATCATTGGATACGTGCAGATCACGTTGATCCTCCTGGCCGGGAGACTGGTATTCGCCGTTCCGTTTCTGGGTTCCCCCGCGCTGCTCTACGGATTGGCTTTCATGTTCATCGCGGCCAACCTCGCGCTCGGTCTCTTTTTCTCGACGATCGCCAAAACACAGCAGCAAGCCATGCAGATGTCCTTTTTCTTTCTTCTTCCGAACATCCTCTTGAGCGGATTCATGTTCCCGTTCGAATCGATGCCCCGGCCGGCGCAGTGGCTTTCGCAAGCGCTCCCGCTCACCCATTTTCTCCGCATCGTGCGGGGCATCACTCTCAAGGGCAGCGGTTTCGCCGATGCCGCGCCCGAGCTCGTATGGCTCACCGGCATTCTTTGTGCGCTCGTTCTCATCGCCTCCCTCCGCTTCCGAAAGAAGATCGCCTGATGGCTCGCCCGCGAAGTGACATCGAGCCCCGGATCGTTCATGCCGCGCGGCGCCGCTTTTTGAAAGACGGCGTGGACGGCGCTTCGCTCCGCATGATCGCGAGCGATGCCCGCACGAGCATCGGCATGATCTATTACTACTTTCCCAGCAAAGACGACCTCTTCTTCGCCGTCGTCGAGGAAGTCTACGTCGAGCTTCTCGCCGACATGACTCGCGCGCTCGAGCCGGGAGCGCCCGTCGAGCAACGCATCGGCCGGCTCTATGCCCGCATCGGATCGATCAGCGATACCGAGCTCGCCATCGTGCAGCTCGTCGCCCGCGAGGCGCTCGGCTCGTCGTCGCGTTTCGATCGACTCATCCAGCGGTTTCTTCGTGGCCACATCCCGCTCGTCATCGCGGCGCTCGGGGACGGCGTGCGCGACGGCAGCATTCGCCCCGACCTTTCCCCTCCGCTTCTCTTCCTCTGCACGCTCGCCGTGGGCGCTCTCCCGCAGCTCGTTCGACGTGCGGCGGGAAAACGCCTGCCACTCGCGGGCCTCGCCTCCGGCGACGCCCTTGCCCAACAGCTCGTCAACGTGCTTTTCCACGGGATTGGAACCGCGACGCCGCAAGAGAAGACGCGACGGCGTGTGACCGCGCGCGCCCGTCGCGCCTGATGAGTGTCACGACGAGCGACGAGATCGACAACGATACCCCGTGGAAATTTCCTTTGACACCCGCAATATCGTAGTAGAGTGCACAGTTGGCCGAAGTGAGATTTCCCGCGCCGAAGCAACAACGAAGGAAGCCAACGTGCAATCGCAACTGAAGTCACGCGACCTCGCATGCGTCGTATTCGCGCTCCTCGCGGCTTGCTCGGGCGCTCAGAAAACGCCGGATTCCGGGTCGGGCGGAAGCGGTCCCAATCCCATACCGCCGATTTTCGTGCCCGGAGACTGCAATCTGGAGCAGCCTGCTTTCTGCGAAACATTCGAAAAAGAGTTTGCCGGAGGTCGCGGCGGCCCCCTCGACGAAAAAGTGTGGAGCGTCGCCCGTTGGGGGTTGCCGTCCACCGGGGGCTTTCGCCTCTTCGCGCGACACGCGGCCACGAGCGCGGGACAATTCACGAACACGCCATCGTTTTGCAATGGCCCTTTTTCGGACATCCTTCCTTACGACGACCTGCGCTTCTGCGATGGAACCGACGGAGCCGGCTTCGGGTCCAAGCAGCTGAACGAAGTCTTCGAAGACGACGGGAGCTTTGCGTTCACGTCGTTGCGCATTCGGCAACCGTTCGACTTCGCCAATCGAAGCGGAACCATCGTTTTCGATGTCGATGCCAAGAGAAACATCCAGTTCGACGGACACGGATGGTGGGTCGAGCTGTGGCTCTCGGCCGACCCGACGCCGATGCCCTATCACGGCGCGCCGACCGTCGCCTCCTATGCCCGGCGCGCCATCGGCTTTCAGATCGCGCCTCTCACGGTCGACTGCTTCCACCAAGAAACTCCGGTGTGTAATCAGGTCGGCCGCATCGTCGTTCACCGCGACTACAAGGTCGTCCGCGACACGGCGATCGAGCCCAACACGGGCTTCAACACACTCGATACCAAGCTCAACCGGTTCAAGTTCGTCATCTCGGCGAACCGTGTCGAGATCTTCGCCAGCAACTACGACGCCGCCGGCAAGATGATCCAGGTGGCCGTCGCCGACAATCTCGGCCTCGACTGGACGAGAGGCTACGTGCACCTCCAGCACGCCCAATACAACAGCCCAAAGGTGAACGCCTCCGGCAGCCAGACATATCGGTGGGACAACGTCGCCTTCGACGGACCCACGTACCCCACGCCGCGTGGCTACGACGTGCCCGACAACCAAGAGCAAATCGGTTCCACGACGGAGCGCGTGCTTCGCTACGGCTACGATCTCGTGCCTCAGGGCCTTCCGCCGACGCCGGTCAACGTCAAGGTTCAGGGCATCGATCTGACGAGGGCAACGAACGCGACGTTCAACTTCAACGTCTTCACGGTGGGCAATCGCTCGCTCAAGTACCGCTTCAACACGAGTGCATGGCACACGTTCGTCACGCCGGCCGAGCTCGGCGGCGATTTGCTGCTGCGCACCTTCTCCCTTCCCGCGCCGCTCGAAGAGCTCGTCGCGGGGGAGAACTCGATCGGAGTCATGGTGGACTCGCCGATCAACGGGAATGGGGCCGAGGCGGTCGGAAATATGGATCTCACCATCGAAGCGACGCCATGAACGCGCCGCGTGCCGCCCTCTGTTTGGGCGCGCTCTGCGCGGTGGCCTGCGGAAGCGGAAGGGGAGCTTCGACATCTTGCGTAGGTGATACCGGCGAAGCCTGTGCTCCCCCGGCGATCGCGATCACACCCGAGATCAAGGCGCGCTTGGCAACGCTCGCCCTCCCCAAGAGTGGGCCTCTGCCGCCCGCGGATCGGACCAACGCCTTCGCCGACGACCCGCGCGCAGCGGCTCTCGGCCAGAAGTTCTTCTTCGATCCTCGGTTCTCCGGTCCCTTGCTCGATGAAGCCAACGACGGGACGAGCGGCACGCTCGGCAAGAGGGGCGAGCCCGGCAAGGTCGCCTGCGCCGGCTGCCACATGCCTGTGAATGGGGGCTTCGTCGACGTTCGCAGCCCGCGCGAGCAGCTCTCGCTCGGTTCGGGATGGACGCACCGCAAGGCGCCGTCGCTGCTCAATGTCGCCCAGATGAGCTTTCTCATGTGGGATGGGCGTCGCGACACTTCTTTCAGTCAGGTGTTCTCGCCCATCGAGAGCCCGCTCGAATTCAACAGCTCGCGCCTGTTTCTCGCACAGCAGGTCTATCGCCTCTATCGTGGCGAGTACGAGCAGGTGTTCGGCCCGCTGCCCTCCTTGCTCGACGGCTTTGCCGCGCTCGCGCCGACCGACGCCGGCTGCTCCGAGCTTCCGAAAGATCCGCTGCACGAGAACTGCACGAAGGCGGGCCATGACGACCCGGCCGTCGTGCGCGTGGTCGTCAACTTCGGCAAAGCGATCAGTGCGTATACACGCAAGCTTGGCTGCGGCCGTAGCCGATTCGACGAATGGATCGATGGTGATGCCAAAGCGCTGACGGCCGACGAGCAGGCTGGGGCTTTGCTCTTCGTCGGTAAGGGGGCCTGCACCCTTTGCCATAGCGGGCCCTATTTCACCGATCGGCAGTTTCACAATCTGGGGTTGGGAGGAGAGGTCGTGCCCTTCACGGGCGTGTCCACGGTCGACGATCCGGGCGCCGCTCCCGCGTTGGCCGAGCTCTTGAATGATCCTCTCAACTCGAAAGGCCCCTACAGTGACGGTTACGACGGGCGGCTCGATTCCCTCCCCGGAGATTTATCGACGCTCCGGGGCGCCTTCCACACGCCCGGCCTGCGCTGCGTCAGTCGGCGGCCGAGCTTCATGCACAACGCCAAGTATCGAAGCCTCGAAGACATGGTCGATTCGTTCAGCCAGGGATCGTCTCCGAGCGGCTACGTGGGGACCTCCGAGAATTTCGCCCGTAACTTCACCAACGTCGAGCGATCGCAGCTCATCGCGTTTTTGAAGGCTCTCGACGGAGCAGGCCCTGATCCGACGCTGCTGACCGCCCCGCCGATGTAAATCGTCGCAGCGTATCAAGGACCGAGACACGATTCGATCCAGCTTCCGCCGGCGAGCACGAAGAGGCGGCGCTCGTGCAGGCGGTCTTCTCCGCCGATCCACAGCTCGATCGCATTCGGCCGCAGCAAAAAACCGCCCCAAAACGGCGGCCGCGGGATTTCGCGACCTTCATGCTCGTGCGCGAGCTCGTTGGCGCGCCGCCGAACCTCGTCGAGGCTGGCGATCGGACGGCTCTGCGGCGAGGCCCAGGCGGCGAGCTGTCGCCCGCGCGGGCGGCTCTGAAAGTATGCATCCGACTCGGCGGCAGGCAGAACCGTCACCGCTCCCTCGACCCGCACCTGCCGGCGAAACGTGGGCCAGAAAAATACCAAAGCCGCCGAGGGATTGACGGATAGCTCACTTGCCTTGCGGCTCTCGTAATTGGTAAAAAAACGAATTCCCTCCTCGTCGATGCCACGGCATGACACCACGCGCGCGGACGGGGTGCCGATTCGAGTGGCCGTCGCCAGGACCATCGCGTCGGCATCTTCCAGGCCGGCGCGCGTGGCCTCTTCGAGCCAAAGTTGCAGTTGACCGAGGGGAGAAAGCGTTGTCATGACAAAATCGAGCGTAGCTCTTTCGGGCTACGCTTTCGAGACCGCAAATGGGAGGCCTGCTGCAGTCGTGATCGCCGCGAAAATCGTTTTCGGCTCCCTCGGGGTCCTTTTTGTATTGGCCTGCTCGCGCGCCGAGCATAAGCACGCTGAACGAGCTCGCCCGCCGGCGCCCGCGGTCCGGTCCTCGTCCGAGCTGCTCCCGGATATCCCTAGTTTTTCCGGCGGCCCCGTCGTGTCGGAACCGCAGTTCGCGCGTCGAACGTACTTGCGCGCGAGCGCGAGCGTCACCGTCACCATCGGGACGTTCGTTCTGGACCAGCGCCAGTACGACGATTGGGTGAGCCAGAGCGAGACCTATCCGCAAGCCAAGCTCGATCTGCCGCGATCTTCGGCCAATGGCTTTTACGAATGCGACGACGACAGCGGGAGAGAATGCAATCTCTTGATCCAACTTCGCGCCGGACGTCACATCGAGATCCGCCGAGGCGGCACGGCCTCTCGAGTGGACGTCGATGACGTCGCCGCGGTTGAGGGACTTCAAAGCTCGCCGCGCGAGGCTCGGGCGACGATGTGTGACCCTACGCGCAGAGCGTTGGCCATGATCGTGAGTGTGAACGGGGCGCCGCCCGACGAGGGGAACCCGCTGGCGTCGGCCACGTAAAGGCTGGAGACGTCGTGGACCTTGCCGCTTGGGTCGACGACGCCGTCGTCGGGGCGCTTCGACATCCGCGCCGTTCCCGCCTGAAGCACCGTGTACAGGCGACTCGATGGATACGAGCCGATCGATCGCGGCGAGCATGCGCCGAGGATGTCCCTCGCACGAGCGGCGAGAAAATCCGAGGCCGCGAGGCTCGCCGGATGAAGCGCCAATTGGATCCTCGCGACGGGCAGGCCAAATCGGTCTTTCGTTTCGGGGTCGAGCGTGACCGCGCAGCCGGCGTGCGGCAGCGACTCACCGAAAGCTTCGACTTCGATCGAGCGCGTGTCCAGAAAGACCTCGCGCATGCGGCGCTTCAACTCGGCGCCGAACACCGATGGCCCATCCGTAATCTTGGCAACTCGTTCGGCTTGGAGAATCGGATTCTTGTGAGGAAGCATGAACAGCAGGCTTCCCGCTTTCGGATGCGGCAGGCCGGCCTTCGGCACGAGATAATGGTCGAGCACCGCCCGATCCAAGAACGGCATGACTCGCGCGCTTTCTTCGAAGTGGCGCGAGGGAAGATCGAACCGCGCGTAGGCCGAAGCGAAGCTCGAGAACATCAGGTTCTTTCCGACCATGCCGCTCGAGTTGCCGAGCCCCTTCGGGTACCGACCATGGGTACTCATCAAGAGGAGGCGGGCGGTCTCGATCGCCGAGCAGGCCACGATCGTCACCGCTGCGCGAATCTGGTGACGCGCACCGCTCGCGTCGATGTAGGTCGCGCCGATCGCGCGTCCCGCTGCGTCGACATCGATGGTTTCGACCATCGCGCGGGAGAAAATTCTCAGCTTGCCCGTGGCTTGAGCAATCGCCAGAAAGGTCGAGAGGCTCGACGACTTGGCGCCAACCTCGCAACCGTAGCTTCCGCAAAAACCGCAATAGTGGCAGGCGGGCCGCCCGCCGTAGTCGGCGGAAAGGATGGCCCGCGGTGTGGGAAAGGAGCGCCAGCCGAGCTTGCGGCACGCCTCATCGACGAGTTCGCCAGCCGGATGGCTGATGATGGGCGCAAGCGGGTAGGGATTCGGGCGCCCTTCGCGGCCGGCATCTCCCGAAACGCCGATGACTCGCTCCACCTCATCGTAAAAGGCTTCCATGTCCGTGAGTGAAACCGGCCAGTCGGCGACGTTCGCGCCTTTGACGTTGCCGTAAAGCGAGCGGAGCCGGAAATCTTCCGCGCGCATGCGAAAGAAGTACCCGCTCATGTGCACGGTGCCACCTCCGACGCAGCACGCGATCCAGCCATCGGTCGTGCGCTCCGGCTTGGCGCCGCCATCGCGCACGACGACGTGAGGCTCGTCGGCGGGATTGGGCACGAAGAAGCTCCGCCGGCAAACCGATAGCTCATCGTGGAAAAAGTCTTCGTCTTTGTAATGCGGCCCTTTTTCGAGAACGGCCACCTTGAAGCCGGCCTTCGTGAGTGCGTAAGCAACGGCGCCTCCGCCGGCACCGCTGCCCACGATGCACGCGTCGAAAGGTTGTTCGAGGGGCACGTCAGCGCACGATCGGTAAAGGATGATGTCGATGCGCGGCACCGGGCTCGCGCAACGTGGGCTCCGGGAACGCGACGTACTTCCACCCCACTTGATCGGCGTTGCCGCCGTGGTTCGGGTCGGAGAGGAAACCTTCGAGCGTCAGCGTGTGCAACGCCTCGTAAAGCTGAGCCTCCGGCAGCGACAGCGAAAGCTCGGCTCGGCTGAGCTTCGCGATCAGCGCGTCTTGGTCGGCGGGCGAAACATCGACGTAGGAGCGGTGGTGAAGCTTCTGCGAAACCAGCTCGATGCGCTTGGCGAGCTCGATGAAGATCGGCCCCAGCGTCGAAAGCGGTGGTTCGGCGAGCTGACGATCGATGAACCCGATCACGCCCGCCTCGCGGGCCCCCGGTCCGTCATCGGAAGGAAGGATCCGCGCCGCCATGGCTTCGATTGTTTTCCACTCGCGTGCGCCGAGAATGCGGGCTTTCGAGAGTACCGCCCCCCCTTCGAGGGCGGATCGCGAGCCACTCGGCTCGGGCGGCTCCTTTTTCGATCGGCACGCCGAGACCAACGGCACAACAGCCGCCCACTCGATCAGGCGGCGTCGGGTGAATTGCCTCGCCTCGACGAGGAGCCGTTGAAAAGGAGCCAGCGCCGGGTTCATGGTGTTCGCCTCATGAAGGCTAGTGGACGGCGTGCCGTTCGAGCAAGCGCGGCTCGCGTCAAAAAGTGCCAGCCGCGCCGATGCCTGGAATGAGCGCGTTTTGTCTACCGTCCGTGAGCAACGTGGGTGCCACCGACCATCGACCATGCGCAAACAAATTTTCCGAAGGTGGCGGCGGCGTCGGCGCCGGCTTGTCCGAAGCCTGCGGAGGGCTCGTCGCCAGGGTGACAACCCCGTGCCCGGTCAGCGCGGCCATCCAGAGCGTGTAAAAACCGGACACGATAAGCGCGTCATTCGATCGACTGTTGGCAACAGCCATCCCTCCCAGTATGAACTGCGGCGCCGCGACGCCGATCTCGGCCGTCGCCCACCCATTGCTCGCACGTTCATCCAGCGCGGCCGTTCCGAGGTCATAACCCGTAAACGTCACATCGGCGGCAACGACCGGGACGGCGGCAGCGATGATCACGGCCAACACGCTTGCGCCGCTTCCGCAGGCCTTCGCAGCGCGGGGAGCAAGTCCAACCAGCGCGGCCACGGCGATCGCGAGAACCATCGCACGGAGTTTCGATGAGCCTGGTCGCATCGTCATTCTCCTGCTGGCTTCTCTGCCGGCGACTGGGCCAAGCAACAGGCGGGCCAGTCCCGGCAATCTACGCGCAAGGCCTTCTCGCTCATTCCGCCAGCTCGACGTGAGGCTGCCGCGCTTTCCACCAGCGTACATGTGCCGTGTACGCCACACCCACTGGCGAACGGCGCGCACGCCCGTCGAAAACTCGACGAAAACGGCTCAGGTCCCCGGCATCGGCGATCGGTAACTGCTCCGCCGCCTACGCTAGACTGCGTTGCGATGCCGCCGAAGGTGTTGGACGAGGACGAAAAACCCGGGCTCTCGCGGTGAGCTCGGGCCTCCCGGATCGGCCGACTTAGGTCTTCGTCGCCTGCTCGTACCAGACTTTCACGACGGTCACCTCCGTCGCTCCTTTGGGGCGCTGCACGACGGCCTGTTCGCCGACGCGCTTGCCGAGCAACGCCTGGGCGAGCGGTGAGGCCACGCTGATTTTCCGCACCGCGAGGTCGAGCTCGTCGGTGCCGACGATCCGATAGGTCAACTCCTTGCCGTCTTCGTCTTCGATCGTGAACCAGGCGCCGAAGAAGATCTTGTCGACACGATCGGCCGACGGCACGACGACGTTCACGGCGTCGATTCGCTTTCTAATGAAACGAATGCGGCGATCGATCTCGCGCAGCTTCTTCTTGCCGTAGATGTACTCGGCATTCTCGCTGCGGTCGCCCTGGGCAGCGGCCGCCGAAACCTCTTCGGTGATCTTCGGGCGGTCGACCTCCCAAAGGCGCTTGAGCTCGGCGTGGAGCGCACGATATCCCTCGGGCGTGATGTGCTGTGTTCCCTTGGGGCGCGGCGCCTCGTCGAGAGCGTCGTCGTCGTCTTGGTCACTCTCCTTGGTGAAGGCCTTGTTCATCGGGCGCACTCCTTATTTTGACAGAGCGAGTGAATTCGAACAGCGACCGCAAGTCATTTTATCGACGCCGAGCGATCGCGACGGTTCGTGGCGCAAGGTACGCGTCACCGATCATACAGCAAGCCAAGGAAGGATCGCCGGCCGTTTTCGCGCGTGTGGCGGAGACCCGGACCGCGTATCATCGCGGCGACCATGAGTCTATCGTTCACAAGCGACAAAGGATCGTTCGAAGAGCGGTGGATCGTCTACGCGTTCCTGCGCGACTGCGTTCAGCATCACCTCGAGGGGGGAACGCCTTCGTCCAAGTTCTCGGCGCTGCACAAGGTCTCGGAGGCCTTGGGTGGCGCCTTTCAGCCGCGCAACTACGCGAACGCCAAGACGCCAGGGCACCGAATCCGCAGGCGGGGCCGGAGGGCCGCGCCGAGTAATACCAATTGCCGCCTCGGGCCCAGCGGTCGCAGGGCTGGCAATCTGCAACGCCGCAATGATCCCGAGTGGCAGCCAAGATCGGTGCAGCGGCCCGGGCAGAGAAGGCATGAGTCGATTCTTGTGGCGGATGTCGATGAGCATTGGAGAGGGTTCGTAGTCTTTAGCTCGTCGCAGGTTTCGAGTCAGAAGAACGACGTCGAGGAGGTCGCGGTGGGACTCGTTCGTCCAAGCAAAAAACTTCGCTGTGGACAAAAAGCCACTGCGCCTGCACTTCCGAAGTGATCGCTGACCGGCGTCCGAGTCCCCTAATGCACGAGGGAGTCGGGCCGTTCATGCACTATGCATAACCCTTTTTTCATGCATCGCCGAATGATCCTGGCGGTTCGTAGGGTCGACTGCCGATGGCTCGATGCTCTGGTATCTCTGAAATGGTTTCGCGAAGCCATTTTGACTCTTGGGAAAAACAGCTGCGATGCGCATGACTTTCACATTGCGGCAGCGCTCGTAGGGCTGCCCACGCACGCCTTCGGCCCCTCGATATTCAGCTTGCAAAGCATTGAGCGGCGAGGGAAGCTGCGAGGAAGCCTCAAGTTGCAGCTGCTGAGGATGGACGGCTCGCGGCTTTTATTCCCGACGCGATTGCCCGAAATCACGGACCTGCGACGCCGACGCTGAAGGAGCTAGCGTGCAAGACATCCGGGTGTTTGCTCCAGCCGAAGACGAAACAGGCGGGGGCGTGTATGGACGAACATTGCCCAGTGAGAACGCCGCCGAATTCTCGATCAGCCCAGATTTGCCCGATTCCGGCGGGCGCGCCGACGATCCGAATGTCTGCCGTGCGATGCACGAGCTCAACAATCTTTTGGGGGTGATCAACGTCTATTCGGAACTGCTCAACGGCAGCTCACTCGACGACAGGCAACGCCGAGCCGTGGGCAAGATACGAAGCGCGGCCGTGCACGCCGGAACGGTCGCTCAGAGGCTCGTCGAGCTTTGGGCCCGGCACGTGGACCTTTCGAATCGCGAGGGTGGCAGCCGAACCAAGTATGAAGAGCGTACCTCGTCGATCGCCCGTTCGAACGCGCACGGGGCGCGTATCCTGGTCGTCGACGACAACGAGGACACGGCATCAGCTTGGAGGACCGCCCTCGAGGTGCTCGGCTATGACGTGCGGGTGGCACACGATGGACCGGAAGCGATCCGGATTGCGAAGTCCTTCATGCCCCTCGTCGCCCTGCTCGATATCGGGTTGCCAGACATGAGCGGGTATCAGGTCGCCGGCCGCCTATTGGAAAACAACGAGCCCACCCATCCGCTCCATCTTGTCGCAGTCACCGGTTACGGTCTTGAAAGTGACCGCAAGCGTTCGGGCGACGTCGGCTTCGAGAAGCACCTCGTCAAGCCGGTGGACCTGAACAAGCTGCTCAACGTCGTCAAAGAATTGGCCGGTTGATTCTAGGTACCGCCTCGGACGAGCGACGCTACCGCTGCCAGCAGCTCTCGTGGGTCCACCGGTTTCGACACGTGCTCGTCATACCCCTCTTGCAGAGCCTGAACGCGGTCCTCCGGACGAGCAAACGCGGTGAGCGCGATGCTGAGAAGGTGTGCCTGACCGGGTAGGCGACGAATTTCTCGGATCAGTTCGTATCCGTCCTTGCCTGGCATGCCGATGTCACTGATGAGCAGGGAGGCGCCAACGTGGGTCAGTCGCTCGAGCGCCTCATCGGCGCTTGCGGCCGTCTCGATGGTGGCATTGCACTCCGTGAGCATGCGCGCAATCGCCACCCGCGCATCATCGTCATCGTCCACCACCAGAATACACGTGCCCGACAAGTCGACGTCTGTGCAAAGAGCCACTTTTTCGGAAAGAGCCTCGGCTGCGTCGGATGAGGGCAGCGAAACGACGAACGTGGACCCCCGTCCTGGTCCCTCGCTCTCGGCTCGCACCGAGCCGCCGTGCAACTCGACCAATTGTTTCACGATGGCAAGGCCGAGACCGAGCCCACCTTTTTGGCGCGCGCCCGATCGATCTGCTTGGCGAAATCGCTCGAACAAGTGCGGCAAGAAATCGCGGGCGATGCCTCGACCGGTGTCTTCGACCGAAACCACCAGCTCGAAATCGATCCTTTGCAGGCGGACCTCGACGATACCTCCTTTGGGCGTGAACTTGATGGCATTGGTGAGAAGGTTGCAGAACACCTGCTCGAGACGGCTGGCGTCCCCGCGGATCCACGTGCTCCCTTCCCCGCTCGGCACGACCTGCCGGAGCATGACGCCTTTCGCATTTGCCGCCGGAGTCACTGCGTCGACGGCCGTTCGGATCGCGGTTCGGAGATCCATACATCTCACATCGAGGCGCAGCTTGCCGGAAGTGATCCTGCTCAGATCGAGAAGATCGTCGATGAGTCGAACTTGCGTCCTGATACCTCGTTCGATCGCATCGATGGCCAGGTTGGCGTTCGTTGCGTCGAGCGTCCCGCTGCGGAGGAGTTGAGCCCACGTGAGAACGCTGTTGATGGGCGTCCTCAACTCGTGTGACAAGGTCGCGAGAAACTCGTCCTTCGCGCGACTTGCCCGCTCCGCGGCGGAGCGCGCCCCCCGCTCACTGGCGAGAAGTGCCTTGCGATCGCGCTCGCGTTGGACCTGGGCAAGCGTGCAGAAGAAACCGCTGATGGCACCGGCGTCGCCGAACACCGCACTGCACCCAAAGACGAGCTCGCCCTCCTCCGCCGATCGACTGGCATCGAGCAGGAGAAATGGCCGGGGGTCGGACTCCGTTCGAGCGTCGCTCCAAAGCGCGTCCACTTGCGGTCTTATCGCGTGCCAGACGTCCGACCAAACGACCGCGGCGGGCTGGCCCAACGACATTGCCCTCCGGCTAGCGACAATCGACGCGCATGCGTCGTTGTAGAGGTTGATGAGCTCCGGACCCCACCACATGAACATCGGCTGGGGAGATCGGACCATGATACCGGCTGCGATTGCGAGGTTCGGCGGCCAGCGCGATATCGGCCCGAGCGGCGTTTGCGACCAATCCATCGAGCGGATCAGGGCGCCCATTCGCCCACCGCCCGCCAGATAATGGAGTGCCGATGTGCCTTGATCCGGCATTCAAGCAACTCCCCGATCGTTGCCCACCGCGACCCATTACCACGAACGCATACCGGCGAATTCGATTTTGATCGCTCTAATGATCGGTCTGCGGCATCGGCGCCGCATGCGTAGCGCCAACACTCCATTCCCGTCTCTAGGGGACCAACTCGGGTCCTTACTTGGCTATGAAGTCCGAGCTGAGCGGCACGGTGCCGGCCGCGGCGCTTGCGCGGACGGATTTGAGAATGGTGCGTGAGCCGTAGGCATGACCGGATTCTCGGTATTCGTTCTTGTTGCCGGCGTGCGTGTCCCGCTCTTCTCGCACTTGCTCGTTTTCGACATCACGAACGAATGCGACGACGTCGCTCGCCTGGGCAGCGGGCGTGGGACCGTTTGCCGACGGTTGTTGGGCGGCTCTGGCCGTGAGCGCATCGACGGCAGCGGTGTTGGTGAGGGCTGGACGCGCGAGCTCGAAAACCCCGTGGCTCGAAAACCAGCGTACCGCGCGGACCTTGCCGTCGACTGCATAGGCGAGCCCCACGATGCCGTCCCTCGCGGCACTCGATTGGAGATAAGCGTTGACCCGGCCGGCGAGCGCGTCGCGCCGCACGACAACCTCCGGATCGTCGATGGTTGCCATTAGGGTGTGCGACGGGGCGGCCTTGCCATGGGCGGCGTTCGTAGCGTCGACGTTCGACCAGACCTCCGACTGATTGTTCTTGTACTGGGCCGCCGCACGAATGTTGCTGGTGACGAGCTGCGACAGGGCGCCGAATTTTCCATCCGTGGGCCGACCTTCACGCTGGCTCGTCCAGCGGCCATGCTCGACGCAGAACGCGTCGACGTTCGCCGAGTTCGCCGACGTGGTGAGGTGGCGCGACCGGCTGTACGAGCAGCACCGAAAGCCGACCGCGCCCATCAAGACGTCGTAGCCCTGAGTACGGCGGCCGACACGCGCTCGAGCACTTCGCGAGCACGCCGTAAATGGGCCTCACCAATCTTCGCCCCCAGCTCATCGGCCCACGTGCACTGAGCCGCCTGGATCGTGGCCAAGGCCGAGCGACCGCGCGGTGTGAGGCGCAGAAGTTCGGCTCGCAGGTCCTGCGGATTTTCGTCAAAGACCGCGAGCCCGTCGCGCTCGAGCAAGTCGGCCACGCGCTGCACGCTTTGGCGCGTGAGCCCCAGCATTCTCGCGATTTGCGCCACGGTTGCCGGCGCGTTTTCCGCAGCGGCCAGCACTTGCCAGCGGGCGCTCGTCTGCCCGGACGGCTTGGCGAGCGCGTCACCGGCCGCGGTGAGCAGCCCACTCAGCCGGAGCACCTGGATCACGAGAGCGCTGAACGCGTCGCCGGCCGGCGAACGCGAACCATGCCGATCGACGGTCTTGACAGCATGCTGTCGTTTAGCCATAATGACAGTATACTGTCGTTCACGGAATCTGCACCACCGATCATCTAAGAGGAGAAGCGACCATGCAAGCGACCACGCAGAAGCATTCGGGAAGCTGTCATTGCGGCGCCGTTCGATTCGAGGCGGACATCGACGTCTCCAAAGGGGCGGGGCGGTGCAACTGCAGCATCTGCACCAAGATCGGTGCGACCGCCCACCTGATCAAACCCGAGGCTTTCACCCTTTTGACGGGGGAAGAGAACCTCGGCGTCTATGAGTGGGGCGCCAAGATCTCGCGCAGGTTCTTCTGCAAGAACTGCGGCATTCACTGCTTCTCCCGCGGCCACCTGGCCGAGGTGGGCGGGGACTACGTGTCCGTCAATCTCAACTGCCTGGACGATCTCGACCCCAACCAGCTAGCCGTGACTTACTGGGACGGCCGTCACAACAATTGGGAAGCGGGACCACGTACAACCCCTTGGCCCATCTCCGCACCGAGCCCCACTACCTGACGAGTACCAGCATGACGATCCACTCTTTGCGTGCCGGCCTTCTGCTGCTCGGACTCGCGGCCGGGTGCCGGCCGGCCCCCCGGCGGTTCGATCCGGGGCCGGACGCGATCGTTTCCGCCGAGGTATCCGCGTCTGCCGCATCCCCGTCCGTGGCACGTCAGCCTCGGCGCGAAATTCGCTTCGCCTTTCGACCCAGCGAAGGTCCGGCGAGCGCCTATGCCATGGAGGACCCCGAGGATCAGGACCGGATTGTTTTTTTCACGGAGGTGCGCCCCGGTTCCGTTTACCCCGTCGTCGTCGCCATGCACGGCCAACCTCCGCGCGGCAAGGCGCCGCGGGACTACCGATTCGCGCCGAGCGTGCTCGCCGAGGTCCTGCCGATGGTCGAGCGAGGCGAAGTGCGCCCGTTCGTGCTGGTTCTCCCGATCTTCCGCTTCCAAGGGCAGAATTGGCCCGGTTTCGATCTCGCCGAATTCCGTCAGAAGCTCGACGACCTGCTCGCGGGCGAGGGCATTGCGTCCGAAGGTTATTACCTATTCGGTCACTCCGGCGCCGCGGGCTGCGGGGGTGATGGCATGAACCGAGCGCTTCGATTGGCACCGAAAGGCGCCGGCTTCCTCGACACCTGTCTCGGCGCCGGATTTCGGCGGGCGGTACGCGAACTTCATGCCGCCAACATCCCCACCATCCTCCTGCATGCCGTCGAAACCGCGGGCTTCGTTCCGCGACAGGCCTTCGAATATTCGAGTCGCTTCGATTTCGGACGAGCCTACGAACCGCTCGGCCTCGTGCCCGCGGAGTGCCCGGCCGATAGGCCCGACGTTGCTCTGCGCGACCAACCTTATCGGTGTTCCCACACGCCCGATCTCGTCGTGCGCGCATTCGTCGTCGACACCGGCGAAGGCGAACCGGCGCACGAAGAGGCTCTGCGCGTCGGCACGCGTTACTTTCTTCGAACGATGTTAGCAACCAGGTGAGCTCAGAGCCACTTGGCGCGGATCTCGGCATCGCAGGCTTCGGTGACCACGCGCTTCGGCCCTACGGTCTTGCCGAGCAAGTAACCGATCGACTCGTCGTAGAGCACGACCATCCAAGCTACCAGGGCCCGCCCCGGGCCAACGCCCAGGCGCGAGGCATAACGGGTATAGCCGCGGATGTCCTTGAATTGGTCCATGGCCATCATCAGGTGAGCATCGTCCACCAAGCCCGGCGGGACAGGACGAGCGGGCAACAGAGGATTGGCGCGAAAAGCCGCCACTTCCCCGACGAGCCTCGCGTGATACGCGCCATCTTCGACGAGCGACGTGAGCGCTCGTTGATGCGGGTGCGTGCCCTCCGCGATCTGGGTGGCTTGTCGTTCCATCTCCTCGAGGCCGCGGTCGTGCGCGCGAAGAAGCACCAGATCGTAGACGGGATGTCGATGAAACGTCTGCAGAACATGCTGGATGATGGCGTCGCGCGGCGCAAAAAGGCCGACCGGATCGAGCATCGTCGCGGGCCCCGACAAGAGGCGGCGCACGTTGTGAAATACCCACGGGATGCCCTGACTCTCGTAGAACATCTTGGTCTCGGTGCTCGCACTGACGATCATCTGGTCGCGTCCGGCCACGAGTAACTGAGGAAGGGTCGGCACGCAGTCGATATGGCCGAGCTCGCGCAGCCGCTCGAGCCGCGCTCGCACCCGCCCGGGCCGCGCCAGCGCGAGGAGCAGACCACCGAGCTGAACCATTTTGTCGCGGTTCTGCCGCAAACCACCGATCACATCGGCAAGCAAGCCCAGCTTTCCGCGCCCCCTCCAACTGGGCGGCGTGGCACCTTGCGCTTCGGCCATCGACCCGGTGTTCATCGGTCCTCAGCTTTTAGCACCGCGCCGGGCCTTGTGATCACGAGCGCCCTGAATCCATCAGGTTGCACTCGAGTTCATCGGCTGCGCCACCGAATCGGCCGTATGCTCGTGTCTGCGTGTGGTTCCTTTCGAGCGGCGCCTGACGGGAGGGGTAATTTCCGGCCGAATGGAGCCACACCCACTCGACCGAGTCATCGATGCTCGTCAAGGGCGCTTCACGGCGAAGCGGAACGCACCGTCACGACCGGCGGCGTGGCGAAGTCGTTCCAGATGCGATCGAGCAGCGCCTTGTCGGGGGGCCCGTCGGTCGAAACGAATCGAAAGCGGCTGCGGTAGGGCATTCCGGGGACGATCGAAAAGCCGCTGTCTTTCACTGGCGAGAAGGTCGCATAGGGATCGTCGGGATGGATGCGAAGGGGCTGCGGCGCGCGGAAATTGGTGGGGTGGCCCAAGATCGCGTACCCGGCGACTTTGGCGTTGACGAGCCCGCCGATGTAACACCAGCGCCCGTTCGTCGCGTCACCGCTCGTGCGGTCCCGACCTTCCGACGTCAAGAACATCGCTTCCGTGCGCCACTGCGGGGCGCCTCGAATCGCGAAGCCTCCGTACCGATACTGTTCGAAGACGACCGGCATGTTGGTCGCTGCTTCTTGTACGGATTCCAGATCGAACACGAAATAGGGGGGCGCGCCTTGGTGGGTTTTGTAAGCAGTCACCGCCCAAAGCTCGCGCAGCGCCGTCGTCGGCTGCGAACCGGCCAGATCCACGTGGACGTGATGGGCGCGAAACCCCGCGTGCACCGGCCCGTTCCAGGTGCTCTCGAGAGAATCGAAATCGACTTTCGCCGTCCTCTCGCCCATG
>Ga0137375_10000976_pt1 | contig 32357 bp, 29 predicted proteins | sample SagtaG_24_FD_104936 | JGI IMG/M metagenome (GOLD analysis project Ga0137375, IMG submission 104936) | Vadose zone soil microbial communities from Sagehorn Ranch, Mendocino, California, USA - Sage1_R_113_16 metaG | ecosystem: Environmental > Terrestrial > Soil > Vadose zone | place: USA... | reverse complement strand
TAGTCTGACGGCGACTTCGGTGGCCGGCGCCGTGCAGCCTGCCGGACTGGCACGCAGGCTTGCAGCGTCCGCGTACGAAGCGCTCCTGCTCGTTGCCCTGCTGCTGCTGGTGGGCTTTGCCATGCTTCCCCTCGTCACTCCGTCCGACCACATGACCCTCGGCGTCTTGCCCGACGCGGGTTCGGGTCAACCGATCCCTTACCTGTTGTCGCCGGCGGCGCGCGCGGTTTCGGGTACCTTGTTGTTCGGCGTCTGCGGCGCGTATTGCGTCGGGCTGTGGAGCGGGGGCCGGCACACTCTACGGATGAAGACATGGCGAATCGCGTTGCGCAGCGCCCGAGAAGCGCGTGTCACACCCGAGACCGCGATGCTGCGCTACTTCGCATGCTGGATCGGACCGGCGCTTGCCGTTGCGGGCTATCTGGCGCTCGAGCCTTCGGGGCACGGGCGCTGGGCGCTCGCCCTGCTGGCGGTCAATTACGCCTGGGCCATCGTCGACCCCGACCGGCAGTACCTGCAGGATCGCATTGCCGGCACGCGACTCCTCGTCCTGCCGCCCGGAGGCTAGCGATCCGGGCACATCGGGCGCGGCGTCGCGTTTGATCGCGACTGCCGTCAAACTCGCGAGGCGGGATTTTCCGCCTCGTAGCGCGCGACGCTTTCGACGATCTCGTTCTTCGCCTCCTCGGCACCGACCCAGCTCGACACGCGTACCCATTTGCCGGGCTCGAGATCCTTGTAGTGCTCGAAGAAATGCGCGATTTGCCGCGTCGTGATCTCGGGAAGATCGCGCGGTGATTCGATCGACCGGTAGAGGCTCGACAGCTTGTCGACCGGGACGGCGAGGATCTTCGCGTCGACGCCGGCCTCGTCATCCATCTTGAGCATGCCGATCGGCCGGCAGCGGACGACCACACCGGTGATCAGCGGCACCGGCGAGAGCACGAGCACGTCGCAGGGATCACCATCACCCGACAAGGTGCGCGGAATGTAGCCGTAATTGCACGGATAGCGCATCGCCGTCGACATGAAGCGATCGACAAAGACGGCGCCGGTTTCCTTGTCGACTTCGTACTTGATCGGATCGCCGTGCATCGGAATCTCGATGATCACGTTGCAGTCGTTGGGAATGCCCCTGCCGGCGGAGACGCGGTCGAGATTCATGCTCAAGTCTAGCCGATGGTTGGAAAGCAATTATAGTAATCGCATTTCCATCGAGTCCACGGTCCCCGCGGCGGACTCATGAGCATGCCGCCCGGATGACGTCGGACAAGTCCGAGACCAGCTTCACCATGTCCATGCAATCGCTACACCCGCAGCCGACGATCGTCGAGCAGGCGTATCGCGTCATGAGCTATCGGGCAACCGGCTGTTCGTCGACAGCATGGGTCAACTATGGAATCACCTGCGCCGCGCGATGCGCGGGGTACTGCGGCATCGCGAATACCGGAAGGCGATCTGGACTGAGCACGGGCAGATCCCGCGCGCCATCGTCGAGAAAAACGTCGACGGCGCATCCGCGCTGGCATCTGCGCACTTGCACAACGCCGCCAACGTCCAACTCGTCCTGCCCATGCAATCGTACGGCGACGCCCGTGGACGGCGCACGCCGCGAATCAAGCGCCAAAGACCTTCAGGCGGGGCCAACAGTTGCCGTGTCGTCGAGCGAGCGGCCGCGATACGCCGCGCCGTAGTTGACATACACGTCCCGTGCGCTGGCAAACGCCTCCCGCTCCGCGGGCTTAAGCTCGCGGAATGCCCGGGCGGGACGCCCCGCCCAGATCCAGCCCGATCTGATCGCAGTCCGCGGTTCGACCAAGGCGCGTGCGGCGACGCAACCCTGCGCTTCGACGACAACGCCATCGCCAAGTTGCGAAGCCATGCCGATCAAGGCGTCATCTCCTATGATAGCCGCACCCATGCGGACATTGTGGCCGATAGTTACCCCGACGCCGATGCGCAGCTCGCCACGCCGCGCATCGGTGATCAGCAGCGAGTTGTCCTGCACGTTGCTCCGTTCCCCAATCACGATTCGACCATCGCCGGCGACAATCGCACAACCGAAGTAGATTCCGGCATCGTCGGCGAGAGTCACGTCGCCGACCACAATGGCGGTTGGCGCTACGTAAGCGCGCGCCACGCGCGGCGCACGCCCGTCGCGGGCGTACAACGTGCCACCGCTCGCACCAGGCGGCAGGAATGGCGTGATGTCTGGCGGAGGCACATCCAGATCACGGACCAGTGGATGCGGTGCATCGCTGCGCAGGCTCGCTGCAGCGATGGCCAGTTCCCCGGCAGCAATGGCGCGCACCGGTGCTACTGGATGGCCGGCGTAGATCCATCCGCCTGGCAATTGCTTGCGCGGCGGAACCAGGCTGCCGGCGGTGATCAGCGCGTTCGCGCCGACAACGGCACCATCCATTACCACGGCCGCATCACCAACCACGACCCCGTCCTCGACAGTGCAAGCATGAACGATCGCATACCGCCCGACCGTGACGCCGTTGCCGACGCTTGCTGCCAGGGCATTGTCCTCGATGTGCACGGTTGCCCGCTCGCCGAAGAAGACATCGGCGCCCACCCAAATAGCCTCACCGTCTGCGCGCAGCGTGGCGAGCGCGCGCAACGTAAGCCCGGACCCGCAGCTCGCGCGGCCGATGACCGCAGCACTCTCCGCCAGGTCGGTCGGTGGGCTGAGCAACGGCGTGAAGTCGAGATACGATAGCAGCATGAATCGTCAGCGTGTAGCGACCGGCTCAGGCGCCTTGTAGACAGTACGCGAGGGTAATGAGCTGGGTTGCGCCGGCGGCTCGGTGCGACGCGCTCGACGACCGGCCATTCGCCTGGTCCAGCCAACATGTCAAGCTAAACATTAGATCATTCATCTGGTCCATGCCGCCATGAGTCGTTTGTGCCCCGTCACGAACGGGCGGGCACGCGAAGTCCGCGCGTCAGAACACCGGCTTCTCCCGATAGGTGCCCCACAGTCCCTTGAGCGTTTCGACGATATCGCCCATCGTCGCGCCTGCGGCTACGAGCTCGATCGTGATCGGCATGATGTTCTCGCGTTCGTTCTTGGCGACCTCGATCAGCTTGTCGAGGAGTTGCCTCACGCGCGCGTTGTCGCGCTCGCGGCGCACGCGGTTGAGCCGCGCGATCTGGCGCGCGGCGGTCGTCGCGTCGTAGGGATGCAGCTCGATGTCGAAGGTCTCTGCCGGATCGACATACTTGTTGACGCCGAGCACCGGCTTCTCGCCGCTCGCCTTCTTGAGGGCGGTCTCGTAGGCAAAGTCTGCAATGCGCCTCTGGAACCAGCCTTCCTCTGTCAGCTTGACCGTGCCCCCGTTCTGGTCTGCATACTCCACGATTTTGAAGATCTCCCGCTCGTATTGCGTGGTCAGGCTCTCGAGGAAATACGAGCCGCCGAGCGGGTCGACGACGTTGGGCACGCCGCTCTCGTCGGCGATTACCTGCTGCGTGCGCAGGGCGATTTTCATCGCCTCCTCGGTTGGGATCGCGAACGCCTCGTCCATGCCGTTGGTGTGCAGGCTCTGTGTGCCGCCGAGCACTGCGGCGAGCGCTTGCAACGTTGTACGCACGATGTTGACCTGATACTGCGGCTTGGTGAGCGACGCGGCGGCGGTCTGGCAGTGGAAACGCAGTCGCATCGATTCCGGGCTCTTGGCGCCGAAGCGCTCGCGCATGATCTTGGCGTAGACGCGGCGCACGGCGCGAAATTTCGCGATTTCCTCGAAGAAGTCAGCTTGGCAGACGTAGAAGAACGCGAGCCGCGGCGCGAATTCGTCGACCTGCATGCCAGTCTTGGTCACCTCCTCGACGTAGGTGATCAGGTTGCACATCGTGAACGCGACTTCGTCGAGCGGCGACGATCCCGCCTCCGAGATGTGGTAGCCCGAAATGTTGATCGGGTTGTAGCGCTTCATGTTCCGCGCGCAGAAAGTGATGCAATCGCGCACGATGCGCACTGATGGCGCGACCGGGAACACCCACTCCTTCTGCGCCTGGTACTCCTTCAGGATGTCGGCTTGGATCGTGCCGGAGAGGCGATTGAGGTCATAACCCTTCTTTTGCGCAAGCGCGACGAACATCGCGAGAAGGATCCACGCGCTCGGATTGATCGTCATCGATACCGAGATCTGTTCGAGGTCGATGTCTTCGAACAGATGTTCCATATCGGCCAGCGTGTCGATCGCTACGCCCTCGCGGCCGACCTCGCCCTCGCTCAGCGGGTGGTCGCTGTCGTACCCCATCAGCGTCGGCATGTCGAAGTCGGTGGACAACCCGGTCTGGCCTTGCTCGATCAGGTATTTGAAGCGGCGGTTGGTGTCTTCGGCCGTGCCGAAGCCTGCGATCTGGCGCATCGTCCACAGGCGGCCACGGTACATCGTTGGATACGGGCCGCGGGTGAACGGGTACTGACCGGGAAGACCGATGTCCTCCAGTGGCGTGTCGCTCACATCGAGCGCGGTGTAGACGCGCTTGGACCGGAACCCACCCAGCGTGCGGAAGTCGGCCTGCCGCTCCGGTGCGCGCGCGATGAAGTTCATCACTTCGTTCTTCTCCCAGGCTTCGATTTGCGCGGCAAGCGCCTTGCGCGCCTCGGCATCCGGTGCGGCCGAGTCGCGAGCTAAGGGATCATTCATCTGCTGTCTCCGATATGTAGGTCTGCAAGCAGCCGCTCGGCGGCGCGGTGTGGACTTAAGGTACGCGCATTGAGCTCCGCCAACAGCGTCGCGATCTTGCCGTTGCGATGCCGCTCGAACCGATCGCGCAGGATTTCCTCGCCGGCCTTGAGCAGCCGGCGCTCATTGATCTGCTCGCGGCGCGTGGTGATCTCGCCCGTTTCGCCGAGCGCTGCCCAGTGGTGATCGATCGCGACCAGCAACTCGGCGATGCCCTCGTCGAGCTGCGAGCTGGTGGGCAGCACTGGCACCCGCCATTTGCCGTTCCGTGAAAGCGAGACCCCGAGGGCAAGCATGCCCTTTAAATCGGCGATTGCTCTGTTGGCGTCGGGCTTGTCGCATTTGCTCACGACATGTACATCGGCGATCTCGAGAATCCCTGCCTTAATCGCCTGGATGTCGTCGCCCAAACCCGGTGCCGAGACAACAACCGTCGTGTGTGCTGCACGCGCCACCTCGATCTCGTCTTGACCGACGCCGACGGTCTCGATGATGACGAGGTCGTAGCCCGCGGCGTCGAGCACGTCAACCGCCTCCAGCGTCCCTGGTGCGAGGCCGCCGAGCGAGCCGCGGGTCGCCATGCTGCGAACGAATACGCCAGCATCTCCGGCGAGGTCGCCCATGCGAATCCGGTCACCGAGGATGGAACCACCCGAGAACGGGCTCGATGGATCGATGGCGACGATCGCGACCTTGCGCCCGGAGCGGCGAATTACCGCGGTGAGTTTGGCCACCAGCGTCGATTTGCCGCTGCCCGGTACGCCCGTAATGCCAACAATGTGCGCGCGGCCCGCGTGACCGAATACCGTGTCGAGCGCCGCGCGGGCCTCTTCGACGCCAGATTCGGCCCGTGAGAGCAGCCGCGCGATGGCGCGCACTTCGCCCGCGAGCACGCCGGGCACCAGATCGAGCGACGGGAGATAGGCCATTATGAGCGGCGCAGTGGACTAGCTTCCAAGCCTTGCGTTCAACTCGCGGAACACCTCGCGGTCGTCGATGACGCGTCGCGCCTTGAAGTCGGTGCGCGGGAACGTTCCCGGCGTCACGATCTCGACCTTGGCGCGCAGTCCCAGCATCTTTTGCAACTGCCGCGACGCCTCATCGCACAGCGCCCGCATCGCTGCATCGCCCGCTGCGTCCACGTTCGCGGCAGCCTCGATGCGGATAACGAGCTCGTCCATCGTGCCTTCACGACTGATGACGATGCGATGCTCGCCGCCGTAGCCAACGAGCTGGTTGACGACGGCATCGACTTCGCTTGGATAGACGTTCTCGCCGCGAATCGTGAACATGTCATCGATGCGGCCGAATACGCCCTGCGGCAGGCGGGGATAGGTGCGCCCGCAGGGGTTGGGTGCGTTCTCCCACAGCGTGAGATCGCCGGAGACAAGTCGGATCATAGGCTGCGAGGTCCGCTCCAGGTGGGTATATACGGGGGTGCCCCGCTGGCCGTAGGGCACGCGACTGAAAGTCTTGGGGTCGCATACTTCGGTGTAGACGATGTCCTGCCATAACAGCATGCCGTCGGTCTCGGCGGTGCCGGAGATGTTCATGAATGGCGTCATTTCCGCCATCGAGCCACAGTCGATGACCCGGGCGCCGAAGGTGCCCGCGATCTTGTCGCGCACGCCAGGTACGGATGCGCCGGGCTCGCCAGAGAAAAACAGCGTCTTCAGCCCGAACCTCGCCGGGTCGAGGCCTTCACTGCGGGCAACCTGGGCGAGATGCAGCGCGAAAGACGGCGTCCCGTAGAACGCTGCTGGCTTCATCAGGTCGAGCCACATCGCCGCACGCGCCGTCATGCCCGGCGCGCCGGCACCGAACGGGAAAGCCTTCGCCCGCAGCCGCTCGGCGCCCGCCAGTGAACCCCACGAACCCATGTACAAGCTGAAAATCGCGGCGATGAGCACCATGTCGCCGGGCCGGATGCCCATGCCCCACATGACGCGCGCATGGGCGTTGGCGATCGCGTCCCAGTCGCTGCGCCCGATCGCGAACACTGTCGGCTGCCCCGTGGTGCCCGAGGTGCCATGAATATGATGGACCTCGCTGTCGGGGATGCAAAGGTAGTCGCCAAAGCGCGGCGCGCGCGACTGCGCCTCGCGCAGATCCTGTTTGGTGATAACCGGCACTTTTTGCTCGAAGTCTTCGAGTGAGCGCAGCTGGCCAGGGTGAAAGCCGGCCGCTTCCCACTTCTGGCGATAAAACGGCGCGTGCTCCCACGCGTAACGCGTTACCTGCTTGAGCCGCTCGAGAATCGCGCGCTCGCGCTCACCAGCGGGCATCGTTTCGCGCTTCGGGAACCAGTAGCGCGAACCGGTCGGGGGTAGGTAATCGGCGTCGTAGCACGGCGGGAATGACCAGGATTCCATGTTCTTGCCATTAGCGCGCGCCGCGCTCGGCGACCACGCGCCGGACCATGGTTACGATAACGTCGGGTGGAGCGTCCTGCAGCAACAATTCCTTGACACCCAGCGCCTTCAGCTTGGCGACGTCTTCGTCGGGGATGACGCCGCCACCCACGACCAGAATGTCGTTGGCGCCGCGTTCGTCGAGGAGCCTCAGCAAGCGCGGGAACACGGTCATGTGCGCACCGGATAGGATGCTGACGCCAATGACGTCGACGTCCTCTTGGATTGCCGCCTCGACCACCTCTTCCGGCGTACGGTGCAACCCGGTGTAGATCACGTCCATGCCCGCGTCGCGCAGGGTGCGTGCGACGATCTTGACGCCTCGATCATGGCCGTCGAGGCCGACCTTGGCGATAATGATGCGAATGCGCTGATGGGAAAGCTCCACGTGTTCCTCTTAATTCGGCCAGGCTCTCTGCATGCGGAATTCAGTATACGAGCTTGAATAGCCACGCAAATGCTACAAATCCAAGAACGCCCGCAGGCCAAGAGCAGCGAGATGCTCGAGCGCTTCAACCAGGAGTTCCGACGACGGACCGGGTGGGTAATCAGGCTGCGACCCGGCCAAAGTCCGGCTAGCGTGGAAATGCCAAGCTGGGGCTGTCAGCGGTCACGTTGGTCCAGCGCCTTATCCGGGCAGTGACAATTCCGATGGTAACAAAAGGGGGGGCTTATTGACTGGCGCGGCACTCTTGCCACGGGAACAGACCCCCGCTCTGGCGGGTGAACTCGTGGGCGCGACGAATCCGCACCGGCGCGCCGGGACATCTAACCGGCATTCCCCTTTCGGAGGCCGATCATGAAAGTGTTCCTTATCGCCTTCGCGGCCCTCGTCCTCGCGGCGCTCGCCACGATCGCCGCGGTTTCGTTTGCGCGCAACACCCCGACCGGCGAGGTGGTGCGCGAAGACCGAGCCGCGACCGGATTTCACCGCCTCGAGATCGATGGGCAGGTCGAAGTGACCCTGGTCCAGGGCGCCGCGGAAGGCGTGACCGTCGAGGCGCCGTCCTCGATGTTGCGACGCGTGCGAACGGAGGTGCGCGACGGCACCCTTTTCATTGACGCCGCGGAACAGCGCCGGACGTGGCAGTGGTTCTCGGGACGCCGCGGCCGCCACACGCCCCGCGTAACGGTCAACTTGCGCGAGGTCGACCGGATCGAGGCCGCCGGAGCGGTAACCGTGGCGGCCGACAGCCTCAAGGCCGGCGAGCTTCGGCTCGATCTCGCCGGAGCGTGCTCGCTCAAGATCCGCGACTTGCAGGCGACAACGCTGCGGCTCGACGGTTCGGGTGCCATCAAGGCCAATATCGCCGGCAAGGTCCAGCGCCAGCGCGTCGACCTTTCCGGCGCGGGCTCGTTTCAGGCGAGCAAGCTCGCCAGCGACGAGGCGGTGATCGGAGTCAGTGGCGCAGGCAAGGCCGTCGTCGATGCCGCCAACTCGCTCGAGGTCGATATCTCCGGCGCCGGCGCCGTCGAGTATCTGGGCGATCCGAAGGTCAAACAATCGATCAGCGGCATCGGCAAGGTCAGGCGACGCGAGCGGTCCTAGCCTCCTTGTTCTCGCGAGTCGGTATGCAGCGTTGCGTGTCGGCTAGAGCGTCGACTCGCCACGCGCGATCCCCACGCTGCGCGCGGGGCCCCTCGCTACGGGCTCGCGCCGCTAGCCCTAGGTTGCGGCGTCGGGCTCTCCGCGTTCCGGTCCATAGAAAAACACCCAGACCGCGAAGTCGTCGGAAAAGTCCTCGAAGCGGTGTACGACGCCTGCTTGCGCGAAGAGCACGTCGTGCGGTCCGAACCGATGCCGTCGTCCGCCGTTGACGAACCAGCCTTCGCCTCGCGCAATGACGTAAATCTCGTCGCGTACATGAGGCGACTGCGCATCGTTGCCGCGCGGAGCGTAGAGCTTGACCTGCAGCGAGCCGTGCTCGAACACCGTCGCGGACCGCTTTCCATCCGGAGTTGGCAGAAGCTCCGCCGCCTCCGCCAGCGTGATCCTGCAAATCTGCGCGGGATCGGTGTTCCGGGTCAGCTTTCGCATCGCGCTTTCTCTAATGCAATGAGGTGTGCTCGACGGCGCCGACCGCGTCCGGTTTGAACAGCAGCGTCATGCCGGTCTGCGGGTCGCGGTCCGGATGCACGCCGGGAAGCATTCGTACATCGGCAACCCGGCAATCGCGCAGCAGATCGACGAGCATCGACGCGACATCGACTACCCGATCGGTCGGAAACAACGGGCACCGAAAGCCCTCGGCCCGCAGGGGGTCGAACGGACTGGATAACGACAAGCGCAGCTCGCCGCCCCCGGGCGCCGCAACCGCGCGATGCGCGCTGATCACCGCCGCAGGTTCGCCAACCCGCGCACGTAGCCCCCGGATTGCGTTGCTCGCGAATAGTTGCGCGCCAATCTCGCGTTGTGCCGCCCGCCCCTGTTGCAGGGCGGCCGGCGGCGATTGCGGCGCACGCGGCAGTGCGAGCACAGAGACTTCCGGCAAGGCGAGTTGCCGGGCAAGCTCCTTGGCGAGCGGCATCGCCCAGCCGGCGCCGTCGGTAGCGGCCAGCACATCGACTTCTGGCGCCGCGAGCGTCGTGCCGATCAGGAAACGCAGGTGCACGCTTTGCTGCCCCGGCTGCACCTCGATTGGCGTCGGTGGCAGATCGCGCGCCACGATCTCGCGTCTTCCCGCCAGCCGTTGCCATGCCAACAGTTCGCTCAGTCGAGGAATGTCGATGGCATCGGCCGCGACCAGGGCGTTGGCAAGCCCGAACGCCTCGTTGCCTGCGAGCGCGCGATGCTCGAGCAGAATCGCGGCCAGGCGCGCGGTATCGGACAGGACGCCCGCGACGCTGCGGACGGAGGCCGGAGTATCCACGGCGGATTGACTGCCCGCGATGACCACAATCGGCACGGCAAAGAGCGTCGCCGCTACGCCGTCCGCCGCGCTGCGCCGCGATGCCACGCCCCAGGCGTCGATGAGGCGCCGCCACAGCTGACGCGCGATTGCGACCGAAGGCGCCGCGGCGATGAGGTCGGCGAGGAGCAATGCATCACCGGATTCGAGCCACTCGGCCAGTGCCGTGGTCAGCGTGCGATCGATCGCGTCGGCGCGCGCAGCGCTGGTCGCCGCGAGACTCGCTCCGGCGAGCTGGACCAGCGGTGCGTGCGATGGCTCCGCCCGCTCGGGAAACGTGCGCGGATCGGCAATGTCGATGGGCACGCGGCCATTTTCTCATGCGGCCGGTCGCGTTGTGGCACCAGATTGAGGCGCCGATCTTCTCGCGTAAGATAGACGCGCTAACCCGCCACCCGGAGGCAACCATGTACCGCAACATCCTCGTCCCCACCGACGGATCCAGGCTGTCGCTGAAGGCTGCTGCGCACGCGATCGATCTGGCCAAAGCCATCGGCGCCCGATTGACCGGATTTCACGCCTCGCCCGATTACCCGCTGCCGGTGTACGCCGACGGCGTAGTCTTCGAGCCGCTGTCGCGCAAGGAATACGCGGCCCAGTGCAAAAAGGAGGCCGACCGCCTTCTGAACGCCGTCGCCGTCAAGGCGCAAGCCGCCGGCATCGCCTTCACCAGCGTGTCGGCGATCTCCTCTTCGCCATGGGAAGCGATCCTCGCCGCGGCGAGGAAGCAGAAATGCGACGCGATCGTCATGGCCTCGCACGGCCGGCGCGGCGTGGCGGCGCTGGTGCTGGGCAGCGAGACCCAGAAAGTGCTGACGCATTCGAAGCTGCCGGTGCTCGTCGTTCGCTGACCGGCGCAGCGATCGCTCGAGGACGGGGGCTCGCTGCGCCCGGTTTTCGCCCAAGCTCTTGCCGTTAGGAGCACGCGCGCCACGCTTCGGTCGTGGAATGTGCAATCGGCACGCGGCGCCGGCTCCGTTCCGGCCGATTTTGCTATTCTAGCCTTCGCGCGTCGGCAAACGCGCTCAAGGGGCACGAGATGCGGATAAAGCGGCAACTCTTTCGGCCCGAACGCCGCAACAGGACGACGCCCAGTTTCGAAGCGCCGCTCTTGTTCGGCCTGGGCACCGACGGCCAGGGCACTCTGCCCTGGCTCGCGCAGAATTTATCCGCGATCTTCACGATCCTGCTCTCGGCGGTGCTGATCGCGGCGCTCGCCGCAGTGCTATACGCGATCGTGCGCGAACTCCGTCGCAACACCGTTTTCCTCGATCCGATCGATGTACCGCGCGCGCTGGCCGCGCGCGGCTACTCGCCCGCAGTCGTCGCCGAGCGATTGCTCGACGCGCTGTTGACCATGCAGCGCTGGGCGCCGACGCTCAAGGAGCTGCGTGGTATGGACGCGAGCGCGGCGCTGGTGGATTTGCTGGTGCCAGGGCGTTTTTCGCTGCAGGCGATCGTGCGCTACATCCATCGCCTGCTGCGCATCCCGGAGGCGCACGTCGGCGGGGAGATCACGCGGGAGGGCGACGGCTACGAGCTCACGCTGCGCAGCCGCGATCAGCGCAGCGTAACCATCATCGGCGTACAGCGCAGCGGAGACATCGGGAGCCTGCTTGCCGCAGCCGCCGAGGACGTGCTGCGCGTGGTCGATCCATGGATTCTGGCGCATCACTATTTTGCGCAGGAAACCAGAGAGCAGCCGCCGGAATTCACCCGTACGCTGGCGACCTTGGAGCACATGCTGCAGCACGCCCCCGCGGCCGAGCGAGCCTGGGCGCTCAATATGCAAGGCATTTGCCTGATGCAGCAACGGCAACTCATGCAGGCGATCGAGCGGTTTCGCGACGCTGTCGCGGCGGGGCCACAACTCCCGTTCATTCATCAGAACTGGGCCAACGCGCTCGATCTGATGGGACGCTTCGACGAGGCCCGTGCGCACCGCGTGCGCGCCCTCGAGATTCCGGCACGGACGGCGAATCTCCTCGCCAACGGCGCGATCAACGCATCGCTGCTGCACCGGCACAGTCAAGCCTTGGCTCTTGCGCGCCGCGGACTCGCCCTCGAGCCCGAGAGCGGTTGGGCCTGGGGCGCGTGGGGTCACGTCCTGTTCGGTTTGCATCGCTTCGAGCAGGCGGCGGGCGCTTGCGAGCGTTCGTTGGCGTTGGGAGCGCGCGAGAGATACTGGTCGCCGCCGCTGGCGATGGTCTATGCAGCGCTCGGACGGCCCGAAAAGGCGCTTGCGGCCGCACTAAACGAGATCGAGCGGGCTGGCGAAACCGAAGAGGCGCTCAAGGGCATGGGATTCGCGCGGTTGGCCGCTGGCGATGCGCGTGGCGCAGTCGCGAACTTCGATGCGGCCCTCGCGAATGCACCCGGCGCCGGCGATGCTGCGTACGGAAGAGCCGACGCGCTCCTCGCGCTCGGCGAGCTCGAGCTCGCCCTCGCCTATTATGAGCGCGCGGTGGCGGTCGATCCGTTCTACCCGCAGGCACACGCCGGCTGGGCGCACGCGCTGCGGGCGCTCGGGCGGATCGAGGAAGCGCCCGCGCGATTCGCCGTCGCGGTCCGCGTGGACTCGGCTTACGCGCCGGCGTATCGCGGGTGGGCGGACACGCTGCAAGCGCTGGGCTGCAATGATGAGGCGCGGCCGCTGCTTGAGCGCGCCGAAGCGGTCGAGCGACAGAATCGCGAACCGTTGCCGCTGCGCTAGCTCGCGCTCTCCGGGGAAGGCGCAAATTGGGTTAAAATCAAAGCTTTGCAAAACAAAGCTTGCCCATGCGTGTGTCCCGATTCTTTCTGTCGACGCTCAAGGAGGCACCTGCCGAGGCCGAGCTCGCCAGCCACCGTCTGATGTTGCGCGCCGGCATGATCAAGCGCCTGGCGGCGGGTATCTACACGTGGATGCCGCTGGGCTTGCGCGTGCTGCGTAAGGTCGAGGCGGTCGTGCGCGAGGAGATGAATCGCGCCGGCGCAGTCGAGCTTCTGATGCCGGTCGTGCAACCGGCCGAGCTGTGGCAGGAATCCGGGCGCTGGGAAAAATACGGCCCGGACCTGCTGCGCATCAAGGACCGCCACCAGCGCGACTTCGTGATCCAGCCGACCTCCGAAGAGGTCATCACCGACATCGCGCGTAAGGAGCTGAGAAGCTACAAGCAGCTGCCGGTCAATTTCTATCATATCCAGACCAAGTTCCGCGACGAAATCCGCCCGCGTTTCGGCGTGATGCGTTCGCGCGAGTTCGTGATGAAGGACGCATATTCGTTCGACGCCGACAAGAACGGCATGCTCAAGTCGTACCAGTCGATGTACGACGCGTATGCGCGCATCTTCACGCGGCTCGGCCTCAAGTTCCGCCCCGTCGCCGCCGACACCGGCCCGATCGGCGGCAAGGCTTCGCACGAATTCCAGGTACTCGCCGAGTCGGGCGAGGACGCGATTGCATACTGCGCGAACTCCGATTACGCCGCCAACGTCGAGCTCGCCGAAGCCGTCGCGCCTGGCGTCCATCGCGCCGCGCCGGCGGAGCCTTTGCAGAAGCTGCCGACTCCCGGCAAGTCAACGTGCGAGGAGGTTGCCAAGCTGTTGCACCTGCCGCTCGGGCGCACGGTTAAATGCATCATGCTTAATGCGGCGGGCCGGGTGCACATGCTGCTCATTCGCGGAGACCACGGCTTGAACGAGATCAAACTGGGCAAGATCCCAGCGCTCAACGACTTCCGCTGGGCGAGCGACGCGGAGATCATCGCCGCCACCGGTTGCGCGCCCGGATATCTCGGCCCGGTGGGCATCTCCGCCGACATGCCCTTGATCGCCGATCGAACCGTCGCGTTAATGAGCGATTTCATCTGTGGCGCCAACGAGGTCGACTATCACCTCCGCGGAGTCAATTTCGGGCGCGACTGCCGCGAGCCCGACGTGATCGCCGATATTCGCAACGTGGTCGCAGGCGATCCCTCCCCCGATGGCAAGGGCGTGCTGGAAATCGTGCGCGGTATCGAAGTCGGACACGTCTTCGCGCTGGGCACGCTTTATTCGCAGGCGATGGGTGCAACTTTTCTCGACGTCAATGGCCAACCGCAGCTCTTGGAGATGGGCTGTTACGGCATCGGGATCAGCCGCATTGTCGCGGCCGCGATCGAGCAGAACAACGACGAGCGCGGCATCGTCTGGCCAGCGGCAATGGCGCCCTTCAGCGTCGCGATCGCCCCGGTCGGCTACGATCGCAACGAAGCGGTGCGAACGACTGCGGATCGTCTGCACGACGAGCTCGAGAGCGCCGGCATGGAAGTGCTCCTCGATGACCGTGGCGAACGGCCCGGCGTCATGTTCGCTGATCTCGAGCTGATAGGCATTCCCCATCGGGTCACCGTCGGTGAACGCGGCCTCAAGGACGGCAAGCTTGAGTATCAGAGCCGGCGCGACAGCGCCGCGACGGCGGTACCTGCGCCGGATATCGTCGGGATTGTGCAAAGCAGGTTAGAATAGCTGCCCTCCATGGCGACCTTCGTGCCCGCTTCGCGCATCCTGCGGCTTCCGCTGGGCCGCATTTTTCTCGCGGTGCTGCTTTCGCTCGCGCCGGCCGCGGCGCATGCGGGCGCGCAAATCGAAGAAGCGCTCGCCGCAAACGTACAGAATTCGATGCATCGCAGCGTCAGCGACTATCCGGCGCCGCATCTCGTGTTCGCGACCGACGTCGAAGGCTTGGCATGGCTGGCGGACATGTCGTCACGCCTCGCGGCGAAAATACCGGATTGGCCGACGCGCCGCGATTTTCTGGTCACCGTGCAGTACGAAGCAGCGCGTGCCGGCCTCGATCCGCAGCTCGTACTCGGATTGATTCAGCAGGAAAGCAACTTCCGCAAGTACGCGGTGTCCTCGGCTGGCGCGCGCGGCTACATGCAGGTAATGCCATTCTGGCTGCGTCAGATCGGAACCCCCGAGCACGACCTGTTCACGCTGCGCACGAATCTCCGTTACGGCTGCACGATCCTGCGCTACTACCTCGATCTCGAGAACGGCGATCTGTATCGGGCCCTCGGCAGATACAACGGCAGCCTTGGTCGCGCCGAGTATCCGAGCGCAGTGCTCGCATCGATGCAGCGGTGGCTATGGAGCCCCGCGCTTGCAAGCGGCGGGGGACCCGGCAGCGCTCGAGTCCGCGTGAATATCAGTCAGTGAACGGTGTGCCGCGTTACCGCGGCCGTTTCGCACCGTCGCCGACCGGGCCGCTGCACTTCGGGTCGCTCGTCGCCGCGCTGGCGAGCTATTGCGACGCGCGGGCAGCTGGCGGCGAGTGGCTGCTGCGGATCGAGGATGTCGACACGCCGCGCAGTCGCAGTCGCATCGCCGATGGAATACTCGCGACGCTGGCAGCGTACGGCTTCGAGTGGGACGGCGAGGTCGTTCGTCAGAACGAGCGCGCCGCGCTGTATCAGGCGGCGCTCGACAGCCTTGCGGCGCGCGGCCGGATCTTCGCCTGCGCCTGCACGCGCAGGGAGCTTGAAACCGCGCCGTTCGGCACCGGCGGAGAACGCAGGTATCCCGGCACCTGCCGCAACGGTGTCGCGCCCGGCCGCAAAGGCCGCGCGCGGAGGCTCCTGGTTACCGACGAGGCGATCGGCTTTCACGACCGCCTGCAGGGTTGGCAGGCGCAACGCCTGGATCGCGACATCGGTGATTTCGTCGTCAAGCGCGCCGACGGAGTCTTCGCCTATCAGCTCGCAGTCGTTGTCGACGACGCCGCTCAGGAGATCACGCATGTCGTGCGCGGCGCTGATCTGCTCGCGTCGACGCCACGCCAGATCTCGCTGCAACGCGAGCTCGGACTGCCGACGCCCTCGTATCTGCATCACCCGGTCGCGATCCTCCCCAGCGGAGAAAAGCTGTCGAAGCAGACAGGCGCGCCGCCTCTGGACGACACCAATCCGCTGCCCGCTCTCATGCGGGCGTGGGATTTCCTTGCGCAGGCACCGCCGCCCGCCGCGCCGGCATCCCTCGCCGAGTTCTGGGAGTGGGCGAAACGCGCGTGGGCGCCTACTGCGCTGCCACCGGTCCTCATGCTACCGGTCCCGCGGTGAACGGCACACGCGGTATAATTCACACGACCTGTTGCGCCGATCCGGTACGGTGCGCCGCGATTGCCGCGGTGGCGCCGCGTCTCCGTTTTTCCCGTCACCCATGACCACGCTCGTCGTCGTCCGCAAGAATAACGAAGTTGCGATTGCCGCCGATTCGCTGACGACCTTCGGCGACACGCGGCTATCTGCCCAATTCGACCGCATCTACGACAAAATCGTGCGCTATCGCGATAGTTACGTGGGATTGTGCGGCAGCGCGGCGCATCAGCTCGTGTTCGAAAGCCTGCTCGCGCAGCACAAGGAGCTCGATCTCGGCAGCAAGGCCGCGATCTTCGAGACTTTCCGCAAGCTGCATCCGATTCTCAAGGACCAGCATTTCCTCAACCCCAAGGAGGAAGAGGATGATCCCTACGAATCGACGCAGATCACGGCGCTGATCGCCAACGGCAGCGGCATCTTCGGCGTGTACTCGATGCGCGAGGTCTTCGAGTACACCCAGTTCTGGGCGGTCGGGTCCGGGCGCGAATTCGCATTAGGCGCGATGCACACGTTGTACCGGCGGCTGCGCAGCGCGACCGCGGTCGCCAAGGCCGGCATCGAGGCGGGTGCTACCTTCGACAAGAACTCGGGGCTGCCGATGACGCTATACTCGCTGCCGCTCAAGAGCCCATGAGGACGGCTGAGCGGTGATCCCGCCGTTCAACGACAATCTGACGCGGTTCGTGATGGAGCGCGCCGCGGTGCGCGGCGCGGTGGTCAGTCTCGACGCGGCGTACCGGGAGATCCTCGGCTGCCATGCATACCCCGTCGGCCTCAGGCGCCTGATCGGCGAAACGCTGGCCGCCGTTTGCCTGCTGGCCAACTCGCTCAAGTTCCAAGGCAGCCTCATCCTCCAATTGCACGGCGCAGGAACACTACGCCTGCTCGTCGTGGAATGCGATGCATCCCTGAGCCTCCGCGCCACGGCGCAATGGGAAGGCCCGGTCCCCGACGATGCGCTGTTGGCCGATCTGGCCGGCGATGTGCACGCGAGCCGCATGGTGCTCACGCTCGATCCCAAGGACGGAGGGCCGCTGTATCAGGGCGTCGTCGCGCTCGAGGGAACATCGATCGCCGCGCTGCTCGAGCATTACCTCGCAAAATCGGAGCAGATCGAGAGCCGTCTGTGGCTCCGCGCCGCAGACGGGCGCGCGTGCGGGTTGCTGCTGCAGCGGATGCCCGGCGCCACCGATGCCGATGCCACGACGTGGCGACGCGCTGCGGCCGCGGTCGACGCCGCGCCGGCGGCATTCGGCGCAACGGATGCGCATGCGTTACTCGCGTCCCTGTTTCCGGACGACGACGTGCGCGCGTTCCGCGCGCGCGTTCCACGCTTTGGCTGCTCGTGCTCGCGCCAGCGCGTCGCCGGCGCGCTGCGACTGCTGGGGAGCGCCGAAGTCGAGAGCATACTTGCCGAGCGCGGCCGCATCGGCGTCGATTGCGAGTTCTGCAACCGACGCTATGAATTCGATCCCGCGGAAGCGCGCGCGCTCTTCGATGCGCCGCCGGCCGCGGTGCATTAGGCCGAAACCCGAACCGTGAGCATCTATACGCCGCAGACGTTTGCCGCACATGACGGGACGGCCCTCGCGCGTCTCGTTCGAGACCATCCCTTCGCGACGCTGATCACGCCGGGCGATCCGGAGCCTTTCATCAGCCATCTGCCGCTGGAGCTGGAGGATGGCGGGCCGCGCGGCATGCTGCTGGGCCACATGGCGCGCGCCAACCCGCACTGGCGGCACTTCGGCAACGGCGCATCGGTTGCGGTGTTTCACGGGCCGCACGCGTACGTTTCGCCGTCATGGTACGCCGATCCTGCGACCGCGGTGCCGACATGGAACTACGCCGTCGCCCACGTGCACGGCATCGCGGCGCCGATGAGCGACCAAAGTCAGACGCGCGCGCTGCTCGACCGGCTGGTCCGCCGTTACGAGGGAGGCCGTCCGCAGCCATGGCAGCTGCAGCTCGACGGCCGTCCGCTCGAGGCACTGCTGGGAGCAATTGTCGGATTTCGTCTCCACATCGAGCGTGTCGACGCGAAGCTGAAATTTTCGCAAAACCGCAGCGCCGAAGATCGCGATCGCGTGATCGCCGCGCTGCGCGGCGAAGGTCATCCGGAGGCGAGCGCGACCGCGGCCTGGATGGAGAGCTACGCGCGGGAGAGCTAAGGACCCTAAGGCGCGGTCGCGCTCAGCATAAACGCATGGCGGCGAAGTCCAGAATCAACTCCGGCTGCTGATAACCGCGCCAGATGACGTAACCGAGCGCGGCGAACAGGACGACGGCGACCAAGCGCCAGGGCCACCGGAGAAGCGCGTCAGGCACGCTGCGGCACTTCCGCACCGTTACCCGCGACGACGCCGAGCTCGCGCATCGTCGCCATCACCGAGCTGAAGTCGGCGGCGGTCCGGACGTTCGCAATCGGCTTCGCCAGGAGGTTGACGGCGCGTCCGCTTACGATCAGCGGCAGATCCTCGGGCAGCTCACCACGCAGCGAGCGTATCTCCTGTCCTGCAATCTTGCCGGAGATGCCGCGATCGAATAGCAGGACGGCGAGGCAAACCCGGTACGCGCGCGCGGCGCCACCGATTTCCTGTGCCGGTACTCCGGCGCCGAGCGTAAGGCAGTTGACGCCCTCGGTGAACAGCAAGAGCTCGAGGATCGCAAGGCCGAGCTGGTTGGGATCGTTCGGAGGTGTCGCGAGCAGGATCTGTCGCGCATCCCGAGTAGGTCGCACCAGCCGCGTGACGTCGCGCAACAGCCGCTGCGCCAGATCGGCGAATCGCAACTCCTGGAAATTCTGCATGTCGCCGCGGACCACGCGTTCATGCACAGCCTCGTTCAATGGAATCAGCGTCTGCTCCAGGAAGCGCCGCAGGCCCTGTCCGACCAGAAGCTTGGACAGATGGTTCTGCAACTCGCCGACGCGATGCTCGCCAAGAAGCTTGACTGCGGTCTCGATCTCGCCGGGCAGCGGCGCCGGATCCTCGATCGCGATGCCGAGCATCGACTGCAATGCCGAGTCGGCGAGCGGCACGACTGCACCGGCGCGCCAGCCTTCCGACAACAGCTGCTTGATCAGCTTGAGCCGCGCTACCTGGTCGGGCGGATAGACGCGGTCGCCAAAGCCGTCGCGCGAGGGATCGGGAAAACCGTATCGCCGCTGCCACATATAGAGTTGCTCGCGACGAAGTCCGGTGATGCGCACGACCTCGCGGATATGCAGTGCGCTGCGTGTGTCGGCGCTGACGGGTGGAACGACGACCGGGTCGCCCGTGTCGCGCCGACGCGTCGGCGCCTTGATCAAGATGCCCATGAACGGTTCCTTCCGATTCTGTGTGCCACAAGTATAAAGAATTCGCCTGTCCGTTTCAGCTTGGCTCATTTTGCGGCAAGTCTCGCCGCCGCGCGTCAGCCCAGCAGACCTCGCGGCGGCTCGTATTGCCCCATAATGAGCTTTGGCCCATCATCTGGCTTTCGGAACAAGGACTTCCGGCGCAACTCATCGCTTGGTCCCGGCCCGAATGCGGATGACGATTTCTTCCGTGCAAACACCGTGCCGGCGGTAACGCGCCTTTCCCGATGTTCGGATTCGGCAAGACGAGCAAGGAGCCGCTGGCCGACGCGAAAACCGCCGAGCGCTGGCTCGCGTCGTTTCCGCCGAACGATCCGCTGGCGATCCATGGCGCCGTCCTGGCCGGGCTCGGCCGGCTTACCGAACGCGATGCGAAGCGAACGCCCGGGAGGCTCGAAGCAGTGTTTTGCGTCGACCGCTTCGCCGACCCGCTGCGCAAGAATCTGACCGCGCAATACCTGGAACACAGTAACCGGTCGACGCGGGTGGAAAACCAGTTGTGGCAGGCGCTGTTCGACCTGACGCAGGGGTTCCTGTTGTGTTACCAGGCGTTCGCGCGCGAAGTCGCCGATCACGCGCAAAGCAACAAATGGCAGTCGCTGCTGCCAGAGTTGATCGCTCGACAGATCGTGCATCAGGGTCTGGATGCCAAGATCAGGCTGTTCCGCTACGAGCAGTGGATCCCGGCAAAGTGGTCGGACCTGCATTCGCTTTTCCAGATGGCGTGCTCGGCGCAGATTGAGCGGCAGCATGTCGCGGTGCTCCCCGATGGCGAGCTGACCACGATCGAGCAGGAATACTTGCGCGTGCTGGTGCTGCAGCTGATGAACTCGGGCAACCTCACGCCCCGGCATCTCGAGTGGATCGCCGAGCAGCTTTCCGAATGGTGCGCGCCGCTGCGCCTGAATATCGAGTCATCCATTGTGACAAGCTTCTACGTCGACCTCGGCTCGCGCACCGGCCTCAAGCGCCGCAGCCCGCGGCCTCTCGAAGGCCGCGTGCTCTTCCTCGACACAAGACCGCTGCACGCGGTGTTGATGCAGAACGTGGTCATGCTTGATCAGAAAGTTCGTAACAACCCGCTCTCCGACCGCACGCCGCGCCGCGCCGATCAGCTGAACCTCCTCTCCAAGCTCGCGTCGCAGGTCGATCCCGAGTTCAAGCCGCTTGCCCGCCGCGGAGAACGAACGAGTGCCGAGGGCAGCGTCGATGCGATCATCGGCTTCGCCAAGATTGCCGCCTTTCTTCGCGATGATGAAATGCAGCCGTTCATCGAAGGCAAGCGGAACCCTAGCACGTTCGGCGAAACCATCGAAATCGCCACGTTCGGCCGCATGCGCAACGAGAACGCGCGCACGATGGAAATGGCCCGTCGGCGCCTCGCCAACTACGCCGCTCCCGGCGGAGCCTGGGATGTCCGCGACGTCTCGCAAACCGGGTTCCGACTGATCGCGCCGATGAGCGTGATCAACGCAGTAACGCTTGGCACGCTCGCGGCGATCCGGCCGGAGGCTCAGCTGCGGTGGACACTGGGCATCGTGCGCCGGATGAAACGGCTCACCACCGAGCGTGCTGAAATCGGTCTCCAGGTCATCGCCAATAACCTGGTCGGAGTCGAGCTTACCGAAACCAAGCGCGCCGAGCCCGATTACTCCATCGAGGGCGAGGTGCCGACGGTGAATAGCCGCCGCTTCAATGGTCTTTTTCTATCGTTGAAAAAACGCGACGGCGAGACCGCGGTGCAGACGCTGGTGGTGCCGCCGGGAGAATACCAGCCCGGGAAACGCCTGCACATGAGTGTGGCGCGATCGTCGCAACGCATTGCATTCGGCCGCGTCCTCGAGCAGCATCTGGACTGGGTCTGGGCGACCGTCGAGCCGCTCGTGTCTGCGACGCAGCCCGCCGCGAGCACCTCGCCCTGACCGCTGCAGCCACGTCGATGGCGACCGATCGATACCGGGAGCTCTGCGCCACACACCGCTGGCACGTGCCGCCGGACTTCAACATCGCGCGCGCGGTTTGCGGACGCCATGCCGGCGATGAAGCGCGCGTCGCGCTGCTGTGGGAGGACGAAACCGGCGCGACTGCGCGGTACACCTACCGGGAGTTGCAGCAGCAGGCGAATCGCCTGTCCAACGTCCTTGCGGCGCGAGGTGTCGGCCGGGAGGACAAGGTCGCGATCATGTTGCCGCAGCGGCCGGAAACGGCCATTGCCCACATCGCCTGCTATCAGCTGGGTGCGGTCGCCGTGCCGCTGTCGTTCCTGTTCGGCGCCGACGCGCTCGAGTATAGGCTCGCCAACTCGGATGCCAAGGTTGCGCTCATCGACCCTGCGTCGCTGCCCAATTTGGCGCCGATCCGCGACAAGCTGCCCCTGCTCGCCCATATCCTCGGCGTCGCCGGCGCGCGTGAGTCCTGGACCCAGGATTGGGATGAGGCGCTCGCGATGGCGTCAGATCGCTTCGACGCTGTCGCCACGCGCGCCACCGATCCTGCGCTCCTGATCTACACCAGTGGCACGACCGGACCGCCCAAGGGTGCACTGATGCCGCAGCAGTGTCTCCTCGGCAACCTGCCAGGGTTCGTCTACTCGCACGATATTTTCCCGCAGGACGATGACCTGTTTTGGTCGCCCGCGGACTGGGCGTGGACTGGCGGCCTCATGGATGCACTGCTGCCGACGCTCTACTTCGGGTGCCCCGTCCTCGGCTTTCGCGGGCGGTTCGACCCAGAACGAGCGCTGGCGCTGATGGCGAAGTACCACGTGCGAAACACCTTCCTCTTCCCGACAGCGCTGAAGATGATGATGAAGGCGGTGCCCGAGCCGCGCCTGCGGTTCGACCTCGCGCTGCGCAGCGTGATGAGCGCCGGCGAGGCCGTCGGCACGACGGTATTCACATGGGCGCAGGAGGCGCTCGGAGTGACGATCAACGAAATGTTCGGCCAGACCGAGATGAACTACATCGTCGGCAACTCGCACACGCTCTGGCCCGCGAAGCCCGGGTCGATGGGTCGACCATATCCGGGGCACTGCATAAGCGTCATCGCCGACGACGGCGAGGAAGCGGCGGTTGGCGAACTGGGCGAAGTGGCGGTGAATCGGACGGGATCGGACGGCACGCCAGACCCGGTTTTCTTTCTCGAGTACTTCAAGAACCCTGAAAGCACGGCGAAAAAGTTCGCCGGCGATTGGTGCCGCACCGGCGATCTCGCCCTGAAGGACGGCGACGGCTACCTGTGGTACCAGGGCCGCGCCGACGACATGTTCAAGGCCGCCGGCTACCGCATCGGTCCATCCGAAATCGAGAATTGCCTGGTCAAGCACGCTGCGGTCGCCAATGCCGCGGTCGTCCCGAGTCCCGATGAGACGCGAGGCAACATCGTCAAGGCATTCATCGTGCTGGCGCCCGGACAGATGCCTTCGCGCGCGCTCGAGGAAGACATCCAGCGCCACGTGCGGCAGTTTCTCGCGCCCTACGAGTATCCCAGGGAGATCGAGTTCATCGACGCGCTGCCCATGACGACGACCGGCAAAGTGCAACGGCGCGTGCTGCGCGAGCGCGAGCGCGAACGCAAGATGCGCATGGCAAACGCCTAAAGGAACCCAATGGCGCGCCGCCTTTCCCTGACGCTGCTGCCCGAAGCGATCGCGATCTGCCGCCTTGGGGCCGGGGATCCGATGCCGATGTGGGCGACCGCGGCGCCCTGGTGGTCGATCACGCGCACTCCGGACGAGCTATCGGTGGTCTGCGCGGAATCCTGCGTGCCCGCGGGCATCAGCGCGAGCCGCGGCTGGCTCGCGCTTCGCTTCGCCGGCCCGCTGCCACTCGATCAGACGGGCATCCTCGCGAGCGTGACCGGACCGCTCGCGGCCGCACATATTTCGGTATTCGCGCTCGCGACCTATGACACGGATTACGTTCTGATCCCGGGGCCGCAACGCGCGGCAGCAATCGACGCACTGGAGCGCGCGGGCCACAGCGTCGGCAGCGCGGGCTACTAGGGAACCTAACCTAACTGGCCTTGCCGGCACCGTTGCGGACGCGAAAACCCTCGACGAAACGGCGATGCGTCAGCACCCAGAAGACCGCTGGCGCGACCGTCGGCAGGATCAGCGCCCCGAACTGGTAGGCGAAGGCGATCGCTTCGCGTTGCAAGGGACCGAATCCCGTCTGCGCGGCGACCGACGGCGCGGTGTCGAAAACAACGCGTTTGAGGAATTCCGCGACCAGTCCCCAGGCGACAAGCGGGGCCAGCACGGCGTAGCCCAGGAGAAGCGTGCGCAGCGGATGCGGCTCGCGCGCCGCCAGAACAAGTGCCGCGAGCATCGGCAAACCGAAGCTGTAGAGCAGCGTGTTGACCTCGACCGAGATTACGCCGGTAGCATTCTGTTCGGTCGTGGCGAGCGTCGGCTTGAGGGTCGAAACAATGGTAAGCAGATGTCCCTGCTGCTCGACGCCCTGGATCAGATCGCTAAAGGCGAGCCTGGTTACGCCCTCGGTCAAGAGCGCGATCGGCCACGCGAGAACCGGTCCGGCGAGATACCACACCAGGAATGCCAGCGGCAGCCATGCCGCGACCCGGAGGACGAACCGGCCCGGCGAAGCGTCCTGCATCGCGGCCAAGCTGATCAGGCGGCAGCGGGCGCCGGCATCGCGCGCGGCAGCGTACGCACCCACAGCAGCCAGACAATGAGCACGTCGAGCATGATCAGCGCCTGCCATACGTATTGATGCGCGAAATCGAACGCGTCGAAGCTCCACTGGCCGAGGTAGAACAAGCTGATCACGCGGATGATGTTCAGGCCTTGGACGGCGACGATGCCGATGGTAAGGCCGACGAGCTTGCGTTTCCAGTGCGCAGGGAACGCGAGGATCGCGGCCACGAGCACAATCGTCGCTTCGACGCCGTTGCATCCGGCCTCGATCGACACGGCGAAGCCGTTGCTGCCGCTCTGCAGCACCTTGCCGTCGGCCATCACACCCGGATCGAAAACCTTGACGATACCTGCGCTGATCGCCGCGAGCGTATCGGTCCAGGGCACGACGAACCAGCGCTGCGCCCACGGCGTCAGCTCCGCGCCGAACAGAAGCGCCTGCAGGACGAGAAAACCCAGAAAGAAGCGAACCATCAACCGCGTCCGTCCCGTCTTAAGGAACCTAACCTGTATTGGCCCGTGCGAGCGGCGGATTGCGCGCGAAATACCGCTTGATCCCGGAGCGCATCGATTCGGCGAATTTTCGCTGGTGGCCCTCGTCGCGGAGCTTCTGCTCCTCGTCTGGATTGGAAATGAACGCGGTCTCGACCAGAATCGACGGAATGTCCGGGGCCTTGAGCACCGCGAATCCGGCCTGTTCGACGCTGCCCTTGTGCAGCGCGTTGACCGCGCCGATGCCGTCGAGCACCGAGCGTCCGACACGCAGGCTGTCGCTGATCTGCGCCGTCTGCGACATGTCGAGCATGATCCTCTTGACGATCGGGTCCCTGGCGTCCAGATTAACCCCTCCGATCAGGTCGGACTGGTTCTCGCGCTGCGCCAGCCAGCGCGCGGCGGCGCTCGTCGCTCCGTGCTCCGAGAGCGCGAACACCGACGAGCCGCGGGCGGTCGGTGTCGTGAACGCATCGGCATGGATGGAGATGAACAGGTCCGCCCGGACACGGCGCGCCTTCTCTACACGGACGCCCAGAGGCACGAAATAATCGTCGTCACGGGTGAGCATCGCGCGCATTCCCGGCTCATCGTCGAGCAGCCCCTTCAACTTTCTGGCGATGGCGAGCGTTACATTCTTTTCGTAGGTGCCGCGACGGCCGATCGCTCCCGGGTCTTCGCCGCCATGGCCCGGATCGATCGCAACGACGATGCGCCGCCTCGACGCCGGTTTGCCCGCCGGGCGATCAATTGCTGCGCTTGGCTTATCGGCCGACGATTCCGCGCTTGCCGGTTCCAGCGAACGTTCATTGCGCTCGATTTCGAGCAGCGCCATCAGCGGATCGAGAGGCGTCAGCGGATAGAGGTCGAGCACGACGCGGTGGCCATAATCGCCGACCGGTTTCAGCGCGAAGAGCTGTGGATTGACTTCCGATTTGATGTCGAGCACGACGCGCAGCACGCCCGGCCGGTAAGCAGCGACGCGGATCGCCTGAATGTACGGATCGCCAGGCAGGACGCGCTCCGGCAGCCGCCCGATTTCGGGATTGAGCTCGACGCCTTCCAGATCGAGCACGAGACGCTCGGGATTTTTCATCACCAGCAGCTGATGCGCCATTGGCGCCGGCGTCTCGAGGATGAGCCGCGTGTATTCCTGCGCGGGCCACAGGCGCGCAGATTCAACTGTCGCCGCGTCGGCGCGAGCGGCGACGAACCACTGCGCCGCGGGCAACAGCAGCCACCCGCACACGCGCCGTCGCTCGAGCGAGACGCGACTCAGGCCGTCGCGGCGGAGTATGCGGTGAGACATGCCTTACCCGGTTGAGTGCCTGCCTGCAGCATGAGCGTGCGCCCCGATTCGCAGTGCGCGAGAACCGCCGCAACGTCGACTGGCGGCAAGCGTCCGGCGATGCGCTCGGGCCACTCGATCACGCAGATCGCATCGGGCCGAAAATATTCGGCAAAGCCCGTCAAGTCCCATTCGTTGGAGTCTTCGAAACGATAAAAATCAAAATGATAGAAGTATAAGCTCGAAATTGCATAATGCTCAACCAAGGCGTAGCTGGGACTTTTGACCGCGCCAGCCCAGCCCAGCCCGCGCAGCATGCCGCGCACCAACGTCGTCTTACCGGCCCCGAGCTCGCCGGAAAGCGTAACGACCATGCCGCCGCGAAGTCCCGGCGCAAGCGTCATACCGGCTCGCAGAGTGGATTCCGCGTCCGGCAGATAGCGTTGCAACGCTTCTATAATCGTGGCGTCTTTCATTGTGAAGCTCGCGGTACGTGCCCGCCATGGCTGCCACATCGTCCACTCGGCAAGTCGATCTCGCAGCGCTTGCGCGCGATATTCGCGGCTGGGGCATAGAGCTCGGCTTTGCCGAGATCGGTATCGCCGATACCGGGCTTGCCGCGGAAGAAGCACGATTGTCAGCGTGGCTTGCCGCGGGCCGTCATGGCGAAATGGATTATATGGCACGTCATGGCGTGCGCCGGGCGCGGCCGGCCGATCTCGTGCCCGGCACCATTCGGGTGATCAGCGCGCGCCTCGACTATCAGCCGCCGAAGGCGCGCGACGCGGCCGCGGTGCTCGCCGACTCGCGCCGAGCCTACATCTCGCGCTACGCTCTCGGACGCGACTATCACCGCGTCCTTCGCGGCAAGCTGCAGCAGCTTGCCGATCGCATCACTACCGCCGTCGGCAGCTTCCGCTATCGCGTCTTCACCGACAGCGCGCCGGTGCTAGAAGTTGCTCTCGCGGCCAAGGCCGGGCTCGGCTGGCGCGGCAAGCATACCCTGCTGCTCACGCGCCACGCCGGCTCGTACTTTTTCTTGGGCGAGATCTACACCGATCTGCCGCTGCCAATCTCAGCCGCGGCGAGCGAGCACTGCGGCAGCTGCCGCGCCTGTATCGACGTGTGCCCAACGGGTGCCATCGTCGCGCCTTATGAGCTCGACGCGCGACGGTGCATTTCCTACCTCACCATCGAGCTCAAGGGAAGCATACCCGAGGCCTTGCGTCCTCTGATCGGAAATCGTGTCTACGGCTGTGACGACTGCCAGCTGGTGTGCCCGTGGAACAAATACGCGCAAGCGAGCGGAGATCCTGACTTTGCGGTGCGGAATGGTTTGGACGACACCGATCTGGTCGCGCTGTTCGCGTGGACCGCGGATGAATTCGCCACGCGCATGGAGGGCAGCGCGATCCGGCGCATCGGCTACGAGCGCTGGCTGCGCAATCTGGCCGTGGGGCTGGGCAACGCGGACTACGACGAGGACGTCGTCGCGGCGCTCGCGGCACGCGCCGACGACCCCTCAGCGCTGGTGCGTGAGCACGTCGCCTGGGCACTGGCGCGCCAGCGATCGAAGTCACGCGCGCATTAGGCGTGATGCTGCGACGGACGTCCCTCGCGCGGTCTCTGGGAACCTTAACGGATGAGCTGGTTCATGGAGACTATGGGCAGCATCACGGCGAGCACGAGCACGAGGACGATGCCGCCCATGACGATAATCAGTACCGGCTGCACGAGCGCGGCTAACCAGGTCAGCCTTCGTTCAACGTCGGCATCCTGCTCGCGCGCCGCGCGCTCGAGCATTGCCGGGAGCTGCCCGCTTTGCTCTCCGTTGGCGACGAGGTGCACGAGCAGCGGCGGAAACACGCGCTGGCTCGCGAGGGCACGCGCAAGCGATACGCCTTGTCGCACATGCGCGGCAGCGGCATGCGCTGCGGTGCGGATCGGGCGCGCCCAGATGACGCCCGCAGCCGTGTCAAGCGCGCGCATGAGCGGCGCCCCGCTTCCGGTAAGGATCGAGAGCGTGCTGGCGAAGCGCGCGGTGTCGAGGCCCGAGAGCACGCGGCCGACGACGGGCGTCGCGAGCAGCAGCGCATGCCAGCGCTCGCGCCAGCGCTCACGCCGCAGCAACAGCGCTGCCGCGATGACGATTGCCGCGAGCAAACCCAGCCAGTACCAGCCGGTGGCGCGTAGGAAATCGCTGGTGGTGATCAGCGCGCGCGTGAGCCACGGCAGCGTTTGCCGGCTCTGTTGATAGACGGCAACGATTTGCGGTACGACGTAGAGCATCAGCGTCGCGATGACGCAGAGCGCAATCACCGTCACCAGCGCGGGATAGATCAGCGCCATGGCGAATTTCTGTCGCAGCGCCTGCCGCGCTTCGAGGTAGTCCGCCAGCCGCGACAGGACGCCGCCCAGCTGACCGCTCTCGGCACCGACCGCGACCAGGCCGCGATAGAGCTCGGAGAACGTCCGGGGGAACCGCGACAACGCACCCGAAAACGATTCGCCCGCCGCGACCTGCTCGCGCACCGCGCCGAGCACGCGCACGGCGCCGGGATGATCCGCCTGCTCGGCAACTGCACCGAGTGCCTGGTCGAGCGGCATACCCGATGCGACCAAAGTCGCGAGTTGACGCGTCGTCAGCGCCAGGATGGCCGGCGCAAGCCGAGTGGCGTCGGCCTTGGGGGCAAACGGCCTGGCGGCAGCCTCGACCGCCGTCGGAAACAGCCCGTCGCCGCGCAGCAAGTCGCGCGCCGCGCGCGCCGACGCGGCGTCCAGCAGTCCTCTGCGGGGCCGCCCCGTTGCGTCGACGGCTTCGTAGCGGAACGCGGGCATTACCGCCGTGGCTTCGTCAACGGGCGAAGCCGCGCAAAGGAGCGCGCAGCAGGAACTGGCTGGGCTTGGCGAGCATTAGGTTCACGAGATCGTCGAGCGCCTTCGTGTCCAATGCCGGCGTCTCGAAATCGAGGATCACCGGCTCGAAGCGGTCGACGTTGCGCAGCGTGGCCACGATGCGCCCATTCTCGAAATCCGGATCGAAGCGCACTTCGCAGCGCAGGCCCGGCGCAATCCGGATGACGTTGCACGTCGCGCCGCTCTGCACCGTGGAATCGGTGTCGCAGGAAAATTCGATGTTGGCGTGGACGAGTGCGCGCTCGACCTCAGCCGAGCGGCGGATCGCGATGCGCAGCGGGGGCGGCGATGGACCGGCGAGGCTGTAGTAGACGACGACGTAGTCGTACACGTCGCGGTCCTGCAGGCGCTGTTTGCGGAACATCACCGACGCACGCTCGAGATGCAAGCCTTCGTAGCGCACGATGTGCGGCAGCTCGAAAGAACGCTCGACTGGCGGAGAGATCACCTGCAGCAGCTTGCAGGCTTCGTCGAAATATTGGAACACATGGTGCATGCGCTGGTCGATGCGATCGACTACTTCGCGCGAAAGCTTGAGCTGCTGCACTCGTTTTGCCGCGACTGCGTCGGCTTGCGCGCGCAGCTGCTCGAGCAGAAAGGACTTCGGCGACTTCGCCATCGGTCGCCTTCAGGCGGCAGTGCCGGCGACGCGAAGCAGCTCCGCGAGCGAGGTCGTTCCATCGGCGAGCCAGCGGGCGCCATCGACGAGCAAGCTGCGCGCGCCGGCGCGCGCGCACGCGTCGCGCAGCGCGGGCTCGCTCGTTCGGTCGTGGATGAGCCGCCGCAAGCGATCGTCGATGAGCACCAGCTCGTAGATGCCGGTGCGCCCGCGATAGCCCGAGCTGCCGCATGCCGCGCAACCGACCGCGCTCCAGAGCGGCTGCCCGCACGGCAAGCCGAGCTGCTCGAGCATTGCAGCTTCACCGGGCGTCGGCTGCGCCGCCGCGCGGCATTCGCGACACAGGCAGCGCACGAGCCGCTGTGCGAGCACGCCAAGCAGGCTGGAGGCGAGCAGATACGGCTCGACGCCCATGTCGGCAAGTCGTGTGACCGCGCTGACGGCATCGTTGGTATGCAGCGTCGCCAGGACGAGATGTCCGGTCAGGCTCGCCTGCACGGCGATCTGTGCGGTCTCGAGATCGCGGATCTCGCCGATCATGATGATGTCCGGATCCTGGCGCAGGATCGAGCGCAGCGAGCGCGCGAAGTCGAGCTCGATCTTGGGGTGGACCTGTGTCTGCGCGACGCCGTCCAATGCAAACTCGATTGGATCCTCGACGGTCATCACATTCAAACTGCCGCGGTCGAGGCGCGACATCGCCGCGTACAGCGTCGTGGTCTTCCCCGAGCCAGTCGGGCCGGTCACGAGCACGATACCGTGCGGCTCGCGGATTAACCGGTCGATCGCTCCCAGCGTCGCTTCGCTCATGCCCAGGGCAGCGAGGTCGAGGCGCGCAGTGTCCTTGTCGAGAAGGCGCAGCACGACGCGCTCACCGGGCCCGGTCGGCAGCGTCGACACGCGCACGTCGACGCTCTTGTCGCCGAGCTTCAACGCCATGCGCCCGTCCTGCGGCAAGCGCTTTTCGGCGATGTCGAGGCTCGCCATCACCTTGAGGCGCGATACCAGTGCCGCGTGCAGCGCGCGCGGCGGCTCGATGACGTCTCGCAACACACCGTCGACGCGAAAGCGCACGACCGACCGTCCTTCGTAGGGTTCGAAGTGAATATCGGACGCCTGCTCGCGCAACGCCTGCAGCAGGAGCGCGTTGATCATCCGGATTACCGGCGCGTCGGAGGTCGGGCCGAGAAGATCCTCCGCTTTCGGGATGTCCTGCAGGAGCCGCGCGAGGTCGGTGTCGCGGGAAAAATCCTCGGTGAACTGCGCTACCGGCGAGGCCTGGTTGTAGGCATTGGCGAGTTCCGCCGCAAAACGCTCGGCGTTGACCGTCGTCGTCTTCAACGGTCGCTGCAGCACTCGCTTGAGCTCGGCGATGCCTTCGAGCGAGGCGTCTCTCCGCGCGAGCACCAGAACCGCGTCGCCGTCATCGCGGAGCGCGAGCACGCCGTGAGTGCGCGCAAAGGCGTACGGGATGCGCTGCGTCGGGCTGCGCACCGCCGCTGCGCTTGGCTCGGGACCGGGAACGGGGACCGGCATCGCAGGCGCTGTTATGGCTTGGTTTGCGGCCCGCCCTGCGGCGCGCCGGCGGCGCCGGAAGGCGGGGGCAACGGCGGCAGCACCGGCACATTGGGATCGGGCCAGAGGGGCCGTTCCAGAGGCTTGAGCCGCTGCTGCTCGCCCATCAGGTATTCGTAGCGGTCGGCCGTGAGTGAGTTGGTCGCCGCCCCCGAGCGAACGACCGTGGGCTTCAGAAAAACCATCAGATTGGTCTTGATTCGCTGCCGGTTGTCGTAGCGGAACAGCGCGCCGGCCACCGGGATGTCGCCGACTACGGGCACCTTGCTCGAGCCGTCCGTAAGGCTGTCCTGGATCAGGCCGCCGAGCACGACGATCTGGCCGTCGTCGACGACCACCGTCGATTCGAGCGAGCGTTTGTTGGTGATGATCCCGGCCGGGTTGCTGGTGTCCTGAACCCGCGAAACCTCTTCGTAGATCGCGAGCCTCACGCTGCCGCCTTCCGTGATCTGCGGCTTCACGGTCAGGATCAGGCCCACATCTTTGCGCTCGATCGTCTGAAACGGGGTGACGGTCGTCGTCGAGCCGGTTTGTGCGTATTGTCCGGTGATGAACGGCACGTTCTGCGCGACGATGATCCTGGCTTGCTCGTTGTCGAGGGTCAGCAGATTCGGCGTCGACAGGATGTTCGCGCTGTTGTCGGTCTGGAGCGCGCGGGCAAGCAGCGCGAGATTGGTAATGACACCGATGCCGGGAATCGAGATCGTGCCGCGAATGATGCCGAGATTAAGCCCCTGCCCGACCGAGCCCAGATTGACCTGCGCGTCAAGGATGTTGCCGCCGCTGCCGCGCGTCGTGAAATTGGTCCCGCCGCCGACCTGCGTCGAATTGCTGTCGAACTTGTTGGGATCGAGCAGGTTCCACTGAATGCCGAACTCTGCCGCCTTGTCGGCGGTCACTTCGACCACGAGCGCTTCGATGTAGACCTGCGCGCGGCGGATATCGAGCTTCTCGACGACGGCGCGAATGTTGTTGTATACGGGCTCGGGCGCCATGATGAGCAGGGCGTTGTTCGCGGTGTCCGCCTGGATAGTCGCCCCGCCGGCCGTAAACCCGGCTCCCCCGCCGCTGGCGACCGAGGCCGTAATCTGCGGCGAGGCAGCCGGCGCCGCGGCCGGTGTCGCCACGGCGCTCACGTTCAACGACGCAGTCGGCGTCAGGGCAAGCGTGCTCTGGCCGCCCGTTGCATCGCTTCCACCGGACAGCAACGCCCGCAGGGTCTGTGCGACCCGGAGCGCCTCGGCGTTCTTCAAGTAGATGATGAAAATGTTGCCGCCGGCGCGGCCGGGCGCGTCCAGCTGCTCGATGAGCGT